>Ga0102593_1000065_pt1 | contig 311490 bp, 305 predicted proteins | sample AraplaCol_mMS_r2_2_FD_76862 | JGI IMG/M metagenome (GOLD analysis project Ga0102593, IMG submission 76862) | Arabidopsis root microbial communities from North Carolina, USA - plate scrape MF_Col_mMS_r2 (SPADES assembly) (version 2) | ecosystem: Host-associated > Plants > Roots > Endosphere... | reverse complement strand
TCTTGTTCGGAGGTGGCCGCCGAATGTTCGAAGTCTTACCATCGCGCGTCGAGTTGGAGATCGTTCGGGTGATCGATACACCCGAGGCCACGCACATCCGCTACCGCGTCCGCCGCTGAGCCCGCCGACCCAGCCGTCACTCGTTTGTGGTCGCCAGCATCAAGGCACGGAGGAGCTGTGGACTATCGGCTCCTAATCAAGCGGCTCGACATGCCCGCCCCCTTCGACAACCGAAGTCTGCCGACACGCTGGCCGATTTCCAAGCCGCTTCACTCGCGCCTAGCCACCCTCACGGGGTTGCCCGCGTCCTGTTGTGATGCCAATGTTAACATATGGATCTGCCTTCCTCCCTTGCCTGGCTGGTTGACGAGGCGGCCGCGTCGCCCGGTCCCGAACGGTTTCTGGCCGAGCTCGGGCGCCGGCTGCTTTCCGATGGCCTGCCGCTTGCGGGCGGCGCGCTGACGCTTTCGGTGCCGCATCCGATCATTGCGCGGCGCACCTGGCTGTGGCGGGCCGAGACCGGGGCGGTCATCGAGGCGCTAGGCTTTGCCGCGGCTCCCGAAAGCGAGGCCGGGCGTGATTGGCTGGCCGGGCTCGGGCCGGTGTGGGAAGAGAGGATCGGGCCTTCCGAGGATGGCCTGCTGCTTGGCTGGGCGGGCATTGCCAATGGGGCAGGGGTTTTCGCTGCCGATGATGCGGCCCGGCTGCGCGACGTCGCGCGCTTTGCCGGCGCACCGCTTGCAGCCCTTGCTGCGCGCGAGGCGCGGGCGGCACTGCTCGAAGCCTATCTCGGCCGGCGCAGCGCGGCCCGGGTGCAGGCCGGCGCGCTTGCCCGCGGCACCGGCGAGACCATCCGCGCCGCCCTTCTCTGCGCCGATCTGCGCGATTTCACAGCACTTTCCGAGGTGACGGAGCCGCATGCGATGATAGCTGCGCTCGATGCCTGGTTCGACCGCGTCGCCGGCGCCGTGCACGCCTTCGGCGGCGAGGTGTTGAAATTCATCGGCGACGGCGTGCTGGCGATCTTTCCCGTTGCGGGCGCCTCCGCCGAGCCGGGAGCGGAGGGCGCGAGCCAAGGGAACAATATTGCCCGAGGGGATCGCGATGCCTGCGAGGCGGCGTTGAGGGCCGTTGCCGCCAGCCGCGCCGGCATGGCCCATTTCGACCAGCTGCGCCAGGCCCAGGGGCTGGCGCCGCTGCCCTTCGGCGCGGCACTCCATTTCGGCGAGATCCTCTGGGGCAATATAGGTGCAGCCGACCGACTTGATTTCACCGCCATCGGCCCGGCGGTCAATCTGGTCAGCCGGCTGGAAGGGCTCTGCAAGCCGCTCGGCCGCAGCGTGCTGGTCTCGGGCGCGGTGGCGGCGAACACCGGGGCAGCCCTGACGCCGCTTGGCGAGCACGCCCTGCGCGGCATCGCCGAACCTTGCGCCGTCTTCGCCCTGCCGGAGGATTAGCGCGATGCCCTGCAATCGATGCGGGGCCGCCGTGATCAGCTCAGTGTTGCAAGCCTATCCCTGCGTTGTAGGCTTTAAGCTCTGACTATGAGGCGAGGCTTCTAACTCATTGTTCTGGCAATAAAGAACTATCAACATATAGTTGTTATTTTTAAAATCCATTTTTGGTGTTTCATAAATATAGGTTTGACTTTGACAGAATATTTCGTCTTTATCTCCAGCGCTGGGCCGATGTTGAACCTTTTCAGGGGAGGAAAATGGTATGCCGGTAAAGCCCAATGCTGTGGATGATTCCGCCAGTTTTTTCGAAACCGATGCAATCAGCGGCAATATTCTCGACAATGATGTTGCCGGATCGAACGGCAAGAAAATCCTGAACTTCTTTGATGGCGAGCGTGTCGATGCCAAGGCGCCTGGCTTGATCACGACAATCGAAGGCGAGCATGGCACTTTCTTCGTCAAGGCGGACGGAAGCTACAGCTATGAGCTGCATGCTTCCGAGAAGGTCGGCTTCGAGGCCGGCGAAAGCCTTTTCGAACATATCAGCTATAAAATTTCCGACGGCGGCGGCAACACCGATACCGCCGTTTTCAACCTGGAAATTAAGGGCGTCACGTCGAAGCCGATCGCGGTCGACGACCACCTGTCGTTCTCGGAAGATGACGCGATCTCCGGGAATTTGCTGAGCAACGAGATCAATCCGGGCGGATCGACCCTTTATCTCCGCTTCTTCGACGGCGTTCGTGTCGATGCCAAGTCGGGTCCGGCGCACGAGACCATCGTTCAGGGTGACTATGGCACCTTCAAGTTGCAACCGGACGGGTCGTTCACTTATGAACTCGACCATTCGCTCGATGCCGTGCAGAACCTCGGCGCGGGAGAGCACCTGACGGAGAGGGTGAGCTACAAGATGGCCGATGCCGCCGGCCACACGGATGTCGGCGTGCTCGATCTGACGATCAACGGCAGCGATGCGCCGCTCCTGAGCTGACGGCCTGCTATGTCGAGCTCCGCCCGGTCCTGCGACGGAGTTATGATTGTCGCGGTTGATGAAATTTCTGCAGTTTCGTCACCGGCAACCGGCCATTACCGGTTGCCGGTGACCGCGGCCGTCCGTTGGGATTGAAGAGATCCGGAGCGGAACGGCGGCGGCTCCCGTCACGCGGGTATCTCCGGACTGTAACGCGAGTTTGCAAAGATATGTTTGCAAAATTTCCTTTGCAATATATGCTTGGGGCATGAAAGATCCGCGCCCCCAGCCTGCCGCAGATACCACAGCCTCCCGCACCGTCAGCCGGGTCGTGCCCGAATCCACGGCGCTGAAGGCGCTGGCGCATCCGGTTCGGCTGCGCATGCTTGGCATGCTCAGGGTCGATGGTCCCGCCACGGCGACGCAGCTCGCGGTGCGGCTCGGCTTGAACAGCGGTGCGACGAGCTACCATCTGCGCCAACTCGCCCAATACGGCTTCATCGAGGAGGCGCCGCATACCTCCAAGCGCGACCGCTGGTGGCGCGCCAGCCATGAACTGACCACGGTGCCGGCGAGCGAGGCCGAGGGGGAGGCGCTCGATCTCGATCTCGCCTTCAACCAGGCTGTGCTCTCGCTGCAGGTCGGCCAGATGCAGCAGGCGCTGGAGGAATATGCCGAGCTGCCGGCCGAATGGCGCAAGGCGAGTACGGCGAGCGACATCATCATTCCGATGACATCAAAACAGGCTGAGGCGCTGACGAAGCGGCTGACCGACATCATCCTCGAAGCGATGCGGGCGGCCCCGCCGCTGGGGGAGGCGTCCGGGAAGCCTGACATGGTTCCCTTCTCGGTCATGCTGCACGCATTTCCCTATCCGGGCCGCCTTCCGCACCGTGAGGGGGAGGATGAGCCGTGAGCAGGGGCAGGCCCTTCCTGGCGCTCGCCGCCGCCGAGACGCTTTCGCTTTCCGGCACGCGGCTTTCGACCATCGCCATTCCCTGGCTGGTGCTGAGCGCGACCGGCAGCCCTGTGCTGACGGGGCTGACGGCGATGACGGAAATGCTGCCCTATGTCGCCGCCAAGGCGCTCGGCGGGCCGCTGATCGACCGGGTCGGCGCCAAGCGCATCGCCATTGCCTGCGACGCCGCTTCGGTCGCCGTGGTGGGGCTGGTGCCGCTTCTCGATTTCCTCGGCATGTTGACCGTGCCGATGCTGCTGCCCGTCGTCTTTGCCATGGGCGTGCTGCGCGGCCCGTCCGATGCCGCCAAGCAGGCGATGGTTCCCGATATCGCGACGCTGGCGAACGTGCCGCTTGAGCGGGTGACGGGCGTCGCCGCCGCGATCGAGCGGCTGGCTTCGACGGCGGGTGCGGCCGGCGCCGGCGCGTTGATCGGGCTGATCGGCCCGGGCCAGGCGCTCCTCGTCAATGCCGCCACCTTTGCCGCCGCCGCGCTGATCGTCGCGATGGGCATACCCGGGATGCGGCGTGCGCCTACGCTAACAGCCACGCCCGATGTCCGGCCGGGAAAGGTTTCCTCCTATCTCGACGATCTCCGGGAAGGCTGGCGCTTTCTGCGCGGCGATGCGGTGCTTGTCAGCATCGTCGCCATGGTGGCGATCACCAATCTCTTCGATCAGGCCTATGGGGCGGTACTGCTGCCCGTCTGGACGCGGGAGTCCGGCCACGGCCCGGAGCTGCTTGGCGCTATGCTGGCCGCCTTTACCGGCGCTTCGATCGCCGGGGCTGCGATTGCCGCTGTTATCGGCGAGCGGATGCCGCGCCTGATGGTCTATACGGTGGCCTTCCTCCTCACCGGATTTCCGCGTTTTCTCGTGCTTGCGATCGATGCGCCGCTTGGCTCTGTCTTCGCGACCCTCGTTGTCGCAGGATTTGCCTCCGGCTTTCTCAACCCCATCCTGTCGGCGGTGATCTTCGAGCGCATCCCGAAGCCGCTGACCGGCCGCGTGACGGCGATGAACGCCGCCCTCTGCTTTGCCCTCATCCCCTTCGGCGGCCTCGTCGGCGGCGCCTTGATCAGCACGATCGGCCTTGCCGTGGCCCTTCTGCTCACCGGGATTGCCTATCTCTGCGCAACGCTTGCTCCGTTGGCGCTGAAGAGTTTTCGCGGTTTCGACAAGGCGCTCGCTTAACCTTGCTTCTAGCCGTGGTGTCCAAGCTCCTCGACCATCAGCTCGATAAAGCGGCGCACACGCGGTTCCAGCAGGCGCTTGTCGGAATAGAGGATCACGATCTTTGCCTCGTCGGCCTCGACGTCGGGCAGGAGCTGGCGGAGGTGGCCGGCGGCAAGATCGGCGGCGGCGAGAAAATCCGGGAGGAGGGCGATGCCGAGGCCCGTCAGCGCCGCGTCGCGCAGCGCCTCGCCGCTGTCGAGCCGCAGGCGGCTGCGCCCCGGCGCCTTGACCCAGCCGCCGCCTTCGCCGCGAAAGCGCCAGCCCTGCCGTTGATTGCGGCTGGTGAAGAACAGGCAGTCATGGGCAGCGAGATCCTCTATATAGCGCGGCTCGCCACGCTCGGCGAGGTAGGCGGGTGAGGCGCAGAGCCGCGCCTTGCAGGCGGCGATCACGCGCGCGGCGAGCCTCGTATCCGACGTCGATGCGCTCGCCCCGATCCGGATCGCGAGGTCGAAGCCTTCCTCGACGATATCGGCAAGGTGATCTGTGAAGCTCACCTCGACCTGGATGCCGGGCCAGGCGCGAAGATATTTTTCAATCAGCGGCAGCACAACAAGCCGCCCGAAAGCTCCGGGAACGGCGAGCCGGAGAACGCCGCGCGGCGTGCCGCTGCGCCCCGCCACACTCGCTTCCGCCTCGTCGACCGAGGCGAGAATCTCAAGCCCGCGCTCGTAGAACAGGCGCCCCTCGTCGGTCAGGCTCAGCGTCCTCGTCGTGCGGTTGAGCAGGCGCGCGCCGAGCCGCTCTTCCAGCCGGATCACCGCCTTTCCCGCCGCCGAACGCGACAGGCCCATGGCCTGGCCACCGGCGACAAAGCTCCCGGCATCGACCACGGTCATGAAGATCAGGATATCGTTCAGGTTCGTGCGCGGCATGAGGCAACTCGAGCGGTTCTACCGCCATAACTCGGTCGGTCATGCGATGGTTCAAGGTTTGGGCCCGGCATTGCTCGTGGAGGAGGTAAGCCAGGGGAGGCTAAATGGTTGCCGCATCCTTTGCCCTGTGCCCGTGACGGACAAGCGGATGAGAGAGGAGAGGGCATGCCGTGTGGCACCCCCCTCTGCCCTGCCGGGCATCTCCCCCACAGGTGGGGAGATCGGCTGGGCGAGATGGCTTCCCCAAACAACTAAAGTATTGTGATTGTCGATGCCGTTCGAGAGGGAGCGATGGTCAAGCCTCTTGCCAATCTCCACCCTTGTGGGGGAGATGCCCGGCAGGGCAGAGGGGGGTATCACACGGCACCCCCGCTCCTCAAACCATCAAAGCAGCCCTCGGCCTCAGCGCCACCCGAGCGCCGGTGCGATGTGGGTCAGGATCGCTTCGATGACATGGGCGTTATACTCGACGCCGAGCTGGTTGGGCACGGTGAGCAGCAGCGTGTCGGCCTCGGCGATCGCCTGATCTTCGGCGAGCTGCCTGATGAGCTCGTCGGGCTCGGCGGCGTAGCTGCGGCCGAAGATCGCCCGGGTCTTCTCGTCGATGAAGCCGATCTTGTCGCCCTCGTCGCCGCCATAGCCGAAATAGGCGCGGTCGCGGTCGTCGACGAGCGCGAAGATGCTGCGGCTGACGGAGACGCGCGGCTCGCGCTTATGGCCGGCCGCCTTCCAGGCCTCGCGGTAGGCGCGGATCTGGTCGGCCTGCTGGACGTGGAAGGGCTCGCCGGTCTCGTCGTCCTTCAGCGTCGAACTCTGCAGGTTCATGCCGAGCTTGGCCGCCCAGACGGCGGTGGCGTTGGAGCTTGCGCCCCACCAGATCCGCTCGCGCAGGCCTTCGGAATGCGGCTCGAGGCGCAGCAGCCCCGGCGGGTTCGGAAACATCGGCCGGGGGTTCGGCTTGGCGAAGCCTTCGCCGCCCAGCACTTCGAGGAAAACTTCTGCGTGATGGCGGGCCATGTCGGCATCGCTCTGGCCCTCCGGCGGCGCGTAGCCGAAATGACGCCAGCCGTCGATCACCTGCTCGGGCGAGCCGCGGCTGATGCCGAGCTGCAGCCGCCCGCCGGCGATGAGATCGGCCGCACCCGCATCCTCGGCCATATAGAGTGGGTTCTCGTAGCGCATGTCGATGACGGCGGTGCCGATTTCGATCCGGCTGGTCCTGGCGCCGACGGCTGAAAGCAGCGGGAAGGGGGCGGCGAGCTGCCGGGCAAAATGATGCACCCGAAAATACGCGCCGTCGGCGCCAAGCTCTTCGGCCGCAACCGCAAGGTCGATCGACTGCAGCAGCGCATCACCCGCCGAGCGCGTCTGCGACTGGGGCGAGGGCGTCCAGTGCCCGAACGAGAGAAAACCGATCTTCTTCATGCCGCGCCTCTATCCGTTGCGTCTCAAGGTGGATGGGTCATGGCATAGTTTTGGGGAGGAAGACAATCGGGGCGGAGGGTGTGGTGCATCAGATGCTTGGGCTTTGACGCGCTATCCTTCGCTATACCTAGGAGTGTTACGCGAACTTCTCCCCATCTTCATTCCGTGACAGGCACAGGAATGAAGGTGGGGAGACGTTCGTGCATTAAAATTTCGAAGCCTCAATGAAGCGTGTAGAGAAGCGTGCCGTAGCCAAGCTGGTCGTAGCCGCCGCTATTGGGTCCATAATCGCGTCCGCCGCCTTCCGGGCGCGCCAGGGTGGTGAAGGTGGAAACGTAGGGGGCGTAGAGTCCCTTTAGAACGACGTAATGGTTGTGGAGCATCTCCCACATAGGTCTGACGTTCGGCCCCCTGCTTCCCTCCGAAATTGAGGTTTGGGTGGTGTCGCTGTTTTTGTAAGTGGTATACGGCACGTCATAACCGAGGTTGTGTTTGGCCACATATTCCGCGCCTGCAAGCACGAGATTATTGTCGTAGCCGTAGAGATCATCACCTTGGGACCAGGCCATTTGGCATATCGCGCCAATAAGGGCGATATCGAGCATCGAATGCCCCTGGTCGCGCCCGGCTTCCTGGCCCTGGGCCAGTCCCCCGTCGTACACCTTCCAAAACATCTTGTGGAAGGCTCCGTTTCCGGCGCCGCCATATAGGTAGTTGATCGCTTCCTTGTAGATGTCTTCTCTATCCGTCAGGACGCCGATGGCCAGCATGGAGGCAATATTGCACAGGTCCCAGTTGGCCCAGTAATGGTCTATCTTGGCGCCGTTGTGCCTGACCAGAAAATCATGATTCATGGCGTAGAACACTGTCAGCATCATGTTCTGGAATTTTGAGAAATCATCGGCGGACCATCCCTTATAGGTTCGCATGATCTCCGCCGCATTGGCCATTTCATAGCCGTAGATGCCGGATGCCAGAAACTTGTCCGAGCTGCCGTCAATCGCCGTCAATGTCGACGACCAGGCATTCAACACCTTGATGGCGTTGATGGCGTAGGCGTCGTCCCCACTGATTTTCCAGCGCAGAGCCAAGGCATATGCAGCGGCCGCATCATTGAAAAGAACCGGATAGTTCTGAGGGCGGGTGCCTTGCCCGCGGATAACGAGCGAAACCGGTCGAGGCGCGTATTTTAGCGACGAATGGCCATTGTTGATCAATCTTTGCCAACCGCTGAATGTCGGCTCAGATTTCGCCTTTACCATCGTTATGATGCGGTCGAAATCAGATTGGGTCTGCAACAAGCCGGGATGGACAAACTTCCTGCCGCTGCTGCCCGCGGTCACCGTATTTGCATTGGAATTGGCATCCGAGGGAGCGTTTCCGGATGTCGCATTACCGTTCGTCGGCGATGTCGGCGTCTCAGAGCCTTGCTCAGGAGCTGTTGCGCCGACGGCTGAATCCGACCCCGGCTGTGTTGTCTGGGAACTGTTTTTACTTTCGCCGTTTGTCGCTGAAGCAGTCTTTTCAGTACCGGTGTCCGGGAAGGCTGTGGAGAGTGCGGCAACGATCACATTCACAAGCGGGGTAACGGGGTTCCGGTCCTCACAGCTTTGGAGACCAAGGCAGAAGCTCACGAGAACGACAAGGCCAATCTTCGTTCTTCCGTGCCCACCGCCAGCGGTCTTCGTCGTTATCTCTCCAGGTGATGAAGGGCGCGAAGCGATCGCCAACGTCCCTCTGTTCATCATATCGGCATCAATTCCTAACTCTATGCACGCAGCATGTGATCCCCTGCGAAGCAGTGAAGCTGCGATTCATCTGCGGTGATTAGACCTGCATGAGGGAGCAAATGCGACCTGCTCGCCGGCTGCGGCGCGAGCCTCAATGACATGGGTTATCAATTTATGAATGGACTGCTCTGCTCGAAAACCTTCGGCGCATTCGGGATAGGCCGCACATGATCTGGATACCGATATGCTTTCGCCTGCATGCCGTGACGGTCCATTTCCTTCAGGCGGAAGCAGAGGGAATTGGCGTAAGCGGCTGAGCGGGAGTCTGTTTTGGGCTCGAAGCGCTCGATCGCTGCTTCCTGCATCGATCGGGCGTGGAGCGCCCGCCTCGTCCTTCGAGGCCCCTAGCGGGGCACCTCAGGATGAGGCTCTCTTGAGCGTCGGCGCTCTCCGACCGGCAAGCCGCAGCCATGGCGAGAGGTGGAAGCCGCTCATCAGCAGGTACATCGATGTCATCCCCGTGAGCGGAAAGGCATCGGGCGTGGTCATGCAGATCATGTCGGAGCTGCCGGTCGCTGCCGTGAGCAGCCCCATGAGGGCGAATGTCGGCGCGGCGGCAAACGACAGAAAATCGGCGGTGAGCACGGTGTGGCCACCCGGAGCGGTCCTTTTGGCAGTCGGGACGGGAGGCTTGGCCGCCGATCCGTCTGCGGCGGCGGCCAGCGACAGCCATTCGGCGGCGTTGAGAGCCATGGCGCTGTCCGGGGCAGCTATCGCGCCCGAGGTAGCTGTCGTGCTCGAGGCGGTTGCCGCGCTCGGGGCGGTCATTGCATCCGAGGCGGCCAGATCGCCGCCTCCTTTCGCGTGGTGGGAAAAGGCCATCACCGTCACTCCGTGCCGTAGCGGTCATGGTGGCGCCACCAGATGCCGGTTTCGTTGCGGCCTTTGGGGGCGCGGTCGAGCCACTGGTACATGCCCCACATGCCGTCCAGCCCGCGCGCATAGGTGGAATAGCTGTGGTAGACGGCGCCGTCGATGAGTTCGAAGGCGCTGACGCCGGGCCGGTCGCGGGTATAGGTGGGAACGTCGGTGCCGGTCATCGCGGCGATCTGGCCGACCGGTCCTTCGTCGTCGCGGCTCTGCCATTCCCCGACCGTCTTGCCCGCAAGCGGCTCGGGGGCGGGCGGTTCGCGGCGGTAATTATACTCTATGCCGCCGGCACGCTGCTGCTCGGGCGTGAACAGGACGCTGAAATCGGCGTTGAAATCGCTGCCGGCGGAAGAGGCCCAGGGGAAGCTCCAATCCATGCGCCGCTTGAAGGCCTGAAGCTTTTCGAGGGGCGCGCGCGAGACCACGGTGAAGGCGACGTCGTGGTTTTGGAGATGGACGAAGAAGCCGTTGAAGCCGTCGGCGATCGTGGAGCAGGAGGGGCATCCGACACTGTAATCCGGCCCGAACATGAAGTGATAGACGAGAAGCTGCGAGCGCCCGCCGAAGAGATCCTTCAGCGAGGCATCGCCGCCTTCGGTGTCGAAGCGATATTGCTTGTCGATCCTCACGCGGGGCAATTGCTGGCGTTTGGCCGCCAGCGCATCGCTTCGCCGGGTCAGTTCCTTCTCTTCCTCGAGCAGATCGAGTCTTGCCGCCAGCCATTCCTGGCGTGTTGCATTCAGTGCTATCGTCATGGGACTTCTCCTTTGCCTGTCAATCGTCGTAGCATCCGGCACGATTGCTGCCGGTCGAGAGGAGATTACGGCCGGGCGGACGGATGGCGGGAGTGACAAGTGTGACGGGATTTGAATGGACTCGCTGATTACGGCCGCAGCACGCGCACTGGCATCGGGCGATGCGCTGGGTGCCTTGAAACGGGTGGCGTTGCGTGACGACGCGCCGGCCTTAGCGTTGCGCGGCATCGCCATGGCGCAGCTCGGCGATCTCGTCCGCGCCAAGGCGCTGTTGAAAAGTGCCGCGCGCGCCTTCGGGCCGCGGGAGGCGGTGGCCCGCGCCCGCTGCGTCGTCGCCGAGGCCGAGATCGCGCTCGTTTCGCGCGATCTCACCTGGCCGCCGAAGGCGCTGGATGCGGCAGCCAAGGTTCTGGAGGCGCATGGCGACCGGGTCAATGCCGCCCATGCCGGCAATATCGCCATTCGCCGGCTGGTGCTGATCGGCCGGCTTGATGAAGCCGAGCGGGCGCTTGGACGTCTCGACCCGACGCCGCTGCCGCCGCCATTGCGGGCCGCCCATGAGCTTGTCGCCGCCGGCATCGCCGTTCGCCGCCTGCGGACGGAGGCGGCGCGGGCCGCACTCGACCGGGCAGGGTTTGCGGCGCGCCAGGCCGGTATGCCCGTGCTGACGGCCGAGGTCGAAACCGCCGCCCGCGTGCTCGACCTCCCGGCGGCGCGGCTGGTTTCGCGCGGGGACGAGCGCCCGTTGCGGCTTGCCGAGGTGGAGGAACTGTTTTCCAGCACGCTCGTCGTCGATGCCTGCCGCCATGTGGTGCGCGCGGACGGTGCGGTCGTGCCGCTTGCGAGCCGGCCGGTGCTTTTTGCGCTCGCCCGCGCGCTTGCCGAAGCCTGGCCGGGGGATGTGGCGCGGGGGGTGCTGATTGCCCGCGCCTTTCGCGGCAAACACGCCGACGAATCGCATCGCGCCCGGCTGCGCGTCGAGATCGGCCGGCTGCGGGCGGAGCTTGCCGGGCTGGCCGAGGTCTTGGCGACGAAGCGCGGCTTTGCGCTTTTGCCGCGCGGCGCGGGCGAGATCGCGGTGCTCGCGCCGCTCGTCGAAGGGCCGCATGCGGCGGTGCTTGCCTTTCTGGCCGATGGCGAGGCGTGGTCGAGTTCGGCGCTGTCGATCGCGCTTGGCGCTAGCCCCCGCACCGTGCAGCGTGCGCTGGAATCGCTCGCCGGCGAGGACAAGGTGCAGGCGATCGGGCGCGGGCGAGCGCGGCGCTGGATGAGCCCGCCGCTCTCCGGTTTCCCGACGATCTTGTTACTCCCCGGACCGCTGCCGAGCGACTAGTATGAGACAACCCATAAGGAGCAAGAAATGAAGAAATCGGCTGCGACGATCCTGCGTGAATATGGACCCTTTCCGGAGGCCGACCGCGTCAACGGCGTCACTTTCGACGGCCGGCACGTCTGGTTCGCCTCTGGCGACAGGCTGAACGCGCTCGATCCCGACAGCGGCGAGGTGGTGCGCTTCATCGAGGTCGCCTCCCATGCCGGCACGGCCTTCGATGGCGAATTCCTCTACCAGATCGCCGAGGCCGTCATTCACAAGGTCGATCCGAAGACCGGCCGGATCCTGACCACCATTCCCGCGCCCGGCAATGGCGGCGATTCCGGGCTCGCCTGGGCCGAGGGCACGCTCTGGGTCGGCCAGCATCGCGGCCGCAAGATCCATCAGATCGATCCCGAGACCGGCAAGATCCTGCGCACCATCGAATCCAACCGCGTCGTCACAGGCGTCACTTGGGTCGACGGCCAGCTCTGGCACGGCACCTGGGAAGGCGACGAAAGCGACGTCAGGCGCATCGACCCAGAGACGGGCGAAGTGCTGGAGCGGCTCGACATGCCCGAAGGCTTCGGCGTTTCCGGCCTCGAATCCGACGGCGCCGACCGCTTCTTCTGCGGCGGTGGCGGCAGCGGCAAGATCCGCGCCGTGCGCCGGCCGTGAGTGCGGTGCGTGCGGGTGAATCTTTGCATCCGCTATTTTGGGTGGCATGCCATGCAGCCCCCTCATCCGGCTGCCGCCACCGACCTGGGTGAGCCACGGGTCTCACCCGTCCTTCGGACCCCCGAGGGGAGAAGGGAATGACGCGCTGTCGCGCATATTTTCAGCGGCAGCGTTAGAGTAAGACGAGGCGCTGCGACAAAATCCCTTCTCCCCTCGGGGAGAAGGTGGCGGCAGCCGGATGAGGGGGCTGCACGGCAGGCCCCATCCAAACAGCGCTTGCGCAGCCGCTCTCTGCCAGTGAACGATTGATTTCATCATTTGGCGATCTAGTTTCGCGGCAGTGTCGAGGCTTCGCGCCAGCGGGGGGCTGGACGCAGAGCTGACGTGACCGGGGGGAAGAGTTTGAAACATCTGCGCACGACGCTCGGGCCTAAGAGCAAATCCGAACTTGGGATGATCCTGCCGCACGAGCATGTCTTCGTCGATCTCAGAACGCCCGACCAGCCCGGCTATGCCGAAGCCAACACCGAAGACGTCGTTCGGCTGATGGCGCCCGAAATCGAGCGGATCAAGAAGCTCGGGGTGACGGCGCTGGTGGAGTGCTCGACGGGCGGCGTCGGACGCCGTGCGGATATCGATCTTGCCGTGTCGCTTGCAACCGATTTTCCGATCGTCGTTCCCACCGGCAACTACCGTGAACCCTGGATTCCCGAATGGGTCCGCCATGCTTCCGAGCAGGAGCTGGAGGCGTGGATGCTGCGCGAGCTGACGGATGGGATCGGCGAGACCGGGTTCCAGGCAGGCTGGATCAAGCTCAGTGCCGGCGATGACGGCATGACGGCGCTCGAGACGAAAATCCTGCGGGCAGCTGCGCGCGCCGCAGCGCAGACAGACGCCGTCATCGGCAGCCACACGATCAAGGGACGGGTCGTCATGGATCAGCTCGACGTCATCGAGGCGGAAGGCTATCGGGCCGACAGGTTCATCTCGATCCACACGCAGGAAGAAAAGGACTTCGCCTATAACGTTGCCGTTGCCGAGCGAGGCGCCTGGATCGAATATGACCATGTCGGCCGCGGCGAGGACAAGGAGGTGGCCGAGTTGGTGATCAAGGCGCTGGAGGCAGGCTGCGGCGACCGACTGTTGCTGAGCCATGACCGGGGCTGGTTCGATCCGGCGCTGCCGATGGGCGGGACACCCAAGCCGTACACCCATCTCTCCACGGTCTTATTGCCCGAGCTGAAACGGCGGGGCGTGGACGACGGGACGCTGATGCGCCTGACCCACGACAATCCGTTCGAGGCTTTTGCCCGATAAGGGGAGCGGTCGCGCGGCTAAATCCGCGCGTGTGCTGAAGCAATTATTGAAAGTACAGGCGAATTTGCTCCGAGCTCGGGATGATCCTTCGAGGCGATCCTGTGGATTGCGGCTCAGAATGAGGGGCGTTGGAACATGCCGTCGCACCGGTTTTCCAAATCTTCGACGTTTCAGGAGGAGCGAGGCGGGTGCCCCAGATTAGTCCCTCCCCCTTGTGGGGAGGGGTTGGGGAGGGGTCTGTCCGGCCTTCGGAGCGTAGGCGAAGGGTATGCTCACATCCCCCGTCCACCCAACACATCCCCCAACGCCTCGAACACTCTCGGATCCAGCGTCTGCGACACGTTGAACCGCATGAAGTTCGTCGCCGACTGCGAGAGGCTGAAGGCGTTTCCCGGGGCAAGCACGATCCGCTTTTTGAGGGCTGCCCGTGCCACGTCAGCGGCATCGATGCCGTCGGGCAGGCGGCACCAGAGGAACATTCCGGCCTGGGGCTCCAGCCAGGGGGTGATGCCGAGGCCCTTCAGTCTCGCCGAGACCTCGCTCATCGTCCGGGCCAGCCGGTGTCTCAGCGTCTCCATATGCTTGCGGTAGCCGCCGTCGCTCAAGGCATTCAGCACCAGCTCGGCCGTCATCCGGCCGCCGCCGAAGGAGGTGGCGATCTTGAGGTCGGTGAGGCCGTCGATCCATTCGGGTTTCGCGGCGACGAAACCGCAGCGGGCGGAGGCCGAGAGCGTCTTGGAGAAGCTGCCGATATGGATGACGCGCTCGAGCCCATCGAAGGCGGCAAGGCGCGGGGCCGGCGTATATTCGAAATCGGCGAAGATATCGTCCTCGACGATGGTGAGATCGAACTGGTCGGCGAGTTTCAGGACGCGGTGGGCCGTGACCGGGGAAAGCGTTGCGCCCGTCGGATTGTGGATGGCTGAGTTGGTGATGTAGAGCCGCGGCCGATGCTCGCTAACGACTTGCGCGAAAAGCTCGAGATCGGGGCCCGAGGGCGTGTAGGGCACGCCGACGATCTTTGCCCGGTGGGCGCGCAGGAGCGCATGGAAGTTGAAGTAGCAGGGATCGTCGACCAGCACGGTATCGCCGGGTTCGAGCAGGAAGCGGCAGATGAGGTCGATCGCCTGCGTGCCGGAATCGGCCAGCATGATCTGATCCGGCGAGGCCTCGATGCCGCGTTCGCCCATGCGGCGGGAAATCAGCTGGCGCAGCGGCGGCAGGCCGAGCGGCGAGCTGTAATCGGCGAGAGCCGCACCCTCGGCGCGGGCAAGCATTCTGAGCGCACGGCGCATGCTATCGCCCGGCAGCCAGGAGGGCGGCAGCCAGCCGCATCCGGGTTTGAGATCGGTTTCATCAGCCTCCAGCGATTGCCGCGAGATCCAGAACGGGTCGACCGCCCGGTCGAGCTTCGGCCCGACTTCGGTGAGCGCGAAGGGCGCCGCCTGGTTGGCGACATAAAAGCCGGAACCCGGCCTTGAAAGGATTGCGCCCTCGGCGACAAGGCGCTCATAGGCGTCGACGACGGTCGAGGTCGACAGCCTCATGCTTGCCGCCAGGCCCCGCACGGAGGGCAGCCTTGCCCCCGGCGTCAGGCTGCGCCCGGCGATGCGCTGGCGGATCGTCGCCATAACAGTCTCGACGCGCGTGCGCCCTGCCATCTCTTCGTTCATCCGTACTGCTTTCCGAACCATAACAGTTTTGCCAAACCGTATCAGACCGTGACTGTCATGACCATCCGTGCCGGCGGATAAGGATTGTCGCGCGTTGCTGCGAAACCGATTCAGGTAACGCGTCTTAGATCATTGTTTTCGCGCATGTTCGTTCTCGCAAGGGTCGCTGCAGGTTTTGGGCGTCATGCCTTGGAGGGACGTGCAGGCGCACCATGGAGCGTAAGATGGAACGCATTACGGCAGGATGGGTCAACGGTTTGATCGGGGTGGTGATCTTCAGCGGCTCGTTGCCGGCGACGCGGGTGGCGGTGGCGCAGTTCGATCCCGTTTTTCTCACGGTCGCGCGCGCTGCGATCGCCGGGCTGCTGGCGCTCTGCCTGCTGATCGTCTTCCGGCAGAAGCGGCCGGCCGGGCGCGAGATCCTCTCTCTTGCCGTCGTCGCGCTCGGCGTCGTGGTCGGCTTTCCCTTGCTCACGGCGCTGGCGTTGCAGCATGTCACATCAGCCCATTCGATCGTCTTCATCGGCCTCCTGCCGCTGGCAACTGCAACCTTCGCGGTGATCCGCGGCGGCGAACGGCCGAAGCCGGCCTTCTGGATTTTCTCCGTTCTCGGCAGCGCGATCGTGGCGGGTTTCGCCTTTGCGCAAGGGCTGACGGCTTCGCCGGCCGGCGATCTCCTGATGCTGGGGGCCGTCCTCGTCTGCGGCCTCGGTTATGCCGAGGGCGGCAGGCTGTCGCGCACGCTCGGCGGCTGGCAGGTGATTTCCTGGGCGCTGGTGCTGTCGCTGCCTGCGATGATCGCGGTCGCATTTCTCTACCGGCCGGCGAGCTTTGCCGGGATCGAGACGCCGGCGCTCGTCGGCCTTGCCTACGTCTCGCTGTTCTCAATGCTGATCGGCTTCATCTTCTGGTATCGCGGCCTCTCGCAAGGCGGCATCGCCGCCGTCGGCCAGCTGCAACTGCTCCAACCCTTCTTCGGCCTGGCACTCGCCGCCACCCTGCTGCATGAACCGGTGACGTGGGCGATGCTCGGCGTGACGGTCGCCGTCATCTTCTGCGTGGCCGGGGCAAGGAGATTTGCGCGGTAGTCGCTGAGTTCCGGGCGCCGGTCACAAAGCCGCCGCTCAATCGTCAGCAAATAACCCCGTTATCGCCGCATCGAGCCTATTTCAGGCTTCATCGTCGCGACCTCGCCAGCCTGTGAGAGGCTGAGCGATCGACCGAGGCGGTGTTGCCGCCGTTCAAATTACGGGAAAAGGAATGAAAATGATCACTCGTTATACATCCCTCGCAACGATGACCGCCGCGGTGTTCAGCCTTCTAGCGTTCAGCCCGGCATCGGCCATTGAAATGGCGCAGGCGCAGCAGCCCGCCCAGGGCCAGGCGCCAGTGCAGGGACAGGGCGGCGGCGCGGCCGCGCCGGTCAGCGATCAGAAACTCCAAGCCTTTGCCGTTGCCTATGTGCAGGTCGACAAGGTCAGGCAGGAATATTCGGCCAAGATCGACGCGACGAAGGATGAGGCTGCCAAGCAAAAGCTGCAGGATGAGGCCAAGAAGCAGATGGTCGACACGGTCCAAGCCTCTCACGACATCTCCGTCGAGGAATATTCGTCGATCCTGACGGCCGTGCAGAGCGATCCGGCTCTGGCCAAAAAGGTCCTGGAAAAGATCGGCACCCCGCCGCCGGCGCAGCCGCAGAAGTAAGGCGTTACGATCGACGCTCCGACGTTCGCGAAGGAGGCAGCGCCTGCCGTTTGGGCTGGCGCTGCTTTCCGCTTGGGAACGTCGGCTCCGTTGCCAGTCGTGGGAGCCCGCCGTCATCCGGTGATGCGGAAATCCACTGGTATCGTCCGGCCGGTAACCCAGACTTGAAGAGCCTCATAGTGGTCGGACATCACGACCTCACATCCGGTGCAAGACTACCCTTTGGCGTGCACTCCATCGAATCCATAGGCTCTTTGAACGAGCGCCACCCGGATTTCGTAACGCGAGTACCAATCCGCGCGGCCCCGGCGTTGCGCTTCGACGTGATCGACGACGGCTTTCCAGGCCCGAATACTCTCCTCATCCTGCCAATAGGAGTTGATGATGCCGAAACCATCCGGCCGGCGGGCGCTTTCGAACCCGAGAAAGCCGGACTGCTGTTTCGCCAGGTCCACCATGACGGCGCCGATCTCACCGTAGCCGTCTTCGACCTCCGTTCGTTGCGAGGAGAAGCAGACCACATAATAAGGCGGCGCAGGCAAGGTAGCGATAGACATGACAACCTCTCATTGCTGTGGGATCGGTCTAAGGTCGCGCTTTCACGAAAGGCGCGGCGGTCTCCGTGTTATCGCGCATCCACCCGCCAGGGCGGCTCGATGCGGTTCTGTCCGGCATAATAGAGGATGATACGGTTGCCGCCGGGATCTGATAATTCCGCCTCGCGCCAGAGCCAGCTTTTATCCTCAGGTCCACTCGCGAAGCGAAGGCCGGCACTGCTCAGTCGGCTGACCGTCTCGTCCAGGTTCTCGCACTCGAAATACACCGTGGTTCCGCCGCCGCCACTTTCGCCCTGATGGAGGGAGAAGGTGCTGTCGCCATCAGGACAGACGAAACGCGCATAGCGGGGGCGGGCGTCCACGACGGGTTTCAGACCGAGCGTGCAGTAGAAGTTCCAACCCGCATCCAGGTCAGCCATCGTAACAGTCACTTGGTTAAGGCGCATGATCTATCCCCTTAACTGAGCATTGCCGCCCGGCAGCGTATTTCCTGCTTCGGCTGTTTGGCACAGCCCATTCCTTCATGGCGTATCGAATTTGAAGATCGGACGCCGGTTGAGCGTGAAGGCTTCGCCAGGGTGGTAGAGATAGGCGGCGCAGGCGCGGTCGAGGCGCATGGCGAAATCGTTGGCGACGGAGAGGCGAGCTTCTCCGCTCGGCGCCTGCTGGACGAAGGCCCGCAAGGCCTCCTGATCGCCCTTGGCGAGGAGAAGTTCCGTCACGATGCCGAAGGTTTCGAGATCAGCGGCGAGAGTCGGCGAGACAGCGCCATCGCGAACCTTGGTGGCCATCTCGGTCCAGCGCGGCCAGTCGATCTTGTTTGATAAATCCTCGGGTTTTGGCGGTATGGTATCGGCTTCGCCTGTGAGGTAAGGCTGCAGCGCTTCGACGGCGAGCAGGCGATCTATGACATTGCGGACGGTGAAGACACCTGATGTCCTGACGTAGCGATTGCCGTCATAGGGTCTGGAGTCGAAAGTCGTCTCGATCGCCGATCGCCCGGAGAGAGCCACGGCGGCTCGATATTCAAACAGCCACGCGGCATCCATCGTGCCGCTCCTCCTGACCACGCCCTTATCCAACATTGACAGGACCAGACGCTCAGCAACGCGAGCAGCGATCTCGTCCTCGCGGTCAACTGCCCTCATGTGCTGCAGAAAGCTCTCCTGGGGCTCGAACGCTGCGCCCGCCATGATTCGCTGGAGCCGCTCCTCCTTGAGCGTTTTAGCCGCTTTGACCCTGGGATGGCCGACCATGGCCCCCGCAAAATTGGCGTAGTAGGTCAGCTTGTCCAGGTTGTCCTTTGCCCCGCCGCGCGCCATGAATCGATGCCATGCCAGGGGATCGGTTTCGCTGGCGGAGACGGAGTTTGCGATATCATTCAAGCCGTGGGCTTCCGCCGCCTGGACGACCCTCTCCTTGAATTCGTCCGGCTGATCGGCGATGGCAGCGGCAACGATGCCGCCCTCAACAGTGAACGCTTGGCCCGAATCGTTGAGCGGCATGAAGGGAGTAGCGGCGAAGTGCTTCATCAGCACGTCTTCGCCGCCTTCCTGCAGCAGCAGCGCTCGGATGCCGGATATGCCAATACCCGAAAAGGTTTGGTCGAATTTCGGGCCAGCCGAGACTTGAATGGCCTTGTAGCCGAAATGGTGCAAGTACCAAGCCCCGGCGAGATCGTCGACGGACGCGTATTTGTTTTGCTGAAGCAGGTTTGCCAGCAGGACGGGGATTTGCTCGTCGGGAAGCGGCGTATAGCGGATCTTCAGATAGGCGGCCTCGGCGCCATACCTGTAGGGAGCCGATGGCGCGAAGGTGGCCCAATCGGCAAGCACGATATCGCTGAAGGCGAGGATTGTTTCTCTTTGCGGGCAGAACTTATCCGACGCAAGGGCCGGCGAGGCGAGGCACGACAATAGAAGAAGGCTGAAAAATCCGGTCAACATACGAAGCATCGTCAATCCCTTGCGGTTCCCCAAATGCAGCTCCTGAATCGGAGCGCGACCGCTATCCGGAAGATAGGCGGCGGCCGGGTGCGCGGCAAGGGGATGACACGGGGAGGTGGTGGTTTTTGCTTTGGTTTGGCGGCAAGAATTTTGGGGCGGTGAGGAATCTATTTGGGACCGGCGAATTTCGCCGCAGCAAAAACATAAAGACTTCTATGACTCCAGGTGCGCGAAGGGAGATTTTATTGGGGAAGTAGAAATTATCATGCGTGGTTTCATTCGTTGTTTTTTGATTGGGCCATTCATTTCAATCTTGTTGTTTGCCTGTCTTGGTCTATCGCCGCAGGCTTTCGCTGCCGGCAATGAGGACAAACGGGACGTTTGGCAGGCGCGGCTGAGGCTAATTGAGCAAGGCAATTGTGATCAGGCATGGAAAGAGATTTGGAAAGAGGCGCGCAAGGGAGATGCTGAAAGCCTTGAGGGGCTTTGGCATGTCATGTTGACCGAAGCGCTCGTTCCGCCGTCGTATTTTCCGATCACCAAAGATACGGCTCCGCAATACATAGCCGAGAATTTAGCCGTGCTGACAATATACGCCCGAAAATCGGAAATGATGTCCAGGAGCTTGCGCGACTCCGGGACTGGCTTGGCTGCGTCAGCTGATGGTTTTTTAGAGCCAGGCTTGCTGGATAAAGTTCAGTCTGCAGATGCATGTTTCAAGGGCGGGCGCAGTCTCGATGTGTGCTATAAGCTGGCCGTCAAACTCAAACTTATCCCTTCCTTCGAGCAGTATGTCAGCTTGATAGATAACGCCCCCAGACCAGCCGTTTGTCCGCGCGGTGAAAGGCCTTCGGATCTAAAGTAGCAGGATCTTTTCCGAGATGACCCGCGCCATCATGCCGAACTCAGAAACCGGAGGCACCGCAATGACCGAAATCGGCCGGCTGCTTGGCTCGGGCAAGGAGGCTGAGGTCTTCGAATATGGCGCGCTGGCGCTCAAGCTCTACAAGCACGCCGCCGCCAAGGCGTCGGCGTTCAGGGAGGGGGCAAACCTTGCGATCGTCGAAAGGCTTTCGCTGCCGGCGCCAAAGGTTCATGCGGTTGGAGAGTTCGACGGGCGTTGGGGCGTGGTGATGGACCGCGCGCCCGGTTCCTGTTTTGCCGAACGGTTCGTGTCCGCAGGTGCGCCGTTTGAGGAGATGGCGCAGTTGCATCGGAGACTTCACCAACAGTCCGACGATGGTTTGCCGTCTTTGACGGCAAGGCTTTAGGCCGCGATCCGGCGGGCCGAGGGCCTAGATGCTTCGTCGAGACACCGGCTTCTGTCGGAACTGGAATCTCTTCCCGATGGCGACAGGGTCTGCCACCGTGATTTTCACCCCTTCAACATTCACGGCGCGGGGCAGGCGGCCATGATCGTCGATTGGCTCGACGCCTGCTGCGGCAATCCGCTGGCCGATGTCTGCCGGACCTATCTCTTGCTGCGCCATGCGGTGCCGGAACGGGCGATGGACTATGGCGAGACCTATGCTGCGATGTCAGGCGCCGAGGTCGGCGCCATCCTGGCCTGGCTTGCCCCGATCGCCGCCGCCCGGCTGACGGAGGGTGTTGCAGACGAGAATGACGAGTTGCTGCGGTTGGCCGGCGTCGCTTGATCTGGCGCGAAGGCGCCGCTCGGGCCGGGGATGCCTTGGTTTCCATCGCCCCGGCCTTTTGCCGTCGCGTCACCTCGAGAACCATGTCGAGCGGAGTCTGGGCCGCGCGCTTGATATGGGTGGAGCCGCCGGCGCGGATGACGTCGCCGGATCTCAACGGGACGCCATTGCCAAGTTGGCGCCGATCTCGAGCAAAACTCGATTTCGATGGAGGCGTGGCGAACGAAAAGGGTGAGTCGCTGCAACTTGCGGGTGCGGATCTAAGTTGTTGAAATGCAACTCATTTTGCAGTCTGTATAGCATCCGATCGGACGATCATCTCTTGTAGCGGAAGCATTGCGCCGAGACGATATCCGAAACCGGCACTTCTATCCAATGCGCGCACGAAGAGTGCCGGCCTGTCGAGGCCATTTACCTCTTGGAAACCATAGGGCCATCAATTCGATCTTAGCTGACGGGCGTGGGACTGCATGACAGGCTGCAGGAACAAGGGTTTCGGGGATGGATTCCCGCTCCGCATCGTTTACCGAATTCCGTTTCCAAGGGGGCATCAATGCAGAACAATTCCCATGCGCATACCGGTCTCCACTCTCATCAGCGCGCCGCTTCCGGGCAGGCTGATGCCGCCGCGCAAGGCCAGAACATCGAACGCCGCCTCGAATTCATGGGGCTCGACGAAGAGGGGCGCGCCGGCATCCGTTCACTGAAAGCTCTGATCGCGCGGGAACTGCCGCATGGTCTCGACAAATTCTATGCGCAGTTGCGCAACAGCCCCGAAGTCAAACGCTTCTTTTCCTCCGACGATCACATCGCCCGGGCCAAGGGCGCCCAGCTGGGGCATTGGGCCCATATTTCCGACGGCAATTTCAGCGAGGATTACGTGGGCAAGGTCCGCACCATCGGCACCGTGCACGCCCGCATCGGCCTGGAGCCGAGATGGTATATCGGCGGCTACGCCATCATCGTCGATCATCTGATCCGGAGCGCCGTCGAGGAGATGTTCCCCCAGGGGATGTTTTCCCGGAAGAGCATGAAGCCGGCGGAGTTCGGCAAGGCGCTCGCGAGCCTGGTCAAGGCCGCGATGCTCGACATGGATCTCGCCATCTCGGTCTATATCGACGAGGCCGAAATCGCCAAGCAGAAGGCGCAGGCGGAAGCGATCGCTAGCGAACAGAAGCTGGTGAGCGATTGCTTCGGCAAGGCGATGGCCGCGATCGTCGCCAAGGATATCAGCTACCGCATCACCGATGAGCTGCCCGCCGCCTATCACCGGCTGCGCGATGATTTCAACAACGCGCTCGAGCAGTTGACGGGCACGATCCGCGAGATCGATTCCGCCGCCGCGCAGATCAACGCGGGAGCGCAGGAGATCCGCTCGGCGGCCGACGATCTCGCTAGGCGGACCGAGCAGCAGGCCGCCTCGATCGAGGAGACGGCGGCCGCACTCGAAGAGATCACTACGACGGTCAGGGATTCCAGCCGGCGCGCGGAAGAGGCGGGCGATCTGGTCGCCAAGGCGCGCACCGGTGCGGAAAGATCCGGCCGGATCGTCGAGCGGGCGGTGACGGCCATGGGCGCAATCGACAGCTCCTCACGCGAAATATCAAGCATCATCGGCGTCATCGACGAGATCGCTTTCCAGACCAACCTGCTGGCGCTGAACGCCGGCGTCGAGGCCGCGCGCGCCGGCGAGGCCGGCAAGGGATTTGCCGTCGTTGCCCAGGAGGTGCGCGAGCTTGCCCAGCGTTCGGCCAAGGCGGCCAAGGAGATCAAAGCACTGATCAACACCTCGGGCGAGCACGTGAAGACCGGCGTTTCGCTGGTCGGGGAGACGGGAGAGGCGCTGACCGTCATCGCCGACGAGGTCAAGGAGATCGACCGCCACATCGGCTCGATCGTCGAAGCCGCGCGCGAGCAGGCAACCGCGCTCGCCGAGATCAACATGGCCGTCAACGCCATGGACCAGGGCACGCAGAAGAACGCCGCCATGGTGGAGGAATCCACGGCCGCAAGCCACGCGCTGGTGCGCGAGATCGGCCGCATCGCCGACATGCTCAGCCTATTCAACATCGAAAAGACGTCCGCCTCCCAGGCGCGGCGACCGGCGCCGGCAAAACCTGCGGATGCGGGCTCTCCGGCGCGCGAACTCAGGGCCAAGGTCGGCAAGGCGTATCAGGCGCAAGGCAATGCCGCGCTGGCGAGCGGTCAGTGGGATGAGTTTTGAGGGTGTTGTTTGGGGATAGGTGAATGACGGGAAGGCGAAGGTCGTGCCGTGATCACCCCCCCTCTGGCCTGCCGGCCATCTCCCCCACAGGTGGGGAGATCGGCTGGGGGCGCCGGCTTCCCCAAACAACTGGTGTCGCAACACGGCAAAACGATAGATGGGTAGGAAGCGCCCGCCACTTGTGATCTCCCCACCTGTGGGGGAGATGGCCGGCAGGCCAGAGGGGAGTACCACGCGGCACAGCGGATCTAAGGGCAATGTCCTCCACCTTCCTATCCAGTGAGCCCTTTCTCACGCCCAGCGACGCCAACCCAAGCCAACCTTACTTGGCAGGCACCACCAGCGGCTCGCCCTTGCGCACTATATAGGTCGCCAGTTCTGACGCCTTGCCGTTGCCGACGTTCTTTGCGGAGTGGACGGTGCCGGAGGGAATGAACAGGGATTGGCCGGCCTTGAGCGTCACCGGCTCCCGGCCTTCGAGCTGATATTCCAGCGTGCCCTCGATGACGAAGGCGATCTCTTCGCCAGGATGCGAATGCTTCGGCGCGAGAACGCCGGGCGCGAAATCGACGCGCACCTGAACGGCTTCGTGGCCGGCCACATCGATATCGTTCTTCACGAGATCGGTGCGCTGCAGCGGCTGTTCGGCATGCGCTGCCGCGGCGGTGCCGAGAGCGAGGGCGAGCGCTATAACCTGGATCGTTTTCATCGTGTCATCCTTCCTGAATCGACCATTCTCGGCTCATCGGCCGCAATGGGATTTCACTCGATGATTGAACCAGGGATGTGTCGGGAAACCCGCATTTTTGTAAGCCAGTGTATCTGCACTGACTTTCCCGTGAGGGCGGGACCTTCTTACGCGAACCGCATCGCGGTCCTCGCGCGCGCCTTCGCCGCGACTTCCTCGCGGTCGCGGGGCGGTTGAGACGTCTCCATTGAGTCGAGCAGTTCGCGGGCGCAGGCAGCGATCGAACTGACTGCGTGTTCGAACGCGGCCTCATTGCGCTTCGACGGCTTGGCCGCTCCGCTCAGCTTCCGCACGAACTGAAGCGCGGCATCATGAATCTCTTCGTCCGTTGCTGGCGGATCGAAATTGAACAGAGGTTTTATGTTTCGGCACATGGCTTGCTCACGGTCGTTTTTCTGGGGCTCGGTATAAAAACTAGTCGCGTGAGAGCGAAATGCAACCGGCCACGGGGAAGCGGCGCGGGAAGGTGCACCTTGCAGGCGCGGGTTCGGTGCGATCCAAGTGCTAATCTCTATTGAAGGCGGGCTGTCCGGAAGATCCATCACGAGTTCCACTGTCGAAACGATAGCGATCCTGATAACCATTCGAAATGCAGGCATTTGCCCGGGAGTCGGAAGCGCGGCGATGAAGGTGGAGATATTATACGCAGGGAAAGTGATCGGCCACAGTGATCTGCAGCCGGTTGATCCGCCGATGGGTGTCGCGCCGGGGCCGTTTGATGCGACCCCGGATTATGATCCGCGCCTTCATGCCTACGTGATCGATGACGACTATAACGAACCGGACAGCGAGGCACTGTCCGCGCGCTCGGTAGAATTCGGCACGGTGGTCTGCGCCGGCGTCGGTATCGAGGACTTCAGCAAAACCTTGAACGAGCTGAACGTAACAATCTTGGGCATTGCGTACCCGGATTATGCGACCGCGTTCGAGTCACATCCGCTATTCAAGGCCTATTGGCGTTCGTGACAGGTTTCTCCTGATCCTATCGCCTCGTATCGAAATGCCGGCTAGCCTGGTTCGCCGCGCCGTGTGGCACCCCCCTCTGCCCTGCCGGGCATCTCCCCCACAAGGAGGGAGATCGGCTGGGCGAGATGGCTTCCCCAAACAACTACCGCATAGCTGCCGCGCTACGGTAGTGAGGGAACGATGGTCTAACCTCTTGCCGATCTCCCTCCTTGTGGGGGAGATGCCCGGCAGGGCAGAGGGGGGTACGCGGCACAACAAGGGCGATCCCGCATCTCAAGCCGCTGACGTCGAACCCCTCACGTCAAGCGTCCCAACATCCGTCACCCCGCCCGATGACTCGAAGTCGAAGATCTTCTGGGTCACTAGGGCGGCCGCACCCCTTGCCCAGGAGTTGTCTTCCCAGTCGGGCAAAAGCGGCGGGGCTGTGCGGAAGGTGCGGGCGGCGAGTGCTTCGCGCAGCGGGATGAGGAAAGGGTCGCCGAGGGAGACGGCTTCGCCGCCGGCGACGATGACTTCGGGGTCGGTGATGTTGACGAGATTGGCGAGGGCGGTGCCGATGCCGCGGCCGGAATCGGCGACGAGCGCGGTGGCGGTGGCGTCGCCTGATGCGAGCGCCTTGCAGAGTTCGGGCAGGCCTAGTTCCTCACTGCTGCCGGTCGCTTCGCGCCAGCGGCGCAGCATCGACAGTTCCGAGTGATAGGCCATCAGGCAGCCGCGTTTGCCGCATTCGCAGAGGCGGCCGTTCTCCTCGAACAGCGTGTGGCCGAACTTGCCGGCGGCACCATTGGCGCCGCGATAGAGCTTGCCGTCGATGACGAGGGCGCAGCTGATGCCGACGCCGACGGCGAGCACGGCCATGTTGCGGTGCTGGCGGCCGAGGCCGAAGAGCTGCTGGGCGATCGCGTAGGCGTTGGTATCGTCCTCCAGCCAGACCGGCACGTGGACGCGGCTTGCGACCAGCGAGGCGAGGGGGACATTGTCCCATTGGAAGCGGTGGCTGCGCACGCAGGCGGTCTGCTCGTGGTTGATGACGCCCGGCATGGAGATGCCGATGCCGGCGAGCTTGGCCTTCGGCCGGCCGGCGAGCTTCACCAGTTCAGGCACGGTGCCCGCCAGAAGGTCGGCGACGGCATCCGGATCGTGGCCGGCAAGGCTTACCCGCATGGCGGCGACGGGGTTGGTGGCAAGGTCGGTCGCCACGCATTCCACCGAATCCACCATCAGCTTGAAGCCGAGGGCGAGCGAATGCTCGTAATTGATCTCGACGGGGATCGGCCGGCGGCCAGTGAGCCCGGGCACGGTCTTGCCCTCGATGACGATGCCTTCCTCCAGAAGATCTGAAACGACGAAGGTGACGGCGGCGGGGCTGAGGCCGATCACCGTTGCGATATCGGCGCGGCTGCGCGGCCCTTCGCGGCGGAGAAGGTTGAGAATCAGGCGTCGGTTCATGGCTCTGGCCGTGGTCTGGTCGCCTTTGAGCTTCACGATGCATTCCTTAATTTTGTAAATTAATTATTGCGACTGGTTTCGATCTATGCATAAGTTCGGCCGTCGATCAACTGAGCCAAGCGGATTATACGCCTGAGATCATGAACGGATCGGCACGTTGAATGCCTGCGAGCGCGTTCCAAGGAGGAGGCGGCTCGCCAGGCGGTGTTGATCGATCAACTGGGAGGAATTCAATGGCATTTTCGAAGCAATTTCCGGCAACCACGCGCAGAAGCTTCCTGAAAGGGGCGGGCATGGTTTCCGCAGCCGCCGTCACAGGTACGGCGGTCGGCAGCTTTCCGATCCCCGCGATCGCGCAGGCGCAGGACGTCACGATCATTTCGTCCGAAAACAATGCCGCGGCACTCGATGCGCTGAAGACGATCGCCGCCAATTTCGGCAAGGAAGCCGGCGTCAACATCGTCATCAACAATATGGACCACGAGGCCCACAAGACGGCCATTCGCAATTATCTCGTCGCCGGCGCCCCCGATATCTGCTTCTGGTTTTCCGGAAACCGCATGCGCGCCTTCGTCAAGCGCGGCCTGTTCGACGATATTTCCGATCTCTTCGAGAAGGAGAAATACAAGGACGTGCTGGGTGCGACCGCCGGCGCCGTCACCGATGACGGCAAGCAGTACGGCCTTCCGACAGGCGGCACGCTCTGGGGCATGTTCTACCGCAAGGACGTGTTCGAGCAATACGGGCTGACCGTGCCGAAGACGGCCGACGAGTTCCTGGCCTATGGCGACAAGTGCAAGGCGGCGGGCATCACGCCCGTGGCGATGGGCACCAAGGAATTGTGGCCGGCGGCCGGCTGGTTCGACCAGATGAACCTGCGCATCAACGGGCTGGACAGGCACATGGCGCTGATGAACGGCGAGATGAGCTATCTCGATCCGGCGCTGACCCCGGTCTTCGACCAGTGGGAAGCGATGATATCAAAGGGCTTCTTCACGCCGAACCATACCTCCTTCGGCTGGCAGGAGGCCGCAGCGCTGCTCGCGCAAAAGAAGGCCGGCATGATGAACCTCGGGGCCTTCCTGCGCTCGGCCTTCACCGAAGAAGACCTGCCGCAGCTGACCTATGCGACCTTCCCGGTGCTCGATCCCAAGATCGGCCATTTCGAGGAGTTCTCGGTCAATTCGGTCCATATTCCCGCCAAGGCCAAGAACAAGCAGGGCGCGCGGGATTTCCTCGCCTATTTCTACAAGCCTGAGAATCTGGCGATCTACATGGAGCCGGGCGGCAACGTGCCGCCGCGCCACGACCTGCCGCCGAGCAAGGATCCGCTCGTCAACGTCGCGGTGGAGACGATGAAGACGGTGCAGGGCGCCTCGCAATATTACGACCGCGACAGCGATCCCGACATGGCCCAGGCCGGCCTCGTCGGCTTCCAGGAGTTCATGGCCAAGCCCGAACGGCGCACGGCGATCCTCACGCGCCTCGAGGGGACGCGGAAGCGGATTTATAAGATCTGAGGGCTCTCCCAGAGGGGCAGGCCGAACTGCTCCTGCCTGGGGAGTGGGGGATCTCTCCACTCCCCAGGGAAGGCTTGATGCTCGGGCAGCCGGAGCAGGCATGCCTGCCCCTGTCACAACGAGGTTCTCAAAATGCAGACATTATGGCGCCGCCAGCGGTGGTGGCTTACCCCGGTTTTGCTTATCGCGCCCGGCATCCTGCTGTTCTTCACCGTCATCCTGCTGTCGGCGGTCCGGAGCGTCTGGATCAGCTTTCACGAGTGGGATGGCTTCGGGCCGATGGTCTGGATCGGGCTCGGCAATTACATCGAGCTCTATAGCGATCCGCAATTCTACGTGTCGCTGAAGAACAATCTGATCTGGCTCGTCATGTTCATGGCGGCACCGCCGATCGGGCTCGCCATCGCGCTGCTGGTCAACCAGAAAATCCGTGGCATGCGCTTCCTGAAATCGCTGTTCTTCATTCCGCTGGTGCTTGCCTCGGTCACGGTGGGCGTCGTGTTCACCTGGGTCTATACGCCGGAGTTCGGGCTGCTGGCGCTGATCTTCCGGGCCTTCGGGGCGGTGGCGCCGGCGGTTCTTTCCGACGAGCATTTCGTCACCTTCGCGATCGTCATCGCGGCACTCTGGCCGCAGATCACCTTCTGCATGGTGCTTTATCTCGCCGGTCTCAACAACTTGAGCGAAGAGCTGATCGGGGCGGGCCGGGTCGATGGGGCGAGGGGCTGGAACATGCTGCGCCACATCGTGCTACCGCAGCTGACACAGGTCACTTTCATCGCCATTGCCGTGACGGTCGTCGGCGCGCTGCGCTCCTTCGACATGATCTCGGTCATGACCGCGGGCGGGCCGTTCGGCTCCTCCTCGGTGCTCGCCTACCAGATGTACGAGCAATCGATCTTTTCCTACCGCTTCGGCTATGGCGCGGCGATCGCCACGGTGCTCTTCGTGATCATGGCCGTCTTCATCGCCTGGTATCTCACCCACATCATCCGCAGCGAAGAGAGGGGAGGCTGATGTATCCTCGTCCCATTCCCGAAACCGCGATCTGGCAGCGCCGCGTCTATGTGCTTGCCGTCGTCATCGTGCTCTTGGCCTGGCTCTGCCCGCTGTTTGCGATCGTGCTGACCTCCTTCCGCTCGACGGCGGATGTGATGGGCGGCAATCTCTGGGGCTGGCCGACGGAGATCGGCGTCATCGACAATTACCGGGCCGTCTTCACCGACACGCCGATGGCGCGCTATTTCCTGAACAGCCTGACGATCACCATTCCCTCGGTGATCGGCGTGCTTGTCATGTCGACGCTCGCCGGCTTCGTGCTGTCGCGTTATCGCTTTCGCGGCAACATGCTGATCTTCGCGCTCTTCGTCGGCGGCAATTTCCTGCCGCACCAGATCATGATGATCCCGGTGCGCGACCTGATGGTGCAGCTCGACCTGATCGATACGACGGCGGCGCTGATCATCTTCCACGTCGCCTTCCAGACGGGCTTTGCGACACTCTTCATGCGCAATTTCATCGCGGCACTTCCCGACGAGCTGTTCCAGGCGGCGCGCGCCGAAGGGGCGTCCCCGTTCCAGACGCTGGTGCATGTGGTGATCCCGCTGGTCAAGCCGGCGCTGGCGGCCCTTGCCATCCTGATCTTCACCTTCGTCTGGAACGATTATTTCTGGGCCGTGGTGCTGACCGTCAGCGACAGCGTCAAGCCCGTCACGGCAGGCCTTGCCAATCTGCGCGGCGAGTGGGTCTCGGCCTGGAACCTGATTTCGGCTGGCACCATCGTCGTCGCCGTGCCGCCCGTCGTGATGTTCTTCCTGATGCAGCGGCATTTCATCGCCGGCCTGACCATGGGCGCGGTGAAGGGATGAGCGAGCGTCTTCCGTTTCAACAAGAGAGGGCCAGGATATGACCAGTCTCGAACTCCGCGAGATCAACAAGAATTACGGCGCCTATCATGCGCTGCGCGGCATCGATCTTTCCGTGGCGCAGGGCGAGTTCATCGTCATGGTCGGGCCATCCGGCTGCGGCAAGTCCACGCTGCTGAAGTCGATCGCCGGCCTTGAGGCGATTTCATCAGGCCAGATCCTGATCAACGGCCGCGATGTCAGCCGGCAGGAGCCGGGCGAGCGCGGCATCGCCATGGTGTTCCAGTCCTATGCGCTCTATCCGCATATGACGGTGGCGGAGAATATGGGCTTCGGCCTGCGCATGGCGAAGCGCCCGAAGGCGGAGATCGATGCGGCGGTCGCCCGCGCCGCCAAGATCCTCAGGATCACCGACCAGCTGGAAAAGCGGCCGAAGCAGCTTTCCGGCGGGCAGCGCCAGCGCGTGGCGATCGGCCGGGCGATCACCCGCTCGCCCGAGGTCTTCCTGTTCGACGAGCCGCTGTCGAACCTCGATGCGGCGCTCCGGACCCAGATGCGCGTGGAACTCAGCAGCCTGCATGCCGAACTCGGCGCCACCATGGTCTATGTCACCCACGATCAGGTGGAGGCGATGACCATGGCAAGCCGCATCGTCGTCTTGAACCAGGGCATCATCGAGCAAGTGGGCTCGCCGCTGGAGCTCTACCGTAATCCCGACAATCTCTTCGTCGCCGGCTTCCTCGGCGCGCCGCGCATGAATTTCCTCGGCGTCACCCTCGATGATGTCAACGGCCGCAGCGTCACCGTTTCGGCACCCGGCCTTGCACCGCTGACGGTGGAGCTCGCCCAGCCGACGGCGCTTGCGAAAGGCACGGGCTTGACACTCGGCGTGCGGCCGGAGGCGATCTCCGTGGTTGCCGAGGGCAGTGGGGAGGGGGCCGTGCACGGCGAGGTGCGCCTCGTCGAGCATCTCGGCCGCGAGACCATTCTCTATGTCGATGCCGGCAATCTCAGAACCATCGCTTCGGAAAGCGGCACCGGCAATATCACCGCGCAGCTCTCCTATGTCGCGCCCTTTGCCGCCGGGCAGAAGGTGGCGCTGAAGCTCGATGCGAGTGAGCTCTATCTCTTTTCTCCCAATGGCGGCCGCACGATCAGCGCCCGCAAGACCATTCTCGACAAATAAGGAAAGACCGCCCGTGTCCGACAAGACCCTCTCCGTATGGAACACCGTCCAGACCGACCGCTTCCTCGTCGGTGCGCCGCATTATCCCGAGCATGTCGACGAAAGCTATTGGGAGCGCGATGCCGAGCGCATGGCAAAGGCCGGCTTCAATGTCGTGCGCATGGCCGAATTCGCCTGGCACATTCTCGAGCCGAAGCTCGGCACCTACAATTTCGACCTGTTCGACCGCGCCATTGCGATCCTCGGCCGCTACGGCATCGACACGATCATGTGCACGCCGACGGCAACCCCGCCGCGCTGGCTGACGGCGGCACACCCTGAAATTTTAAGGGTCGACGGCAAGGGCCGGCCGATGAGCCACGGCTCGCGCCAGCACTGCGACACGGCAAGCCCGGTGTTTCGCGAGCACAGCAAGCGCATCACCAGGGCGATGGCCGAGCATTATCGCGGCAACCCCCATGTCGTCGGCTGGCAGACCGACAATGAGCTGAACACCAGCATGCCGGAGAGCTTTTCCCAGGCGACGCTCAGCGAATTCCAGGCCTTCCTTGCCGGTAAATACCGCGAGATATCAAAGCTCAACGCCGCCTGGGGCGGCGATTTCTGGGCGACGGCCTATGACAGTTTCGATCAGGTGGTGCTGCCGATCGAATTCGGCCCGACCTTTCCGAGCCCCGGCCATGTGCAGGATTACCACCGCTTCCTCGCCTTCTCGACGGCGCGCTTCCAGCACGACCAGGTGGAGATCCTGCGGGATGTGAAGCCCTCCTGGTTCATCTTCCACAATCTCGGGGGCTTGCGGGATATCGATTTCCGCGGCCAGTTCAGCAAGGATCTCGATTTCGTCGGCTACGACATCTATCCCTTGCTCTATGACGAGTTCCAGCGGCTCGGAAATCACGCCAAGGTGCAGGCGCTGCATCTCGATATCTGCCGCGGCTTCTCCGGCAATTACATCGTGCCCGAGCAGCAGTCGGGCTTCGGCAGCCAGCCGGGCTTCTGCACGCTGACGCCGGAGCCGGGCGAGTTGCGCCGCATGGCGCTCTCCTCCGTCGCGCATGGCGCCGATGGCCTGATGTTCTTCCGCTGGCGGCCCGCCCATTTCGGCGCCGAGATCTATTGGATGGGCATCATCGACCATGACGATATCGGCCGCCATCGCTATGAGGAGGCCAAGCGCTTCGCGAGCGAGATGACGGCGCTGGAGCCCAAGATCCTCGGCACCTACGTGCGCATGGATGTCGGCATCGCCGGCTCCGATTTCGACAATCAGGAAGCCCACAAGACCTATTCGATCGGCCTGCCGAGCCCGCAGGACGATGCGATCCTGCTGCACCAGCACTGCTATGACAGGGGCATCGCCTGCGGCTTCATCCACCCCGAGGACGATCTTTCCAGGCTGAAGCTCTTCTATGTCCCGCACTGGGTGATGTGGAAGGACGAATGGACGGCCAGGCTCGAAGCCTTCGCTGCATCCGGCGGCACCGTCGTCATCGGCGCGCGCACCGGCACCCGCAACGAAGACAACCACGTCATCCGCGAGACCGCGCCGGGTACTGCGCTTTCGAAGCTGACGGGCGTGCGCGTCGAAGATTTCGGCCGTCTCGCCGCCCCCGGCGCCAACGGCCTCTTCGACGTGATGGAGCGCTCCGGCGGCCTGGTGATCCCGCCGGCCAAACCGGCCGAAAGCAACCGCCGCCACCGCCGCTTCAAGATCGGCAACCGCGAAATGACCGCCGGCCATTTCTACGAGAACCTCACCATCGACAGCGATGTCGAGGTGATCGCCGCCTGGTCCAATCGCTACGCCGAAGGCCAGCCGATGGCGACCTCCCGCAAGGTCGGCAAGGGCCAGGTGGTCTATCTCGGCACCTATCTCACGCCTGAACTGACCGAGGCGCTGAACGAACGGCTGTTTGCACCTGCCGGCATCGAACCGCTGGTCGGCGGGCTGCCGGAGGGTGTGGAGGTGACGATGCGAATGAACGAGGAGCGGCGGCTGCTGTTTGTGCAGAATTATATGGATCAGGCGGTGACGGTGGGTGGGGTACCTGCCGGGCGGGATTTGCTGGATGGGGAGAAGATGGTGGCGGGGAGGCTGGAGCTTGAGGGGTATGGGTGTGCGATTGTGGAGTTGGAGGGGTGAGGGGGCAAACTAGATGATGAAGGTAGGCATCCGCGCGTGTTCTGGGCGCGCGGGCCGACTTCGGTACTGCACGTAGGAGATAGTCACGAGCGATGCCCGAATAGCCATTTACTTTTGGCCGTTATCAACGCTCGGATAGATCAATTGCCATAACCTCGACGTGCCGTTCACTATTACATAACAACTTGGCGTCTTCTACCAATAGCGCAATCAATGAAGAGAAATCATATTTTTTGGAGTCAATCTTCTTTGAGAACGCCTGTCTAAGCAAGTTTCCTTTTTTGTCATACTCCACGACCTTGGGTCGTGCCGCGTTCGCAAGCAAGTAAATCCCTGAATGCGACTGGAATTCGTGCATATACTGATCAGTCAGCTGTGTTTTTAATTTATCTCTGAGGATCCGGCCGGACCAATGTGTCTCGTCCGCTAGTTTAATTTCGATGGAAACATTCCCAAGCCCAGGCTTCCTGGCGTGCACTCTTAAATCGGGCCTGTTCTCAATGGCCACTTCTTGTTCACGAATAACTGTATAATAGCGGTCGCCGATGTCTCGCATTCGACCAGCGAGCCAGTTGCGCAGGTCATCCTCCGTCGCGTTTCCTCGCCTAAACACGTAACTCTCATCATCATCGGATAGATGAAGCTTATATAGCAGAGCTCGCAAATGGCGGCGGACCATGGCTCTGAATTCGGCAACTGTTTCGGGAGCCTTGGAAAATTCGTCAAGGAACACGATAGCGTGGGGCGCACTGTATATCGGGCGACGAGCTGCTAAGCGGATCATTTGATCCTTTTCATATTTAAACGATTCCGAATGCGCCGCCAGCAGCGGATGCGTGATGAGCCAGTCAAACTCCTTAAGAGCGGCTTCTCCTGCACGACCTAGCATTGCGACATAGTAGCGCCTTCTATCGGTTGCCCTATCTGCAGGCCTCGGAGAATAGACCGCCTCATGAATCGGATCGCGGTTGGGGGGCCATGCCAGATATGTTGTGCGAATGAGACGCGCCAATGCATGGGCATTTCCCGAAAGGTCATCTCGGTCGTGAGATTCGTCGCGCGAGCGACCGCCACGTCTCATTTCGCGCCCAAGAAATTCTCGGAAGACACTCAAAGCGGCGGCGTCCCAGTCGTCGCCTACAACCGAAACCAGCGAATTCCAAGCCTGCGTAGCGTCTACCAAGAACAGGGCGTCCAACCAAATCCAAGACAAGGCAAAATCGAAACGGACAAACGCTGCCTTAAATCCGTTTTCAAGGAAATCACCCGCCGTTACAGCGTCGATGCTCTTTGACAGTGCGATTACGCGAAGGGAAAGCTTGAGGTTCTCTGAACTAATCGAAGTGCCTGCTTTCAACTGATCTAAGAGATAAACAGCGATGTCGCCGCGGAGACGTGGATCGGCATCGACCATCATCCTTAGGCTGGTTGCAGGGCTTGTGCTATCGGCTGCTCCGGCCTTGAACTCATCTGAAATTGCACGTCGTGCTACATCCAGGAAGACTGCTCGATTGGCTATCGCGACGTCAACAAACCAGGGAGGAGTGCTATTTAGATTGCAGAGCCCATACTCAAGCGCGTTCGATATTTCTTCTTCTGTACCTGAGATCGGGCCCCGCTTGGCGTCAATCGCCAGCCCTGTCAAACCGACATATGCAAGATAGGAACTCCGCTCATCGTGCGCCAAAGTGTGCTGGCGCCAAAATGCGCGATAGCCATCAGAAAACCAGCCCTCGATAATCGGACCGTAGTTTTCTCTTACAAAATTGAGTGCTCCGTCGCCGAGTTCTTTCGGCGCGCGTCGCACCGCCCAAACTAGCACATCAGCGTCGTGTCCTGACCGTAGCGATTTCCGCTTTTTAGCGAAGCTGAAGAAATTTTGCGCGCGCCACCGTAGATCAAAGATGTGGTCGACTCTGCTTTGGGCCCATCTTCTAAGTTTATACTGATGATGGTGTCGAAAACGGTACCATTTTCCGAGCAGCCAGTTTTTAGCCCCGCTTTGCACACGAGCACGCAGTTCCGCATCCCCACTTTTTCGCGCGGCCTTCACAAGTATCCGTATGGCTTCTCGATTCTCATCCCAAGGCAAGCGATAGGCGATATCCTCTGCGATCTCGAATGCAACGCGACGATCCTTAGAGGATCGCAGCGATCCAACGTCTGCCGAATAGCTCGCAACGTCAGCAATCGAGAACACGGACCTTTTGGCTTGATTATCACGCAGCTGCATCCCTTCTATGACAGGGAAGACCTGCAATGGCTTTTCCGCTGGCGTAGGAAATAGCTGTAACCTGCGATCAATCAACGCCCTTTTTAATTCAATGTTAGGCACGATTAAGTCTAGAAGTTCATCATGCGGCGAGCGCCCCACGCTGAAGTGATCACCGCGATTGAAGAGGTACTCCAAGGCATCGAGAAGGACTTCCTGGTGGTTCTGCCAGTCCACCTGTCTAAGCAATCGAATGGCGAGCCTGATTATTGAATCCTTCAGTACTCGAAATTGAGGTACAACCGTTGGCAGACGGTACTGTTCTTCGCTGCGTGCTCCAGCCGCAAAACGGAGCAATATTGTGAGCCAATCACTCGTTGCGTTTTCTGGAATCGTCCTCGCGAATTCCTCAAGCAAGACCGAGGTCATGGACGCATAGTTTGATGCCTCGCGGCGCAGGCGCGAGATTGCAATGATCGCATCCAGAATGGTCGTATAATTGGGGAATGCATATTGAAGCGCAGAGATCTGGAAAAGATTCCAGCTGGGAGCTTCGTGAATGTCGTCTGGCGGAACTGCATACAATGAGGATTGGAAAACGTCATGGACATGAATCGTATCTCCGAATTCCTTGAGTGCCAGATTGGCCTCAGCGCGCACCCGGGGAGCCTCTGAAACACTCTTTGCTATCGAGGCCAAGTTATCGGCGAGTGAGGTCATCTTGCCGTAGCGGGCTACCTCGACAAGAAATTCGCGCACCTCAGATGAGGCTGAGTTGTCTAGCAGTCTCCCGACTGTGGGCGCGAGTTCAGGTATCGCGAACTTGGAGATATCCTCTGCCGAAAACCACTCGCCGCGATATCGGCGATCAGAATACTGCGCGACGTGCGCTTCCAACGCCGCTCCTCGTTCCTCATCCGACAAAAGCAAGGGATCGCCAGCTTCTATTAGCAGGCTCGGTCTTATTGAGATTATTTTCGTCCGGGCACCTCGATTGAGCGTTGCGAGCCAACCAAGGACATGCTCCGTCTCTTGAGGAACGAAGGTGCTGCCGTAACTCTCAGCGAAAAGAGGTGCGATTATTTCCAGGGCCCCGGCATTTTCGCGCATCTGCCGATCAAAGAACTTAGCCGCCAAGAAATCCTGTAGTTCTCTGTGCGCAAAGCGTATCTTCCCTCCAACGGAAGGTTGGAATAGCGCTGAACTTAGAAGTTGACGAACTTCAATTTCGCTCCAAGGCTCGACGCCGTTCGTGAGCACTGCGAGAGCGTCCACCGCAAAAGGGGCTCCCTGCCTGACTGAGATGTCTCGGATCCCGGTCAAAACAGTGGCGGCTGCGAGCTTTTCACACGCTTCCCGCGCTCCTTTTGGGTCGAGGTTAGATCGACGCTCCTGACCCTGCTCTGTTTGCAGTCTCGTTGAAATCGCGGTTTCAAAGAGAGCCAATCGAGAGGCAAATACTTGATTGTGCGCAACTCCCCTGGAAAGTTCGTACAGCCAAGTGTCAATAAGGATATGAACTTCAAACGGTTGGCTTGCCAGGGTGCCCGCCCTGGCTTTTCCAATCGCTTGCAGAAATTTTTCGGCCTCGCCGAGGCGAGATACGGCAAGAAGTTCCACATCCACTTGTTGAAGTGGGGCCAGCCGGTAGACCGCCGCTTTGGGCTCGTATTTCTCGTCTGGATTTGCCCGCAGCTTTTTCAAGAACTGCGTTACGATCCTAAAATCACTTGGACCATGCCATTCGCTGGCGCGCGTGGTGATAACTATCCTGAGTTCACGACCCCAAATTCCGACCGCGTTCCATAGTTGGCCAAACGCATCATTTAACACGGACTCGTTCAAAGCTTCCGGTAGACGCGCTTCATCCAAAGCGTCTAGGAACACTACAGCTGATTTGTTGCTACCACGCCATCGATTGAACGCTTTTTCGCCGTCGGGGTCCAGCGGGGAAAAGGACTGCTGGACCGGTTGACGGCACAAAGCTTCGAGCCTGAGCACGAACGCTGGAATACCGTTTTGCCTCAGCCGCTTCGCAGCCTCCAGCACCTCAGTTGTCTTTCCCGATCCTGCTGAACCGAGAATAACCGAGCCATCATTGGTCTCGATTTCCTCCCATGTCTTCCCATCAGGCTGGGCCCGGCTCGAACTGCGGAATGCTGCCAAACGATCGTCGTCAGGATCGGAAGTCCCTATGTCTAAGAATCTGCGGTGAAGGGAAACGTAGTCATAGTCCATCAATCAAGCTGTCCATTCTGTCTAGACGGAGCCTCCGTATCTGGATTCATTTGCATTCGATAAATCAATCTCATTTCGCTTTCAAGTTGTATCGAGGGGTGCGCGCAGTAATGAGAAAGTTTTCGGTTTTAAGCTGACCTTGTTTCGAACCTGGGTTCCGTGCGGCGGTGACGACCGACCCGCTCTGCTTGCGGCAATCCTGCCGGCTTCAGCCGCGAGACGCTTGAGTGTCGACATGGCCTGCAAGCCGATGAATGCGACCCTGGACGTCAGGTGATAGGCGTGCCGGCCATGGAGTGCGGAGGAGCGGGCCTTCGCGGCGGCGTGGTGTGCCGGCCGGGCGGGATCTGCTGGGTGGGGAGAAGCCGGTGAGGGGGAGGCTGGAGCTGGAGGGGTGTGCTGGGCGTGCCTAAGGGCGATATGTGACAGTGCGCCGAGTGTGCTGGCAGCGGGATCTCACGATCAATCAATTGCCCCAGCCAATTTGCAATCGATCAAATCGAACCTCGCTTATCGGTCGGTCGGAGGGGCCTAGCCTTACCGAACGAAGAACGAGATGAAGCTCGGGGGAATAGTATTGTTCGAAAATAATCGGAGGCAATCCCGTCAGTGCCAGACGGCTGTTGATGGCCCAAACTTTGTAGGAACAGGATGAAATCGTTTCCTCTCCCCAGCCGTCGAACCTAATTGAAGTCGTGCCCGAAACGGATTTTTTGCCATTGAGGAAAAGCGTCGTGTCGGATTGCCAGTTCTTCTTCTGTGGCAGATCGTCCAACGCAATCGCATTCGCGTATTTCAGCTCATGCGTCCCGTTGGCACTCACTCTCTTTTCGACGAGCAAGGGGTGCAGATATACAGCCGACACCGGCTGCAGCGAATGGTTACGCTCCACCAGCTTTTGTTCGGTGAGACCCGGACCGTCCGGCTTGTAGAAGACGGAATAGAAAGGCTCTTCTCTGGTCAGCAGCACGCCCTGTTTGGTCTCATTGGCGGTCAAGCAATTGCCAAAGGCTGGCACCGCTAAAGTTATCCCGACCAGTAGCGACAAACTTCTTAGCAAGATCGACATCCCAGATTCCCCTCATCCAAATCCGCTACCATGCTTGGATGAAATTGCTCCATCTTGGTCAAGCCGTCCCATCCACTCCGCTGTCTTCATTGAGATCATGAACCGGCAGATACGTATTCTTCTCCAATCATCCGCCGACTGCTACCGTCCCCAACCGACACAATGTTTGATAATTCTGACATAAAAGCGGTTGATTTCACCCATAACTGATTGCATAATGCAATCAGACTCACGCGAATGTGCCATCTAATGGAGGAGAGCTGACATGGCTAAGCTCGTGTTCGGAATGAACCAGTCGCTGGACGGCTATGTCGATCATATGGCGTTTGCGCCGGGCCCCAAGCTCTTCCGGCACTTCATCGAGGCGGTTCAGAGCTCGACGGGCAGTGTGTACGGCCGCAAGATGTATGAGATCATGCGTTACTGGGACGACGAACATCCTGAATGGGATGCGGATCGTCGTGCCTTTGCGGCGGCGTGGCGGAAGCTGCCGAAATGGGTCGTGTCGAGCACGTTGAAATCCGTCGGCCCCAACGCCAGGCTTGTCGAAGGTGATCTCGCGGGCGCGATCCGCGCCTTGAAGGCCGAGCACGACGGGGGGATCGGCGTTGCCGGTCCGGATCTGGCGCGAAGCCTGACCGAACTTGGCCTGATCGATGAGTATCAGATCTATCTGCATCCTGTCGTGCTGGGGCAGGGCACGCCATTCTTCGCCGGCGCCCGGACGCCGCTGCGCCTTACAGCCACCGATCGGATGGACGAGAACGTGATCAGGTTGACTTACGTTCCGGCTTGATCTTGTGCCTTGCTGGCCCGGGAGCGGTAGGAGGAAGGCGCCAGGGAACGGACAAGTTGGCTGCTTGGCTCCCTCACCAAGTCCAGTTTACGTGGAGAGGAGCACCCCCCTCTGTCCTGCCGGACATCTCCCCCACAAGGGGGGAGATCGGCAAGGGGTCGGACCATCGCTCCCTCTTTGACGATATCGACGATCACATTACCTGAGTTGTTTGGGGAAGCCATTGCGCCCATCCGATCTCCCTCCTTGTGGGGGAGATGCCCGGCAGGGCAGAGGGGGGTGCTCCTCTCCGCATAAACTGACTTGGTGAGGGAGCTTGGGGAAACGTTCCCGCTAGATTTTCTGCCGGCACAGCCGATGGCTGCGCATCGTCAGTAGTCAAAACGCCAGGGCATCAGCCCTGGCGTCTCGCTTTACGCCACCAGACCCTTGGTCAGTTCCAGCGCCTGGCGTTCGAACAGACGGCGGTAAATGCCGTCGTTCAGCCGGATCAGCGCCTGGTGGTCGCCTTCTTCGACGATGTTGCCCTTGTCGAAGACCAGCAGCCGATCCAGCGCCCTGACCGTCGACAGCCGGTGCGCGATGACGAGCGTGGTGCGGCCGACCATCAGGCGTTCCATCGCCTGCTGGATCTGCACTTCGCTCTCGCTGTCGAGGCTCGATGTCGCCTCGTCGAGGATCAGCACCGGCGTATCGGCCAGAAACGCGCGGGCGATGGCGACGCGCTGCCGCTCGCCGCCCGAGAGCTTGACGCCGCGTTCGCCCACCATGGTCTCATAGCCCTTGGGGAGCTCCATGATGAAGTTGTGGGCGCTCGCCTGTTTCGCCGCCTGCTCGATCTCGCGCCGCGAGGCGTTCGGCCTGCCATAAGCGATGTTTTCCGCGAGCGTCCGGTGGAACAGGATGGGCTCCTGCTGCACGATGGCGATCTGGCTGCGCAGGTTTGCCTGCTTGACGCGCGCGATATCCTGCCCGTCGATGCGGATCGTGCCCGCATTCACGTCATAAAGGCGCTGGATGAGCTTGACGAAAGTCGTCTTGCCCGAGCCCGAATGGCCCACCAGCCCCACGCGCTGGCCCGGCTTGATGGTGACCGAGAAGTCCTCATAGAGCGGGTTCGGATGCGCGCCATACTGGAAGGTGACGCGATCGAAGACGATCTCGCCGCTCTCGATCCTGATGGGCGTCGCGTTCGGCCTGTCCTCGATGCCGAGCGGCGTCCTGTCGAGCAGCACCAGTTCTTCCATGTCGTTGACGGCCCGCTGCAGGTTGCGGATGTCCTGGCCGACATCGCGCAGATGGCCCTGCAGGACGAAGAACATCGCCAGCACGAAGGTGATGTCGCCCGGTGTCGCCAGCCCCTGCCGCCACATGATCAGGCCCGTTCCCAGGATGCCTGCCTGCATTGACACCATCAGGAAGCCCTGGAGCGTGCCGCTCAGGTTGCCGCGCTTCCATGTCCGCCGCGTGCGGCTGTCCCATCTGGTAAGCACATGGCCCAGCCGCCGCTCTTCGCGGTTTTCGGCGCCGAAGGCCTTGACCACGGAATTGCAGCTGATCGCATCGGCGAGCGCGCCGCCGAGCTTGGTGTCCCAGGCATTGGCAAGCCTTGCCGCCGGCGAGACGAAGCCCATGGAGAGCGCCACGGTTGCGCCGATATAGATCAGCGAGCCCAGGCTGACGATCAGGCCCATGATCGGCCAGTAGCTGCCGAGCACGATACTGGCGCCGACCAGCATGACGATGGAGGGCAGGAGCGCGATGAGCAGCAGGTCGTTCAGCGCATCGAGCGCCCACATGCCGCGGGTGATCTTGCGCACCGTCGAGCCGGCAAAACTGTTGGCGTGCCAGTCCGTGGAGAAGCGCTGCACCTTGTGGAAGCCGTTATTGACCACATCCGCCATGGTGCGCAGCGTCAGCTTGATGATGCCGTTGAAGATGAACCAGCGCAGCGCCACACTGGTGAGGCCGAGCGCCACGACGATGACGAAGGCGCGCAACGCATCATCGGCCGCATTGCCGCCGGCGATGGCATCGACGATCTGGCCGGAGAAAACCGGCACCATGACTTCGGCAAGCGTGCTGGCAACGACCAGCACGATAATGCCGCCGACCAGGAGAGGCCGATGGGTCCAATGATGGAAAACAAAGCCGAGCACGTGGCGATAGGCATCGGCGCGGAAATCGAGCTTCTTGCGAGTCATTTTAAACGCCCGGCCCCATATCGGCGACCGGTCCTCAAAATAGAGAGTTAAAAGGCCACAGCCCGGGCGGGAGACGCAGTGATCCCGTCAGATCAATCGGGCTATGAAGGAAGAAAAAACCGCATGTCGCGCGCCTAAGGCGGGCCGCGAATGGGAATGACCTAGTGTCGGTTCATTCCAAATGGGAAGGCTTCGATGATTTCTGCTGTCATGCAACGCCTCCCTGATGTTCGATCTGATGCGGTGAGTTTTATGTAGCGAAGGAATTTGCAATTGCCAAGCGGGAAATTACAACCTGACGGAAAGTGATGCGAAAACGACACAATTGGGGGCTGGGGAAAGGGGTGGCCGAGACGCTCAGTCTTGGATCGTTGCGTCGTGAAAGACATGATCCGCTTCAGGGCGCGCAACCCGAAGCGGTCATTCGACCGCCGCAAAGGTCGGCCACTTGGGCCGACCTTTGCGAGCAGGTTTGTTCTGAGATTTCCGCGGCAGCGGTGCCCGATACTAACGTTTACCTACGGGTGTTCGATAGATTGCTCCTGCTCACCAGGTGTAGGGAACCGGGCGGCAAAGACTTCCTTGGCTGCGAACAAGCCATTCAGCGCTGCAGGAAAGCCGGCGTAAACGGCCATCTGCATCATGATCTCGGTAATTTCCTCCTTGGTCAGACCGACATTCAGGCCCGCTTCGATATGAACCTTCAGTTGCGGAGTGGCGGTTCCCATCGCAGTCAGCGCCGCGATCGTGGCGATCTCGCGGGCGCGCAGATCAAGGCCAGGGCGGCTGTAGATGTCGCCAAATGAAAACTCGAACACGTAGTTTGCGAAGTCGGGGGCGATGTCCGCGAGAGCCGCGATGACATTGTGGCCGGCCGCGCCGTCGATTTCAGCGAGCGCCCGCTTGCCGCGTTCCAGCCGGCTTTCGCCTGTCTTCGGGGATTGGTGCGTCATGGTCATTTTTCCTCGGTTCCTTGCCGGCATATCCGGCAATCTTGGTGTCGAGGACGAGAAGGCAGGCTTGCAGTTCGGCCACATGGGCACGGACACGCTCACGGTGCTGTTCAAGCAACGCGCCGCGCTCCGATTCCGTGCCGACGCCGCGCTCCCGCAGAGCTGCGTAGTGCAGCATTTCCCGAATAGGCATCCCGGTCGATTTGAGACGGTCGAGAAATTCTATCCAGGTCAGGATTGACGCGTCGTAATCACGTCGGCCCGATCGGTCTCTGTCGGCATGAGGAAGCAACCCGATCCGCTCATAATAACGGATGGTGTAGGCTGACAGTCCCGAACGCTTCGCCAGTTCGCCAATCTTCATAAACGCCCTTCTTTCGTCACGACGCATGGGAAGCTACCGGTTAGAGCGCACTCTAAGTCAACCCACTAAAAGCGGATTCGCAAAAATTCGCGAAACCCGGGGCTCCCGCAACCGACGTCCCGGGCCTGGCGGAACGCGGATCGATGGCGGATCGTTCAGGCCAGGATTTCGGCGGCGAATACCTTCTGGACGATTTGCCAGCGCCCGTTGAGGTAAAAGCACGACAGCAGGTCGGTCACCTCGCGGGGCGGGATCCGCAGGCGGAGCTTGAGCAGCGCCATGTCGCGGGTCATGGCGATGGAGAGGATCTGGTCGGCGCGCACGCTGCCGGCATCCCGCGGTGAGGAGAGGCTCCGGACCGCGTCGAGCCAGGCGGCAACAGGCGTCACCACCACGCTGTCGCCATCGCCGCGCCTGGTGACCAGGGCCGCGGGGTCGAAGATGGTCGCGAATGTGTCGGCGTCCATCGTGTAGGCGGCATCGAAGTAGGTTTTCGCCAAGGCGACCAATTCATCTATGTTTCCCGTCGTGGGCATGTGCTGCAACGTCATGGTGGTTCCCTTCAACTCTCATGTCCGGCTGAGTATAAGGATGGGGGCGGCATTGATTAGCCCGCGCGCACTAATCAGCCTTGTAAGCTGAGCTAAGCAATTGAGGACGATCATGAAACCTTCCCTTCCGTCCGCCGGAGACTTCAACCAGCTGCGCGCCTTCGTGGCCGTCGCCGGTTCGCTGAATTTCAGCCGGGCGGCCGAGAATCTCGGCGTGTCATCCTCGGCGCTCAGCCAGATGGTCCGGGGGCTCGAGGAGCAGCTCGGGGTCAGCTTGTTCAACCGCACCACCCGCAGCGTCTCCCTGACCGAGGCGGGGGCCAGGCTGCTCGAACGGGTACAGCCGGCCGTCGAGGCGCTGGCGGAGGCGCTGGGCGAGACCCGCGAGCGCCGCGCCGATCCCGCCGGGACCGTGCGGGTGCATTGTTTCCGGGCGGCCGCGGACCTCTACCTCACGCCGATCCTGCGTGACTTCAGCGACGCCTATCCGCAGGTCGTGCTCGACGTCACGCTCGACGATGCCGTCGTGGACATCGTGGCCGAAGGCTATGACGTCGCCATCCGCCTCGGGGAGGTGATCGACAAGGACCTCATTGCGGTGAAACTCGGCCCGGAGCTGCGCCAGACCGCGGTCGCCTCGCCCGATTATCTCGCCCGGCACGGGACGCCGGCCCATCCGCGCGACCTTCTCGCCCATCGCTGCATCGCCTGGCGATGGCCGGGGCAGAAGACGCCTTATAAATGGGAGTTCATGGAAAACGGCAAGTGGTTCGAGGTCGCAATCGACGGGCCGCTGATCACCAACATGAAGGACTTCGGGGTGCGGGCGGCGGTCGACGGAGTGGGTATTGCCTTCGCCAGCCAGCAGCTGATCGCGCCCCATATCGCCGAGGGCCGCCTTGTCGCGCTGCTCGAGGCCTGGTCCGCTCCTTTCCCCGGCTACTACCTCTGCTATCCGGCCCAACGGCAGATGGCGCCGCCGCTTCGCGCCGTGATCGACGCCATCCGCGGCGGCCCGCGATGGAGCAACGGCGTCGAGGCGGCGGCCTAATTGGGTCGCTTCGCCCGACTGCAGGTTAGTGTCCAAGGTGGCCCGCGGCGGCGATGATCTCCGCTGCCGTCGGGAACGTGGAGAGGCTGTTCGGTCCGTCCAGCGCCTCGATTTGTGCCCAGCCGATGGTGCCGTTCGCATCGACCAGGAAGTGCCCGACGAGCTGGGTCGCGTGGTTCGCGAAGATCGCATTGTCGGCTTCGTCAAGCTCGAAGCGGTCCTTGGCGTTGAGTATCGTGTTGCCTTCCATCGGGTGCAGCGGTTCCGGCAACTCGCCCGTGGGGTTGATGCGTGCCGCCTGGAACTGCGCCATCGTCGCGCTATAAGGCCATTCGGGCTGCTCGCTGCTCCCATCGGGCAGGAACTCCGCATGCGGCACACCGTAGGCCCGATGCGTGAGGCAGTCCGGATCGCATAGGAGCGTTACCGGCGTCGGACGGTGGCGGAAATACAGGCGGGCGCGTTCCACCGGCGTGTTGATAACGGCCACGGTCTCCACCCCGGCGGCGCGCAGGGTGGGCTGTACGCCGGCAAGTTGTTCTACCTGACGCCGGCAGAACGGGCAGTGCAGCCCGCGAAAGAAGCCGATCAGGAACGGGCGACCGCTGAAGTCGGCGAAAGAGATCGTTCCGTCGAAATTGGCCGAGGCGAGTGCGAACGCGGGCGCGGTTTCTCCAGGTTGCAGCGGACGCTTTTGGTCTCCCATGGAATAATTCCTCTCCCGTATCGTCTCAGGTGAAACGATCGAAATTGAACTATATCACTTGTCGCAAGAAGGCCCATCGCTCGATATTGGGATCGCCGAGGGTGGCTAGGGCCTTTCCGGGTTAGCTGGACGGCTACTGCAGGCTTACCCCACCTCGATCGCAAGTGAGGCCGGCCGCTTCGCGCCAGAAGCAGCCATGGTTTGTCATCTATTCATGCGAGTGGCGATGGTGCAGATCGGGGTAGTGAGGATGTTTATGCCTTAGAGGCTCATGGCGATGCCAATGCGAGTGCGGCTCGCTGAATGGGCCGTCATGGGAATGCTGGTGATGCTCGTCATGTACATGCGAGTGCTCGTGTTCCAACGCCCCATGCTCATGCTCGTGGTCGTGACGTTCGGCCAGATGAAGCCAAAGACCAATCGCCATGAGAACACCTGCCGCAATGACCTGAAATGTCACGGCCTCGCCGAAAATTACGACTGCAAGCACCGCACCGATGAACGGCGCTAGGGAAAAGTAGGCTCCCGTGCGCGCGGTCCCGAGATGACGAAGCCCAAGCATGAACATAACCAGGCTAACGCCGACGCCTAAGAAGCCGACCAATGCGCCCGCTCCAACAAGACCAACGTTGGGCAGCGAGGCACCGAAGATGAGTGCCAATAGAAGGTTGCTACTCCCTGCCACGACACCCTTGATCATGGCGATTTGAACTGGGTCCGCCGACGACAATTTGCGGGTCAGGTTATTGTCTATGCCCCATGAAAGGCACGCGGCGGCAATGAACAGGCTGCCCTCATCAAGCCGCAGGGCTTCACCGTTCCACGACAACAGCACCGCGCCCGCGAGGATCGCACCAGCGCCGAGCAGTAGTCGCTTGTCGACATTTTCCCGAAACACAAGCCAGGCAATGCCCATGGTCGCTAGTCCCTCCAGGTTGAGGAGCAGCGATCCCGAGGATGCAGACGTATGAGAAAGCCCCAGCATCAAGAACAGAGGGCCGAGCATCCCCCCGAACAGCACGACAAAGGCGAGCCAAGGGAGGTCTGCCTTTTGCAGTGGGGCCTCGACATCGGTAAGTCCAATCAGGCGACGGCCCCAATGAACGACGGCGAGACCAAGTCCGGCTCCCAAGTACAAGATACCCGCCAGCAACCATGGATCAATCGATCCCACCAGCAGTTTGGATAGCGGCGCAGACGCACCGAACAGAACCGCAGAGCCCAAAGCAAGGGGGACACCGGGCCAGAGATGTGTGTGTTTGCTGATCATTGCTGCGGTGTATCATAGCAGATCAAGCAACTGCCACCGTCTTTTCAGCCGCTGACCGCGGCCTAATTCGGTTGTTGACGTTCGCGAGCATCCGGTGCCAGCGTCTTCCAGGCGGTCATGGCGAGCGTGATGACTGTCTCAAGTTCGGCACGGCTTGCGCCGTCGCGCGCCTGCACCGATAGGCCGTGCATCACTGTCGTATAGTAGCGCGCGATGGCCGTCAGGCTGTTGGTCGAGGCAGGGAGGTCGCCATCATGGACGCCTCTGACCAGCCGCTGCCTGATCTCCTCGAATTGCGCCCGGCGGATGTCGGCCAGAAACTCTCGTACCGGGTGGTTTTCTATCGCGCCGGTCGGCGCTGCAAGGACCAGCATGCATCCGCGCGGCGAGCCGGGAATGGTGATGGTATCGGCCACGGCGCGCAGCATGGCGTGTATCGCCTCATAGGCCGTGGGCTGCTCGCGCAGTGCCGCCCTCGGGGGCTGCCCCTGGGTCGCGGCATTGAGGGCGACGGCTTCGCGGAACAAGGCCTCCTTGCTTCCGAAGGACACATAGATGCTGGCCGAGGCAATTCCCATGGCCTCGCTCAGGTCCTTCATGGAGGTCCCTTCGTAGCCGCGCTCCCAGAACAGATCCATGGCGCTGCGCAAAGCGACGTCCCGGTCAAATGTCAGCGGCCTGCCACGCGTCGCCATCTCATCTCCGATTTGTTTGTCGATCGACAAACTATAGCTTGACGGATGCCGGAGCGCCATGCATTTATTTGTTTGTCAATCGACAAACAATTCTCATTATCACCTTGAGCAAGGACCAGTCCCATGAGCGTCCCCACCTTCATGCGTGCGTTACAGCAGACTTCCTTCAATGGCCCGCAGGGTCTGCGGATGATCACCGATGCGCCGGTGCCGGTTCCCGGTCGAGGCGAAATCCTCATCCGTGTCGCCGCCGGTGGCATCAACATGGCCGACATCTCCCAGGCCTACGGCAAGTTTCGCGGAGGCCCGCAGCCTCCCTACATTGCGGGTTTCGAGGGGGTGGGTGAAGTCGTGGCTCTGGGCGAGGGGGTCACCGCGGTGGCGCCCGGCGCCCATGTCATCGGGGTCGGATATGGCGCCTTTGCCGAATACATGGTGCTTGCCGCGATGGCCGCAGTGCCGGTACCCAAGGGATGGTCGGACGAGCAGGCGCTTGGCCTTGTTGTGAACGTGCCGACGGCAGTGGCCGCGCTGAAGCTGCTGGGGCAGATCGAGAAGGGCCAGACCGTGCTGATCCATGCAGCGGCAGGCGCGACGGGCCAGGCCGCTGTCAAGATCGCCAAGCACTACGGCGCAACGGTGATTGCGACGGCCTCATCGGAGAAGCACGCGATCGTGCAGTCCCTGGGTGCCGATCACATCCTCGACTCCCGCACCGCCGATATCGCCGCCGAAGTGCTTCGTCTCACCGGCAACGCCGGCGCTGATCTGGTCATCGAGTCGGTCGGGGGTGAGACCTTCGAGGCCAGCCTGGCATCCGCGCGGCGCGTCATCGGCCGCGTCGTCGTGACAGGCTTGCCCGCCGGCGAAGCATCACTCACCAATTGGGACCTCGTCTACAAACATCAGGTCCACATTATCGGCTTCAACATGGGGGTGCTGATCCAGGCCGCGCCGCAGATGTTCGGTGCCGTCATGGGGGAACTCTTCGCGCTTATCGGCGCAGGCGTCTTGTCCCCCGTCCAGCCAACCGTCTACGAACTTGCCGATGGGCCGAAGGCGCTTGTGGCATTGGAAGGTCGCTCCACCGTCGGCAAGTTGGCGCTGCGGGTCTGAGCCGGAATTCGGTAGCAGATGCCCCACCCGAAGGGAGGTCGTGGCTGCTTCGCGTCATTTGCGGTCGTTGCTTCCAAGGCTTACGCTGGACCGGCGGAGGTTGACCACATGCGCTTACACTGCCGCAATTCTCTGTTCATACGTTGTATAGACACTGGCGCAAGCATCTTGTGCTGCCCTAAGCCTCGCTGTGACAAACTCATCAACGTAAACCGAGAGCAGAGGGATCAATGGCACTCGACCCGGAGATCAAGGCGAAAGCCGAGAGACTTGCTGTAAAGAAAAACGAACTCAGCGCCTGGTTTCTGAAGCATCCCCCACAAGTTGCAGCTGTCATTGCCATGCGGGTGGGTTTGAGAGTGCTTCCGTTTGTCGTGCCAGAGACCGTCGGAGGCGCGCTCACGATGAAGGAGCGGCATCGAATAGTCACAGCATTTCGTTATCTTGCGCTTACCAGGCTCTCGCTCACAAGCCCGGACTACGCGCTCTACGAAACCTGCACCGTTATCAATACGGTTGCGCCCAGAACAGGGAATGCGGCCGAAGCCGTGATACACGAGGCGAGCGCTCCTGCGATGGCATTCGTCAATACCAGACATGGTGACGTCAGAGTGGACATCGTTTTTCTTGACGCCATCAATGCGGCTTCATCGGCCACAGTCATTGACGGCGCTGGATTGCCTTGGGACGAGATCGCCAGGGACAGGGATTATATAGATGCAGGCAACAACTGGTTCACACTCCTGAACCAAAACCTTTGGTCGGGCACGGATGGTGTCGACAATGCGCCAGAGCCACACCGTGCTTGCTGGCACTCGATGCGTAGCGCACTCGATAGTGATGATCCAAGCTGGAAGATCTGGACAGATTGGTATCAGGATCGTTTGGCCGGCGTCCCGCCACAATCGGATAAGATAGAGTATTTCCGACTGACCCTCATTCCAAATGGGCATGTGAAGGCTCGTGACACCTCGAAAGAAGGGCGGCTTCTCTGGAAGAAGGAAATAGAAGAAAAGCTCAAGCTGTTCAGGAATGATGCGCGAAAGGCAAACCGCCTCATGCAAACATTCCTGCGGGAAATAGCCTCTGATCAGAACAGTTTCGACACTGATCCGCGCATTCCCGCCCCTTCAGCACCCGAGCCTCCTTCCCATACTCCAGGGGAAACACGTGCGGGGTGGGCCGGCGGCTTTCTTCGCAAGTATTTTGGTAAAGACGATCATTAGGTAAAAATTATGAACCCCGCCGCCGGATGCCAACTGATCGGACGAATGTCCGCTTCGGGCCAAGAGCTGTCGTTTCCCATTCCGGCATGCGCCGGAAGCGGGCGTCTGAATTCATAGAATCTTGAATACATCGTACTCGACACCATCAGCACGCCGGCCGCCTCGCGCAACCGCGACGATTTGGTTGAGCCACGAGTGCCGTGGTGCGGCCGTCTCGAAATAAGGGGTCGACCGCAGATAGTTTTCCGAGGGATCGGCCGCTTTGCGCCACCCGAGGACATTGTGGCGTCGCAAACCTTCCTATTTCTTCCGTCACTTTAATGATGGCCGCCAAGGATATCGCCAATGGGATGGGAAGCACTCGGGCACTGGGGTGACGATGCGGTTCGCATCGAACCGCTTACGGGTGGAGTTGCCAACGACGTGTGGAGCGTTCGCGTCCATGGGCAGATCGCGGTCGGTCGTCTCGGCTCCAGGCCCGATGCTGATCTCGCATGGGAAACCGAGCTACTCCGACACCTCGACCGTGAAGGTATGACCGTTCCAGTGCCGATTCCGACCACTGACGGCCGGCTGTTCGTGGACGGTCTGGTGGTGATGAAATACATGGAGGGCGGACCGCCCGAGACGGAGTCCGACTGGCGTCGCGTGGCCGACACGCTCCGCGAGCTGCATCGGTTGACGCAGGGCTGGCCGCAGCGCCCGGGCTGGCGATCGTCGACCGACCTCCTGCATGCCGAAACCGGAACGAGGATCAACCTTTCCGCGATGCCGCCTGAGGGTGTTGTCAGATGTCGAGCGGCGTGGGCGCGGCTAATCGGGCGTCAGACATGCGTTGTCCACGGCAACCCGAACAACCCTGGCAACATCCGCATGACCGCCGATCGGGTCGCATTGATCGACTGGGATGAGTCACATGTCGACGTCCCCGACCTTGACCTGGTCCTGCCCGGCAACGCTGCCGATCTCGACGACGGCGCATGACATTGCCGCGCAAGCCTCAGCCGCATGGGAAGCCGCCGTCTGCTGGCAGGACGAGTATGCAGTCAGGCGGCTTGCCGAAGTTCGAGCTGTCTGAGCAGTTTCGGCGGATCGACCGCTGCGCCGACGATCGTCAAGCGGGCATGCGTGACTGCCGTCATCCCAGCGGATCGGCCGTGAAGAATTCGTAGCTGTTGCCATCGTCGTCCCAGACATAAACCCCGCGCCCGCCATTCAGGCGATTGATCGCGTGGTCTCGCGTAAACGGCCCCGATCCGAACAGCAGCTCACCCGCCGTGGCGCGGCGCAGAATCGCATCGAAATCCCGGTCGCTGACCAGGAAAGCGAAATGACCGAAGACGAAGGCACCCCCGTCATAGAAGTCGAGCGTCAGCCGATCGTTGACCCGCACGGCGGCGAACGGCCCCGAGATGCGCATAGGTGCGGCGTCGATCAGGTCGGCGAAGAAGCGCGCTGCCGCCGCGTTGTCGGTGCAGTGGACGATGGCGTGATTGAGTTCGAGATCCATGTGGTAATATCTCTCCAAGAGAATGATCGGCAATCAGTGCATCAACCGGCCGCCAGCGATGTCGAGCGTCGCGCCGGTCAGCCAGCCGGCGCTTTCCGACGCCAGGAACAAGGTCGCCGCGGCGATGTCGGCCGGCGTTCCCAATCGGCGCAGCGGATGGGCATCGGCGATCTTCTGTCGCACCTGGGGTGGCATGTGCTCCGCCGTGCGATCGGTCAGCACCGCGGACGGCGATATGCAGTTCACGCGCACGCCATCGGGACCCAGATCCTGTGCGAGTTGCTGGGTGAGCAGGACGATCCCCGCCTTCGCGACGGCATAACCGAGTGGCGCGGCGGAGGGAGCTCGGCCGGCGGTCGAGGCCATCGTGACCGCGGCGCCGCGGCCGCTTTTCTTGAGGTCGGCCGCGAAGGTTCGCAGCGTAAGGAAGGTCGCGGTGACGTTGTTGTCCAGACTGGAACGCCAGTCCTGCTCGGTCACCTGCTCGATTGGCGCGGGCCGGCTCGTGCCGCCACCGGCAAAGGCGATCAGGATGTCGAGGCCACCCTGTCGTTCGATCAGGGTGGTACGCGCGGCCTCGAGTTGATCCGCGCTGGTACAATCGAGCTCGATCGCCGCATGGCCCGCCGAAATGGCGGCGAGCGAGGCTCGGACCTGCTCGATCCGCGACCGGTCGCGTCCGGCGATCGTCACCTGAACGCCGTTGTGAGCGAACCAGCGCGCTGTCTCGGCGCCGATCCCGCCGGAACCGCCGGTGATCAGCGCGGTTTTTCCGGCGAGATCGGGAAACAGGGGAATGTTGAGCATTGCCATTTACCTCAGACGTACTGTGCCACGGCCATGCAGATGATCGTGACGACCAGCAGCGCGGCGGACACGCGATAGCCTGTGGCGGCGCGCGGCGACGCCTCCCCGGATCGCATCGCCGTCCGGATCATGATGACCTGGACCAGCAAGGCCAGGATCGCGGCGGCGGCCCCCGTCGCGAGGATCATTTCGGTGCTTTGGAAGCTTCCTTGATGAAGCAGATGCCAGAGCAGCGACCCCGACAGGACCGAGACGGTCGCCGCGCCGATCTGCGGACGGAACAGCGCGGCACCCCCCATTCCGCCGTTTCTGGCGAGAACGAAGGTCGACCCCGCCCAGAAGATCGACGATAGGACATGGACAGCGATGGTGATAATCAGCAAGATTTGCATTACGAGGCTCCGGATCGACAGGCCTATCTCAAATTAGATATACAGGTTGTATAATGATTATTTCCGGCAAACCGTCAAGGCCCTATTCGACCGAAAAACGCGACGCGAAGGCGGCGGAGACGCGTACGCGTCTGGTTGCCGCAGCTCTGGACATTCTCCGCCAGTCCGGCGGACACGCACTGTCGCTCGATGCCGTGGCCAGGGCCGTCGGCGTCACGCGGCTGACCGTCTACAACCAATTCGGCTCGCGCAATGGGTTGCTCGAAGCCGCGTTCGACGCAGTTGCCGAGCAAGGCAATCTGGCCGGCCTCGCCAAAGCGATGGCGATGCCCGAGCCGCGTGCCGCGCTCGCCTGGGTCGTCAGAACATTCTGCGATTTCTGGATGTCGAATGAAGGGCTCGGCGGAATCTTCGCCGCAGCGGCGATGGATGCCGAATTGAGCAAGGCACTGGCCGCGCGTAACGAGCGGCGGCGTGGTTTATTGGGATTATTGGTCGATCGACAGGGCATTGCCGAGGGACAGGCGAAAGCCGACATCGTCGATCTGCTGTTCACGCTCACGAGTTTCGCGACCTTCACCTCCTTGCGCGGCGAACAGCGCGACGGCGAGGCGGTGTGCGCCCTCTTGCTACCACTTTGTGATCAGATCTTTTCGGGAGAGCCTAGATCGATCTCGCCCGCCGCGACCTGATCGAATGGCAGTTTCCTGGCACTGCAGCGGGGTAACCGGTGTTCCGCTCCCACGTTGTCCTAGCCGCCGTGATCTGTGATCGGCTTTCCATGCAAAGGCCGACCAGCGTTGCCGAATTTGGCCATTCGGCAAATCAGCTCGCGAAGTAGCGCGTTGGCGTTGTGCCCAATGCCTTCTTAAACATGACGATAAAGGCGGTAGCGGATTCATATCCCAAGTCGCTCGACACCTTCTGGACCGTCGCGCCGCTGGCCAGTTCGCGCAACGCGATGACCAGGTGCAGTTGCCGCCGCCATCGGCCGAAGGTCGCCCGTTTCCTGGACCATCAGCCGCTTCAAGGATCGCTCACTCATGGCAACGTGTGCCGCCCAATCGACCAGGGTGCGACGGTCGCTCGGCTCCGCCATCAGGGCAGCAGTGATCGCGGCGATTTTGGGATGGCTGGACGCGGGTAAGTCCAGCCCCTGTATCGGCATTTGCGCGAGTTCATCCAGCAAGACCCGCACCATACGGCCGACATGATCGTCCGGAGCAGAATTGACCGGTACATCCGCCAGTCGGAGGATCATCTCGCGGAGCATCGGCGACACAGACAGAGTGCAGCACTCCTGCGGCAGCTTGGCCGCTTCGGGTTGAACGAACAGATAGGACAGGCGTGCGTTTGATGTGACCTGGTTGCTGTGGGGCATGCCGCCGGGTATCCAGACCCCGCAGTCCGGTGGGACAATCCAGATGCCATTCTCCGTCCTGCATGTGACGGCCCCGTGCAGAGCCAAAATGAGCTGCCCTTCCTTGTGCTGGTGCTGGGGCACTTCAGCCTCATAGTCACTGAAGTCGAGGCGGACAGCGACGGCCGGGCGATCTGACCAGTCGGGATCAAAGTCGTCGTAGCAGGAACGCAGCTTTGCGGATTGGCCCGATTTTGAGATCATTTGGCATTATCTCCAAATTCGTACGGACAGCAATAGTCTACTACTGGGTGATCAACAACCGAAAGGAGACTGTCATGCGAATTTCTGTGGTCGGCGCCACGGGACGAGTCGGCGCCAAGCTGACCCGGACCCTGCTGAGATCAGGGCATCAGGTCAGAGCGTTGTCGAGAGGTGGCCCAGCGCTTGACGCACTGGTCGAGCTCGGAGCAGAGCCATTCCTCGGAAGCTTCGACACAGGAGCGGGAGACCTTGACCAATTTTTCCAAGGTGCAGATGCCGCGTTCCTGATGGTGAAGACCGATTGGAACAACATCGAGGGACACTACCCCGCTGTTGCCCAGCGCTTTGTCGATGCGCTCGAAAAATCCTCCGTCAAACTGGCCGTAAGCCTGACGGCCATGGGGTCGGACGTGAGGGGGAAAACGGGTCATTTCGAGTGCTTCCACGATCTGGACGAAAAGCTCAACGAACTTGGCAATATCAATTTGGTCCACCTGCGCGCCGCCTGGTTCATGGAAGACGTGTCGGCGTGGACGGGGCCGGTTGCCAAATACGGTCGAATTGCCTGGTTCTGCAAACCTGATTTAAAGATGCCCTGGGTGGCGACCGATGACATCGCATGGCTGGCAGCGAAGGAACTGACCAATCCGACGGGCAGACACCGCGTCTATCTCGAAGTCGGCTCGGAAGATGTCTCGATGAACGAACTGGCCGTGATCATTGGCAAGGAGATCGGCAGGCCGGTGGAGTACCGATACATCGAGACGACCCGCAAAGACGTGGAAGCTGAATTTCTGGCGCGGTTCGGGACGCCGGAGAAATGGCAGGACGACACCCTGAGCGCTGACGCTTTGAACAATGGCATCGTAAGGTTCCATGGGGAGCACGAGGATCGTCCAAAATTGCCCACGTCGATGGAGGCGTTCATTGGCGATGTTTGGAAGCCGCGTTACCTGGAGGCGGTCAGAGCGGGAGAGCAACGAGAGACGTTTCCCATGTGGACCGCCAGGGACTAGAGCCTTTCCGGGTTAGATTGAAGCATTCTGCCGGAGCAGATTTTCGTCAGGGCAAAGGCGATTGGCGACGGGCATACCCCAAGGTACGTCCGAGCCGATCGCCTTGAACTCAGGATTTCCGCAGCAACAGAAAGCTGCCTCGAAATCGCTTGCGAATCGCATAAGTACGTGCTTATGTGTTCGCATGATCGAGAATGACTTCTTCCGAGCTTTGGCAGACCCGACCCGCCGTGCGATCTTTGAGAAGCTGGCGGCAGGGAGCATGAACGCGAGCGCCTTGCGCGAGGGCATGGAGATTAGCCAGCCGGCGATGTCGCAACACCTCGCAGTTCTGCGCAGTGCAAAGCTCGTGAGGGAAGAACGACAGGGGCGTTTCGTGAATTACGAAGTCGATCCCGATGGGTTGGCTCTCATCGCCCAGTGGCTCGCAAAATACCGCGCCTATTGGCCGGAGCGTATCGCAGCACTCAAAGTCTTGCTGAAGGACATGGATCAATGAACGAAGGGAAGACCAAGGAGCAGGAGAGCGGCGTCGAGTTGGAGTTTGACTTGGGCGATCCGCCGCAAAAGGTCTGGCGTGCCGTCACCATTCCCGAACTTCGGGAAAGGTGGTTGCCGAAGGAAGCATTGGCTGATTCCGATGCGATCACCGTCACCCCGGGCCAGGAAGTTCGCTACAAGCTCCGTGACGATAACCCGCCTTTCCTTGAAAGCACCGTGACGTTTACGGTCACCCCGAATGCCACGGGCGGCACTTGCCTTCGGATCGTCCACGAACTGACGGATGCAAGGTTCGATGGAATGGCAAGAGCGCCGGCAAACAGCAACAGCCCGCCCGTCATGCTCGCCGCCTGACACGGCGAGCCTCCCCTTAAATTCTGAAAGTCTGGAGGTCGCCGATGCGCGAAGCGATGCAACTCGTCCCTATGGTCGTAGAACAGTCCAGCCGGGGGGAGCGATCCTTTGATATCTATTCCCGGCTTCTGCGCGAGCGGATTATCTTTCTCAATGGCGAGGTGAACGATACCGTTTCGGCGCTCGTCTGCGCGCAACTGCTGTTTCTGGAGGCGGAAAACCCCAAAAAGCCGATCAGCCTCTATATCAATTCGCCGGGCGGCGTCGTGACCAGTGGCCTGGCCATGTACGACACCATGCGCTTCATCCGTGCGCCGGTTCATACACTTTGCATGGGGACGGCCCGTTCAATGGGATCGTTCCTGCTGATGGCAGGCGAACCCGGCGGAAGAGCCGCATTGCCCAATGCCAGTATCCTCATTCACCAGCCTTCCGGCGGCTTTCAAGGGCAGGCTTCCGACATGCTGATTCATGCCGAGGAAATTTTAAAGACCAAGCAACGCATGACGCGGCTCTACGCGGAGCATTGCGGACGTTCCTACGAAGACTTTGAGCGCGGGATGGATCGCGACCGCTTCATGACGGCGGAGGAGGCGCTTGAATGGGGTCTTATCGACCGTATTCTGAAGGTTCGGGAAGATACGAGCAGCCTATAAGCCTTGCCGCAAAAATCCCGATTAAAGCGACACTTGTTTGGTGCCACCTCGTCCAGTTGTTCTGCGTCCGCTTTCGAGCGATGATTAGTTCAACGGCCGAAATGGGTCGATCGAAGGCGGAATGCGACAGACGCACTGCGAGGGGCGGTGTGATCGAACCGGAATTCGCGCGACCGAGAGCCGACGTTGTGTTCTTGAAGGGGAGACGAGGACAATGCCGACACCACAGCAACCCAGTCTAATAGTTCGACAGAAATCTCCACAGAATATCGAGTTTCCGTTTGCGTCGCTCTCCGATTGGCTGATCCCAACCGAGCTGTTCTTCGTGCGAAACCATTTCCCGTCGCCGGACCTCGATGCGCGAGACTGGAGATTGCGCGTTGGCGGGGCGGTGGAGCGGCCGATCGAACTTGACCTCGACAGCATCAAGGCGATGCGGAGCACGACTCTCAACGCCGTCGTCGAGTGTGCAGGGAACGGGCGCGTCTACTATGTGCCGCCGAGGGAGGGGTTGCAGTGGCAGAACGGAGCCGTCGGCAATGCCGCGTGGACAGGTGTTCTTCTGCGCGACATTTTGGAAATGGCGGGCGTTAAGCGAACCGCATGCGAGGTTCTGCTCACAGGCGCCGACAGCGGCGTCGTCGACGCGAACAAGAAAACCGCCTCTCCCGGCCCCATCGCTTTTGCGCGCAGTTTACCGCTTGAGAAGGCCATCGCTGACAGCACGATCCTTGCCTATTCGATGAACGACGAGCCGTTGACGCGCGATCACGGCTACCCGCTGCGCGCGGTCGTGGGTGGCTGGTTCGGCATGGCTTGGGTCAAGTGGATCACGGATATCACGGTTGTAGAGCAACCGTTCCTTGGCTACTGGCAGGCGCGCGACTATTTCCGTTGGGAGCGCGGCCTCGGGGAACCCACGCTGGTCCCCCTTGCGGAGATGGAGGTCAAAGCGCAGATCGCGCGTCCCGTACAGGGCGCGCGTCTCATCGCCGGCCAACCGTACCGGATTTTCGGAGCCGCCTGGAGCGGAGAGGCTGGTATCCGGCAGGTGCAGGTCTGCACGGGAGATGGCAGGGGCTGGCGCGAGGGAAGGCTCCTCGAAACAGAACGTCCGTTTGCATGGCGCTTGTGGGAGTACATGTGGACCCCTGAAGAAGCGGGGCAATATACACTGCGCTGTCGCGCGACCGATGGGGCGGGGTGCGTGCAGCCCGACCTCCAGCGTTCCGACTGCGAGAGCTACGTGGCCAATTGGATCATTCCGGTGGAGGTTACGGTCGTTCCCGAGCCACAGAGGTACGAGGAGGAGTTCGTGATCTAATCACCCGCATGGGGCGGAATGCCGGCGGGCGGCTGAATTCATAGAATTTCGAAGACTTCGTATTCGACGCCGCCCGGACGCCGGCCGCCTTGCGCGACTGCGACGATCTGGTTGAGCCAGGCGTGCTGCGGCGCCGCCGTCTCGAAATAGGGGGTTGTGCGGAGATAGTATTCCGAGGGATCGACCTCTTCGCCTCTCGCGAGACGCTCGTCGACGGCGGGGGAGGAGCGTCTGACGCCGCGATAGGTCATCAGGATCAAGCCGCCGTCGTCGGCGGCGAGCAGGAGCCGGACATCCTGCTGAAACGTGCCGTCCTCGCGGCCGAGCAGAAGATCGGAACCAATCAGTGGCGAGACCTCTCCCTTCAGTCGCTCGCCCTGGAAATGCCCCCCGGAAACGGGAAATATGCGGCGGCTGCCCGCCGGCGTCTGGCCGAGCTCAAAGGCCGGGTGAAGCGTCAGGAAGAGTGTCATCAAGTGCCTGGATTGCAGGGACATGGAAGATCGCCTATTGTTTGCATGAACCTTGAAGCGCGTCGCGATTTTTGAGATCCGCTTGCCGCACTGGAGGTTTTCGGTTTGCGTATGTCGTGATCGCAAAGCCGCCCGCGCCTTTGCTCGGCATGCTCTAGCCGAAGGCGCCTTGTTCCCAAAACGCGCTTTGCTTGAGACGCTCACAAGCAAAACTCATCAAGAGAGAAGAGATCATGCGGCCGCCGTTGGAGTCTCTGCGAATTCTGGAAGCCTGCGTTTCCACCGCCAGCTTTGCCCGCGCCGCCGAACGTCTGTGTCTGACGCCCGCGGCCGTCAGCCTGCGTATCCGCACGCTGGAGGCCGAGCTTGGCCAGCCCTTGTTCGTGCGGGCGGGGCGGCGCGTCGTGCCGACGGCTGCGGCCGCTCAGCTGGCCGGCCGCATTCGCGAGGCATTGGATGGTATTGCCGGGGCGCTCGATGAATTTCAGGCCGCGACGCCGCCGCTCAGATTGACGGCGCCTCCGACATTCGCCTCGCGCTGGCTGGCGCCGCGGCTGGCGCGCTATCCCTCGGCAGGGGGATCGCCGATCGAGGTCGACGTCTCCGCCGATATTCGCGACCCCAGCGCGTTCGACGTCGCGATAAGAACGGGTCGTGGCGGATGGGAAGGGCTTGACGAATACCGGCTCGCGCCGGTTGAGGTAACGCCGATGCTGGCGCCCGGTCTGCTCGGAGCGCGGACGCTGGATGCGCCGGGCGCGCTCGCCGATTTCGAGCTGTTGCCGCATCCGGATTGGCAGGCATGGTTCCGGGGTGCGGAATGCGAGCCGCGGGCTTTGCGGTTCGTGGCCGTCGAATACCCCACGCACGAGTTGGACGCCAATGCGGCGGTGGCTGGCGTGGGCGTGGCGCTTCTGTCGCCATTGTTGTTTCGCCCTCTCCTGGAGAAGGGGCTGCTGATTGCCCCTTTCCCCTATGTGCTCAGCGGGCCGGCCTGGCACTTTGCCTTGATGCGCGCCGACGACGCCCGTCCTGCGCCCCGGCAGTTCTGCGCCTGGCTTTGCGAGCAGGCTCAGGCGCCGGTCACGCCGCTTGCGGAATACGGGCAATGACCTTGATCTCGAAGTCGAAGCCGGCCAGCCAGTTTACGCCGAGCGCCGTCCAGTTCGGGTAGGGCGGTTTGCTGAAAACCTCCTGCTTGACGGCCATGATGGTCGGGAACTGGTTTTCCGGGTCGGTGTGGAAGGTAGTGATATCGACGATATCATCGATCGTGCAACCTGCTGCATGGAGCGTAGCCTTCAGGTTTTCGAAGGCGAGCCGCACCTGGCGTTCGAAATCGGGTTCGGGCGTGCCATCGGCACGGCTGCCGACCTGGCCCGATACGAACAGAAGGTCGCCGGATCGGATGGCGGCGGAATAGCCGTGTTCCTCGTAAAGGGCGTGCCGGTCGGCCGGAAAGATGGCCTGGGGTTTCGTCATTCTGATCTCTCTTCCTTGTTGGCATGGCGCCGAGGTCTTCACAGACGGCGCCATATTTCATATACGTGGCGTATCGAAATATCTCGCATACGGACCGTATGTCAAGTTTAACATACGTGTCGTATGTGAAAATGAGGATGCGATGGGCAAAAGTCGAAGCGAAACGATGCAGGAAAACCGCGTCAAGCTGATCGCGGCGGCGCGCAAGGCCTTTGCGCAAAAGGGCTATTCGGCCGCATCGATGGACGAGCTGACGGCCGATGCGGGCCTGACGCGCGGCGCGCTTTACCACAACTTCGGTGACAAGCGCGGGCTTCTGGCGGCGGTCGTCGATCAGATGGACACGGAAATGGCGGCGCGCGCTCAGGAAATCGGGGCTCGGGCTGATAATGACTGGCAGGGCCTGCTGGCGGAGGGAACGGCCTATATCGAGATGGCGCTCGATCCGGAGGTCCAGCGCATCGTTCTGCTCGACGGACCGGCTGTATTGGGCGATCCCTCGCAATGGCCGAGCCAGAACAGCTGTCTGCAGGTGACCAGGGCCACCGTGGAGCGCCTGATCGCGCAAGGCATCCTCAAACCTGTTGACGCGGAGGCGGCGGCCCGGCTCTTGAGCGGTGCGGCTCTCAACGCCGCTCTCTGGATCGCCGCGAGCGAAAACCCGCAGAGCGTGTTGCCTAGGGCGGTCGAGGCTTTTCAGGCCCTGGCGGCAGGTTTGCTTCTGAAGCCGTCGTGACCTCAGAGGGGTGAAAATCCGTTCACCATATCGAGACACCTGGCGTAAACGCTAATCGGACAAGAGCGTGTCCGAAGTGGCAGGCGGGCCGGGTTTGCCGCGCTTATTCAGATAGATGCCCGGTGTTTTTCAACCTTCCTTAAGGCGCGCTGCTTAGCGTCGCGCCGAATTGAGGGTCTGTTTCATGTTCACCGTTCTGACGTGCGTTACCCAGCAGCATAATCTTGCGCTGGTCGGTCTCGCGGGTTTGATCTGCTTTCTCGCGAGCCATTGCGCGATGGTTCTGCTGCATCGGGCAACATCGTCCGAAGGGGCGGCCCGGTGGGTATGGATTGCGACGGCCGGTGCGGCCGGCGGTTTCGGCATCTGGGCCACGCATTTCGTCGCCATGCTGGCATACGACCCCGGCGTCGTCGTCGGTTATCGCGCCGGATTGACGCTGGTTTCGCTGCTGGTCGCGATCGTGGCGACATCGGCCGCGGTTGCCGCCAAGATGGCCTATGAGCGCTGGGTGGCAAATATCCTGGCAGGCGTGCTTTTTGGAGCCGGCATCGGCTCGATGCATTTTGCCGGAATGCTGGCGATCGAACTTCCGGGCGATTTGTCCTGGGACAGCAGGTTTGTGGCGGCGTCGGTCGTTCTCGGCATCGCCTTTTCGGTCGCAGCCTTCCGACTTTCGGTAAGGCGCGACCGGTCTGTCGTCAGCAGGTTCGCACCGACGCTTGTGTTAACGCTTGGTGTCGTCGCCCTTCATTTCACCGCGATGGCGGGTGTGACCGTCACCCCCGATGCGGCAGCACTCGATCCTTCGACGCTGCTTTCGCCTGAGGTCATGGCGGTGACGATCGCCGCCGTCACCTTTTCGCTGCTGGCGGCGGGTTTTGCGGCCGCCATGTTTGCCGTGCATTCGGAGGTCAAGACCGCCAAGGCGGAGCGCAACTTCAAGCTCCTGATCGAGGGCGTGACCGACTACGCAATCTACATGCTCGATCTGGATGGAAAGGTCAGCAACTGGAATGCGGGCGCCGAGCGCATCAAGGGCTATACGGCCGATGAGATCGTCGGCAAGGATTTCTCGCTGTTCTATTCGGATGAAGACCGTAGCAAAGGCAGCCCGCAACGGGCACTTAAGACCGCCCGCACTGACGGCAAGTTCGAGGCCCAGGGGTGGCGGTATCGCAAGGACGGCTCCTCGTTCTGGGCCCACGTGGTCATCGACGCGATCCACGACGAGGCGGGCGAGCTGATCGGCTATGCGAAGATTACCAAGGACAACAGCAAGCAGAAGGCGGATGCCGACCGGATCGAGGAGGTCAGCCGCAATCTCGACGCCGCCCTCGAAAACATGGGGCAGGGCATCTGCATGTTCGGCAGGGACGAGCGCCTGCTCCTCTGCAACCAGCGCTATCTCGAGATCTTCAAATTTCCCGAGGGGTCGGTGCGTCCGGGAATGCAATACCGGCAGATCGTCGAAGTCGGATATTCCGCCCGCGCCGAGGATCCCGCCGAGGCCGCCATGCAGGCCGAAGCCCACTATGCCAGGAACATGGCGCTGATCAGGGCCGGCGCCGGCAGCGCGGTTCACAAATACCCCAGCGGAACATCCATCCAGCAAAAGGTCAACATCCTGCAGAATGGCGGCTGGGTCGTCACCTTCGAAGACATCACCGACCGCGTGAAGTCAGAGGAGCAGGTCGCCTTCCTTGCCACGCATGATGCGCTGACGGGCCTGCCGAACCGGTTGCAGTTCGGCGAGCGCGTCTCCGAGGAGCTGATGGTCGCGGAAAGGGTGAGGGGCAAGGTCGCCGTCATCGGCATCGACCTCGACAAGTTCAAGGAGGTCAACGACCAGCACGGGCACGGCGTCGGCGACATGGTTCTGGTCGAGCTCACGCGGCGTCTCGGCGAGGCGCGGCAGGAGGGCGAGTTGATCGCCCGGTTCGGCGGCGACGAGTTCTCCGCGACCAAGCGCTTCGACGATCTCAGCGCCCTGCACGATTTCATCGCGCGCCTGGAAGGCGCCCTGGCCGGCGTGATCTCCGTCGACGGATTTGAGATTAAGACCGGCGCCAGCCTCGGTGTTGCGATCTATCCCGGCGATGCCGAGAGCGTCGACGGGCTTCTCGCCAATGCCGATCTTGCCATGTACCGCGCCAAGCAATCACTGCTGCAGAAGGTGTGCTTCTACGAGGCGGCCATGGACGAGACCGCGCGCCGCCGCCGCGCGCTCGCCAACGATCTCTGGGCGTGTATCGATCGCGATGAGCTTCATCTGCACTATCAGGTCCAGAAATCCGTGCGGACCGGGGAGATCACCGGATACGAAGTTCTGCTGCGCTGGCGCCATCACGAACTCGGCAACATCCCGCCGATGGACTTCATCGGCCTTGCCGAGGAATGCGGCGCCATCCTTCCGATCGGCGAATGGGTTCTGCGGGAAGCCTGCCGGGAGGCCGCAAGCTGGAACAACGGCTACAAGATCGCGGTCAACCTGTCGCCGATCCAACTCGGCCATGCCGACATGGCGACCGTCATAGCCGGCATCCTCTCTGAAACCGGCCTCAATCCGCGCCGCCTCGAAATCGAGATCACCGAAAGCTCGATCATCGTCGACAAGGACAAGGCATTGCGCACCATGCGGCAGATCAAGGCTCTCGGCGTCTCGATCGCGATCGACGACTTCGGCACCGGCTACTCCTCGCTGGAGACGCTGCGCGCGTTTCCGTTCGACAAGATCAAACTCGACAAGAGCTTCATGGCCGAGGTCGAGAGCAGCCCGCAATCAAAGGCGATCGTCAGGGCCATCCTTGCCCTCGGCCGCAGCCTGGAGGTGCCGGTGCTGGCGGAAGGCGTGGAAACGCAGGCGCAGCTGGATACGCTGTTCGAAGAGCAGTGCGACGAGGCGCAGGGCTACCTACTCGGAAGGCCGCAGGCGATGCGCGAGGCGGGGGTTGAGAAGGCGGCTTGAGGGAGCAGGAGCAGTAGGTTCAATGTGATACGACACATTGGTTGAGAAGATCGGCGTGGCCCCTCATCCGGCTGCCGCCACCTTCTCCCCGTTTTGACGGGGAGAAGGGACAAACCGCGACCTCTCCGTTCCCACTCACTCTCACAAGGCACGTCCCCTCTCCCCGCAAGCGGGGGTCCGGAGGACGGGTCGAGACAGGCGGCTCGACCCCGGTAGGGTTAGGGTAAGAGGCAGCCTTCTCCTGCACCTGCTATCGCGGGCGCGGCACCCTCCGGCCTCCCTCATGCTGAGGCGCGCAGCCCGAGAGGGCGGAGCCTCGACGCACGCGCCGCAACGCTGCTTCTTGCATACCAGCCGGCGGCGCCTTTAGAACGCGAGCACCGTCTTGCCGGAGGTGCGCCGGCCGGTTTCTGCATCGGCGATGACCGACAGGGCGTCGGTGAAGGGCGCTTCCAGGCCGATCGCCGGCCGCAGCGTGCCGCTGGCGGCGAGCTCGGCGATCTCGGGGAGGCGCTTGATGCCCATGGTGGCAAAGGCGAGCTTGTAACGGCGAGATAGCATGCCGCGCAGGAGCCTGCCGGGTGTCGGGTTGATGTCGACGAAGACGCCGCGCGGATTGAGCATCGAAAGCCCGTGGCCGACGTCGAGCGTGCCGAGCGTGTCGAAAACGGCGTCATAGGTTCCGCCCCGCGCATAAGCCTCGCTGTCGGAATAGGCGAAGATCGGGGCGACGCCGGCGGCTCTCGCGCTGTCCCTCGATGCCGGTCCGCATGCGCCGGCAACATGCGCGCCGCGGGAGATGGCGAGCTGGACGGCGAAGGCGCCGACCGCGCCGCTGCAGCCGTTGATGAAGATGCGCGCGCCGGGACGCGCCTGCGCCCTGTCGATGACAGCCGCCCATGCCGTCATCGCGGCAATGGGAAGGGAGGCCGCTTCGGCGAAGGAAAGCTGCGGTGGCTTTTTCGCCACATGGTCGGCTTTCACCACGACCGCTTCGGCAAAGGCGCCGGATTTCTTGAAATCCACGGTGCCGAAGACTTCATCGCCGACCGTGACATTGCCGACATTGCGGCCGGCCGCCTCGACGAGCCCGGCAAAATCGGTGCCCATAGCTTTCGGGAAACGTCTGCCGGTCACCAGTTTCATGGCGCCCTGACGCAGTTTCCAATCGAAGGGATTGATTGCCGCGGCTTTCACCGAGACGCGCACTTCGCCGTCGCCGACCCTAGGCACGTCGCATTCGCCGAAATACATTTTTTCCGGCCCACCATAGCGATCATATTGCACTCTTTTCATATCAGTCCTCGCAAATTCCACTGCTGGGTAGATATTGCACTTAGTGTAATTTTACAAGAGATGCGATTTTTGATATCGCTCTCGATATGGAACAGGATCGATCGACACAGGAAGGCTGGCGCGAGAAGAAGCGGCGGGAGACGCTTGAGCGTATTACCGATTCAGCGCTCAGGCTCTTTGCCGCCGATGGATACGAGGCGACGACGCTGGATGCGATCGCCGAGGCAGCCGGCATCTCGCGGCGGACGTTCTTCTATTATTTCTCATCGAAAGAGGAGATTCTGGCCGCTTGGCAGAAGGGCCTGCCGGAGGCTTTCCGCACCGCCGTTCTGGCGGAAGCGGCGGATCAGCCGCCGCTCGATGCCATCAGGAACGCTCATTTGAAACTGATGGCGAATTTGGATGCCGGGCAGGCGATGGTGATCGACCGCATTCTTCGCTCGAATGAACAGCTGCGTGCGAGCAACCAGAGCAAATATCTGCAGATGGAGCAGACCACCTTCGAGGTGTTGTGCGAGATGTGGCCGCAAATTTCGCCGCGCAAGGCGCGTATGCTGGCGATGATCTCCATCGGCGCCTTGCGCCTCGCCATCGACGGATGGATGGAAGAGCAGGGGCGGAGGCCGCTTGCCGATTGTGTCAGGGAAGCCTTCGCCGATCTGAGAGCCGAACTCGCCGGTCGGTAAGGCGGATCGCGTCCTGATCGACGGCGTGACGAACGTTTGTTTCCCGGCGCCTTTCTCCAGCGCAAAGCTTTTTCGTGAAGCACCGGGAACGGCGAATGTGGCGTCGTTCAAAGCGTGCCCATTGCGCCTATGCTCATCGAAAACCGTCATCGATGCGTCGCCAGCTACAGGATATGCCATGAGCCTTCCATCTTCCTCGATCCCTGCGGCGGCCTCGCTGCCGACCCTTGATCTCTCGCGCTATTACGGCTCTTCCGAAGGGCGCGCGGGCTTTGTCGCCGAGCTTCGCCATGTGCTCCATGCCCACGGCTTCTTCTATCTCACAGGGCACGGCGTCGATCCGAAGCTGATCGAGGATGTGGTTTCGACGGCAAAACGCTTCTTTGCGCTTCCCCTGGAAGAGAAGCTCGCGATCGAGATGGTGAAGTCGCCGCATTTTCGCGGCTACAACAGGGCGGGGCAGGAGCGCACGCGCGGCGAGCAGGATTGGCGCGAGCAGCTCGATATCAATACGGAGGGGGAGGCTGCCGAAATCGGGCAGGATACGCCGCCGTGGAAGCGCCTGCAGGGGCCGAACCAATGGCCGGCGGCCCTGCCGGAGTTGAGGCCGCTGCTGCTTGCCTATCAGGCCGAGGTGACGCGCATCGGCATCGACATCCTGAAGGCGATCGCGGTCGCACTCGGCCAGCCGGAAGACGTCTTTGCCGAGATCTACGAGCCGCAGCCCTCGCAGCTCCTGAAAATCATCCGCTATCCGGGCCGCGAGGTGGCGGAAACCGACCAGGGCGTCGGCGCCCACAAGGACGGCGGCTTCGTCACCGTGCTGCTCCAGGATACGACGCCTGGCCTGCGCGTGCGCACCGAAGAGGGCGAATGGATCGGCGCACCGCCGGTGCCGGGCACCTTCGTCATCAATACCGGCGAGCTTCTGGAGCTTGCGACCAATGGCTTCGTTCGCGCCGATGTGCATGACGTCGTCGCACCGCCGGCCGGCGTCGAGCGCTTCTCCGTCGCCTTCTTCCTCGGCTCGCGGCCGGACGCGACGATCCCCGTCATCGCGCTTCCCGACGAGCTGAAACGCGCCGAACGCGGCATCTCCGTCGACCCGCTCAACCCGATCTTTCGCGAGGTCGGCATCAACCAGCTGAAGAGCCGCCTGCGCTCCCACCCTGATGTCGCCGAGGTCCATCACGCGGATCTGGTGCGAACGATTTTGGCGGGGTGAGGAGAGGGCTGTGGGTAGGCATGACGGAAGGAGAGGGCGTGCCGTGCGGCCCCCCCTCTGTCCTGCCGGACATCTCCCCCACAAGGGGGGAGATCGGCTGGGCGCGTTGGCTCTCCCAACAATTGGCGTTACCGCCCGACGAGACGGTAGATAGTCAGGAAGTTCAAGCCACTCGTGATCTCCCTCCTTGTGGGGGAGATGCCCGGCAGGGCAGAGGGGGGTGCCGCACGGTACGCCATGGCGATAAGCAGATAAAACAACCGAGCAGGCAAGAGCGGTTCCTCCACGATGACTCACCACGCCCCTGAGTAGAAACACCCCACGCCGGAGCTTGTGCCGCGGCGGCCGCGGGTCTATGTTTTACCCGTTTCAGCATGAGATCTGCAGCAGTATTTCACCGTAAACCCGGACGCCGGCGGCTTTGTTCGCGGCGGATGAAGGAGCTGAGCAATGAAAATTCTCATGGTTCTCACATCGCATGACCAGCTGGGGGATACCGGCAGGAAGACGGGGTTCTGGCTGGAGGAATTCGCCGCCCCCTATTTCGTTTTCCGCGACGAGGGCGTCGACATCACGCTCGCTTCGCCGAAGGGTGGCCAGCCTCCGCTCGACCCGAAGAGCAATGAGCCCGGATTCCAGACCGACGATACCAGACGGTTCGAAGGAGATCCGGGCGCAAAGGCGGCACTCGCCAACACCAGGAAGCTCTCCGAGATCCGCGCGGCGGATTACGACAGCGTGTTCTTCCCCGGCGGCCACGGCCCGCTCTGGGACCTGACGAACGACCGCCATGCGCTGTCGCTGATCGAGGATATGTTTGCGGCGGGTAAGCCGGTGGCGCTCGTCTGCCACGCGCCGGGCATTCTGATGAATGTGAAGGCGCCGGATGGAACGCCGATCGCCAAGGGCCGCATCGTGACCGGCTTCACCAATTCCGAAGAGGATGCCGTGCACCTGATCGATGTCGTTCCCTATCTGCTCGAGGACGAACTGAGGGACCAGGGGGCAAAGTTTTCCTCGACGGTCGATTGGGCCGTGCATGTCGTCCAGGACGGTCTGCTGATCACCGGCCAGAACCCGGCCTCGTCGAAAGAGGGCGCCCGCACGCTTCTTGCTGCCCTGAGAAAACAGGCCGCGGCTTGAAGCGCAACGCGACAGGCGCTCTATCACTTTGAAATCTTTGCATGATCCCGGCCGCCGGGATCGGCCGTGACGGTTCAACACGAAGGATCGGCTTGCGCCGACCGCGGGAGGTTTGACGCATGAGCAGGAAATATACCGGGCAATGCGCCTGCGGCGCGGTGAAATTCGAATTCGGCACCGATCCGAATTTCGTCGCCGACTGCCATTGCATGGATTGCAAGAGGGCGACGGGCGGCGAGGCGGCGACCTTCTTTGCCGTGCCGCAGGAGGATTTCACCCTGATCGCCGGCAGCCCCAAGGCGTTTCATTATATCGCCGATTCCGGCAAGGGGCTCGACCGCAACTTCTGCGGCGAGTGCGGCGCCCGATTGTTCAGCAGCAACCTGGAAAGCTTTCCCGGCCTCGTCTTCGTGACGCTCGGCAGCCTCGACCGGCCCGAGCTGATCGAGCCCGGGGTCGAAATGTTCACCAGGCGCCGGCTGAAATGGGCAAAACCGCTCGATCTTCCGCAATTCGAGGGCATGCCCGGCTGAGCCGCTCGCCGGTACGGCTGAGCCGCTCGCTGGCTTGCCAGCTGAGCCGCTCGCCGGCTGGCACGTTTATCTCAACGCCTCGAGAAGAGCGTCGGCACCCTTGCGGATGCCGACTTTCGAGGCGTCGAGGGCAGAGAAGGTGGCGCCGACATTCATGGCGTTCGGATATTGTTTCGTGACGAAGGCATAGAGCAGGCGGCTCGTCGCGGCATCGTAAATTTCCACCGCATAGTTCACCGAGCCGGTCATCGAGCCTTCGCGGCCCCTGACCGCCTGGACGCCGTTATAGACGCCACCCGCTACATCGAAATGCGAGAACGGCCCGAGCACCGGCGTCGTCGCCTTCGCCCCGGTCAGCGTCAGGCGGAGCCGCAGCGTGCCCGGTCCCGGCGCGCCGACGATGGCAAACCGCGGTCTCAGCGTCTGCGTGAACTGGCTCTGCATGTAAGCGGCGAGCGCCAGCTTGTCCTTCTCTTCCATCTTGACGAACTGGCTGTCCGGCCCGCGATAGAGCGTCACAGGATCGATGATCATCTTGTCATACTGGCGCCAATCGACATTGCTGCGATAGGCGTAGGGAATGCGCCCGCCGTCATCCTCAGGGTTCGGCCGAAGCTGCCCGGCCGAGGCGAGCCCCTCATAGACCGTCGGGTTCGCGGTGGTGCAGCCTGCAATGGCCGCAGAGGCCGCGGCCAGCACCACGGCGATGGGGAATGATCTCTTCAATTCGGGCTCCTGGGAATTTGACCATAGGTCGACAAGAGCCGTTTCTACCCGCAAGCGAGGTTGCGGAATTTTCTTTGATGTTCGGAAATGTTCGCCGAAATCAGCTCTCAGGGAGCGAAAGTCGGCCGGAGCCGGTGTCATGGACCGGAGGCAGGCGGATTTCCACGACGAGACCGCCGGGCTTTCCGTCACGCAGCGTCAACGTACCGCCATGGCCTTTCCGGATGATGCCTTCGGTCGTCGGCAGGCCGAGCCCGAAGCCGCCGCCCACGCCTGTCGTACGGGCCTCGTCCGCCTTGAAGAAGGGCTCCAGCACCCGCGCCTTGAGCTCATCCGTCAGCCCTGGGCCATTGTCCTTCACCCGGATGAAGACGCCGCGGTCGCCGGCCTCCTGCAATTCGATCTCGATCTTCGTTGCGTAACGGGAGGCGTTTTCCACCAGATTGGTGACGGCGCGCGTCAGCGCCTGCGGCTTGCACGTATATTTCAGCCGCCTGGGGCCGGAATAGGCGACATCGACGCCGGCTTCGGAAAAGTCGGTCGCGACCGTCTGGAGCAGGCTCGACAGGTCCACCTTGCGTGAGGGCACGTTGTGCCGGGCATCCGTCAGGAAGGCCAGCGCCTCGTCGATCATCGAATCCAGCATGGTGAGGTCGGCGAGCATCTTTCGCTGCAGTTCGGGGTCTTCGCAGCGCTCGGCTCGCATGCGCAGCCGGGTGAGGGGCGTTCTAAGATCATGGCCGATCGAGCTCAGCATGCGCGTGCGGCTTTCGGCCATCTCAAGGATGCGGTTGCGCATGACGTTAAGCGAGGCGGCGAGGCTGCGCACCTCCACGGCACCCTCCGCCACGAAGGGTTCGGTGAGGCCGGCATCGGTGCTGGCGCGCTCGGCGGCCGTCGCAAAACGGGTGAGCGGGCGGGTGATCAGCCAGCTGCTGAAGAAGGCAAGGAGCGCCAGCGGAATGACGATCTTCAGGATACCGCTGGCAACCGCCGGAAAGAACCACAGGGCGCGGGGAAAGATGGGCAGAGAAAAGGCAAGCGCCCGGTCGGCATCGATCTTGACGATGAGAGGCGGAGGCGCGACTTGCCTGTCGAATATATGGCGCAGTTCACGGAAGAAATCGCCATCCAGGGCGGTGCGCAGTTTCGGGAGAGTTTCGGCGGGAGAGCCGGCAACGGCTTCGCCGGGATAGGGCAGCTGGCTGGCGGGTATCCTGGCGACCCTTATTCCGAGCCGTTCGGCAGCCGCCAGAACGGCGACCTCTCCTTCGACCGAATGCGTCTCGCTGAAGCGGTCGGCGATGCCCTCGATCCGTCCCGCCAGCAGCCCGATCTCCAGCCCCCGGTCATGACGGCCATAGATGAAGGGTTCCGTGGTCGAGGCGACGACGGAGACGAGGACGACGAGCAGGATCGCAAGGAAAAGGATCTGCGTGCGGATGGACGCCCCGCGGAGATATTTCAAGCGGGGCGCTCCACGGTCGCGGCAAAGAGATAACCGCCGAGGCGAACCGTCTTGATGAAGGAAGGGTCCCTGAGGTTCGGTTCGATCTTCTGCCGGATGCGGCTGATATGCGCGTCGATGCTGCGCTCGACCGGCCCGGCCGAGCCGGCATGCGTCATCGACAGGAGCTGTTCGCGCGTCAGCACCTTGTTCGGGTTGCGGCAGAAGGCCCAGAGCAGGTCGAATTCGGCCGTCGTCATGGAAACCTCGTCGCCATCGGCATCGAAGAGCTGGCGGCTGTTCGGGTCGATCCGCCATCCCGAAAAGGTAAGCGGCGCGGGCACCTCCTCCTGCCGCAGCGACAGCGCCGCCCGGCGCAGGATGCTGCGGATGCGGGCGACGAGTTCGCGCGAGTTGAACGGCTTGGTGACGTAGTCGTCGGCGCCGAGTTCGAGCCCGACGATGCGGTCGATATCCTCGCGCCGCGCCGTCAGCATGAGGATGGGGATAGCGCGCGCGGCGCGAAGCCGCATGCAGATGCTGAAGCCGTCCTCTCCCGGCAGCATGGCGTCGAGAACGACGAGGTCGAATTTGCGGCGGCCGAGCAGGCGGTCCATCTCGACGCCGTTTGCGACCGACGCCGCATCGAAGCCGTTGTTTTTCATCAGCTCGATCAGCATGGCGGCGATTTCGAGATCGTCCTCGACGATGAGGATGGTGGCTTGCTCGGATAGCGTCATGTCATGGGCTGCTGCAGGAGGTGGAAAGAATGCCGGCTTGCCGGGCGACGGGCGGACTATCTCATCTGGATACCGGTATGTCACGCTGTACTCCTGATCTGAAAGGCTGCCGGGTTTTAGAATACCGGAGTGCATCGTCGCGCTGCATTCTGATTTGTTGCGAAATGTTGCGGGCGGCCGAAGCGGTATCTCAGGCGCTTGCGCCGGCCGGAACAACAAAAAATCTTCCGACATACAACGCAACACGAAATCTCCCCCAAATCTGCTCCCCTACGGCTGAACCCCTTGCCGGAGAGCAGCAATATGGCCGATGCCGAAAAGATCCGGAATGTCAGGCTGCGGCCGCGCCTGGCGCGCCTTCCGGGCACGCGCGGCGACCTCTGCGGCTGGGCTGTCTGCCTCGGTGGCAATGCGATCTTCTGGCTGCTTGGCGCGAGCCTGGTGCAGTTTGCGATCTTCGACATGCTTTGGCCGGTCACAGTCTCCATCCGGCATGGCGGGAGCAGGGAGGCAGCCTTTGCGGAGGCAAGCGCCGGGGAGCGCGCCTGTTATCGCCTGGGTTTCCTGGTCTTCCTTCTCAGGGTGGTGATCGCCTGCGACGCTGTGACCGTCATCGTCGACAGCCTTTCGGCGAACCCGCTCGGCTGAGGCCATTCCTTAGGCCGTGACCGGCTCGCAACAAAACGCAATGTCAAAAGACACTCCGCAACACCGGCGCGGGGCATGGTTCTCAAGAGCCGGGCGGACGCGCGATCGCCCTCTCTTTTTTCTGTCAATGAAACGAGGCATCTCCCATGCATATCAGACTCGTCGCCTGCGCCGCCCTGGCGCTTTCGGTCGCTATCCCGGCCGCTGCCGCCGACCTCACTTACGAAACGCCGGCCGCCCAGCCCGGATGGCAGGTCTCTTCGGCCTATGATTGGTCAGGCTTCTATCTCGGCGCTCAAGGCGGCTATTCCTGGAGCCAGACGAAGATCCTGGGTTCGGATCAGGATGCCAACAGCGGCTCAGCCGGCCTGCATGCCGGCTACAATTTCCAATCCGGAAACATCGTCTACGGCATCGAGAACGACTTCAACTACAACTTCGAGAAGAATGACGACGCCGACCTCGAATGGGATGCTTCCGGCCGGGCGCGGCTGGGCTATGCCTGGGGCCGGACCCTGTTCTTCGCGACGGCGGGCGCGGCGGCCGCCGGGGGCAAGGTCGATATCCCCGCTGTGGGAAAGAAGGACGGCATCCTGATCGGCTGGACGGCCGGCGGCGGCATCGAACACGCCGTCACCGACAATATCCTGGTGCGCGGCGAATACCGCCATGTGGATTTCGGCGACAAGGACTTCGGCTCGGCCATCGGCGATGTCGGCGCTTCGCAGGACAAGCTTCTCTTCGGGACCAGCTACAAGTTTTGAGATAGGGCGGATCGGCCGGGTTGTTCTCCCTGCCGATCCCTCGCAACATCCGCCGCATAGTTTGCGCGGCATGCGCCAAGCAATTTTTCTTGAACAAAAGGTCGATCCGGTGTCGGATCGCGGAGGCCTCGGCCGTCCTAGGCTCGTCCATTCCGTCCATTCAAGAGGATCACGACCATGCCAAGCACCATCCGCCTGCACCGCGTTTTCGCGACCACCCCGGAGAAGGTCTATCGCGCATTCATCGAAGCCGACGCGCTTGCCAAGTGGCTGCCGCCGAACGGCTTCCTTTGCACCGTGCATCACCTGGAGGCGTCCGTCGGCGGCACCTTCAGAATGTCCTTCCGCAACTTCACGACCGGCCACGCCCACGCCTTTGGCGGCGAATACCTTGAACTCGTCCCGGGCGAACTCGTCCGCTACACCGACAAGTTCGACGATCCGAACCTGCCCGGCGAAATGGAAGTCACCGTGACGCTGAAAAAGGTCTCGGTCGGCACCGAGGTGAATATTACCCAGGCCGGCGTGCCCGACGTGATCCCGCCGGAGGCCTGCTACCTCGGCTGGCAGGATTCGCTGCGCAATCTTGCCCAGGTGGTGGAGCCTGACATTAACGAGTAGGGTGGGGATTGGCTGCGGTTGCCCGGGGCGGCCGGCGCGATTGGCGCCGGCGCTCAAGCAGCCTCGAAGGCGAGGTGGCTAAGATGCCGGATGCGAGGGGTATAGTACGTCCTCTATTGGTGCCCTTCGCTTTCGCTTCGTGCATTCGCGGTTTTGCCGCTCACCCCCTCATCTGCCTGCCGGCATCGACCGGGGCGAGCCACGGGTCTCGCCCGTCCTTCGGACCCCCGCTGGGGAGAAGCGGACTCGTGGCGGCGTCTCGCCCCTCATGAAGGTATCCCATTGGAAACGAAGCGCAATCCGCTTGCTCCTCTCTTCTCCCCAGCGGGGAGAAGGTGGCCCGAAGGGTCGGATGAGGGGGGTGAGGAGCGCTAGCGACGAGCGCCTTGAGCGGCAAGCGAAAGGCAGATGGCCCCATTATGCCGGAAAAAAGCCAACCACCCGCGATCTGATATCCCCAACACCACCACGCCCTCAATGAGTATCAATTCCTGATCCCGCGTTTCGCCAGCGCGTGGCGTGCGGCGGTAGCGCCCCAGTCGTCGGAAAGGTCCTGTCTCTCGATTTCGGCCTCGGCGATCGGCGTGGCCAGGATCACCGGCACGGAGCCGAAGGGCAGGCCTTCGATCCGGTCGGCGGTGCGGCTCAGCATGATGCGGGTCAGCGGCGCGTAATCTTCCGTCAGCCGGCAGAAGAGGATGGCGCCGTGCTTTTCGACGTCGCGGGCGACGCGATGGCCGTCGGCCATGAGGTCGCCGATGTTGATCAGAAGGTTCGCCCAGTTGCTAATCCCGGCCTCGTCAAGCGTTGCGGCATCGAACTCCATGTAGAGCTCGCATTCGACGCCGTTTTCCGGATCGGCAATGCCTGCCCAGGGGGTCGACAGGCCGTCGGTGGCGAGGATCAGCTTTCCCGGCGCATCGATGGCGAGGATGCGGCGGTGCGGGCCGAACCATTTCGTCTGATTGTAGATGTTGGCCGTTTCGCGCTCGGCGGCAAAACCCACCTGCAGCGCGCCGCGACCCTGCCAGAAGGCGCGCCGGGCGGCGGCCGCTTCCTCGTATGCCGGGTCGTCGGGCCCGCGCGGGACGATCGCTTCGTCAAAATTGGTTTCGAGCGTGACTTCCGCGCGCATGAAAGGAAATTTCGGCTTCTTCCAGCGGATCACCACCGTGTTGAAGTGCTGAGGTGCTGCCGCATCGAGCTTTTCGACGACGTCGTCGATGATGGCGAGCGAGTGGCTGGAATCCTCCTGAAGATGCCTGCCCTGCGCATCGCGATAGCCGCCCGTGCGGGAGGAATGGCCGGCCTGCATTGTCGTGGCGGTCCATTCCCCGCTGACGGCGCCCGCCGGCGCCTTGCCGAGAACCGGGGCCAATTCCCGGATCGCATCGTCAATCGAATAGGATGCCACGTCGCCCCTCCGCCTTCGCTCACAGATCCCACTGCGGCAGAAATTAGGGCGGAGGCGTTGCCGATCAATGACGGGTGGCCCGAGAGAGCCTCAAGTTGGGGAGCCCGGGAGACTGCCGCCGCTCGGAATATCTTCCTTGCATGTGGGATGAGTCATGGGACAGAAGAGAGGGGGTGCCGTGGACACCCCCCTCTGGCCTGCCGGCCATCTCCCCCACAAGGAGGGAGATCGGCAAGACGCTGGACCTTCGGTCCCTCCCTTCCTCTCTCTCGTATCGAAGCACTTATGCGGTTGTTGTTTGGGTGGGCCGGTGCGCCCAGCCGATCTCCCTCCTTGTGGGGGAGATGGCCGGCAGGCCAGAGGGGGGTATCCCACGGCACGCCCTTTCGAAAAGCACCCCTCAATTGCTTCCGTCGTTCGGCCGCGCCTTGGCGCTGTCGTTGGTGGTCGAAGAGGCGGTTTTTCCGTCGGGTTGCTGACCGAAATAGGTGCCGCCGAGATGGCCGCCGGCGCTGGTGTTTTCGACCTGCCGTTCGGCGCGCTTCTGAAGTTCCCTAGCGTTGGTCTTGCTCATGTTCGGCTCCATTTTTGTGGTTGCGACCTCTGAACAACCGACGGGGGCCGACACTGTTCCATATTTTCCGGTCCGGTAAGGCTCTCTTGAGCGTCGGCATCCTCCAACGCTGCTCCCCGAACGAGGGGGCGCCCACCCAAGGTTACCCGCCAAAATAAGCCGGGTGGTCCATATCCGCTAGGAGATCCGGCTTCCTCGGCTGCCAGCCGAGCAGCGCCCGGGTATGTTCGCTTGATGTCGGAATGTCGAAACCCGCAAACATTCCAAACCAGCCGAAATGCTCCACCGCCTCTTCCTGCGAGAGCGAAACCGCCGGCACGCCGAGGCGGCGGCCGATCAGTTCGGCGATCTCACGGAAGCGCACGCCTTCTTCCGCTACCGCGAGGAAGGGGCCGTCCTGCGGCCCATGCTCCAGCGCCAGGCGATAGACGCGGGCGGCATCCAGGCGGTGCACGGCCGGCCAGCGGTTCTCCCCATCGCCGATATAGGCGGAGACGCCCTTTTGCCGGGCGGTATCGATCAGGATCGGCACGAAGCCATGGTCGCCATGGCCGTGCACCGAGGGCGGAAGGCGGACGGTGGAGGCGTTGATGCCGCGGGCGGCAAGGGCTGCCGCCGTCGCCTCGGAAGCACGAGGATAGGTATCCGATGTCGGCAGCGGCGGGTCCTTTTCCGTGGCGATGCGGCCGGGCGCATGGCCGAGGCCTGCGGTGACGAGCAGCGGACGGGCGGAGCCTTCCAGCGCGGCGCTGAGCGCCTCGATGGCGCGCCGGTCGGCGGCGCAGTTTTCGGCGAATTTCGAGAAATCATGGTTGAAGGCCGTGTGGATGACGCCGTCGGTCTCGGCCGCGCCGCGCCTCAGGCCCTCCAGATCGTCGAGCGTGCCGCGCTGAACCTCGGCGCCTGATGCCGCCAGTTCCGCCGCTCCCTTGTCCGAACGGGCAAGGCCGAGCACCTGATGGCCGGCGCCCAGCAATTCGCTGACGACGGCCGAGCCGACCCAGCCGGTGGCTCCAGTGACGAATATGCGCATATCGATATCTCCTGATTGGACGGGACAGATATCGGCCGGGATGCTATCATGGTAAAGTAGTGATCTTATCATGGTATAAAGGCTAACAGGATGAGCGAATTCGTCGCCTCGGACAATCGGCTGGGCACCTATCTCAAGGATCGCCGCGCCAAGCTCGATCCCGCCGCATTCGGCTTCGGGGCGGAGCGGCGGCGTACGCCGGGGCTGCGGCGCGAGGAGGTGGCGGGCCGCGCCAATATCAGCCCGACCTGGTACACTTGGCTGGAGCAGGGCCGCGGCGGTGCGCCGTCTGCCGACGTGCTCGACCGGATCTCACGCGCCCTGATGCTGACCGATGTCGAGCGCGAACACCTTTTCCTCATCGGCCTCGGGCGCCCGCCCGAAGTGCGCTACCGCAGCGAACAGGGTGTCACGCCGCGGCTGCAGGGCGTGCTCGACGCGCTCGATCCGAGCCCGGCGCTGATCCGCACCGCGATCTGGGACGTCGTCGCCTGGAACCGGGCGGCGACCGTGCTGCTTACCGATTACGCCGCGCTGCCGCCGGAGGAACGCAACGTGCTGCGGTTCATCTTCCTCGACCCGCGTGTGCGCGCCGCCCAATATGACTGGGAAAGTGTCGCCCGCTTCGTCGTCGCCGCCTTCCGGGTGGATGCGGCGCGTGCAGGCGCGGCCGCCCAAGTGGAGCCGCTGGTCGACGAACTCTGCCGCAAGAGCCCGGAATTCCTCGCCATGTGGAGGGATAACGACGTGCGCACCCACGGCGAGGGCGCCAAGCACATCAAACACCCGGTCCTCGGCCGGCTCTCCTTCGAATATTCCTCCTTCCAGGTGGACGGCCGGCCGGATCTCAGCATGGTGGTGTATAATCCGGCGACGGCGGAGGACGCGGCGAAGATCAAGAGTCTGGTGGGCGAGAGGTGAGGGGATGCGTGAAGGGGAGTTTGGTTGCGTCATCGCTCTGTTGCAGTGGAGCTTCTTGGCTCTCGCTCCTGCCACGCCTGAAGCGGTTGCGACGCCACTCGAGCGCAACGAGCAACCAAAAAGTCAGGAAAACATAGAAGAGGAACATCCGGATGATCGACTTCCAGATAAGCGAATGAATAGAGTCATAAGTCCGGTACACTATCGCCGAATAACGTCCGTGAGATTGATCATCGAAGCCGTCGAAAAAAATCTGGTTGCCAATGAGGAAAATGGTGATGAAGGCCATCCCTAGCCATGCCCTGGAAGCCGGCCGCTCTCCCTCCGGGCCGTAGATTAGGGCCACACATGCGAAGGTCGCAAAATATAAAGACAGCATCGATCGCGTGGCAAAGAATACACATTGCTGATTGTTCGAATGCCCAAGCTTTATGAACTGGTCATAGATGGTGAGGTTCTGGTGCCAGAGCGCTCTCAAGAGCCAAATGTCCCGAAAATAGCAAACGCCCTGGGTGGGAAGGCGCGGCATCAGCACCCAGGTCGCCACGGACAAAAGCGCCAGCGACCAGAACCAAAAGCTGATCACTTTTTTTCTGCGCGCAATTTCGGGATTGCCCTGCTCAGGCATGATGTTTTTCCTCAATCAAGGCGTGAAGTAGATTCTCGATATCCGAGTGTCAATACTTCGCGACATCGCCTCAATCCCGACAAATCTCCAGTGATGCTGCCTATCGACGCGCGCAAGATTGAGCCGCTTGGACGGGTATTTCAATGAATGGATATCGCGCTGCGGTCTTGGTCGCCGCTTCGGGTTTGATGGTGCTGTCGGCGTCTGCGGCATCTGCCTGCAGTTGCAAAGAAATGTCCGACAAGGAGATGTTTGACAGTTCCGATCTGGTCGTCAGGGGCCGCATGAAGTCGGTGACGGTTGGCGTCGCTATGCCGGATCCGCAAGCGAGGCGTGAGTTACCGCGGATAACGAGTGGTGAGTTTGAAATCGAGAAGGTGCTGAAGGGGACGTTCAAGGGCAAAACAGTGCCGATTTACACGGGTTTCGGCAACGGAGACTGCGGCAGGCTAGGGGAGTTCATCGGCGCAGCCTATGTCTATCCAGACAAGAAAATGAGCGTCGTCGAATTCGGCCTCTCAAAATCGGAATTTGAAGGAAAAACCTTTTATTTTACCGGGATCTGCGACTATGCGAAGTTTCCGGATCGTGAGCAGTAACGGCGCAGGAGAGCGCTGCCGCGGCATTGATATTTTTAACCTGATTTAAAAAAGTTCCATTTCCAAACACTGGCGAGGTTCGATCTTGAAAAGACGTGTCGCGGCGTGTGTGTTCTCGCTTGCAGCAGGGATCGGGCTGCTAGCGGCGGGCATGGGAAATGCCGATGACATTCCCTTTTTCGTCAGCCGTGATGTGCCCGATTACAGAGCACTGATGACGGTGCGAGAGGCCGATCGCCCGGCAAATACACATTTGCGCTCGGTCCTTCATCATCATGGATGGACACGGGTCGAAGAGCAGTTGGACGATGGGACAGGCGTTTCCTATGGAAGCTTCTTCGATAACGTCTTGTTGTCGACATGGAAGACTCGTGACGGCGAAGACTTCGCGAGTATCAGTCTCACAAGGGTCGCGCCGCTTCGTAGCGGCATCAGAGTTACGAACACGAACGAGGCCGGGACTGCCATTCATCCGGCCGGTGAAGCTTGCAATTGGTGGGAGGTCATCGATAAGTCCGAGCTGAAAGGGACTTACGGACCCTTCTCCTACAGCTGCCTATCACGTGATGGTATTGAAGTTGCCACAAAGCAGTTGATAAAGCGCAAAGAGCCTTGCGGCGACACGCAACTGGTCAAGCTGGAACGAACATCTGTCGCGGAATCGGAAGTCAGACCTCCCAAACGGCTCTTCGATCCCGCGTTCTGGCTGAAGCCGCTCAGGAATTATCCGAACAGACCTGCAAATCTTCCCGATTTTGAAGCGAGAATGATTGGCGATCGGTCGGAGAAAAGAGTGCTCAGGCATTATCCCTGGCGATTTGAAGAAGAGCGCAGCAAGGATGGAAGGACGGTGTTTTCGGTCTGGAACATGCTCGACGATCAAAGATTGACTGTCGGTTACTCCAAAAACGAGCGTCATTTCGAGGCCCATCGCTCATCGATTGATTTCCGGCCGTCAAGCAACCTTATCGACGTTGAGGTCGGTCCAACCGACTTGAAAAAGAGCGATCGTTATCTTGGAGAGTCCTGTGCCTGGTTCGAAACAACGCACCTTGCTGATGCGGGCAGGAGCGAATGCCTGACACCGGATGGTGTGGCGCTGAAAGTCGAGTTCAGCTCGTGGCTGGGTCCCGATGAAAACTACACTGCCGTCGAGATCAAGCGCCGCCCGGTCGAGATCAAGGAGATGATCCCGCCGTCGGAATTGACTGATCCGTCATCATGGGGATTCACCGTCAGCGACTGAAGTGAGCGGGCGTTGCCGGCGCGCCCGCCTCGTCCTTCGAGGCTCCAGCCTTCGGCTTCCGCACCTCCGGATGAGGTTCTCGTGAGTGACAAAGCTGTGAAACGCTAAAATACCACTTTTGCTAGAAAATATGTTGACCTGCCCGGCCCCGGCTGCTTTCCTCCCGATCGACAGAGGCGAACGGATCTTGAAGGAGATATCCATGACGGAGCTTGCAAACCCTGTGGCGGTCGATGATGTCAGCAGCGCTTCCGAGGCTGATGTGATTTCAGGCAATCTGCTGGACAATGATCTGGCGGGAGCTTCCGGAAACCTGTTTCTCAGCTTCTTCGACGGCGAGCGGGTTCTTGCCAAGAAGGACGGTGCGATCACCGATATCGAGGGTGAACACGGCACGTTTCACGTCAGGGCCGACGGCTCCTACAGCTATACGCTGAACGAGGCCTCCAAGGCGGGCTTCCTGCAGGGGATGACGCTGACGGAGACGATCGGCTACAAGATTTCCGACGGCGCCGGCCATACCGATGTCGGTCACTTCAAGCTCGACGTTCATGGGGTCACGAGCCCGCCGGTGGCGGTCGATGACAGCTTCTCCTTCCACGAGGGAAGCGAGATGGCCCGCAACGTGCTTGCCAATGATCACGCGGGAGAGGTGGATACGCTCTTCCTGCGCTCGGTCAACGGCACGAACATTTCTGCCGGGCAGGGGCAGACGACCGATGTGGCCGGGCAATTCGGCACCTTCCATTTCTCGGCGAACGGAAGCTTCACCTATGATCTCGATCCGGCCGTGAAGGCCGGTCTCAATGACGGCGAGCATGTCACGGAGAAGCTTCAATACAAGGTCTCCGATGGCGCCGGTCATGCGGATGCCGGCGTGATCACGCTGACTGTCGACGGCGCGACGGACGGGAAGTCGGTGAATACGGATCATGTCGAGGCCCAAGCCGATGTCGTGCGCCCCTTCGATGACCATTACGAACTCCAGGGGGTGGCGATCGATCCGCTGACGGGCAAATTTTACGTCAGCTCCGGCCATGGTTTTCCGGATGATTCCATGGTGAGCATTTACGACAACGCAGCCGCATTCGAGGCCGGCCACGCCAGCGGCGCCATCTCTCTCGGCGACTATGACAAGGGCGAATATGACATCGGCGGCACCTATTTTTCGGTCCGTGGCGGCGAGATCATCGGCAGAACCAACGAGGCGAGAGGCGAGGACCCTTTCCCCGATCAGACCTATCTCGCAAAGTGGGATGCCGCCGATGGATCGCTCGATCAGAAGGGTGCCTCGATTCCCGGCCTTATCGGCCAGAACGGGGCGGGCACCTTCGACTGGGGCGGCTTTACGGCCGTCAATACGATGCAGGATTCGACCGGCATTTACGTCGTCGGCCGCCTCAACGATACCACCTGGCAGGTCTCCAAGATCGATCCCGACACGCTGAACCCGATCGAATCCAAGACCTTTTCGGCCGGCGGGCTCGGATACGGCTTTGCCGTCAACGGAACGTTCTTCTTCGGTGATTCCGCCGGCAGCGAGCATATCGGCACGGCCTTCGACTTTGCGACCGGGGTCAAGACGGCAGTCGATGTCAACATCGCCATGTCAGGAGACCACACCACCACCAACGTCGTCTATGACGCGGCGGCGGATTCCATCTACATCACGAACACCGGCACCGACGAAATCTCGGTGGTGCATCACGTCTCGGACATTTTGTTCGCCTGATCCATAAGCCTCGCGCCGGCTTCGGCTGGCGGAAGGCGGGCGTTGATTCTCCCAGGATCTATTGCGATCGATTTTCAGCAAGAGCAGCCCTCGCCAGTGACTGGCGGGGCTTTTTGCTGGCAAACCTCGCTCCTCGCTCGACGTCATCTACCCGGGCGTCATCCTCGGCCTTGTGCCGAGGATCTGCTGCCCTGTCGACCGGAGGCAGATGCTCGGGACAAGCCCGAGCATGACGAAAGAGGGGTTTGCCGACTTGGTCGGCAGTCGGCTCTCGAGACGCCTCAGCCGCGCCGGGCGGCTTCGATTGCGGCGATGTCGATCTTGCGCATGGTCATCATTGCGTCGAAGGCGCGTTTGGCCTCTGCCGGGCTTGCCTTCAGGGCTTCGCCCAGCACGCGCGGGGTGATCTGCCAGGAAACGCCCCACTTGTCCTTGCACCAGCCGCAGGCGCTTTCCTCGCCGCCATTGTTGACGATGGCGTTCCAGTAGCGGTCGGTCTCTTCCTGATTTTCCGTGGCGATCTGGAAGGAGAAGCATTCGTTGTGCTTGATCGAGGGACCGCCGTTCAGCCCGATGCAGGGAATGCCGGCCACGGTGAATTCGACGACCAGCACCTCTCCCTGCTTGCCGTCGGGATAGTCTCCAGGCGCACGAATGATGGCGCCGATGGCGCTGCCGGGAAAGACCTCGGCATAGAAACGGGCGGCAGCTTCGGCGTCCTTGTCGTACCAGAGGCAGATCGTGTTCTTGTTCGGCATCGGGCGGTCCTTTCGTTTGCCATCTGGGGGTTGAAATAAGAGGCGGGTCTGCTTTCTCCAGTGCGTGGAAACCGTTTTTGGCCAGATGTTACCGATCTGTTGAAGTTTCCCCTGAGGTCGATGTCATGCAATCCCCCGGTTGAATAAATCCATTTGCTTTGCTTGAGAATATTCAGTATATATTTCTAATATAAGATAAACCGAACTGTGTCAGAAAGACATTTTCGTGAAGTTCTGGGCGTTCATTGCGGCTTTTGTTCTGAGTGTATTGCTGTGGAGCAGTTTTTACTACGGTGGCCGTGGAATTTTCGGCGCGATTGATACTTTGCAGCGCTTTGCCGAAGGTGCAATCGGCGACAAATCAGAATAAATCGGGAGCGCGCAGCGGTGCTTCTTGTAATGGGTGCGGCAGCCTCCAACGCTCCTCATGCTGAGGCGCGCAGCCCGAGAGGGCGGAGCCTCGAAGCACACGCTGTGGCGATGCTGCTTGCCTTCATCTGATGTCGGCGCGCCCGCCTCGTCCTTCGAGGCCCCTTTCGGGGCACCTCAGGATGAGGCTTCGAGGCCCCGCATCTCGGGATGAGGCTCTCTTGAGCGCTTGGCCGCCTGGGCGTCGTTGAGGCCGCCTACCTCATCGACATAAGATTGGTCATTGTTCCCGCCTTGATTTCGAGCGTCGGGCGATTGGGTGGGGGATAACCGATATCGTCCAGTTGATCGCGCGTCAGCTCGGCCAATGCCCTGCGTGTCGCGGCTGCTTGCCAGCGTGCCTTGACTGCTTCTATTATCGCGACGGCGCTTTCAAACAGGCCTGTTTGCAATGCCCGGCGTAAGGCGAGGGAGTGTGTGTCGGTCATGGTCGATCTCCTTTCCTGATCGCTGTCGACCTTGCCATGTGGCTTGAGCGGCGCTGTTGGGCCAGGCGTGAACGGCGGCGGAAAAGCCGTTAAGTCAGCGTTAAATCGATCGACCGAACTGCCGATTTCGCCGGGGCGGTGACGATTGGAGGCAACTGGTGCGCATCCGTTTGCTTGGCGGCCTCGATGTCACTTCGCCCGAAGGAGAGCCGATCCGCTTTTCCACGCGCAAGACCTCGCTTCTTTTTGCGGCCCTGGTTCTGGCTGGCCGGCGCGGCCACCGGCGGGAGCCTTTGGCCGAGGCATTCTGGCCGGGGCGTGGCGATGCGCAGGCGCGCAACAGTCTGCGGCAGGCGCTCGTCGATATCAGGCGGTCATTTCCGAACGGCGGCGCGGCGGACATCCGGATTGAGGGTGACCAGGACGGCGTCGTGCTGAAAGCTGAGATGCATGAGGTGGATGTCTGGCTGTTCGACCGAAAACTCGAGGAAGGCCGCCCGGCCGACCATGCCCTCGCGGCCGATCTCTATCGCGACGACATCCTGACCGGTGTCGCTATTCCCGAAGAGCTCGATGAGTGGTTCGGATTCTATCGAACCACCTACCGGCGCAAGGCGCTGCAGCTGGTGGAGCGGTTGAGCCTCGTCCTGCCGGCAGCCGGCTCGGCCGAAGAGACCGCCTGCGAGAGCCTGGCGGAACGATTGCTCGCTTCCGATCCGACCGCCGAGCCCGCCCATCGCGCCTTGATCCGGATCCACGCCGGCCGGGGTCATGAAAACGCCGCCCGGCACCAGTTCGAGCTATGCCACGCCGCCTTGAAAAAGCATGTCGGCGCCGAGCCGGAGGCGGAAACGAGTGCGCTTGCGGCATCGCTGCGGCCTGGTGACGGAAACGAAAATTCGCGCGCGATCCCGGCGCCGCAGGGCGTGGCGGAGCCCCGCGGCGTGGCGAAGCCCCTCGGCATGCCGCAGCCGCCTGTCTCGTCCCACTCCGATCGCCCGTCGGTTGCCGTCCTGCCCTTTCAGAATCTGAGCGGGGACAAGGAGCAGGATTATTTCGCCGACGGCATCGTCGAGGACATCATCACCAAACTCGCTCAGTTTCGCCACCTCTTCGTCATCGCCTGCCAGTCGAGCTTCGCCTATAGAGGCGAGCCGGTCGATCTCAGGCAGATCGGCTTGAATCTCGGCGTGCGGTATATCGTCGAGGGAAGCGTGCGCAGGGCAGGCGAGCGGCTGCGGATCAGCGGGCAGCTCATCGATTCCTCGAGCGGGCTGCATCTGTGGGCCGATCGTTTCGATGGCGCGCTCACGGATGTCTTCGATCTCCAGGATCAGATCGCTTCCAGCATCGTCGGTGCGATCACGCCACGAGTCGAGGAGGCCGAGATTGAGCGCTCCAAACGCAAGCCGACCGAAAGCCTCGATGCCTATGATTATTATCTGCGCGGCGTGGCGATCCACGACAGAACTGCGATCAGCAGGGAAACCATCGATGCCGCCCTGCAGCTCTTCACGAAGGCGATTGAACGAGATCCGGCATTCGCCGCAGCCTATGCCAGGGCTGCGCGGTGTTACGCATCGCGCAAGAGCCATCGCTGGATGGCGGACCCTGCGAAGGAGACCGCCGAGGCGACCGGACTGGCGAGGAGAGCGATCGAACTTGGAAGAGACGATGCCATCGCCCTGTCCTATGGCGGCTATGTCCTCGGCTATGTCGGCGGCGATCTGGACGAGAGCGCGCTCTGCATCGAGCGCGCGCTTGCGCTGAACGCCAACCTCGCCGTCGCCTGGGGCTACAGCGCCTGGATCGAGGCTTGCCTCGGAGAGCCGGACAAAGCCGTCGAGCGGGCCGCGCTCGCCATGCGCTTGAGCCCGCGCGATCCCCGCCTGTTTGCCTGGGAGTTCAACACGGCGCTCGCCTGTTTCTGCGCCGGGCGCTACATGGATGCTGTCGGATGGGCAAGAAGGGCTTTGCGCTCCCAGCCGAATTACGCCAGCGCGATCCGCGTCGCGACGGCAAGCTATGCTCTTGAAGGACAGGTCCTTCAGGCGAACGAGATGATGGCCCGCCTGCGCCAACTCGATCCCACGCTGCGGCTATCCAACCTCTCGGACGTGCTGCCACCCTTTCGCCGGCCGGATGATCGCGCCAGCTATACCGAGGGGTTGCGAAGGGCCGGTCTTCCGGAGTGAGGGAAAGGTGGGCGACGGCGCCAGCGCCATGCATCCCGAGATCAAGCAGGGGGCGGCGACGCTCTCTTCTTGAAGCGGTCGGACTTTGCTTCCTGCTCACGGTCACAACTTCGTGCGCAAGGGGGCGGCAGGCTGGCATGAACCAAAGTCCGGTTGCGGGGTTTAGGTAAGGCCCGCATTTCCAATGGAGGACCGATCGCCATGCAAAGATTCCTGCTCTCCGGCCTTGCGCTTGCCGCGCTTACTGGAGCCGCCTTCGCCCAGGAGCCATCCGCCCCACCTCCATCAGGCGCAGCACCGCCGCCCGCAGCCGATGCGGGCTCGCCGCTGCCGCCCGATGCCGGCGCGTCGCCTCCACCCCGCGACGAAGCCATGCCGGATGCCTGGTCGAGAGACCGCTTCGCCTTCCGGGGACACGGCAGGAGAGGCGATATGGGCTTCTACCCCGGCCATCACCGCTGGCCGCCGCCATCCAAGGCCGCCCGCTTCCGGATCGAGGACGGTGATACCAGGATCGATCTGAAATGCGCGGAGGACGAACCGATGAAGGCCTGCGCCGATCTTCTGCTTCAGGTCATGGACCGCCTGCAGGGCCCGGCGCAGCCTTGATTGGGCGCGGCATCCTTCAACGGGCCTCCGGAATGGAGAGAGGGCGTGCGTGGGGACACCCCCCTCTGCCCCGCCGGGCATCTCCCCCACAGGTGGGGAGATCGGCTGGGCGCGCTGGCTTCCCCAAACAACTGGCCATCACATGAATCGTAAATTCATGGCGAGGCATTGCCTCCTGCCGATCTCCCTCCTTGTGGGGGAGATGCCCGGCAGGGCAGAGGGGGGCGACACGGCACACCTTTCAAGTAAGTATCTCGCGTTCAAGACAGCCTCATCCTGAGCTGCGCGGCCCGCAGGCCGGCGCCTCGAAGGATCGCGCCGCGGCGCTGCTCCCTGCATCCCAGATTTGGTCAAGTGGATTTCCTTGACGCCCGGCCGCATCCATATGAGATTATCCTTATAGGGGGCTTCGATGACATCCGTCAGGGTCAATGAGCTGATATCGGTGGCGGGGCAGCCCGATGCCGCCGACTTTGCCGATTTTGCGGCGCGCGGCTTTGCCGGCGTCATCAATGCCCGGCCGGATGGCGAGGAGCCCGGTCAGCCCGGCAACGCGGTGGAAAAGGCGGCAGCGGCGGCCGCCGGGCTTTCCTACGGTTTCGTGCCGGTCAAGGGGCCTGAGATTACCGAGGCCGATATCCGCGCCTTCCAGGCGGCGATGGCCGCGGCCAAGGGGCCGGTGCTTGCCCATTGCAAGGGCGGCACGCGGGCGCTGACGCTCTATGCGCTGGGCGAGGTGCTCGACGGGCAGATGCGATCGGCCGATATCGAGGCTTTCGGCCAAAGCCACGGCTTCGATCTTGCCGGCGCGCGGCGCTTTCTGGAGAAGCGGGCAGGGCAGTCGCCTGATGTGATGGCCTTCTTCCATCCCGCCACATCGAGCGTGCAATATGTCGTGGCCGACCCGGCGACGAAGCGCTGCGCCATCATCGACCCGGTGCTCGATTTCGACGAGACCTCGGGGGCGACGGCGACGGTCAGCGCCGATGCCATCCTCGCCTTTATCGCGGCCGAGCGGCTGACGCTCGAATGGATCCTCGACACCCACCCGCATGCCGATCATTTCTCCGCCGCCCATTACCTGAAAGGCAGGACCGACGCGCCGACGGCGATCGGCGCCCATGTCACCGAGGTACAGGCGCTCTGGAAAGAGATCTACAACTGGCCGGCGCTTGCCACCGACGGCTCGCAATGGGACCGGCTGTTTGCCGATGGCGACACGTTCAAGATCGGCGCGCTTGATGCCCGGGTGATGTTTTCCCCCGGCCATACGCTCGCCTCCGTCACCTATCTGATCGGCGACGCCGCCTTCGTGCACGACACGGTGTTCACCCCGGATTCCGGTACGGCGCGCACGGATTTCCCCGGCGGCAGCGCCAGCGCCCTCTGGCACTCGATCGAGGCGATCCTGTCGCTGCCCGAGGAAACCCGCCTGTTTTCCGGCCACGACTACCAGCCCGGCGGGCGCCACCCCCGCTGGGAAAGCACGGTCGCAGTCCAGAAACGCGACAATCCGCATATCGCAGGCAAGGACGAGGCCGCCTACGTGGCGTTGCGGCAAGCGCGCGACCGGACGCTGGCGAAACCGAAGCTGATGCTGCACGCGCTCCAGGTGAATATCCGCGGCGGGAGGCTGCCGGAGCCGGAGGAGAATGGCAGGCGGTATCTGAAGATACCGTTGGATGCGCTTTAGCGGTTTTGCGGCTGTCGCAAAGGCGCCGGTCCGTCACTGATACCCCATCGAGCGCAGCAACATGTCCATACCGAAGAATCCGGCCAAAGCGACGATGGCGATCATCACGCACAGGACCCATCCGACCGGCGTCAGCGTCTGCCGCGCGACGTCACGGTACGGATATCGATTGCCGGTCGCCAGGAAATAGATGCCGAAAACCAGGCACAGTCCGATGACGACGGTGGCGCGCGGCATCCAGCTCACCACATCGGCGCCGAGACTTGCCTCCTGCAGCGGCAGCCAAATCGCCTGCCAGGCGATCGCGCCAGCCAAAGCCAAGCAGAAGACGCCGCCGATCCTGTACCGTGCTTCCATCGAAATCTCCCCCGTGTTGAGTTCCGCTTGAGCTTATAGGCTGATTTCTACGAGGAAAGGTAGTGGGAGTGCAGAATTGCTCGCGGGATCAGAAGATTTGCGATCCCGGGAGGACGCGCTCGAAAGAATCCTGAGTTGGGTTTCCAGCCCGGCGATGAGCTGAGTCAACCTGAGGGTTCGGGGAGAGCAAGAGGATGCCGCGCCAAGGCTCAAGAGAGCCTCATCCTGAGGTGCGTAGGCCATAGGCCGAAGCCTCGAAGGACGAGGCGGGTGCTCTGGCGGAGCGGCACAATGCGCGATATCGCGGCTGGAACCCGGCGCCAAGGGGGCAACTCACGCACATTTTGGGACGGCATTAGAGTTTGAACAGATAAAACTGTATCGAGGCATCTTCGATGGGTGAAAAGCCGCGGTAAAACGTCTTGGCCACGTCGTTATCATGTTCCGTGGCAAGCCAGGCCTCTTCACATCCTAATTCGCGGCTCCATTCAAAGAGTTCGGTCAACATGGCCGCCGCAATACCCTGGCGGCGATGCGTCGACGCCGATCCCAGGTCATCGACATAAAGTTCGGCCGCCTTGTCGATGTGGCGGTGAATGACGCCGGCGCACTGGCCAACCATCAGCCCGTCCTGCATCGCGGCAACCATCATATGGCTTGGCGAACTGAGGTAGATGGCGAGGCGGGCCGGTTCAACCGGTGCATCGAAGACATCGTCGGCAATATTGGCGAACAGGGCTTCGTCGCCGGGGCACAGGCGCTTTAGGGCAAAGGTCATGGAGTGCTCTCTTCCTCATCGCGGCGGAGGGCTGCTGAGGCTCTTGATGTCACCTGTCGGTGTTGCGGCGCGTGCTTCGAGGCTCCGCCCTCGCGGTCGGCGCACCTCAGCATGAGGGGCGCCGACCGCGGGATCGACGACGTCATGACCCCAGGCTGATGAGAAGCTCGTCCAGTTGCTCGAACTGCTCGGGCATCCCGCCCTCCGCCCCGGAATTGGCGTCGAACGCTTCCTTCGAGGGATAGAGTTCGTGCAGCACCAGCAGCGTCTTGCCGCCTTTTTCCTCGAAGGTCACCGTGGTCACGGCAGCGTCATCACTTTCCTCGTTCGTCCAGACCAGACGCGCATTCGGTATCACTTCGAGATACTTGCCGAAGAATTCCATGGCGCTCGAGGCATCGTGGCCAAACGCAACACGGTAGCCGCCTCCGACGCGAACATCCATGTCGCAGGAAAGCAGGGGCACGCCCATCGACTTCGGCGCCCACCACCGCATGAACAGCTCGGGCTTGGTCCACGCTTGAAACACGATATGTGCCGGGCCGTTGAAGGTTCGCGTCACGACGAGTTCACGCTCGGACGTCCGTTCCACCGTCGTGGGGTTCTTCATGGGGGTAGGCTTACTCTCCATCGTCCTTCTCCTTCTGTTTCAGTTCCTCGACAATCTTGTCCAATTCGTCGAAGCGCGCGTCCCAGAGCTGGCGATAGCTCTCGATCCATGCCGCCTCTTCCTCCAGCCGGCGCAAGCCGAGCTTGCAGGTGCGCACGCGCCCGACCTTCTCCGTGGTAACGAGCCCCGCCTGCTCCAGCACGCCGACGTGCTTCTTCATGCCCGTGAGGGTCAGGTGGAACTTCTCGGCAAGCTCAGTGATCGAAGCATCCGCACGTCCGAGCTGCTCCAGAACGCCACGTCGGGTGGCGTCCGAGAGCGCAGCGAACGAGGCATCGAGACGGGTTTTAGAATACTGAACCATTCGGTTCAGTATCTAGCACACGGATTGGCGACAGACAAGGGGAGATCGTGGCAGTCAGGTGCGGGATCCCGCAGATTTGCCAGGCGAACCTGCGGGAAGATTGGCTGAAACGGACGGACTGATCGACCGCCGCGGTGTTATTTCAGGGGCAAGAACAGTTCCGCGACCGCCTCATGCTCCGCCACCTCAGGGAAGAGGCTCAGTCGCTGGCAGTAGATCGGGAAGTCGCGTGTTTCCTCGCCGCTCCCCGGAAGCCAGTCGCGGTAGAGGTAGAGCGCGGCAGGCTCCAGATTGTCGGTGTTGCCGACGACGCGCAGAACCGCGCAGCGTCCGCCAGGGATCTCGCCAGTCTTGCTCTCGCCGGCTTTGATCTCTTCGCCGTTCGCCTCGATCGGCCGGTCGGTGCCGACGCAAAGGTCGACGCTGTAATCGCTCGGCGAGGCAGGGCGGCGCTCGGAACGCCAGACATTGAAGGTCGGGCTTGTCCTCGGGTGCAGGCCGGCGGCCTGGCGCCAGGCGATGAACCGCTGGATGGTGGTGCCGAGCGTTGCCGGGTCGCCCCGATGTTCCATGATCGCCACCGGTGTGGTTGGCACATCGCGTATTATCACATCGTCATTGGTAAAGGTCTTTTGCATGAGCTTGCTCCTCGCATTGTCGAAAGGCCCGAAGGCCGCAAGCCACGGCTCCCAGTCGGGAGATTTCCGGAACGACGACGGCGATTGACCGAACCTTTGCCGAAAGGCGCGGGCGAAGGCATCGGGTGCGTCGTAACCGGCATCCATCGCTATATCGGTGACGCTTCTGGCATCCCTGTAGGCCAGCCGATATGAAGCGCGCTTCATGCGGGCGAGCTTGATATAGCGATGCACGGAGAGACCGAAGGTCGCCGTGAACTGCCGGTGGAAATGATATTTCGAGTAGGCTGCGACGCTGCTCAGCGTGTCCAGGTCCAGATCATCGTCCAGATGCCGGTCTATGTACTCCAGCACCCGCTGCATCCGGGCATGGTAGGCTTGAAGCGCCGCCTTCATCGTTCCGCCCTCCGTGGCCGCACCAACTAAGCGCAGCGGGATATCAAGCGCTCGACCGATCTTGCGGTTTTCGCCAGGGATCGCTTACGGGCACGGCCGATTTATGGACGAACGGCGAAATGGAGCGTTTGCCGCATGGCGCGGATCGGCGCCGGCACGCCACGCCCGATCAGAAATCCTGCCAGCTCGCTTCCGCAACGGCGGCCGATCCGTGGGATCTGGCCGGGCGGGGGCGCTGGGGCTGTGCCGGCCTTGGCGTTGTCGCCTTGATCTCGGGGAGGGCCGAGACATTCGTCGTGGGGGTGTCGTCGAAGCGGAAGTGGCTGAGCAGTTCGAAGAGGGCCGCGGCCTCGCGCGCGAGGCTGTGGCTTGCGGCGGTCTGTTCCTCGACCATGGCAGCATTCTTCTGCGTGCTCTGATCGACGGTGTTGACCGCGCGGTTGACCTCGGCGAGCGCGGTGGACTGTTCGCGCGAGGCTTTGACGATCGCCACGACATTGCCGTTGATATCATGAACCTGCTTGGCGATTTCCTCGAGCGCGCTGCCGGTCTTGCTGACCAGCGTCACGCCGGTTGCGACATGGCCGCTGGAGGCGGTGATCAGCGCCTTGATCTCCTTGGCGGCACTGGCCGAGCGCTGCGCGAGCTCGCGCACTTCCATGGCGACGACCGCAAAGCCCTTGCCGGCTTCGCCGGCGCGCGCCGCCTCGATGCCGGCATTCAGCGCCAGCAGGTTGGTCTGGAAGGCGATCTCGTCGATGACGCCGATGATGTTGGAAATCTCGCGCGAGGAATTTTCGATCTGGTCCATGGCTTCGATGGCGTCTTTCACCACCTGGCCGGAATGCTCCGCATGGGCCTTGGTATGGGTCACCAGCTCGCCAGCCTCGCCGGCGCGCTTGCTCGCATCCTTGACCGTGGTCGTGATCTCTTCGAGGGCGGCGGCCGTCTGTTCGACCGAGGCGGCCTGCTGTTCGGTTCGTTTCGCCAGGTCGTCGGCAGCGCTGCCGATCTCCTTCGATCCCGAGGAGATCGCCCTGGCATTGTCGGCGACCGTCGCCATGGCTTGCTTCAGCTTGTCGGAGGCGCTGTTGAAATCGGTGCGGAGGCGCTCCAGCGACGGAATGAAGGGCGATGCGATCTTCTGCGAGAGGTCGCCGTTCGACAGGTTCGTCAGGCAGGCCGCGAGTGCTTCGACGTTTTCCACGCGCGGCGTCACATCGGTCGCGAATTTCACGACCTTGAAGACCTTTCCGTTCATGTCGAAGATCGGATTGTAGGAGGCCTGGATGAAGACCTTGCGGCCGCCTTTGCCGATGCGCATGAATTCGTCGGCGACGAGCTTGCCGGCAGCGAGGTTCGGCCAGAATGCCTTGTATTCCTGCGAGGCGGCATAGGCCGGTTCGCAGAAGATCGAATGATGCCGGCCCTTGATCTCCGACAGGGCGTAGCCGAGGGCGTTGAGGAAATTCTCGTTGGCGGTCAGGATCTCGCCCTCGGGGGTGAACTCGATGATTGCCTGGGCGCGCGACAGCGCGTCGAGCTTGCCCGCGTCTTCTGCCGCGATCAGCTTCTGGCGGGTGATGTCGGTGGCGATCTTGACCACCTTGACCGGTTTACCCCGGCGGATCACCGGATTATAGGAGGCCTCGATCCACACTTCGCGCCCGCCCTTGCCGATGCGCTTGTACTGCTGCTGATCGTAATTGCCGGCCGCGAGCTTGGCCCAGAAGGCCTTGTATTCGGGAGAGGACGCATACTCCTTTTCGACGAACATGCTGTGGTGCCGGCCGACGATTTCGGAGAGTTCGTATCCGAGCGCGCGGCAGAAATTCGCGTTCGCCGTCAAAATCCTGCCTGTGAGATCGAATTCGATCATCGCCTGGGATTTGGAGAGTGAAGCAAGAACCGCAACAGCATTCGAACCACGATCAAAAATATCCACGCCATGCTCCCGAGTTAAGAAGAGGTACCCTTCAAAAGCGATAGCGAATATTTGCATATTCTGATTAATGCGGATTTAATTATATCTCTAACTTCTCGCAGCGCTGGCGGCAAAGGCGCTTTTGTTCTTTCGAGCAGCGCCTGTTTTTCATCTATTTGTTTTTGCGTGGTTTTTACAAAAGCCTCCGCCAGCATTCTTGGCCTGCGGCAATTGGCGCGGGAGATCTCGTCAGCTTGTCCGGCGCCGGAAATCCCGGCATCTACCCTCGCAGCCGCGGCCGCAGGGGCGAGTTGGCCTCGCTGGCCTTTTCACATGATTTTGCTATTATTTCCGTGGTGGCGCGACTGCGCGCCCGGCCGAACGGAGTTTCGAGATGCTCGAACGCAATCAGCTTCCCCTGCGCCCCGCCGCACCCGGTTTCGCCATCGCCTGGGTGGTCATCATTGCGGGCGCGAGCGTGGCGCTCAGCCTGCTTCTTGCCTGCGTCACGCCCTTCGTGGCGCTGGCGGCGGTCTCGGCAGTCGTTCTTCCCCGGCGGATGGCGGTGATGGCGGTTCTCATTGCCTGGCTCGCCAATCAGATGGTCGGATATGTCGTGCTCGGCTATCCCCAGACGTGGGACAGCTATGCCTGGGGGCTTGCGATCGGCATTGCGGCATTCGCCTCGCTCGCTGCCGCGCTCGGGGTGCTGCGCCTCTCCGCCGATCTTCCCGCAACGATGGCCGGCGCCTTCCTTGCCGGCTTCGTCGCCTATGAAGGCCAGCTCTTTGCCGCAACATCACTGCTTCCCTCCGGCGACGACGCCTTTTCGCCGTCCGTCGTCGCGAATGTGCTGCTGATCAACGCACTCGCCGTGATCGGCCTTGTTGGCCTGCATGCTGCGGCGGCGGCAGGTCGTGGGTTGGTTGCGGGACTTCGGGGAGCTGCGCAGGCGTAAGGCGGGCAGGAGCGTCCAACCGGCTTTCCCAAGCCTCGAAGGATCGCCCTCCGACGTCGCTTCTGCCTACCGGAGTGCCCGCCTCGTCCTTCCGGGACCTCAGGATGATGCTTCGAGGCTCCGCCCTTTCGGGCTGCGCACCTCAGTATGAGGCTCTCTTGGACGTCGGCATTCCCACATACATCAGCTCGTATGACGGCTGGTTACCCTGATATAATAGCCGTCAGGGTCGACAAGGCGAAAGTCGCGCAGGCCCCAAGGCTGCAGAGCGAGATCGGAAAGCGGCCAGCCGCTGTCTCTCGCCGTGCGATAGACATCCTCAACGTCCGCGACCTTTAAGACGATCTCGACGCCAAGGCCAACTCGCTGACGGGTTTCGGCCCGTATCGGATGATCGCTAGAAAGCGTGCTTCGCGAATTAATCGCGATCACCGCGTCACCATTGCTTAACATCGTATACTCGGTGCTCGCCGAACCCTGGACTTCAAAGCCCAGAACCCGCCGATAGAAATCAAGCGATTTCTCAGGCGTTTCGACAAACAGCTCCAAGCTCAGTTGCACTGGTGCCTCCTTTTTCTGTGCGGAATGTATGCCCTCTGGAATACCTTCAGAACGTTCGTGCTGGGGATTTTCCAAGCGCGCCTCTCTTCCTTTCGTCAGTTCCGGTTTTCGAATGCGCGCCCATCACATGGGCAAAGGGTTCGTCCTCGAAAGACCGGTATTCCGGCGGCGGGTGATTTCCTCGTGGAGGTGCTCCACCGGCCGAGTCAGGTCGGGAACCTCATCGCTAGTCTGCAGCGGCACGCCGACCTGGCGGAAGAAACTTTCCAGGCCGCCGTCGCCGCCGGGCGCCAGCATGCCGAGAATTTTGCCTGGGGCATCCGTGTGGTTCCAGTAGGCATGCCGGATGTGCGGCGGCACGCTGAGGAAGGTGCCTTTGCCTGAGATCGTGCCTTGCGGCTCGCCGCCGATCCAGAAGGTGAATTCGCCGTCCAGTACATAGAAGACTTCCGCTTCCGGATGCTGGTGCGGCTCGACGCGCGCGCCGGGCGGCAGGATGGTTTCGATGAACGCAAACTGGCCGTTGGTCTCGGCCGAGGTCGCCTTGAAAGTCATCAGCCCGACCTTGAACAGGATCTGCTCGCCTTCGCCATCGGCGCGCATGACGGGTTTCCATTGCATCGGAGTTTCCCTTCGCCGTCGCTGCGGTTTGCGCGACTTCACCTGCTGTCGATTGAGGCCTCGCCCGATTGTTGCCGCTGGGCTCTAACGCGGACTGAAGGATAGGGCGCTTGGTGCTGTCGGCAACGGCTGACGTGCCTCGCCTCGAATTTGATTCATGTAACCAGTCTTACGCCTTGTTTTTTATGCGTGTTGCGGCTGCGCAGGCACCGGGCGACCCTGCCTGTTCACATCCGGCTGGAAAAGGCGGGTGCGGCAGTTCGCCATCGCGGGTCGGCTTGCCTCCCGCCCGAAAACCCGCTTATATCCCACGGTCGAAAGAGTGCTGGTCGGATGGTAGCCCGGCCGTCGCCCATTGGGTGATAACTCCTCCTTTCAGGGTAACCGCGACACCGCAGCCGGCTTGCCGGCCTCGCAGGTGTGTCCGCCGGAACTCTGGAAACGTCGTCGGCGCACCTTCATGTCAACATGGAAGGAACGTTCGACTTGAAACTGACCGACAACACCATTCTCATCACCGGCGGCGCAAGCGGCATCGGGCTTGCGCTCGCACGCCAACTTTCGGCGCGCGGAAACCGCGTGATCATCTGCGGCCGGAACCGCGAGGCGCTGGAGGCGGCGCAAGCTGATGTGCCTGACCTGATTGCGCGGGTCTGCGACGTCACCGATCTCGACGACCGCGACAGCCTGCAGGGTTGGCTGGAAAACAACCATCCGGACCTCAACATGCTAGTCAACAATGCCGGGGTTCAATATCGCCGGGATTTCGATGGAGACGCTGCCGTTGCCGATCTCGATCAGGAGGTGGCGATCAACCTGACCGCGCCGATCCAGCTGATCGGCGAACTCATGCCGATGCTGAAGCGGCAGCCGAGCGCTGTTATCGTCAACGTTACCTCGGGACTGGCCTTCACGCCGATGGCGGCCGTTCCCGTCTACTGCGCGACCAAGGCAGCGCTCCACTCCTTCACCCTGTCGTTGCGCCATCAGCTGAAGGCGACCGGCGTGCGGGTCGTCGAGATGGTGCCGCCGATGGTCGATACCAACCTCGGCGGCGGCGTGAGGGCCAAGGGGGCGGAGCGGCAGTTCGCGATGTCGCCGGAGGAATTCGCCGCCGAGGCGCTTGCCCAGCTGGAGAGCGGCCGGGACGAACTGCTGGTCGGCACGTCAGTCCATACCCGCCAGCATGGCGAGGCGATGTTTGCGCGGCTGAACGGTTTCTGACTAGAGATCAGAGCCGATCCCGGGCGGCCTGAACTCCCGGGATCGGCACGCTCAGTCGGCCTCCAGGAAGAGATCGTGGGTTTCCTCGATATGGCGCTCGATCAGGCGGTATTCGGCATGGGTCAGGTCGAGCGGCGCGCCGTCGAGGAGGGCGGTGAGCTGCTCGACCTCGCCGCCGGAGGGCGGGGCGCAGAATTCGGGGCGCGCGTGGCGGTTGCCGGGATGATAGGGGGTGAGGGAATATTCGATCACGAGATCGATGTCGTCGTCGCCGCGCGTCAGCGTGAAGGTGGTTTCGAACATGCGCTAGAAGCCAAGGGCTTCGATGCCCGCGGCAAGCTCGGCCTCCAACTCCTCGTCCTCGTCGTCGTCGGCAAGCGGCCGGTTGAATTCCTCGTTCATGACGGCGGCGATGCGGGCAAGCCCCCGGCGGCGCCCGGCCGGCGCGAAGATGACGACCATGACGCCGTCGGCCTCCATATCGAGCGACAGATAGCCCTTGCCTCTGCCGCCGGAGACGCTGGCCTTGAAGGCGGTGTTGTCGGTGAAAAGCGAGACCTGTCCGCGCATGATGGGTTCCCCATTGTTGATGGGGTGTTTTATCCGGGCAATGGTTTCGGTGTGGAAATCGCAACGACATGAGCGGAAAACCTGCCGGTTGCGCGGGGTTAGATGCAGGAAAGCTCGGCGCCGGCGTCTCAGTGGAGGGGAGAGCTGGCGCTGTGCCGTTTTCCTGTTTTGTATTCCATAAACCGGGGCACGCGGACGAGAAGTAACTTACATAGGATCACTGGCATTAGCTCGTGAAAAGGCGTCGCGCCAAATGAAAGCTGCCGAGACAGGTGTTGGTAAATGCCAATGTTCCCCCGTGCAGCATAAACCACAGCTCTCCGAATCCCTTCGCGCCGAACAGCATGTCGCCTGTCTTGCACTTGTTGAAAGCCCACAGCGACATCGTACCGGCACACCCGTGTGGCATTCGGATCAATAAGCCATCAAACACAACCAGAAGGGCAATTCCCGAAAACAGCAATTTTAACGCATACTTAAAATCGAGGCGGCGCTTCAAGGTGATTTCTTTGTCGATTCGAATGCGGCTTAGCAAGAAAACCATAGAAAACAACAAAATCACTGTAATGATTTGCGCTGATATTATATTGATGGACGAATCTTTATTAATCGAAAGATGGTAGTATGAGATTGATACTATGAATGGGGCAAGGATATATGAACTGACCAGAGAAGCTGGTGTCAGGCCTTTGCGCTCCCCAAGGGTATAAAGCATAGCGGTGGCCGAAGGTAATAAAAGTATCCAACAAACTGGACCAATCACCCACGGCAATGAAAGGGCATTCATCGTAAATTACTTCAAGTTAAGGGGCCGTCATTCGGAGCGGATGTAGGTTCGAGTGCTTCACGAGTCAATCTCACGGAAGCGGCTTTCGCCGGCTCGACTTGGAGTTTCTTCAGAATAGCCGCGCTTGCCCGCGTGCGATAAGCGCCTATCCCGTCTGTTTCTTCCTTCTATTCCGCGTCGTCGGTCGCTGCGCCAGGCCGGCGGCGCGGATTTCGGTGATGCTGACGGGGTCGTCGTCGAGGTAGTATTCGCTGGCCCAGGCGATCTTGCCGCCGCGCCATACCCGCCGCCAGGTCAAAGTCTTCAGCCGGCCGAGCGGGGTGTCGACGCCGGCGACGGCATCGCATTCGGGGCCGACGCTGCCGGCGGCGTACCGGCTGTTCCAGGCGGCGCGGGCGCTGCGCTGCACCGTCTCCAGGTAATCGATGCGCTCCAGTTCGGCCACTTCAGGCGAGCGCTCGGGACGCAGGGCCTTGATGGCGGCGATGATGCGGAAGGCCTGCTCGCCTGGGGGCTCGTCGCCGATCGCCTCGTCGACGGCGCGGAGTGCTTCGGCGATTGCGGCTTCATGGGCGAGGGCTGTGGTGAGGTTCATGGTGCGGCCGTTGTTGTATGTTGCTTAAATCACATTTTTGTATCATGGCGGGGAGGGGGTTGCAAATCTGTTTTGGGATAGGGGTGGTGGCCGGCATCGTCCTTCGAGGCCGCTTCGGTGGGCACTGTGCAAGCAAGGGTGAAGCTTTCTTGGGTGCGAGATACTTTCTTCTTTCCTTTACCGACGTGCCGTGGGGCACCCCCCTCTGGCCTGCCGGCCATCTCCCACACAAGGGTGGAGATCGGCAAGAAGCCATGCCTCGCCCTAAATTTGCGGTTCGTGACGTCAGTTGTTTGGGGAAGCCATTGCGCCTAGCCGATCTCCCCCCTTGTGGGGGAGATGGCCGGCAGGCCAGAGGGGGTATCACACGGCACGCCCTATCCACCCTCTTCCTGAGACGCTCTTCCTCCGCACGGGCTGGGGAGAGGGGTGCCATAGGCTGAGCGGAATGGACATGTGCTCGATCACTGAAAAAATTCCCACCAAAAACACGTCCTAAAACATGATGGAGGTCGCGTCCGCTTGCGATCTCGGCGATGATCGATGCGTCCGCCGTTCCGATCACAGAGCCCCATGGTCTTCATTCCGCTCCCCTTCGTCATCGCCCTCCTGCTGCTGATCCTCTTCGTCGCTGTCATCAGGCGCGACGAGGAGGCGGCGCCGAACTGGCCGTTTCTGGCGCTGATCCTGCTTTCGGCGTTGCAATCCACCCTTTCGGGCCTGCGCTGGGGATACGGGGTGCAGGCCATCGGCGTGATTGCGCCTGTCACTGCGGCGATGGTGCCGCCGCTTGCCTATGCCGGGGTTTCCAGGCTGGTGAGGACGAGCCGGCGGCCGCTGCAAGCGCGCATTGCGCTGCATGGCGTGCCCGCCGCCCTTATCCTGATCCTGATGGTCTTATGGCGGGACGCCATCGACATCGCGCTGGTGCTTGTCTTCGTGGGTTATGCCGCCGCCATCCTGCTTTTGATGCGTCCGGGTGCCGATGCGCTTCGGCTGGCGCCCTTCGAAGGGGCGGCGCCGGCCTACCGGGCGATCATCTTTACGGCGGCAGCACTCTGCCTTTCGGCTATGGTCGATACCTTCGTCTTCCTCGATCTCGCCTCCGCCCATAGCGAGCGGGCGCTGATGATGATCAGCGTCGGAAACCTCGCCGTCCTCGTCATCCTCGCCATTGCGGCGGCCGCCGCCAGCCGCAGCCGGCCGCCGGCCGAGACGGTGGAGACCGCGCCGCGCCCCGAAACGAGCGAGGACAAGGAAACGATCGCCACGATCGACGCGCTGATGGACGCGAGGAAGCTCTATCGCGACGCCAATCTCAATCTCGACCGGCTCGCCCGCAAGGCCGGCATCCCCGCCCGCCAGATCTCGGCGGCGATCAACCGGGCGATGGACAAGAACGTCTCGCAATATGTCAACGATTACAGGATCGGCGAAGCCTGCCGGCTGCTTTCCGGCACGGGCAAGTCGGTGACCGAGGTGATGTTCGAGGTCGGCTTCCAGACGAAGTCCAATTTCAACCGGGAATTCCGCCGGGTGACAGATATGACGCCGGTGGCCTGGCGGCAGAGGAAGGGTTGAGGGGAACCGCGATGGATCTTGGTTGGTGAGCGCTGCCGCTCCCATTTTTATCCCATATGTCCAGGTGCTGTTCCGGAATCCTTGTCGGGGCATTTACCTCTCCTTTCCCATCCTGCGCTTGCCACAGGAATGAAAAGAGAGGGCGTGCCGTGTGGCACCCCCCTCTGGCCTGCCGGCCATCTCCCCCACAAGTGGGGAGATCACAAGCGGCTTACGCTTCCTGCCCATCTACCGTTTCGCATGTGGCAACGTTGATTGTTTGGGGAAGCCGGTGCGCCCAGCCGATCTCCCCACTTGTGGGGGAGATCGGCCGGCAGGCCAGAGGGGGTGATCTCGGCACGCCGGTCCAAGATCTAGCCTGCGGTGCATTTTCGCGGCGGACGATTGAAGAGGCTATCAGCTGTGCATCGCGTCCAATCAAGTGCCAAGCGATGCCGCCGGCGAAGCGTGCCGATGATCCCCCGATAGCGCCGCTACCACGTACACAATCGCGATCGAGGACCGCCTGAAACATGTTCGAGGTCGCGATTTTCTAGCCGCCGGCCATGCTGTCGGCATGAACACGACATCGGAACATGAACGGGACCTTGCCGCCAAGCTGAGATCGCTTTCGATCGAGCCCGCGGCTTTCAAGACGGAGCGGGCGGAGCGCAAAGCCCGGCGGCGGGTGATGCCTGGGCTGCTGGCTCTGGCGGCGACGGTGTCGCTGGCGGCGGCTCTTCTCTATCGGCCGGCAGTATTGGAGCGCGCACTCGCGGAGCTTGCCGACGGTGGCGCTGGGATATCCGCGGGTGGAGCGGCGGTAAAGGCCCCGCCTGACGATGGGGCCGCGTCAACCCGGGATACGACTGCATCGGCCCGGGGTATGGCCGCGCCAACCCGGGGTGCGACTGCATCGACCCGAGAAATCACCGGTTCCGGCTATGTCGTGGCCCCCGATGTCGCGACTGTCTTTTCCAAATATGAGGGGCGGATCGTCGCGGTTGCGGTTGAGGCGGGTGATCGCGTCGTGGCGGGGCAGGTGCTGGTGCGGCTCGACGATGCGGGGGCGCGTTTTGCGCTTCGGGGGGCGGAGATAGCGGGGCGGGCGGCGGCGCTGGCGGTTGAGGCAAGGAGCATTGCGCTGGCGCAGGCGCGGTCTTCGCTTGATCGCGCCGGGCGGCTCGCCGGGCGTGATGCGATGTCGGCGGAGGCGCTGGAGGCGGCGAAGACGGCTTTCGATACGGCTGAAAATGCCGCGGCGCAGGCACGGCAGGATGCGGCAAAGGCCGATCTCGATATCGACAGGGCGCTGGAGCAGGTCGAGGCGCTGACCGTGCGGGCGCCGATATCAGGCACCGTGACGCGGCTCGACGCGCATGTCGGCGACACGGTGCTTTCGCGGGAAGACAGCGTGCGGGAGAATGAAAGCCTGCTCGTCATTACCGACACATCGAGCCTGGTCATCGATGCCGATGTGGCCGAGGCCAATATGGCGCTGATGCGGCCGGGACTCTCAGGCGAGGCGGTGCTCGACGGCTTTCCCAATCAGCCCTTTGCCGTCGCGGTGTCGAAGATCGCGCCCGTCATGTCGCGGGAGAAGGGAACGGTGACGCTGCGCCTGACGCTCTCCTCGCCGCCATCCGGCATGCGGCCCGCGATGGCGGCGCGCATCCGGCTGGTGGTGGGCGAGGGGGCGGATCACCCGCCCTCGTCGTTCGAGGCTCCGGCCGCAGGCCTGCGCACCTCGGGATGAGGGCTGATTGGTGCCGCGATTGCCCCACCCTAACCCTCTCCCCGTAAACGGGGCGAGGGGACGTGCCTTGCGAGAGGCGGGTGGGGAACGGAGAGCTTGCGGCATATCCCCTTCGCCCCGCGAGCGGGGAGAAGGTGGCGGCAGCCGGATGAGGGGCACTGCGGACTGCGCCCTCTCTCCATTCTCATCTCGAAGGACGAGGGCGGCCGCCGGTTCCCTGACCGCGAACTTTCAAACCACGAAACAATGAACCACCAAGGAGCAATCATGACCGACACTACAGAACAGTACATCGCCCTTGCCGGCGTCAGGAAGGCGTTCAGGATTGGGGTGGAGACGATTCCGATTTTTTCCGGGCTCGATCTTTCCATTCCGCGCGGCGATTTCGTTGCGGTCATGGGGCCGTCGGGTTCGGGGAAGTCGACGCTGCTCAATATGCTTGGCGGCATCGACAGGCCGGATGCCGGCGAGATCCGGATCGGGCGCAGCCGTCTCGAGCAGATGGGCGAGGCGGCGAGGGCCGCTTGGCGGGCGCACAGCATGGGCATCGTCTTCCAGTTCTACAATCTGCTGCCGATGCTGAATGCGGCCGAGAATATCGAGTTGCCGCTTCTGCTGAAGCCGCTCGGGCGGCGGGAGAGGCGGGCGCGGGTCGATACGGTCATGGAGCTTGTCGGGCTTGCCGGCCGGCAGCGGCAGTTTCCGTCGAGCATGTCGGGCGGGCAGCAGCAGCGCGTCGGCATTGCCCGCGCCATCGTCGCCGATCCCGACCTGATCCTCTGCGACGAACCCACAGGCGATCTCGACCGGACATCGGCCAACGATATTCTGGAGATGCTGAGCTTTCTCAACCGCGAGCTCGGCAAGACCGTCATCATGGTCACGCATGACCCGGAGGCGGCGGCCTATGCCCGGCGCACGCTGCATCTCAACAAGGGCGAATTCACCGAGGGGACGAGCCGATGACCTTGCTCGAGCTCATGCGGCGCAATGCCTGGCGCAAGCGGCTGCGCGCCGTGCTGCTGATGTTTTCAGTCGGCGTCGCCTTCCTGATCTATGCGCTGACGGCGAGCTTTACTGCCGGCAGCCAGGGGGCGGCTGATGCCAGCGACAATCTGCTCGGCGTCTTCAACAAGGCGGGCCGGGGGCTGCCGCTGCCGCTTGCTTATCTGAACAGGATTGCGGCGGAGAGCGATGTCGCGGCCGTCGCCTATACCGCGCGCATGCGTGGCTTCGTCGAGGTCGAGAAGAATGTGGTTGTCGTCAGCGCAGCCGATCCCCGCGCGATTGCCGCCGCCAGTGGCGAGGAGCTGGGGCTGACGCCTGATCTGATCGCGGCGCTGGAAAAGGGCGGCGACCGGGTGCTGGTCGGCAGGGCGCTGGCTGAGGCGCAGGGCTGGTCGGTCGGCCAGCGCATCGGCGTCACCAGCCAGCTGATGAAGGCGGACGGCAGCCGGAACTGGAGCTTCACGATTGCCGGCATCTTCGAGGGTGCTAATGCCGGCACCGACACCTATTTCATGCTCGCCCGCTACGACGCGATCAATGCCGCCCGCGCCCGGGACAAGGATACGGTCGATGCCTTCGTGATGCGCCCGCGCGCGGGCGTTTCGTCAGGCGTGCTCGCCGCGCGGATCGACGCGCTGTTTGCCAATTCGGCGGCTCAGACGAAGACGCAATCGGAAAAGCAGTTCCTCGAGGCCTTCCTTCGGCAATATGCCGATATCGGCCTGATCGTCGGCCTCGTCGTTGCCGCCGCCTTCGTGACGATCCTGATGATATCTGTGAACACCATGCTCTTTGCCATCCGGGAGCGCCGCTTCGAGATCGCCGTCATGAAGGTGCTCGGCTTTTCCGGCGAGCGAATCGTGGCGCTTGTTCTCGGCGAGACGCTGTTCATCTTTGCCGTCGGCGGCGCAGGCGGGCTCATCCTCGCCAAGCTCGCGACGCTCGTGATCGGGCCGGAATTCGGCCTCGTCTTCGGCTTGCTGGTGCTTCTGAAATCCGCCGCCATCATTGCGGGGCTCGGGCTGTTGACGGGGCTTCTGCCCGCTTTCAGCGCCATGCGCTTGCCCATCGTCCACGCGTTCAGAACGAGATAGCCCAATGTCGTCAGTGCTCAAGCAGAGTTTTCTCATGATCAGAGTCAATCTCGGCAGCCTGCCGCGGCGGCTCTGGATCTCATTGTCGATGGCGCTCTCGGTCGCCCTCGTCGTGGCGGTGCTCGCGGGCTTTCTCGCCATGGCGCGCGGTTTCGAGGCAGCACTGGCCGGGGCAGGTTCGCCCGATGTCGCCGTCATTCTCGGCGGCGGCACCAGCCAGGAGACCGGCTCGGATGTGCCTGCCGAGGCGATCCGCAGTCTTGTGGCCATGAGCGGCGATATCGGGGTTGCCCGCAACCCCGGGATTGCTCGCAACGGCGCGGGCGGGCTGGCGCTCTCGCGCGAAGTCGTCGTTCCCGTCGATGTCAGGGGCAGGGACGGCGCGGACCAGACGCTGTCGCTGCGCGGCATGGACGCGGCAGGCCCTGGCTTGCGCGAGCGCGCGTCGATCTCAGAGGGGCTGATGTTTTCGCCAGGCAGCCGTGAGATCGTCGTCGGCGCCCGCATCGCCGAGGCTTTCCCCGGTTTTGCCGTCGGCGACACGGTGCGGCTCGGGGCTGTGGACTGGAAGGTCGCCGGGCATTTCGCCTCGGGTGGTAGCGCCTTCGAATCCGAGATCTGGGCGGACCGGGAGGCGGTGCAATCGGCCTTCGACCGGCAGGGGCAGGTGCAGAGCCTCAGGGTGCGGCTCGATGGCGGCGATCCCGCCCGGGCGCTCGCGACGCTGCGCGCAAGGCTTTCAGCACTTGCCGGCCCGCCGCTCACCGCCGTCTCCGAGGCGGATCTCTATGCCGCGCAGGCCGAGCGCACGGAAAGCCTGATCCGCCTGTTCGGCTGGCCGATCGCGCTGCTGATGGCGGTGGGTGCCGCGGCGGGCGCTTTGAATACGATGATGAGCTCGGTCTCCGACCGCGCCGTCGAGATCGCCACGCTGCGGCTCCTCGGCTTCTCCCGCCTGCCGGCCTTCATGGCGACCTGGGTGGAGGCGGTGCTGCTTTCGGCGGCCGGTGCTGCCCTCGGCGCCATCACCTCCCGGGTTGCTTTCGACGGCTGGCAGGCGAGCACGATGGGCGCGAACAATACCCGGATGGCGTTTCAGCTTGTCGTGACACCCGACGTGATTTTGACCGCCGAGTTGCTGGGGCTCGCCGTCGGGGTGATCGGCGGCGCACTGCCTGCGCTGGCGGCGACGCGGCTGCCGCTGGGGGCGGCGTTGCGGGCGAGGGCGTGAGGTTGCTGCTTATTTGCGGAATTAGGTAGCAAACGCCACCAACCCAAAGCGCTGCGGCGCTGACAGCTTTCGGCCCAAGGGCAGCCAGTGGTCGTCGTTCGCAATGCGCCAGGAGCGGCGTATATCAACCCAACCACGCTACCAAAAGCGTAATGACTACGGCGGTAAGAGCAGCGAAAACCAAAGCGTATGTGAGGTTGCGCGCGAGGGACGCAACGATCATTTTATCGACGTCATGAAGGTGCGCACCCTTTAGTGACGTAAGCAAAACGTTCGAAGTTTTATCGTTTCGATGCTGTGTCTGGGGCAGCTCTGTCGAACTGATGCCGCCTTTTCCTTCGGACAGTTTCGTCATCGTTGACGTTCCCGATCGGATGACATTTTTCAGCAGAGTACCATTAATAGCAGTATCGATCGAGGTGTGATCGGTTTAGCCAGAAGCGGACATTGGTGGCATTTGCTACATAATTCCGCTCATTTGCCTTTTGCTTGCCGCTCAAGGCGTTCGGCAGGCAGATGCGAATGCGCTGAACGAAAGCGAGGGCAAGTATTCATGCTCCGTAAAGTAGCAAATCGACATATACAAAGCGTCAAATGCCACGATTTATTCGCCTCGAGGTCGATGGTTTTTAAGCCGGGGTTGCAGCTTTCGATCGGCTTGGCCTTTCCCTGTGGAAGAAGCCCCGCGAACCGGCCGGCTGCCTCATTGAGACCATCTTATCGCCTTCTTGCCGTGGACGGTTGCGCCCGCCGCGTCGGATCGGCCGACTCCCAGTCGATTCGCGTGGCGACATAGCGATCCGACGAACAGGGCAACATGGCGATATGACAATCTACTATGTGAACTCAGCGACTGGCTCCGACGACAACAACGGAACGGGCCTGAAATCGGCTTTTGCGACTTTGTCCAAAGTGGAATCCTTGCAACTGAAACCGGGCGACAGCGTGCTCCTTGCCAAGGGGAGCGTGTTCAACGAGCAGCTCGACATCAAATTTTCCGGCGCCCTGGGCGCGCCGATCAAGTTCGGCAGTTACGGGACGGGGGCCGCACCCGTGATCCACAGCGCCGGCGACGGCATTCACAGCCTTTATGCCACGAATATCGTTATCGAGAACATCAAGATATCCAATGCCGGCGGCGCGGCCATCTATGGCGGCAACGTCTCGAACTGGACGGTGCGCAACGTCGAGGTCGACAAATCGGGCGTGTCGGGCAAATCGGGTTCCGTCACCTTCCGGACCGGCGAGAACATCACCATCGAAAACAGCAAGATATCGGGCGTCCATGGTGACGGCGTCTGGATCGAAAAGATCAACGGCGTCAAGCTTCTCAACAATACCATCACGAACAGCCACGGTCCTTTGGCCGATGGCGTGCAGATGAACGACAGCAGCAATATCCTGATCCACGGCAATCATATCGACCAGACGAATGCCAATAGTCCCAAGGGCGTGCTGACGCTGATCCGGCCGGTGAATGCCGTGGTCGAAGACAACGTGCTCACCGGCGGCGGCTTTGGCATCAGCGCGCAGGCGGGCAAGACGGTCGCCATCCGCGGCAACGACATATCGGGATTTCACGGCTACAGCTGGTCGTTTGCGGTCGCTCTCGGCGAGACGGGCGCTGCGAGAGACTACGATATTTCGGGCAACCATATTCATGACGGCCCATGGGGCGTTGTTGTGACCGCCCCCATCGGCAGCCCGAGCTATGCCCGCACAAACATCAACGTCCACAACAATACGTTTGACGACCTGTCGGGGGCCGCACTGAAGGTCGACAGGCCGGCATCCGGCTCCTTTCACGACAATACCGTCGAGAGCGGCACCACGGCCACCAACATATCGCCCGCCATCATCGACGCGCACACCTTCACCGTCAGCAACAACCATATCGTCGCCAATGTCGAGGCGACGACGCTTGCGGCCGCCGATGTAAAGACCGCCGCTGTGACGGATGCGGCCGCCGATCCGGCGGTGGTTGCCGTCCATGACAACCTGAAGATCCTGAGCGATAACGGTGCTCCCCACCACGGCAATCTTCTCGAAAACGACAGCTCTGATGACGGCACCCTGTCGCTTCGCCGCTTCGGCAACGAAACCGTCGGCAAGCACGGCCTGACGCTCACCGGAGACTACGGCGACATCCACGTCGACAGAGACGGCAACTATGCCTACACGCTCGATGAAACGAAGCTCCCCGATGGCCATAGCGGACATGTGAGCGAGAACTTCAGCTACGGGATCACCGACGCAACCGGGCATCACAGCGACACCGACATGCTGACGGTATTCGTCCATCTGGATAGCTTGCTGAGCTGAGGGTATTTTGCCCGGCACCTCTCCGGCGTCGGCCTGAGAGGTGCGCATCTTCACGATGATCCTTTGAGGCGATCCTGCGGATCGCACGTCAGGATGAGGGCTGATGGGTATGCCGCGGTTGCCCCTCACCCTAACCCTCTCCCCGTAAACGGGGCGAGGGGACGTGCCTTGCGAGAGGTGGGCTGGGGACCGAGAGCTTGCGGCATATCCCCTTCGCCCCGCAAGCCGGGGTCCGAAGGACGGGTCGAGACACGTGGCTCGACCCCGGTCGGTGGCGGCAGCCGGATGAGGGGCGCTACGGACGGCGACCTCGTCACGCAAGCTTCAATGTCAGTACGCAACAGTCCCAAATATGGCGGATGCCGAATATCGAAGGCCAATTTATTCCTTCTCGATCCTTTCCCTCAACTCATCCCATAGAAGATAGTGAAAAGGGCTGCCTGTTTTCTCTCTGATAAATTTTCCACCGGATGCATTTATAAAAATCTCCGTGCCGAAAGAGAGAAAGGACATAAACCCTAAAATTACCGTCGAAATTATTGCTCCTGCTAGAATTACCGATAGTAGAACTGCTCCGGGATGGTCGGAAATTTTTGCATCGCCGAATAACGCATAACCTGCGAGAGCGTCGGAGAGTGTCACGGCGACTGTGGCGAATAAAAATCGGAGGGTAGTAGCCTTCTTCAATTCGGTGTCCTCTTTGCCGGACTTCTCTTATTCTACAGGACCAGTTGCGTGGGTCGAGTTAGTGACGTGGTGTGATCTGTAAAAGTGTCGGCGCAGACCGGTACGCAATGCTCCACTCCCCCATGAGTCGTTGATTCGAATTTTCTTTTCGTGTAGGTTGCAGTTATCGAGAATGACGTCACCGCCTGGCGTTTTCTCGGGATGGAGGCCGGCCCCGTGGGCCTCTCGGCTGCCATGACGGCAGCGCATCCAAGGGCCTTTCGATATGTCCCCTGACCACCGCCGCATCCAATGGATTCGACGCAGCCGACCCCTGAGCGCTGCGCAATAGAAGAAACAGGCGCCATGACAATCTACTATGTGAATTCGGCAACCGGCTCCAATTCCAACGGCGGAACGAGCGTGGACGCGCCTTTTGCGAGCTTCTCCGCGGTGGAGGCCTTGAAGCTGCAGCCGGGCGACAGCGTGCTGCTGGCCGCCGGCAGCGTGTTCAACGAGCAGTTCGATCTCAAATATTCCGGCACCGTCACCGCGCCCATCACCATCGGCAGTTACGGGATCGGCGATGCGCCTGTCATTCACAGCCCGGGCGACGGCATTCACAGCCTCTATGCCACGAACATCATCATCGAGAACATCAAGATCTCCGATACCGAGGGTGCTGCGATCTACGGCGGCACCGTTTCGAACTGGACGGTGCGCAATGTCGAGATCGATCACACCGGCTTGTCGAGGAGCGGTTCCGTCACCTTCAGGACCGGCTCCAACATCACCATCGAAAACACCACCATCAACGACGTCAACGGCGACGGCATGTGGATCGAGAAGATCAACGGCGTCACCCTCCTCAACAACACCGTCACCAATGCCCATGGCACTGCGGCCGACGCCATCCAGATAAACGACAGCAGCAACATCTACATCTCTGGCAATCATCTCGACCAGACGGGTGCCACCACGCCGAAGGGCGTGCTGACGCTGATCCGGCCGGTGAATGCCGTGATCGAGGACAATGTGCTCACCGGCGGCGGCTTCGGCATCAGCGCACAGGCCGGCACCAATATCGCCATCCACAACAACGACATTTCGGGATATGGCGGCTACAGCTGGTCCTACGGCATCGGCCTCGGCGATTCCGGCGATACACGCGATTACGATATCTCGGGCAACTACATCCACGACGGCGTCTGGGGCGTGTCGGTCAGCTCGGCCGGCACCACCAGCTACGTCAGAGAGAATATCGATGTGCACAACAACACCTTCGACGACCTGACGCAGGCCGCACTGAAGGTCGACAGGCCCGCATCCGGCGCCTTCCACGACAATGCCATCGCAAGCGACGTGACGCCCTACAGTATATCCCCGGCAATCATCGCCGCCGGCACTTTCCCCGTCAGCAACAATACGACCTTCGAAGATGCCCAGCTTCACCTTGCGAGCCTTGACCTCCAGGCCGCCGGGGAGACGGTGCACGTCACCGCCGACCTAACGACGACGGCCCATGACGGCCTGAAAGCCTCGCCCGACAAGATCGCGCTGGAAAAGGCCGGTCACGCCACCCTTTTTGACGACAGCGTATTCGGCGAAACCCTGCAGCTTCGCCACTTCGGCCACGACGTCTTCGACAGGCACGAACCGACGCCTAAGGGCGGCGATCACGGCGCGGCGGTCGATTTCGCCGATCTCTTTGCAGACAAGGGAGGTCTCGGCGAGTCCCATCATCTTGAGATCGCCGACGGGGCTTCGCATCATGGCGACGCGGATGCGGCCGGCATCCCCGGCCATCCGGACGGCGTGCTGCATTAAAGGTTACTGCGGCGGCCGGGAGCGTATGTCTTACCGGTCGCCGAGCAGGGTCTGCATGACCTCGGCTTCGATTTCCCTGCAGATGATCTCGTATTCGGCGACGATCGCCGGATCTGCCGACGCATCCCTGCGCATGCGATCGAGCACGGTGCAGGCTTCGCCATAAGCGCCGCACAATTCGCGGAGATCGGGATCCTCCGCCGCGGACGCCCGGATCGTTGCCCGCGTTGCGGGCAGCCGCATCATCAGCCTGGCCAGCCCCCGTTCGGCGGCATGTCCGGCGAGAGGGGCGACGCTTTCTTTCCTGACCATGCCATCATCCCTTGCTGCCTTTGTTGCCGTTGAAGGCAGTACGCAGGAATCTCGCCTCCGGTTTCATGCCGGATGCCAATTGGCGGTGCGTCCGCGCGCGTTTTTCACGGTGCCGGGCAATGCCGAAAAATCTCCAAAAACCCCTCCTTAAAAACCTCCTTGCCACTGAATTCCAATGAATCCAATAGTTTAAGATTGACAAGGAGGTTTTTAAGAGAGGTCAACATTTTAAAAAATGGGTGGAAGATTGGGTGGGCGACCGATCTTCAGCGCATTTTTAAAAATGTTGGGCCTCCTTAAAAACGTCCTTCCAAACCTCCCTGGCGGTGAGGGGTTTGTGTTTTTTCGGCGCAATAATGGCGGCTGTCGTTGGTCTCCGAACCGAGGGCAATGTATTGCCATTGCCGCCCAAGTATTCAGAGCGAGTGCTGGAAATATGGGTCTGGCGGGAGGCTGTGCCTGCAGCCCCGCAGGGCGGGGCGTTCTGCCGTATTCACAGCGTCCGTCGACCAGCCGGCATGCCTCCGCGCCAAGTTCTGTTTTCGGTCTTACCTGCAGAAATACCCGAATAAATTGTTTCTCATTGACGCCATGATTCATCTCTACCTTTCCGACCGCATTTTATTCTTCGTCACAATTGAGATCATCATGATCTTGAAAACAATGGTGAGAAACTATGAGGGTTATTCTCGTCATCGTCCTCACGGCCCTTGCCGTGCCCTGTGAGGCAGACATGTTCGGCACGGCGTCCCGGTACAAAAGCATGCATGAACGCTCCATCTCCTTCCTCAGCGTCAATCCGAGGCGCACCTCATGGTGCGGGGCGTTCCTGGCCTTTGTCGCCCAGCGATCCTCCCGCCAGCCGCCCGACAATCCGAACATGGCGCGGTCCTGGATGAGCTTCGGCAGGCCGGTCTTCGCCCGCTCCGCCCAGCGCGGAGACGTGGTGGTGATCCGCAGCGGCAGGCGCTTCCACGTCAGCCTGTTCGATCATTTCGACCAGCGGCGCCAATACGTCTACCTCTTCGGCGGCAACCAATCGAACCGGGTCCAGCTGTCGCGCTACCGCGCCAGCTCCGTCGTCGCCGTTCGACGATAAAGCCCGCAATTTCGCCCCCTTAAAAACCTCTCTGCCACTGAATTCCAATGAATCCAATCTCTTAAGATTGACAAAGAGGTTTTTAAGAGAGGTCAACATTTTAAAAAATGGGTGCAGCCGAGGTCTGCAGCCAGTCTTTTCGCGCATTTTTAAAAATGTTGGGCCTCGTTAAAAACGTCCTTCCAAACCTCCGTGGCGGTGAGGGCATTCGTCTGGAGCCCGGCTTCAGTATCTCTTGAACACGATCTGCTTGCTCGCTCGTGCTTTCGAAAAGGAACCGGCAAGGGGGCTACTTGCTCCCTCATTCCTGTCCTCGGGCTTGACCCGAGGGATGTCACGGGAATCCAGTGCGCCTAAGTCCTTGGGCGCGAAAGACTCTTTCTTTCGAACTGTTGCTTCATTCACGGCGCGGACGCGCCGTGGCTGGATTCCTGTGACGAGCACAGGAATGAGGGAGTTTGGGGAAACGCGCAACGCCTGCCGTCAATCGCCCCCGTCCACCGCGCAGAGCACGCCGTTAACGGGGATGGCCACCATCTTCTCTCGCTGGAGATCGAACCTCCAGGCTGCGACCACATTCTCCGATCCATAGGAGCCATCCGGCTGCTCGGCCATCGTGCCGAGCGCAACGATGGTGGCATCGTCGGGAAATTGACTAGAGGAGCAATAGCCCGGCCCGAGGAGCTCGTGGCGGGGCGTCGGCTTTGTCATGACGATTTGATCGACCGGGGTCCAGACAGGGTTGTTCCCAACGCGGCCCGTCTCACGTTCAAGCCTCAGGACCAGTTGCTGGCCGCATTGCAGCTCGGTGGCTCCATATGCCGGGCTTTCCGGCGCGTTTGATACCATCGAGCTGCCGATTTCCGAGCAGTTGTCCGTCGCGAGGCGAGAGGTCTTTGCCCGCGCCTCGCTGGCGTGGGCAAAGGTCGGGGTCAGGGTGAGAAGAGCGGCAATCGCCGGGAGGTATCGGGACATTGGAAAACCGTTGAAGCGAGGCGAGGGACTGCTGGCCGAAATCCCGCAATCCTGAAGAGAGGACCGTAGCTTTGCTCGGGGGAGTGTCAAGAGTCATGTTGCGAGTGGAGAACGTCAGCCGCGGCTGACGCTTCGGAAGGCGGTGATGATGCTGTCCGCCGCCAGCCGCGCCTCGTCCGCGGTCGTCTGGAAATTGGTGACGGAGAGGCGCAGGACGTCGCGGCCGTGCCATTTGGCGCCGCCGGCGAAGAGCGTGGCGTCTTCGCGGATCTTTTCGATGGTCTTGCGGGTGATCGCGTCGCTTTCGTCGTCCGGGCGGCCTGTGGCGAAGCGGAGGATGAGCTGGTTCAGCGTGACCTCGTTCAAGATGGAGATGCCGGGTTCTCGCGCGAGATGCTCGGCGAGCACGCGGGCGGAGGCGCAGCATTGGTCGATGAGGGCGGCGATGCCGTTGCGGCCGAGATGTTTCAGCATCGCCCAGGTGGCGAAACCGCGGGCGCGCCTGGAAAGCTCCGGCACGTAATGGGAGGGGTCGCGCTCGCCTTCGGCCGCAAGCGGCAGGTAGCTTGCGGCGATCGTCATGGCGCGGCGGTGGGCGAGCTCGTCGCGCACGATCGCATAGCCGCAGTCATAGGGCGTCTGCAGCCATTTGTGGCCGTCGGTCGCCCAGCTGTCGGCCGCCTCGACGCCGCGGCTGAGATGGCTGAATTTCTCGGATGCCTGTGCCCAGAGGCCGAAGGCACCGTCGATATGCACCCAGGCGCCTTTTTCCTTCAGCGCCGGGATGATGCGGAGAAAATCGTCGAAAGCGCCGGTATTGATCTGTCCGGCCTGGAGGATGGCGATGCAAGGACCGGTGACCGCGGCAAGCGCGCCGGGCAGAGCGGCCGGATCGATGCGGCCCACCCGGTCGGTCGGCAGGCGCTGCACGCGGTCGTGGCCGAGGCCCAGGAATTGCAGCGCGGAGAAGACGGTCGTGTGGGCCTCGTCGCCGATCAGCACGGTAATCTCGGGTGCGCCGAACAGGCCCTTGGCATCGGCATCCCAACCGGCCTTGCGCAGCACCTCTCCGCGGGCGGCGGCAAGGCAGGTGAAGTTCGCGACCGTCGCACCGGTGACGAAGCCGACGGAGCTTTCGGCCGGCAGCTTCAATATGTCGAGAAGCCATCTCGTCGCGACGGTTTCGACGGCGGCAGCGGCCGGGGCGACGACGTGGTTTCCGGCATTCTGCCCCCAGGCGCTGGTCAGGAAATCGGCGGCGACGCCGACCGGATGGGAGCCGCCGATAACCCAGCCGAAGAAGCGCGGGCCTGTGGTGAGATGCAGCCCGGGCTCGGCGCTTTCGGCAAGCTGCCTGATGACATCGGCCATATCGGCGCCGGCTGCCGGCAGCGGGTCGTCGAAAGCGGCGAGGCAAGCGGCATAATCATGCCGGGGCACATGGCGGGAAGGGGCGCTCTCGCGAAACCCGGCCGCAAGCCGGGCGGCTTCCTGAAACAGAGATGCGATTGCTGACATTCGCTCCCCCCGCGCCGCGCACCCGCCGGTCCTATGGACCGCCTCCAAGCAAGCTGCCGGCACCGGCAGCTTAGAGCTTTTCGCCGGAGGATTGAAGGGCTCAAACGGAGGCGGACGATCGGCCGGGCGGCGGCAGCGGCAACCGCGCTTTTTCGAGAATGGCGAGCAGCCGCTACAGCATATCCCCCAGGCTCCAATGGTTGCTCCAGCGGGCGTCGATCTCGTCGTCGACGTTCTGGTAGCGGATGTCGGTGGAGAGGCGCAGGCGGCGGGCGCGGTCCTGGTTGGTGGTGGAGGCGTGGATCATGTAGGGGGAGTGGAGTACGACGTCGCCGGCTTCGTAATCGGCGGCGAGCCAGCGCCTGTCAAAGCGTTCGGCCATGGCGGGGAGATCCTTCGAGACCCAGCCGCCTTCGGCCATGTGGCTGTTATAGGCGCTGATGCGCTCTTCCGGGGAGAGATCGCCGCTGCGGGCGCGGAATTCGGCCTCCATGCCGCGGCCGAGTGCGTGAGAACCTTCGAGATAGACGAGGCCGCCCATTTCGACGGGGATGTCGCCGACCGGGATCCAGGCGGTGACGAGCCGGCTGGTGCCGCCGCGGAGGTAGACGAGATCGTAATGCGCAGGTGTCGCCACCGGCGTGCCCGGCTGGACGTAGCGCATCAGCTTGCGCTTGTGCAGATAGGAGATGCCGCCCAAGAAAGCATCCATGAAGCGTACGAGATGCGCATGCGCGCAGAAGCCCTCATAGGCTGCGGAGCGGACGATCGACATCAGCCTGCGGTTGGCGAGGTTCCAGTCGACGCCTTCGGCGGCCGCGATGCCCAGCGAAAAATCGTGACCCGGCTCGAGGAGACCGGTTTCGGCGAGGCGGGCGAAGACCCAGCCGCGGAAATCGATCACCTCGGTCCGCGGCAGAAGGCCCTTCAGCCAGACATAGCCGTTCTCTTCGTAGCGGCCGCGGATGGCGTCGATGCCGATTGCGGGATCGGTCGGCGTGAGCCAGCCGAGCCTGTCTGCCGGCAGCGTCCTGCCGTGCGCGATGAGGGAAACCTCCGGGCTTCGGGCCTCGGCGTTCAGGGCAGTTGACATTTCATCCATCCCTCGCTTGAGTTCACCTGCCTTCAATTAGCTGACAACATGGGATAGCTGCCATGGAGGAAAGTCGCAGCTGGACTTTTCGCTCATCATGAGAGATGCCGAGGCCCTCTATCGGTCACCGCTCGGCAGCGCCGGCGGGCTTGCCGTCACCGGCAGCGGCAGGCAGCGTGCGCGCCTTGCGGTCACAGAGCGGAAACTTCCGAGTTTCGCGGTCGTGCTGGTGGAGCGCGGGCAGGGGTTTCTCGAAACCGCAGCCGGCGGGCGCCAAAACGTGGCAGGGCCTGCTCTCTTCTGGCTGTTTCCGAACCGCGTCCATTCCTATGGGCCCGACGAAGCCGGCTGGGATGAGCGCTGGGCGCTGTTCGAGGGCTCGTTCACGCGGGATTTCGTGCGGCTGCGGCTGATTGCCGAGCGCCATCCCGTTGTAGTGCTGCGCCACCTCGAGGAGATGACGCGGCTCTTCGCCCAGCTTCATGCCGATCTTTCCCAAGACACCAATCTCGCGCAGGCCGCGGCGGCATCGACGCTGCACCGCATCGTGATTGCCGCCGCAAGACAGGCGGGCGGTGCGGCGGGCCGGCGCGATAGCGAAGCGGCGATGGGCGAGATCGTCGAGAGCCTGCGCGAGCGCGCGCTGCAGCCGCTCGACCTTACCGGTTTTGCCGCCGGGCACGGCATGTCGCCTGCCACGCTGCGGCGGAAATTCGTGGCCGAAACGGGCTTGCCGCCCAAGGCCTTCCAGCTTCGGGCGCGCATGGACCACGCCAAGCAGCTGCTCGTCACCACCGACGAAAAGATCGAAACCGTCGCCGCCATGGTCGGCATGGACGACGCCTTCTATTTCTCGCGCGTCTTTCACGACCGCGAAGGCTGTAGCCCCCGCGAATTCCGGGCGCGACACCGGAGAAGCTGAGCGGTCGAGGCGGCGCAGCCGTGCCCGGTGCGCTCGCCTTTGCCGCGATCCCCAGGATAAAATCGAGCATCACGGGAGTTGCTTTGTAAATTTCGCCAATAACGATATTATTTCAGCTGTCCAATTTTGAAATTTCTTGGCCTGTCTTAAAATCTATTGCCTTCTTGCAAAGTATCATTCAATATTACTGAAATATCATTCGCGTTGCCGTTGAGGTAGCTCTGTTAGTCGGCGAGGGATATGAGTTGAAATATTTCATTCTCTATGCGCTGGTGTGCTCGGTGGTCGGGATACTTCTTCTCGTTGTCACCCGTCAGATCGTGCCGTTCAACATGGAAAGGCTTGGCGATCAAGCGGCTGTCGAACCGGCAGATCAGCTGGACAAGCTGGTCGTTCGGTCAACCCGCGAACGGGAGAGCAGGGCAACCGGCCAGCCGGTGCCAGGGGTAGCTGACCAGCCGGCGCCTGGGGCAACTGGCCAGCCAGTGCCTGGGGCAACCGCCAAGTTGTCATCCCACGCGCCAGCCGTCAGCACCGATCAATGGGATCTCCGGCCAACCGATGAGCCGACCGTTCGCAAGGGCGGCCGGGTGGGAACTACGGCGCAGTAACTGGAGGCACGCTCGCTCGCCCTTCGAGGTTCCAGCCTTCGGCTTGTGTGGGCGCGAGATACTTTCTTCTTTCATTTAGAGGTGTTGCCGTGTGGCACCCCCCTCTGCCCTGCCGGGAATCTCCCCCACAAGGGTGGAGATCGGCTGGGCGCGCCGGTTTCCCCAACCAACTGCCATTCAATGACTTCGAGACGGTAGAGAGGGAGCGATGGTTCAACCTCTTGCCGATCTCCACCCTTGTGGGGGAGATGCCCGGCAGGGCAGAGGGGGGTATGCCACGGCATGCACATCCACCCACAGCCTTGGCGCGAGGCGATGGGCAAAGAGGCCGAAGTCGAACTCATCACTTCCGGGTTGCATTGGCCGGAGCCGCCTGCAATGACAAGGCTTCCGATATTGGAGGAGGCCATCGGATGGATGCGGGCGGCGTGACGATCAGGCATATCGGGCCGGACGAGGTGGAGGCTTTCCGGCAGATCCGCCTGGAAGCGCTTCGCGTCGAGCCGGCCTCCTTTGCGAGCCGCTATGAAGACTGGGAGGTGCTGTCTCTCGAGGAGTGGCGCAACCGGCTGAACGAGCCGGTTTTCATCGCATTCCAGGACGGCGCGCCCGTCGGCATCATGGGCCTGTTTCGGCAGCGGTCGAGCAAGATGGCCCACCGCGCCACGATCGTCATGGTCTATGTCAGAAGTAACCTGCGCGGAACCGGCCTTGCCGGCAGACTGCTGGAGGCGGTTTCCGATCACGCCCGTGCGGCCGGCATTGTGCAGCTGGAGCTCTTCGTCAGCGCGGAAAATGCGGCGGCGATCCGGTTCTATCAGCGCCAGGGTTTTGCCGAGATCGGCCGGATCCCCGGCGGGGTTCTGGAAGAGGGCAGGGAGATCGACGACGTGATGATGGCGCGGCGTGTGACGGGGTAGAGGTTGGAGCCTCGAAAGTTCTGCAGTCATCCAACGCCGGCGCGCCCGCCTCGTCCTTCGAGGCCCCTGCGGGGGACCTCAGGATGAGGCTCTCTTGAACCTTGGTGCGGCACCTCTTGACCTCAAGCTGGGTTGGGGTTGCAGCATGCCGGCCTGAACTGGAGATTGCCGTGATGAAAATCCTGGGGGACGAAGATCTAAACGATGGCGGGTTGATGGCCGTTGCGATCGAGGCGCTCGAGGTGGCTTTTCTGGCCCGGGCGGGCGATCGGCTGATCTCTCCGCCCCGGCATCATGTTTCCTTTGGCGATCGGGGCGATCTGGTCTTCACCATCGGCGGCATCCTTGGCGAGACGCCGCTGGCGGGTTTCCGGGTCTATGAAACGTTTGGCGGCGCGGATCAGATCGTCGCGGTCTGGTCTGTTGACGACGCCAGGCTCAAGGGCATCGTGCTCGGCGAGCGGCTCGGCAGCCTGAGGACCGGCGCGATCGGCGGCGTCGCCATCCGGCATCTGAGCGCGCCCGATGCAAGGAGCGTCGGCATCCTCGGCAGCGGAGCGCAGGCGAGGACCCAGCTTGCCGCCGCTGCCGCCGTTCGAAAACTGGAGCGTGCCCGCGTCTTCAGCCCTGACGAGAAACGCCGCGCCGCCTTCGCCGACGAGATGGAGCGCGCGCTCGGGCTGGAGGTGGTGCCCGTCGGCAGCGCGCGCGAGGCCGTTGACGACGCCGACATCGTCATCTCAGCGACGACGAGCCGAACGCCCGTCATCCATGCGGCGGATTTGAAGCCCGGTGTTCATATCAATACCGTCGGGCCGAAGACGTGCGACGGACACGAACTCGGCCTCGATATCGCCGATGCCGCCGCTGTGATCGCGACGGACTCACCGGAACAGACCCGCGCCTACGCCTCGCCGTTTTTCCTCGCAGGCTCCGGCCATGAGCACCGCATGGCCGATCTCGCCGATATCATGGCAGGCCGTGCAGGCGGGCGGGGATCGCCGGAGGATACGACGCTGTTCTGCTCCGTCGGCCTTGCCGGAACCGAAGTCGTCGTTGCCTCGGCCATTCTCGATGTCCTGGGCGCGTCTGCGTAGAAATTGATTCAAGGACGCGCTTCAAGCCGCTGTATTCACCCGGCTTGTCCGCCGGCGCCCGGCGCCAGACCCAGCACATCCCGCATGCTGTATTCGCCGGGGGCGCGGCCGGCGAGCCAGCGGGCGGCGGCAAGCGCGCCGCGGGCGAACATGGCGCGGTCGAGGGCGGAGTGGGAGAGCGTGATGACCTCCTCGGCGGCGGCGAAGAGGACGCTGTGCTCTCCGACGATGCCGCCGGCGCGCAGGACGGCGAAGCCGATTTCGCCTTGCGGGCGCTCGCCGGTGATGCCGTCCCGGGCGCGCCGCTCGACGGAGGCGAGCGAAACGCCGCGGCCGCTAGCGGCGGCTTCCCCCAGCATCAGCGCCGTGCCGGATGGCGCGTCGATCTTCCTGTTGTGATGGGCTTCGAGGATTTCGATGTCCCAACCCTCAGCGGGAAGGGCGCGCGCGGCTTGCGCGACGAGGCCCATCAGCATGTTGAGGCCGATCGAAAAATTGCCGGAGCGCAGGATGGGAATGCTGCCGGCGGCCTCCGCGATCAGTTCCAGCTCATCCGGCTCGAAACCGGTCGCCCCGATCACCAGCGCCGGTCCGCCGGCTGCTGCGCAGAGGCCCGCCAGTTCGGCCGCCGCACTGCCCGTGGTGAAATCCAGGATCACATCAGCCACCCCGATCGCGGCCGAACGATCGATCAGCCCCGCGCCCGCCGAGCCGGGACGTCCGATGCCGCCGACAAACGCAAACCCCGGATCGGCCGCCAGCAAAGACTGGATGGCGCGGCCCATGCGGCCGTTCGCACCGGCGACGGCTATTTTGAGAGGTGAGGTCACGGTCTGTCCTTGTGGTGGCTCGGCGGTTGCTGCGAGGAGGATGGGACGAGGCGACTACCGCAGTTCGGGGCCGGTGCAAAGCCGGATTGCTGGCCGCGCTGCCGCAGCAGAACGCCGCTCATCGAAATAGCTCGGATCTGTCTTGCCCGGCTGCCGAACCACGCAAGCGCAGGGACAGCAAAACGAGGGCATAAACAAGGAGCACGATCGGTGTTTGCGCCAGGATAGGAAGCAAGAGAAATCCGTCGCCAGGTCCGGGCTCTTCGTCCGGCGCCATCGTCGGCAGCGCCAATGCGTACAGAATAAATGTCGAGGAGAGTACCCACAGGAATGCGACTGCATGCGGCAGCCACTTGCGCCGCTTCATCTTGCGCGCAACGAAAATCGCCAAGAGAGGAGCCAGGATGTTGAGCGCGAAGACGAGCACAAGTGCGATGCCTGACGGCAGGATCGTCGGGTAGTACGGATCGTATTGCAGCATGCTCTGCTCGCCCGGTCCTACCAATTGCCGGGGTCAGCGGTGTGGTCGATGCTGGCGAATTCGTCCGCCTTGTTCCGGTCGAGCTTCACGTCCGTCGTCACCTTCGCCTCGTCGGTGACCGCATAGCGATCGGGAACCTGGCCTGTGGCTAGCTCCTGATACATGAGCAGGGCGGCCTCCTCGGCGGTGTCGGCCTCGATCTCCCGGGTGATCGATACGGTGAACTTGTGCATGGCGTCCGGCTTTCCTGATCGTGGCGGGCAGGCGCAGTTTCGCACGAGTTTTTGCCGGAGAACACTCAATTTCGCTGCCAGCTGTGAGATGCCTTGGTCTAGGGACCCTCGAAGGGCGGGGCGGGTGCGCCAGTGCTGCCGCTCCGTTGCAGCAGCGCCAGCCGGCTGTCTCCGGGAATTGACGAATCAAGGCCGTGGCGGCATGTTTTTGTCTGGCGCGACCTTCCGCCGAACCTCCTTTGATCCTCCCCGGCAGGGTCTTCATCAGGAGGCAAAGGGACTTTTCGTCTCGGGTCGTCAACCTTGGTCCTGATGTCTGGGACGTGCTTGCCGGGGAATGCCGTCCGAGACAGGAAAGACCGAGACATGACCGAAAACGGAAACTTCAAACGCCGCGTGCGCGCCCGCGCCGCCAAGACGGGTGAGTCCTACACGACCGCTCTCATGCAGATGCGCCGCGCTTTCACCAAAGACGAAGGCCCTGAGATCAAGCGGCTGCGCCTGGCTGTGGCGCAGACCAGATGTTACGACGACCCCCGCGATATTGCCGGGCTTCGCGAAAGCGGGCGGGAAATGCGCGGGCTGATGCGGCAGGCGCGGGAGGCGGGCGCCCGGCTCCTGCATTTTCCAGAAGGGGCGACCTGCGCGCCGAACAAACGCATCATGTCGGCGATCGGCCCTGGGGAGATCGGGCCTTCCGACTGGCGCCGGTTCGAATGGGCCGTGCTGCGCGAGGAGCTGGATCAGACGCGCAGCCTCGCGCGCGAACTCGGGCTGTGGGTGGTATTCGGATCGGTGCACCGGCTAACCGAGCCGCACCGGCCGCACAACAGCCTCTATGTCGTCTCCGATCGCGGCGCGCTGGTGACACGCTACGACGAACGGCTGCTTTCCAACACAAAGATCTCCTTCATGTACACGCCGGGTTCTATCCCCGTCACCTTCGAGATCGACGGCATCCGCTTCGGCTGCTCGCTCGGCATGGAGTGCCATTATCCCGAGATCTTCAGCGAATATGAGCGGCTCGATGTCCATTGCGTGCTGTTCTCGACCACAGGCGGATCACCGCCCAACGAGCCGTCCTTCGGTGCCGAGGCACAGGGGCATGCGGCGACCAACAGCTACTGGGTCAGTTTCTCGATGCTGACCTATCCAGGGTTGGAAAGTCAGCCCGCCTCTTCCGGCATCGTCGCCCCCGGCGGCCGATGGGTGGCGCAATGCGTGGCGGATGGAATGCCCGCGATATCGCTTGCCGATATCGACGACAATCCCGGCGATCTCTCCCGGCCGTGGCGGCGCAAGGCCCGGTCCGGTCTCTACGATCCGCACCGCGTGGAAGGCGACCCGCGCAGCGACGGGCGGAATATGTTCTAGGCAAATGCGCCGGCGGCGGACGAATGCAAGGAGCAACGCTACGGCGTGTCCTTCGAGGCTCCGGCCTTTGGCCTGCGCACCTCAGGATGAGGAGCGTTGGTGGGTGCCGCGCCGATAGGGAGCGTTAGAGGATGCCGCGCCCACAAGGCGCGCTGGAGACTATCGCGCCGGTGAAGGGCGCGGGGGAATATCGCGCCAGCGTCCAAGGGAGCCTCACCCTGAGGTGCCCCGCAGGGGCCTCGAAGGGCGGGGCGGGTGCGCCGGTGCTGCTTCCTCACTTCGTGCGGGCGCGCGCCTGGCTTTCCTTCTTGATGGGTCGGCCGACCGGGCAGACTTCCTGGACGAAGCCGTTGAGCACGTTGACGAGATTGCTCTCGATTAGGGAATAGTGGACGAACTGGCCTTGTTTCTCCCGTTTGATCAGCCCCGCGGTTTCGAGGACCGAGAGATGCTGCGAAACGGCGGGCTTGGACATGCTGAAGCGGTCGGCGATTTCGCCGGCGGTCAGCCCCGATGCCGAGAGATAGGCGAGGATCTTGCGCCGCGGCGCGCTTGATAGCGCGTGGAATACCCGCTGGGCAGCACTGGTGGAACTGCCTTCCATCATGTCGTCAAAAGCCTCGTCTTCCAAATCCGGTCTCCGTGCCTGCGGCATCGTCGCATCGATCGCGTAAGGAATTAAGCAGTTAATGTATTGCTTAATTGTTTTCGCTGATGCAAAGTAATTAGGTAATTCCTTAAATACTGAATTGGTGGGCGGCGTTCAAGCGGAGAATGCGCCCCGAGGGAAAGGAGTTTGCCATGAGCAGCATTTCGACCGGGCGCATGATCGACAATGACAGCGATCCGGTGAAGGGCCGTGTGGCGTGGATGCCGGCAAAGTCGATCTGGATCAGCGCGATGACGGCGATTGCCATTGTCGGCGGGCCGCTGACCTTTACCGCGAGCGCCTTTGCCGTCTTCATTCTCCTGACCGCCGTCACGATCTGCCTCGGCCATTCCGTCGGCATGCACCGGCTGCTGATCCATCGCTCGTTCCGCACTCCTCTCTGGATCGAGCGCCTTCTCGTCTATCTCGGGACGCTGGTCGGCATGGCCGGGCCTTTCGGCATGATCTATGCGCACGACATTCGCGACTGGGCGCAACGGCAGCGGGACTGCCATGATCTTTATGCGCATCGGCGGTCTTTCCTCACCGACGCCTTCTGGCAGATGCATTGCGCGGTCGTGCTGGATCGTCCGCCAGGTTTCGTCATCGAAGAGCGCGTGCGGCGCGACCGCTTCTATCGCTTCCTCGAGGCGACATGGATGGCGCAGCAGATTCCGGTCGCGCTCCTGCTGCTGGCGCTCGGCGGTCTGCCTTGGGCGGTCTGGGGAATTGCCGTGCGGATATCGGTGTCGCTGACCGGGCACTGGCTGGTCGGTCATTTCGCCCATCGCGGCGGCGATCAGGGCTGGAGCGTCGATAACGTCGCGGTGCAGGGCTATAACCTGCCGCGTTTCGGGTTGGTGACCTTCGGCGAGAGTTTCCACGGCAACCATCACGCCTTTCCTGAATCGGCCATGCTCGGCATCGAGCCTGGACAGCCGGATCTTGGCTGGCATTTCATCCGGTTGCTGGCAAGGCTCGGCCTGGCTTCGGCGGTCAAGCTCCCGCACATGATCGTACCAAGGGAGGGGCTGAGGCGCGTCATGGCATCGGAAACCGCCGCTGACGGTTATCCAAGAGGCGATATCCTCCCCGACAGGCCGTAAATCGCGCGATCCGGCCTTGGCAAGGTTTCGAATCGTGCTTTAGGTTGCGGCCCGAAAACCAAAACGGGTCGAGCAAAGATGCGCCTTACGGACTGCTATAATTTTCATGATTTTCGGCGCATGGCCAAACGGCGGCTTCCCGGGCCGATCTTCGATTATATCGATGGTGCGGCCGATGACGAGGTGACGTATCGGCGCAATACGGCTGCCTTCGAGAATTGCGATCTGGTGCCGGATGTTTTGCGCGGGGTGGCCGAGGTCGATATGTCGGTGACGGTCATGGGGCAGAAGCTTGCCATGCCGGTCTATTGCTCGCCGACGGCGCTGCAGCGGCTTTTCCACCATCAGGGGGAACGGGCGGTGGCGGCCGCGGCGGCAAAATACGGCACGATGTTCGGCGTTTCCTCGCTCGGCACGATCAGCCTGGAGGAGGCGCGGCAGATCAGTAGTGGGCCGCAGGTCTACCAGTTCTATTTCCATAAGGACCGCGGGCTGAACCGCGAGATGATGGCGCGGGCGAAGACGGCTGGCGTGCAGGCGATGATGCTGACGGTGGACAGCATCACCGGCGGCAACCGCGAGCGCGACAAGCGCACCGGCTTTTCCATTCCCTTCAAGCTCAATCTCGCCGGCATGACGCAATTCGCGATCAAGCCTTCCTGGGCGATCGGCTGGCTGACGCATGAGCGCTTCGCCCTGCCGCAGCTCGAAAACCACGTCAAGATGGACGGCGGCTCGCTGTCGATCAGCCGGTACTTCACCGAGATGCTCGACCCCTCGATGTCGTGGAACGATGTCGCCGAGATGGTGCAGGCCTGGGGCGGGCAATTCTGCCTGAAGGGCATCATGTCGGTGGAGGACGCCAAGCGCGCGGTCGAGATCGGCTGCACCGGCATCGTGCTTTCCAACCACGGCGGGCGGCAGCTCGACGGCTCGCGCAGCGCTTTCGACCAGCTCGCCGAGATTGTCGATGCGGTGGGCGACCGGATCGACGTGATGATGGACGGCGGCGTGCAGCGGGGAACGCATGTTCTGAAAGCCTTGTCGCTGGGGGCAAAGGCCGTCGGCCTCGGCCGCTATTATCTCTTCCCGCTGGCTGCGGCCGGACAGCCGGGCGTCGAGCGCGCGCTGGAGACGATGCGCACCGAGATCGAGCGCGGCATGAAGCTGATGGGCTGCACCTCGGTCAGCCAGCTGACGCGGCGGAATTTGCGGTTTCGCGGCTGAGGGGCGTGGGAAGATGGCGTGATTGCCCCTCACCCTAACCCTCTCCCCGTAAACGGGGCGAGGGGACTTGCCCCGCGAGATGTGCGTGGGAACAGAGAGGTTGCGGCATATCCCTTCTCTCCGTCAAAACGGTGAGAAGGTGGCGGCAGCCGGATGAGGGGCTCTGCAGGACCCCGGCGGGCGATGAATGCAGGCCCCCTGCGACCGCCCATTTTCCCGACCAGCCTCCCAAAGCGATCTTCCGCACCGGCATCGTGAAACCTTTCGATTTCTGAGCCGTTGTCGCTGACATGGCCGACGTTACATCGAAATTGGAATCGGTCGACGGCGCCGATGCGCAAGGTGCCGAGAAGTCGCGCCAAGCGAAGGCATCGACTGTTGAGGCCGGGCCGCCGCCGGATGCCATCGAACCCGACAAGGACCTGACGCCCGAAGAGGCCGAGCAGGCGCGCAGGAAATATTTGCTGAAGCGGTTCTGGATCAGCGCGCGCGGCTACTGGGGACGCGGCGGCGATGGCTTCGCCTGGCCGTGCTCCATCGGGCTCCTGGTCATGATCGGCATGAATGTCGGCTTCCAGTACGGCATCAATCTCTGGAACCGCGGGATTTTCGACGCCATCGAGCGGCACGATGCCGGCACCGTCTATTTCTTCGGCGCCGTGTTCCCGCCGCTGGTGCTCGGCAGCGTGGCGCTCGTCACCTTCCAGGTCTATGTCCGCATGATGATCCAGCGGCGCTGGCGCAAGTGGCTGGCGACGGCGCTGATTGCCCGGTGGCTCGCAAACGGCCGGTATTATCAGCTGAACCTCATCGGCGGCGATCACAAGAACCCGGAGGCGCGCATCTCCGAGGATCTGAGGATTGCCACCGAGGCGCCCGTCGATTTCATCGCCGGCGTCATCTCCGCCTTTCTCTCGGCCTCGACCTTCATCGTCGTGCTCTGGACGATCGGCGGGGCTTTGACCCTGCCGATCGCCGGGGCGTCCGTCACCATTCCCGGCTTTCTCGTCGTCACGGCGGTGCTTTACGCCATCATCACCTCGACGACGATCGCCGTCATCGGGCGGCATTTCGTGCGGGTCTCCGAGGTCAAGAACCAGGTGGAGGCCGAGTTTCGCTATACGCTGACGCATGTGCGGGAAAACGGCGAGAGCATCGCGCTTCTCGGCGGCGAGGAGGAGGAGCGCAGCGACCTCGACAAGACCTTTTCCAACGTGCTGAAGCAATGGGCGCAGCTGGCGCACCAGCATATGCGCACGACCTTCGTGTCGCATGGCTCGATGCTGATTGCGCCCGTCGTGCCGGTGCTGCTCTGCGCGCCGAAATTTCTTGAAGGCAGCATGTCGCTGGGCGAGGTCATGCAGGCGGCCTCCGCCTTCGCCATCGTGCAAAGCGCCTTCGGATGGCTTGTCGACAATTATCCGCGCCTTGCCGACTGGAACGCCTGCGCGCGGCGCGTGGCGTCCTTGATGATGTCGCTCGACGGGCTGGAGCGCGCCGAACAGAGCGACGCGCTCGGGCGCATCCGGCATGGCGAAACGGAAGGCGAGGCGATGCTGAGCCTCAACGATCTCGCCGTGTCGCTGGATGACGGCACCGCTGTGGTCAAGGAGACGCAGGTCGAGATCGAGCCGGGCGAGCGTGTGCTGGTCGCGGGCGAATCCGGCTCGGGCAAGAGCACGCTGGTGCGCGCCATCGCTGGCCTCTGGCCCTGGGGCCACGGCAGCGTCGATTTCCACGCCGACAGGCGATTGTTCATGCTGCCGCAGCGGCCCTATATCCCCGCCGGCACGCTGCGCCGCGCCGTCGCCTATCCCAATGCCGCCGACGGCTGGCCGCTGGAGGAGATCAAGGCGGCGCTCGACAAGGTCGGGCTCGACTACCTGAAGGACAAGCTCGAGGAGGAAGCGCCGTGGGATCAGACCTTGTCCGGCGGCGAAAAGCAGCGGCTCGCCTTTGCGCGCCTACTCCTGCACAATCCCGATATCATCGTGCTCGATGAAGCGACCTCGGCGCTCGACGAGAAGAGCCAGGACAAAATGATGGAGATGGTGATCGAGCAATTGCCGAAGGTCACCATCGTCAGCGTCGCCCACCGCGCCGAACTCGAAGCCTTCCACAGCCGCAAGATCACCCTGGAGCGGCGCGAAGGCGGCGCAAAGCTCGTCAGCGATATCGATCTCGTCCCGCGCGCACGAAAACGTAACGTGCTCCTGCGCCTTCTGGAGGACGGGCGCGCGCTGCCGAAGGGCAAGACGCGGTTGAGCAAGGTGGAGGGGCCGCGGAACGGGAATTGAGGTCGGGTTGACGATGAGGAAAGGGTGTGCCGTGGGGCTACCCCCCTCTGCCCTGCCGGGCATCTCCCCCACAAGGGTGGAGATCGGCTGGGCGAGATGGCTTCCCCAAACAATTCAAGCCCAAACTCAGGCATTGTGATTGTCGATGCCGTTAGAGAGGGAGCGATGGTCAAGCCTCCTGCCGATCTCCACCCTTGTGGGGGAGATGCCCGGCAGGGCAGAGGGGGGTGCCACACGGCACAACGTCTTGAAATGCCTTGCAGGGGCCTCGAAGGGTGCCGGCGCTGGGGTGGATGCTAGGCGCAGCGTTGCGGCGTTTCCTTCGAGGCTCCGGCCTTGGCCTGCGCGCCCCGGGATGAGAAGCGCAAGAAGGTCCCGCGCCTTGGGGTCACAGGCGCGGGAGGAGGATGCCGTGGGGGGCTTTCGCCGGGCGGCTATTCTTGCGTCGTCGTCGAGGCGGAATTCTCGAGCGACTCGCGGATCTGGTCGATCTTGCCGTTTGCATCGCCGACGCCGAGAATGGTCTTGGCCCGGTCGAAGGCGGCGGGGCTGATTTCGCCTGACTTGGTGGCGGAGGCCAATGCGTCTTCCAGGGCATCGTCTCCGAGCAGCGGATCGTCGGGCGAAGGCTCGGTCCCGTTGGCGATCTCGTATCGGGCATAGGCCATCGCATAGGCTGATATCGCCGTCATGCGCGGGTCCGAGGTGTGCATCAGCGCCTTGTAATTGCGATTCAGCGAATTCAGGCCGGCAAGCTGGGCGGAGACGTTCTTTTCCCTAGTGGTGACAGTCTTGCCTGACTTGGCGTTTTCGGACTTGCCGGAGTTGTTTTCGGACTTGCCGTGGGCCTCGCCGGATTTGCCTTTGTCGCCGCCCTGGGATTTGAGGCTGCCGGAGCCGTTGCCCTGGTTGCTGTTGCCGTTTCCGTTGCCGCCGCCATGGCTTTCGCTGTGACCGCCGCCGTTTCCGCCACCATTGCCGCCGTCTTTTGCCAGCGCGGCCGCATCGAGCCCGATAATCGTTACCGGGCTTGCGGCAAGAGCCAGCGACGCGGCAAAGAGGGGTGCCAGAATTGCTATGCGCATCGTTTTTCTCCGAACCAGATCATGAAATCTCGATAATCGAGGCTTGCCCGGTGCGGCGCGGGCCGCATTCGCTCAAGCAGACGAAGATTAGTCGGAGATCGCGAGTCGCACATCGGGCGATGGTCCGGAGCCGCTGGGTCTATGGTCCTAGACGCGGCCGAATGCTTAACGATTTTTTCGACGGCGGGCCGTTGGCCTGCGGAGACAGCCAGTCGGCCGGAAAATCCTGAGCCGCGGCACCCCTTGACGGGAGCGGCGGCAATCCTGCCTACTTCGCTGAGGCAACGGGGGCAGGGGCATGGACAATCCGTCGAGGGAACCGTCAGGCAGGCCGGAGAAGAGGCCCGAGAACAGGCAGCTGGCGCGTGATCCCTCCATCACCATCCGCCGCATTCTCAAGGTCAACCATGCCGGCGAGTTCGGCGCGATCAGGATCTACGGCGCCCAGATTGCGGTGGCGCGGCGGCTGTTTCCGGAGATCGTGCCGGCGCTGGAAGAGATGCGCGAAGACGAGATCGAGCATTGCCGGCTGTTTTACGAGGCGATGCCGGCAAGACGCGCCAAACCCTGCCGCGTGATGGCGTTCTGGAGCCTCGGCGGCGCCGTGCTCGGTTTCCTGACGGCGCTTTGCGGGCGCAACATGATCTGGATCTGCACCGAAGCCGTCGAGAGCACGGTCCACCGCCATCTGGAGGACCAGCTGGCTTTCCTTCAGACCCGCGATCGCGATCTCCACGCCGTGATCGCCTCGATCCAGGAGGAGGAACTGGCGCATCTGAGGAAAGCCGAAGATAATCAGAAGGGCCGGGGGCTGAGCCGCGCATTGTTCCTGCCCGTCGTCGGCGCCCTGACCGACCTGATGATCTGGCTCTCCACCTTGGGAGATTCGAGCTGGATGCGCGCCGAAATGGCGCGCGAGATATAACGCCTATTTGGGCATGGGTGTCGGAATCCCGTCTGGCCGGCCGTCTTCAAGAGGGACGAGTTCTCGAGTGTGCCCTTGACGGTGGCCGCGTTAGTTCTGCCTACTTCGCGCAGTGGATTTGGGCGGAGACACCGTCAATTCGTCGACCGGGTCGGGCGCGAGCTGCAAATCCTCTTTGGAGATGCAATTGTCGTTTTACTCGTCGAAAATTCATGAGCTCTTGAACTTTCAGCATCAACTGCTTTCGGCATTCAGCCAGAGCTACCCGCAGGCGAATGACTTTACGCATCTGCTCAATTTCCCTCGATCGGGAATGCTCGTCGTTGACGGGCAGCGGTGGAAGTTTGCGAAACACGGCGTGGGCTTGAGGTTCGAGAGAGAGGAACCTGTTCCACATCTGGTTGTGGAAATGCATGATCAATTTGGAGATTGCGCGAAAGTGGATTGGTGGAGGCTCACGCTGTTTCTGGAATCGATGGGCATTGCAACCCAACGGGCGGATGCGGAACGAGCCGTATTGGAGCACAATCGCAGAACCCAATAGGTCGGTCCGGCAGCCATGTGCGCTTAGAGCCATCTGGATCCCGCCGCCGGCACTATATTGGGCATGGGTGTCGGAATCCCGTCTGGCCGGCCGTCTTCAAGAGGGACCAGCTATGGAGAATGACAATGACCATTACCATTACTGCCTTTGAACGGTCGCCCGATCGCGGCAGGGGGCTCGCGCGCGACATGCGGGTTCGCTGGGCGCTCGAAGAAGTGGGCGAGCCTTACGAGGTTCGTCTTCTCTCCTTCCAGGCGATGAAGACGCCCGCGCATCTGGCGCTGCAGCCTTTCGGCCAGATTCCGACCTATGAGGAAGGCGATCTCGCCTTGTTCGAGTCCGGGGCGATCGTGCTGCATATCGCGGAGCGTTATCCGGGCCTGTTGCCGAGCGATGCCAATGGCCGGGCGCGGGCGATCGCATGGATCTTTGCCGCGGTCGCCACGATGGAGCCGGTTGTCATCGAACGCGAGATGGCAAGGATTTTCGAGCGCGGCGAGAGCTGGCACGACGCGCGGCTTCCTCTGCTCGAAAAACGCATCCGCACGCGGCTCAGCGAACTTTCCGCCCACCTCGGCGATGCCGAATGGCTCGACGGCGCCTTCAGCGCGGGAGACCTGGAGATCATCTCGGTGCTGCTGCGGCTGAAGGGATCGGAGCTCCTGGCGGAACATCCGAACCTTTCGGCCTATCTCGCCCGCGGCGAAGCGCGGCCTGCCTATCAGCGTGCCTTTGCCGCTCAGTTGGCGGTGTTTAAGGCCGCATCGGCGGAGTGACGGAGGCTGGCCGTTTTCGCGTCGCGGAGAATCTGATTCATGCGATCCGATTAAGCCTTTGATTTCATGTGTGTCATCTCACGCTCAGCGGCTCCAGTGCCATCGCACGACCGGCGGGGCGGAGTGGCGGTCGATGAACACGAAGGCGGTGCCGTCGGAGCCGAAATTCACGAAATCGACGCCATAGGACTGGGCGCCGTGTTCTGCGATGACCGACATCGGGGATGAGGCGGCAGGCGGTTTGGTGGGAGCGTGGTGTTCCCATTCGGTCTCGCCTGCGATTTCCCTGTAGATGCTGACGGTGCAGCCGACGACGTCGGCTGGAGGCGCAGCACCGTCGACATAGACCATCTGATGGATCTGCAGGAGGAATTCGAAAGGCGGGCAGGCAATGCTGGATGGGTCGAGCGTCACGCCATTGCCGGTCCAGTAAGGCACTCCGCCAGCCTTGGTGTTCCAGCGGCTGTCGAAGCCGAAGGGCTGGGCAATGCCGTCGGGCAAGTTCATGTGATCGCCATCGTCGTAAAACGAAGAGACCTGCTCCGGCGGCACGGGATCGTCATGCGGCTCCCAACCGGCGATCCAGACTTCGCCATTGATGCTCTGGTTGCCATCCTCATCCGGCGGCTGTTCCGTCAGGCCGTGCCCGATTTCCTCGCATCTCAAGATCACGGCTTCGCATCCGCCGGCGCCGTAGCTGAGGCAGAGGAGATTGGCGCAGAAGAAGAGATGCAGCACGCCGCCCGCCGAACCGAGATCGATCGCCGGCGGATCATGCGCGAGCTGCGCGACCATGCTCATGGGATAGAAGCAGTCTGGGCAGACGGGCCAGCGGGCCTGCGGAAAGCCCCATGGCCGGCCGCCGAGCTTGGAGACAAGACGATCCTGCGGCTGTTGCAAGGCGGCGAGTTCGAATGTCGGGCGGTAGAAGCGCATGTGTTCGATCCGTGTTGCTGCCGGTGGTGCATCCGATCCTAGAGCAATTCCCGCAAGAGTGAGTAGTGGTTCGGAAGGCTCTCACTCATCCACGACCTGTGAGGCGTGCAATTGTCTCGCATTTTATCGATCTGATTCAAAGGTTTGAAGAAGTTGTGTGATGTGTTGCCGTTTCGAGCAGGGGGTTGCAAATGCTGGATGCAATATTCGCGTTTCGCGGGCGTTTGAGGAGGCGGCAATATTTGGGCGCGTCGGTGCTCATATATCTCGTCGTCGGCTGCATCATCACCGTTGGCTTCTGGATCATGAAGTCGGCACCTGGAAGCAAGCACGGCATAGGGGCAGGCGCCGTGCTCCTTATCCTGGCGATCCCGGCCCTGCCTTCCTTCTGGATGAGTCTCAGCATCCAGGCGGCGCGAATACGAGACATAGGCTGGGACCCGCGCATCCTTATCACTGCGTCCCTCGCGATCAACGCCGTTGCATATCTTGTCCTGTTCCTGATGCCGGAAGGGGCGATAACCGAGCTTATCTCGAAGCTGGTAAAAGGCGCGAACATTGCCTACGGCCTCGGCCTGCTCTTGCTGCCGAGCAACTATCACGTCCCGGCCGATCCGACCTTCGATGCGCCGCCCGCTCCGATGCGTTCGGGCAGGGTGGAAGTTTCTCCGGCGCAGCGTCTGCCGGGCCGCAATGGAGCCACCTTCGGCCGCAGGGGGCTGTAAGCCTTTCGGCGCGTCGTCTTGTCGATCTTTCATTCCGAATTGGATAGTGCGAACTGCCGCGGCGCGCGTGTTGTCTTCGACCGCGGAACTGGAGTTCGCGGTGGAAGATGAACAGGAAAGAATACGGCGAGGCTCTGAAGAGCTGGATGCGTTTCTGCGCGCCGGCCTGGTTCGGCAAATGCGGCAATTCAGGAAGGAGTTGCGATACACCTGGCCCCGATAAAAGGGGCTCGTCCGCATCCAAGAATGGTGAAGGCGAGCCCAAGGGCTGAATTGGCTTCAGTAGAAGTGCGGCGAGGTCGGGAGGAAGCCTGGCTTACGCAGAGGCACAATCTCAAGTGCCAGGCTTCCCTCGGGTCCTCTGTGCAGGACGGCTCCGATCTTAGATCATTCCGCAATTGGAACTAGTTGGACCAAGGTCCCAAGGCAGAACTTTTGGGGCAGACGTCGCTTTGCATCGTTTTGGCCGGCAGGCTTGCTGCGGCGCCTCGGTTCCCAACTTCTCGGCCCTCGTTCCCTTCCTCGGGTCTAACTCGAGGGACGTCACAGGAAACCGGTGCGCCCAAGTCCTTGGGCACGGAAGACGCTGTTTATCCAGGGTCGGGATCCATTGATTCAGAGGGAGAGGTGAGTGCTGACGTGGACAACGACCTAGAGGCCGGTGAGCAATTTCTTCAGCAGAGCGTTCAGAGTTTCCTGCTCGGCCGGCGTTAGCACGGAGATTAATCGCTCTTCCAGCGCCACCATCGGACCAATCAAATCGTCTATCGCGCGCTTGCCGCCGGTCGTTAGCGCAATTTGCTTGCCGCGCCGGTCGTTGGGATCGGGGCGTCGTTCAACCAGCCCAGCGCGCTCGAGCCGGTCCAGGCGGCTCGTCATGCCGCCCGAGGTGATCATTGCGGATTCGTAGAGCTGCGTAGGTGAAAGCATATGGGGTTCACCGGCGCGTCTGAGCGGTGTGAGCACATCAAATTCACCTACGTTCAGGCCGGCTTCCTTGAGCAACGGGTTCATGTGATCGCGGATCACGCGCGCGGCGGCATCAAGCAGGCGACCTACCGTTTCAACAGGCAACATTGGAAGCTCGGGGCGCTCGCGAGCCCATTCCTTAGCTGCGGCCTCGGCACGATCCATGGCAAATATTCCCTCGGTAAAATGTATCTTGCTATTAAGATACATTACATCTACTAACATTGTAGCAAGACAATAACGCGGGGTGCAGCCCTGGAGAAGGAGAAATTCATGCCCAAAATGATTTTCGTGAACCTGCCTGTCCGTGACCTCTCGGCGTCGACGGCGTTCTACGTGGCGCTCGGCGGCACTGTGAACCCGCAGTTTTCGGGCGAGAAATCCACCTCGCTCATGTTCTCGGACACGATCGGGGTGATGTTGCTGACCCATGACCACTACCGCGAATTCACCACACGCCCGATCGGCGACGCACGGCGCGACAGTCAGGCAATGATCGTCCTCACTGTCGATGACCGCGACGCCGTCGATGCGACAGTGAACAGCGCGGTTGCGGCGGGCGGTCGCGCCGATCCCAACCCGGCACAGGATCTTGGCTTCATGTACAACCGCCACATTGAGGACCCGGATGGCTATGTTTGGGAAATTGTATGGATGAACCCGGCGGCGAACGCCTGAACGTAAAGCTACGCAATGAGCGCCGCGCGGCAGGTCGCTGGCCGGCGCTTTTGCCGCTTTTCGCTCTGGTTCCGCAACAGGCCTGCGTCAGTAGAAGTCCGACCTGATCACCCAGCCGCCGGGCGTTCGGAAGAGATAGACCGATCCGGCATCTCCGACATAGAGGCGACCTTTGTCGTTGCTGTCGATCTGAAGGCAGAACTCGCCGTCCTCGGGCCAGTTATCGCCTTGGATCCAGGTCGGCCAGCCGCCGAGTTTCACGGGACATGTGCGGCGGTGCTGATTGGCCTCTGTGGCGTAGCGGCTTTTGAAGAACCAATCACTATCGTTGGATTGCGCGACGCGGTCCGGGAGTTCGAAGGCGATATCGTCCCAGCTTGGCTGTTCCGGGGCGCTTGCGCGCCATAGAACCGGGAAAGTCGGAAGTGCGTCGCTTTCCCTGTAGCCGGGACCGATCGGCACGAGGCCGGCGATCGCCGGATAGGTGCGGACGGCAAAGCCCTTGCCATTCTCGGCATCGTCAAGCGGGACGTCTTCGAGGTCCATCCAGATGGTGATGAAGGCAATGCCGGAAAAGGCAGGAAGGGCCTCGGCAAGTTCATCCAGCCGGATCTGAAGGAGCGGATGCATCGGCCGGCCGGAGGCCTCGCAGACAGGCACAGCCTCGCCCTCCGCGCCAAGGAAGTTTCCGCCCCACCAGCTTCTGGCCCGGTTGTCTTTCTCAGGCCTCTCACCGCCGATTTCGCCGAAGACGGCGGGTCGGAGCATCTGCTGCAGCATGAGAAGTGCCGATTCCATCGCCGCTTGGCTCGACGCGCCATCTTTGGGCGCGCCATTGGGCTCGTCCTGCCGCTTGCGAATGCCGATCATCGATTTCAGCAATTCCAGCAAATTCATTCCACGGCTCCCTTCGCCATCACCCACCCGCGCCCTGATACCTGCTGTTGGCATAGCGCCAATAGGCCATCGCTATCAGCACCCAGAGCGGACCGGCCACCAGCGCCACGGCGCCCGCCCAGTCTCCGAGGATCGGGATGGGTTTGCCGAGGAGGGCGCCGACGGGGACGGAGCTGGTGAGGGCGAGGGGTACGGCGGTGATGAGGACGAGCTGGATGCCGCCGGGGAAGATGTTCAGGGGGTAGCGCGTCAGCTCCCAGAAGCCAAAGAAGATCGAGAAGAGGTGGTTGGAGCGCACCCAGATCAGCGCCGTGGCGCCGATCATGGTGATGATGGCGGCGGTCAGCAGCGTTGAGCTGATGATTGCGGCGATGAAGAACAGCGCCGAGGGAACCGTCCAGGCGACATCGACGGAGAGGACGGCCCAGCCCATCAGCGGCACCGCCAGGAGGATGTGGCCGGTATAACCGACGTTGAGGCCGGAAAAAATCAGATAGGCCCACGGGCTGAAAGGCTTGACCAGCAGCGTATCGTAAGTGCCGAGACGCACCAGCTCCTCGAGGTCGCGCAGCTGCGTGAAGCTCATCGCCGCGCCCAGCGAATAGGCGAGCAGCTGGAAGCTGAAAAGCAGCGCGAGCTCCGGCCAGCGCCAGCCCCCCAACGTATCGAAGCGCGAGAGCAGGATGCCGATGGTGGCGAAGACGCTGCCATAGGAGAGGATCTGCGCCAGGCGATCGAGCCAGAAGGCGCCGCGATATTCCAGCTGCGAGCGGACATGCATGCGCACCAGCAGGGGAAGGACGCGAAGGTGATGGATGAGCATCAGTCAGCCTCCCTGCACGGTGATGCGGGTGGAGGCGCAGCGCCAGAGCCAGAAGACGCCGGCGAGGAACACGGCCGCCCAGGCGAGACCAAGGCCGAAATGGAGCCAGACCTCGGCCGTTGAAAGCCTGCCGAGATAGACGGCATTGGGATAATAGACCACCCAGGCGAAGGGCAGGTGGCGGGCGACGGTGGCGAGCGGTTCGGGGAAGAACCAGAAGGGCACCAGCAGGCCGGAGAAGAGTTGCAGCAGGGCGCCGAGGATCCAGTCCAGCGAGAAGCTCGTCATCAGCCAGAAGGCGATGAAACCGCAGAATGCCGACATAAGCGACAGCAGGACGAAGGAGAGCACCCAGAAGGCGACGAACATGACGCCATCGAACGCACTTGCCGGCGGCAGCATGCCGTAAAACAGCGCGGTGATAGCGACGGTCGGGATGACCTGCGTCATCAGGCGATAGCCGAAGCTGCCGCATTCATTGGCAAAGATATAGAGCGGATAGGAGATCGGTTTCAGCAGCCAGACGGCGATATCGCCTGACTTCAGCGACCGGCCGATCTCGTTGATGATCCGCTCGGGGCGGGTCGCGCCCATGACGGCGCCGCCGAGGAGCGCATAGGTCACCATCTGCTGCAGGGAAACGCCGTCGACGACGGCGCCGCCGATGCCGGCAAAGGCGGCAAGCCAGATGGCGACGCGGGCGAAGACCTGCACGAGCTTGCCGAAGATATTGGCCCAGACTTCGTTGCGGTAGGCGAGCTGCGCGTGGAAGGCGCTGCGTGCGAAAGCAAGGTAAGCGCTCATGGTGTGGGCGCCTGAGAGTTGCGCGCAAAGGCGAGATAGGCGCTCATGATGCCTGGGCTCTCGCATTGCGGCGCTGGTAGAAGGTGCGGATGACCTCCTCAATGTCGGGCTCGTGCAGCGCCACGTCCTTCAGGCCGCGATTGCTGCCCACCTCGGAGAGGATTTTCACCAGCGACACGTCTTCGCGCTCGATCAGGTAGTTCTTGCGCAGGCCCTCGTCGCTGACGAGCGAAGCGGTGTGGAGCGGCAGGGGGCCGGGGTCTGTTGAGAATTCCAGCGTCAGCCGCCGGGCCGAGCCGAGGGCGGCGCGCAGGCTCTTCAATTCGCCATCGAAGATCAGCCTGGCGTGATCGACCATGATCAGCCGCGGGCAGATGGTCTCGATATCCTGCAGGTCATGGGTGGTGAGGATGATGGTGACGCCGCGCTCGCGGTTGATCTCGGCGAGGAAGCGCCGCACGGCATCCTTGGCGACGACGTCGAGCCCGATCGTCGGTTCGTCGAGGAAAAGGATCTTCGGATCGTGCAGGAGCGACATAACGATCTCGGCGCGCATGCGCTGGCCGAGGCTCAGCTGGCGCACGGCGCGATCGAGGAAGGGCGTGAGATCGAGCAGCTCGCTGAAATGGCGGAGATTGTCGGCATAGCGGGCGGCCGGGATATCATAGATGCGCTGGTGCAGGGTGAAACTGTCGATCAGCGGCAGATCCCACCAGAGTTGGCTGCGCTGGCCGAAGACGACGCCGATCTCACGGGCATTGGCCATGCGGGAGAGATGCGGCGTGCGGCCGAGCACGGAAACCGTGCCGTCGCTCGGCACCAGAATGCCGGTCATCATCTTGATCATCGTCGATTTCCCGGCGCCGTTCGGGCCGAGATAGCCGACAGCCTCGCCGGCCTCGATATCGAAACCGATATCGGACACGGCGGTGACCTCGGTATATTCGCTTGTCACCAGCGTCTTGAAGGCGCCGAGGAGACCGGGAAATCGCTTGTGCTGCCGGAAGCGCTTGCTGACGCCCCGGGCCTCGATCAAAGCCGTCATGTCTATTTCCCCAGGGGATAATTCAGCCGACTCGGCGGCGACAGGGGTGGAGAACGCAGGCTAGCGAGAAGTGGGATTCGTTCAAGCTCAAGTTGCTTTTTTGGCGATCATGATCGCGATCGAAAGCACCTTGGGGTGGGATCGATAGTTGCCGGATTTTCCGGTTCAGCCGGGCGGGCCGAACCAAGTCTTCATCGCGTCTTCAAGACCATCCTTCGTCCCGTCGCCGACCCAGGCGACATATCCGTCGGGCCGGATCAGCACTGCTGACGGAGCGGAGACCGGGCCTAGCGCCGGCAGTTCCCATAGTCCGTCATATCTGGCGTGAACCAGCATGATGTCGTCCGACCACGGGGTGATGTCGAAGCTGCCGGAGCCGTCCAGCACCAGGAGCACCGGCCGCGCATTGTGGAGGAGGGTGAAGACGCGGGTGGGGCCATCCGATGAGGTGAGATCGAGATCGGGCATGCGGCGGCCGAGGAGGGGGTGGCCTTGGCCGAGGTCGTAATGGATGGCAAGGCCGGACATTTCGGCGGCAATGCGTTTGCGGGGCTCGTCCATGCCCAGCAGTTCCATCATGATATCACGCAGGGCTTCGGTGCGGTCGTCGGCCCGCTGCAGGGCGACCTGCGCCATCGTCGTGCGCAGCACGCGGGCGCCGACCGGATGCCGCTCGGCGTGATAGGTGTCGAGCAGGGCGTCGGGCGATTGTCCTTTCAGCACCCTGGCGAGCTTCCAGCCGAGATTGACGGCATCCTGCACACCGGTGTTGAGGCCTTGCCCGCCGACCGGAGAATGCACATGGGCGGCATCGCCGGCGAGGAAGATCCGGCCCTTGCGATAGGCCGCCGCCTGGCGCGACATGTCGGTGAACCTGGAGATCCACTTCAGGCCATGGATGCCGTAATCCGTTCCGAATGCGGCGATGAGCGCCTGCTTGAGGTCGTCGAGTGTTGGCTCGGCAGTGGCGCCCGGATTTTTGTCAGGCACCATCACGCCGATCGGGCCTTCACTGGCAAAGATGACCTTGCCGTCGCGGATTTCATATTCCTCCCGGCCGAAGGCGTAGATGCCAAGCGCGGTGCGATGGACGCCCAATGACGGCTCCTCTGCCATCTCCACCTCGGCGAGAATATTGCCTGATGTCGCGTCCCATCCGTCAAAGGCAATGCCGGCCGCCTTGCGGATCAGGCTGCGGCCGCCATCGCAGCCGACGAGGTAGCGCGCCCTGAGCGAGGCGCCGTCGGAGAGTTCGACGGTGACGCCCGCGCCGTCCTCGGCAAAAGAGGTCACATCACGGCCGCGATAGATCGGCACCGAGAGTTCGCCGACCCAGCCGGCGAGAATGCGCTCGATATGCTTCTGCCGCAGCGCCAGACCATAATTGTGCCGGGTCGGGATATCGCTGATATCAAGGCGCGTGACCGCAAATCCCGTGACCTGGGCGATCTGCCCTGCCGCAAGGAAGCGGTCGACGATGCCGCGCTGATCGAAAACCTCCAGCGTGCGGGCGCTGAGACCGCCGGCCCGCGTGCCGAAAAGCGCCTGGTCGGGGCGGCGTTCGACGATGGCGACGTCGATGCCGGCCAGCGCCAGCTCGCCCGCCAAGGTGAGGCCTGTGGGACCTGCTCCTGAAATCACGACTGCATGTTCCGTCATCGGCAAATTCCTCCTGCTGGTTGCGGTTGGCCGGCTGCGGCAGCCGGCGGCGCCTTTGCCCGATCTCCGCGCGCCCTATATCGGCGATATGGATAAGATCTACGTCCTGCTCATCTTCGCTGCGGCCATTGCCATCATCTTTCTTGCCGGCCGATGGAACACCTCCGATGTCGATCACTACATGGGCTTCGACAATCTCCGTTCGCGCCGCAAGAGGCAGGCTCCGACCGAGGACGCCGATGGGAAGGAGGAATGAAGCGGCATTCTTGTCGGTTCCAGGGGACTGACCATGTCGGCAAACTCCTCTTCCGTCATGCTCGGGCTTGTCCCGAGCATCTGCCCACGTCGATGCGCAGCAGATCCTCGGCACATGGCCGAGGATGACGCCGAGTAAGGAGCGAATTTCGTCAACAAACTGAACCGCCGATGCACAGATGTCGGCAATGCCAGCAGAAAATTTAGCGGGAACGCTTCCCCAAGCTCCCTCATTCCTGTGACAGGCACAGGAATGAGGGAGCCAAGAAGCCAGCTTGCCCGTTCCGCTTGGGCCGGCTGACGGATGACAGACGTATCCGGCGAAATCCCGTGAAGGACGCTGTTCTGATGTCGCATGGCATTGAATTCTGCTCCTGCCTCAAAACGCCAAGAAACGTCAGCTTCCCCGGCCTCGGGAACGCTGACGCAGGATTGCTGCCGCATTCGCGGGCATCGGCCGTTCGACGCGTCTGTAGACGCTGCCGTCGCGCGTGCGGGTCATCAGGCCGAGTTCGTAGAGTTCGCGCCGCAGCAGGGCGTGATCTCCAAACAGGTGCCTGTCACGCAGAAGGGCGCTGACCTCCTTTTCGGACATTTCCCTGGCCGCGGGAATTTGGGACCAGAGAACCCAAAGTGCTGCTATCTGATCCATGCGTCTTGCGGGCCAGCGCATCAGGCGAAGGTCGTCATCGAAGCTGCGTTGAACGCGATCGACCAATTTTTGGTCGATCTTGAGATCGATCAGTTTTCGGTCGATCTCGTCCTCAATGACGGGCGCCGGTGCGGCGGGGGCTTCCTCGCTGGCCGATGGTTCGGCCCTGGCGCGCAGGCTCTGGAAACTGCCGTGGCCGGCAGCCCTTGCCAGCATGTTCAGGAACTGGAGGTGAGAGGGAAGCCCATCATGGCCCGAGAGCTGCATGCGGAGCGATTTGGCAAATGAAGACGTGTCGCTCACAGTGAGCGGAATGAGTTTTCTGGACATGACCTATCCTTCGGTCGTGCCGTTCCAAACGGATGATCGGTGATCGCCCTTCCGACATGGCACGGGATCGGTGTCCATATCTTCGTGATTGTCAGGTTTAGCGTGTTCCGGAGAACGGCGATGCCTGGGTGAACTGCAGACCCGATCCAGCGAGTATCATCTCGACCCCGATATTTCAACCGTTTTCAAGCTCGGCGGGCTTTTCAGCGCCTGACGGTTGCATCATCGCAGGGGCATTAGTCCCGGACAAAATCCGCGGCGGTGAGGGGAATGGGCCTGTAGCCGCCGACATCCGCTATGCCATATTCCCGCGCCAGCTCCGCCGCGACCAGGACGCGTCCCGTTTTCGACATCAGCTTGGGGTCGCGCCAGAGCCCTGATATGACATGGCCGATGAACTGGGGTGACTCGGAATTGGACATGTCGAAATAATCGGCATTGCGCAGCACCGCCTCGGTGCGCACCAGTCCGGGATAAAGGGCGGCTGCGGCGACATTGTGCGGGCTGAGCTCATGGGCGAAGTCGGCAGCCATCTTGTCGGCGGCGGCCTTGGCCACGCCGTAGATCGCATTGCCCTCGTAGAGCTGGGCCGCCCAGAAGGAAATGTTGACGATCAGGCCGCGCCTTGCCGAAATCATCAGCGGAGCAACCGCGCGCGACATCATGAAGGCGCCCCTCAGAGCGGTTCCGATCATGGCGTCCCAGCGCCAGTCGGGCTGCTCCCAGAAAGGCTGGGGCCAGGTGAAATGCCCGTCTTCGACCATGTTTTCGTAGCCGGGCCAGGCGTTGTTCACCAGAATATCAAGCCTGGCGCCGGCGCGGATCTCTTCGGCCACGCGCTCGGTGTCGGCATCCCTGCCGTGGTCGCATCGATGGACGAAAAGGCGTCCCGGCAGCGTTGCGGCTTCATGCTCGAGCCCTTCGAGGGAACCCGTGCGTTCGGGCACGTTCGCATCCGCCTCGAAACGGGTCCTGCCGGTGACATGGACCGTGGCCCCTTCCGCAAGCAGGGCAAGCGCAATGCCGCGGCCTATGCCGCGACTTCCACCGGTTACCAAAGTGACGACATCTTTCATGATGGCCGGCCTCCTGGATGATGGGCTGTCGATCGAAGCAGCTGGGGCGTCATATTGGCACTGCGGCCTGTCCGGCGCGACGGCTTTTTCGAGAAGGATCTCTCGCCCTCAACTATAATCCTGACGGCGTTGGCGCTAAAATGCGCCTCTGATGTGGCTGGCCTCCGGCCGGCAGGTTGGTAAATTCGCCATTGCACAGGAGACGGCATGACGAAGCATCGCATCTACTCAGTCAGCGTCGCGAGCGTCTATCCCCACTATATCGCGAAGGTGGAGAAAAAGGGACGCACGAAAGCGGAGGTCGATGAAATCATCTGCTGGCTGACGGGACACAGCCTGGCGACCTTCGCCGAACAGTTGGAGAAGAAAACCAGTTTTGAGGATTTCTTCGCGCAGGCGCCCGGGATGAATCCCGCCCGATCGTTGATTACGGGCATGATCTGCGGCGTGCGCGTGGAAGACATCGAAGACACCACCATGCGGGAAATCCGCTACCTCGACAAACTGGTCGACGAACTCGCCAAGGGGAAGGCGATGGAGAAAATCATGCGGCAATAGCGGCTCGCGCCGTGCTGCCGCTATTCGACGAGGCCGAGGATCGGGCCGTAGCCGCCGTGCCAGGAGCGGTCGTCGCGCCCGAGCGCCGGATCATAGAGCCCGACGCCGTGGCCGCCATCGAGGAAAAGCGCATCCTGGCATTGCAGCTGGTCGCGGAAAAGGCGGGCGAAATCGTGGAAGCTCACATCGCCTTCGCTGATCGCGAAGCGGACGCTGCTGCCGCAGATGCCGACGCCGCCACGGCGGGTCCGGTCGGTCGAGCCGGGGATGAAGATCGGGTTCAGCGCGCCCGATATGACGAGCATCGGCCCGGATTGCGTGGCGAAGCGCGCGGCCGGGCGCCGGTTCAGGAAGTCATCGGTCGGCAGGATCTTTGCGCCCTCTCCATCAAGAAAGAACACGCCATTCGGCTTCTTGTAGAAATTCGGCAGCGACCCGGCGGCGCCGTTGGCCTTCGCCCTGTTGGCGGGCCGCAATTCCTTGCCGTTCTCGACGTAAAGCCCCATCGGCGAGAAATCCTGCCGGTACATGCCGGCGTTGAGCGCGAAGACCAGATGTCCCCCGCCGGCCTCGACGGCTCCGGCGACGCTGGAGAAATAGCGGTGAGGCTCGCCATTCTCGTTCTTCCAGAACAGCCGCAGATCGGCTTTTCCCGCATCCACCGTACAGACGATATAATCAGACCCTTCGAAGCTTTGCGGCGCACAGGGCTCGGCATGCGCTGCCTGCAGATGCAGGATCGTTGCCGCGAGCAGTGTGGCTGCGGCCAGCAGGCCGTGTCTGAGTGAGGTCATCGGTGCCGTTCGCTTTCTTTCAGATCGCCCATGAAACACTATCCGCGGGACTGCAATATGCGGTCGGCGGGGCAGGGGCAACGATGTGATCGCAAGTGGTGGCCATATTGCGGAAATGTCGTCTTCAAACCCCTCCCCAACCCCTCCCCACAAGGGGGAGGGACTTAACCAAGCCGCTCGCTTGTCGTCAGAATAACCGAGGAGGGTAATGAGAAGCGCGGCGACCGCTCTCGTATTCCGCAACTGGGAGAGAAAAGATCATGAGTGTTTATGCAACCGTCGGCGCGCTCGATCTGGATCGGTCGAACGCCTTTTACCATGCAGTGCTGGCAACGATCGGCTGGAGCAAACACAACGAGTTTCCCGGCTGGTGCGCCTATTCCGAAGGGGGCAAGGGCGAGGGTTTCGTTCTCTGGGTCTGCGAGCCGTTCAACGGCGAGGCGGCGAGCGCCGGCAACGGTGCGATGATCGGTTTCATGGCCAAATCTAGTGCCGCGGTGCATGCTTTCTACGAAGCCGCGATCGCCAACGGCGGAACGGATGAGGGCGGCCCCGACCCGCGCCCGCAATACGGGCCGGATTGGTACTCTGCCTATATGCGCGACCCGGCCGGGAACAAGATTGCGATTGTTTATAACGGGTGAGCCGCTCCTCTCCCGATGGCTAACGACCGCGCCATGTCATCTGCGCCGGAAATCAGAAGTTTCCGGCGCAGATGACATGCGGACCCGCGCCCCGGTCCGGTGCGTTCTGGGGCAGGCCGAAGAAGCGTTTGGCCATTTCGGTGGGGCCGAGATCCTCCAGGGAGGTGAAGCCGAGGGCGCGCAGGCGCCCGGCAAGCTCGGCCGGATCGAAGCGCGTCAGCCAGGGCTCGCCGGCAGCGGCCGTGCGCGCTCCCATTTCGGCGGCGCGGGCGCGGCGTTCGGGCGGATAGTTTTCGAGCGGTTCGCCATAGTCGAAGACGATGGAGGCGCCCGGCAGACCGGCGACGAAGCTGAGCAGCGCGAAGACCGAGGCTTCCCGGAGATAGGGCACGACGCCGAGCCAGATGAAGAAGGCCGGCGTTTCAGGCTTGAAGCCGGAAGCGATGAGGCGTGTTTCGAGATCCTCGCGCTCGAAATCGACGGGAACGAAAATCGGCAGGCTGTGCGTCAGCCCTTCCTCACGCAGCCTCGTCTGCTTCCAGCCTTGCGTGGCGGGATGGTCGACTTCGAATACCTTCAGGCCGGGATGGGGATTGCGCAGCGCAAAGGTATCGAGCCCGGCGCCGAGGATGACGGCCTGGGCGACACCCCTTGCCAGCGAGCGCGCCAGGCAATCCTCGGCATATCGGCTTCTGGCCGCCATCACGAGGCGAAAGGAGCGCGTGGCGGGATCCCGCGCTTTCAGGTCGGCCTCGGCCGCCGCCTCCTCGCCGAGGATGCGGCGGGCATAGGGATCGGAAAAGATCGCGCCGCCATCGACGCTCTGATGCGCCGCCCTGTGGGCAGCGGCGGCCATTGCCGTTCGGCTGGGTTCGGATGCCTGCATGACGGTCTCTCAGCTGTAAATCGTTGTCTCCAATCGCGCCGACCGGCACTTTGCCCGCGGCCTCGTCGCTAGAAATTTTCGTTCAAACTATGAAGGTTCTTGCGCATTGCAATGCCCGAAAACCAGATTTCGACGGGACGCCAATATTACTATATCTACCTTACGTCGAAATGTGTGGCAGGAGTTTTACAATGCCAAGAGGAGCAATTCGCGCTGTTAAGGACTGGGATACGCTCAACAAGGTCGCAGCACGAGGATATTTGGACGCCATAGAGTGTCTGGCCATTGTAGACCTTCTGGAGCGTACAAATGCGCCGGCAGTGATTGCGAGCGCTAATGACGATGGTTTCGCCCGAAGCATGAAGCTTTGTCACAATGCGCTATGGTTCAAGTTGCAGCATTTTGTGGTTCGGGCATATCTCGCACCTTCTCGTGAGGACGATCGTCATCTCAGGGCAGCAATGGTCTTTCTCAACGAGCCCGGTTGCGTCGCGGCGATAAGTGATCGTCATTCGCTCGATCGTTTCAAATCGGCCCTAAAGCGTTTTGATTTGGCTCTTGCCGATCCCCGATTAGAGCGTCTGACCCATATGCGACACAAGCAACTTGCCCATTTGGCTGAATACAACAGCGCCTCTCCACCTACTTATGTCGATCTCTTTGAATTCGCTAGCTTGACGGCAGTGATCTGGGAGGATCTGGCGCACGGCAGTGGAGTAGCTACTGTTAGCCTTGAGGCTCAGCTGCTCGCCTATCGCGAGAGCGCGGAGGTGTTCTGCCGACAGATATCGCCCGCTACTGTCCCGGCCGGAAAGTCGTGAAGTGGTGGATTGAGCATTTGAACTAGCTGCCAATTTACGTTCTTCGCGACTCCATGAGGGAGCAATTGCTCGAAGTCCTCAGTTAGACGCCGTCCCGGCGGCGGGAACAATGACAGGTTACTCAATAGTGATTATTGCAGCTTTAAAGTGTAGGTGGTAATTTTTACTTTGGTGCTGATGTATTGCTGAATATTTTGAGGGGCCAGCCATGCATAAGGTCATCGACAGCCCATGGGAACTCGGCCATTGCGCCAATGCGCTGAAAGCGGCCGGCGTCGAAACGGTGATCCGTTACTACAATCACAGCAATTCGACCCGACTGCCGCAAAAGCGGATCGAGAGGGCCGAATATGACGATATTCTGGAAGCGGGCCTCTCGCTGGCGGTGGTTTTTCAGCAGCGGGGCGGGGCCGGCGGCAATATCGGCGATCTCGATGCCGAGTCCGGCGTGCGCGACAGCGACCGCGCTCGTGCCCTTGCCGAGACCTATGGGCAGCCGGAGAATTCAGCGATCTACTTCGCCGTCGATCACGATTACTACAAGGCGGCGGATCTCGCCTCGATCAAAGCTTATTTCGGGGCGGTTTCAAGCGCGCTGAGAGGCAAATATCGTGTCGGCGTCTATGGTTCCGGCACGGTGGGCAGGGCGGTTCGCGATGCGGGTTTCGTGGACTTCATCTGGCTGGCGGCGGCGACCGGCTGGTCTGGTACCAGGGACATGCTCAATACCGACCAATGGGCGCTCTATCAGGTGGTCCCGCCGCTGGCCTTTCAAGGCGTCAGCTATGACGGCAATATCGTCGGCGGCAAATGGAAGGATTTCGGCCAGTTCCGCGCCGACGCGGAAGGCGCCATCGCGCTGGGCGCCTCGAGGGAGTTCGCGGCTGCGATCGAAAGACATTCGGAACTCGCCGAGGTCAGCGCCACCGGCGGGCTCAACCTGCGCCGCGGGCCGGGCGAGAGCTTCGCGGTGGAAAGGGCGCTGCCGCTCGGCACGCCGGTGACGATACTGGAGCGCAACGGCGACTGGGCCAAGGTCGATCTCGACGGCGACGGCACGGCCGACGGCTATATGCATGCGAGCTTCCTGAAGGTGATGGCGGGCGGCTTCCCGATCGAGGAGGCGATCGGCAGGAGGCCTTACGACGTCGCCAGGGCGGAACTGGAACGGGGCGTTGCCGAGGTTTCCGGCAGCGGCAACAATCCGCGCATCGTCATGTATCACAAATCCACCAATCACTGGTCGGGAACCGACGACAGCGTCGCCTGGTGCTCCTCCTTCGTCAATTTCTGCGTCGAGCAGGCGGGCATGATCGGCACCGACCGGCAGGATGCCAGAAGCTGGAAGGACTGGGGCGACGACGTGACCGAAAATCCGAGGGAAGGCGACATCGCCGTCTTCGCCCGCGGCCCGATGAGCGGCTCGGACGGGCATGTGGGCTTCCTCGTCGCCGACGAGGGCGGGCCGACGGTGAAGATCCTCGGCGGCAACCAGAGCAACCGCGTCTGCTACCAGACCTATCCCAAGGACGGAAATCTCGGCAGCACACGCTACCGCCTTCTCGGCATCCGCAGGGGCTAAAGCGGAACTGCCGGGCAAGGCGCCGGTCGCGGCAGCCCCTGCGTGACGGGCTGCCGCGACCGGCTGTTGGGGGTCTCCCGGAGTGTCGGATGAGGGCGACGGGGCCGGTATTTTGACCCTCGAGAAAACCGGGATCTTCGGTCCCTACCAGGCGGTGCGGGCGGCGCCGAGCGCTGTCGTGTGAGGGGAGGAGACGAGGGCGACCTCAGGCTTGAGCGAGACGGCGCAGTTTCCCGGGAAGGTGAGTTTGTGCAGCGTCAAATGCTTGAGCAATGCTTCCGCGTCGCGCTTCTCGGTAAGCGGAAATGTCACAGTCATGCGAGTCCTCCAACGAAACAACTGAGCATCTGTGAAAAATTAAAATCCAGTTTCTGTTGCGCTGCAACAAGAAAATTTTAACGATAAAATTAAAATCGATTAATTTATGGGTCGGTATTTTTAAAATCGTTTTAAATGGCGGAGGGGAAGATTCTCTGAGCCTTGGCACGGGGCATTCTCTGACGCCCGCTATTGGTGGGCGCGGTATTCTCCAGCATCCCTCATGCTGAGGTGCGCAGCCCGAGAGGGCGGAGCCTCGAAGCACGCGCTCCAACGCTGCCCCCTGCAGGCATTAATCGCTGGCGCACCCGCCTCGTCCTTCGAGGCCCCTTCGGGGCACCTCGGGATGAGGCTGGAGGCGCGGTGCGTCAGGGGAGGTAGTCAATTTCCGTTGCGGGCGGCCCAGCTGCGGAGCCGCAGGCCGTTCAGCCGGATGAAGCCTTCCGCGTCGTGGTGGTCGTAGGCGACCGCACTTTCCTCGAAGGTGACGAGGTCGGCGCAGTAGAGCGACGATGGGGAGGTGCGGGCGATGACCGAGGCGCTTCCCTTGTAGAGCCTGACCGTCACCTCGCCGGTGACGAAGGCCTGGCTGTGGTCGATCAGAGCCTGCAGCATCTCCCGCTCGGGCGCGAACCAGAAGCCGTTATAGATCAGCTCGGCGTAGCGGGGCATGATCTCATCCTTCAGGTGGGCGGCGGCGCGATCGAGCGTGATGGATTCAATGCCGCGATGGGCCGCAAGCAGGATCGTGCCTCCCGGCGTCTCGTAGACGCCCCGCGACTTCATGCCGATGAAACGGTTTTCGACGAGATCGAGCCGGCCGACGCCATGGCGGCCGCCGAGCCGGTTGAGCTCAGTCAGCAGGGTGGCCGGCGTCATGAGCCTGCCGTTGACGGAAACCGGATCGCCGCTTTCGAAACCGATGGTGATGGTCTCGGGCGTATCGGGCGCGTCGACCGGGTCGACGGTGCGCTGATAGATATAATCGGGCGCGATCTCCGCGGGATTTTCGAGGATCTTGCCCTCGGTCGAGGTGTGCAGCAGATTGGCGTCGATCGAAAACGGCGCTTCGCCGCGCTTGTCGCTCGGCACCGGAATTCGATGTTTTTCCGCATAGTCCAGAAGCTCGCTGCGGGAGCGGATGTCCCACTGGCGCCAAGGGGCGATGACTGCGAGCGACGGGGCGAGCGCATTGACGGCGAGTTCGAAGCGGACCTGGTCGTTGCCCTTGCCGGTCGAGCCATGGGCGACGGCATCGGCGCCGACTTCCCGGGCGATGGCGACGAGATGTCTTGCAATCAGCGGCCGGGCGATGGAACTGCCGAGGAGATACTGCCCCTCATAAAGCGCATTGGCCCGCAGCATCGGAAAGACGAAGTCGCGGACGAACTCCTCGCGCAGATCGACGATGCGGATATCCCTGACACCGAGCAGGGCGGCCTTCGCCCGCGCCGGCTCAAGCTCCTCGCCCTGGCCGAGATCGGCGGTGAAGGTGACGATCTCGCAGCCGTAGGTCTCCTGCAGCCATTTGAGGATGATCGACGTATCCAGCCCTCCCGAATAAGCGAGGACGATCTTTCCTATCTTTCTTGCCATCCGATATCTCCCAATTGATGCGTGGAACGATAGGTCAAACCACACGCAATGAGCTTGCGAAGTGTCTCAGGAATTGCAAAAGATTGGCATATTGTGCCGCTGCTGCATGCCGGGGAGCTATATAATGCCAGTCATTCTCGACGTGATCGATCGCCATATCCTGCAGGTGCTTCAGCGCGACGGGCGCATTTCGAATGTCGAGCTGGCGAAGGAGGTGGGGCTGTCGCCTTCGCCGTGCCTTCGCCGCGTGCGGCTGCTCGAGGAGGCCGGGATCATCGATCGCTACGTCGCGGTGCTGGATCCGGCCAAGGTCGGGGCGGGACTGACGGTCTTCGCCCGCGTCTGGTTCAAGACGCAGGATGCCGAAGTGACGCTGCGCTTCGGCGAAGCCGTCAGGCGCTTTCCCGAAGTGATGGAATGCTACCTGACGACGGGGGAATGCGACGCCGTGCTTCGGATCGTCACCGCCGACCTGCACAGCTACTGGCGTTTCCAGGCCGACCACCTGACCCGCATTCCAAGCGTGCTTAGCGTCAAGACCGACGTGCCGATGGAGACGCTGAAGCGCAGCTACGAGCTGCCGTTGCGATAGGTGGGTGTTCGGCCGGGGCCTACCATATCGATGGAGTGTGCGCCCGGCTTCTGTTGCTCTTCGCTAACGCTCCGTGGGCAGTTGCAACGTTTTCGCGGCATTCCTACGTATCCACCAGATGGAGCGAGGGTGGGAAATCGATGGGGAATTCGCCCTTCTGGTGACGGGCGCGCTCTTGCTTATCCTGGCCATCATCTTCATACCTCGCGCTCTATGCAGACTGGCAGGCTGGGGCTGGCGGCTTTTTCGGCCTCGCGCTGGTGACAGGGTGAACGCCGGATCGGCCGAAGCGCGACTCAGGATCACACCTTAGGGGCGGCCGTTATGACCGGCTGGCGGCATTGCATAGGTGCTCAGTGGCCTTCGATCTCAGCCACGGCCAGATCAAACCGGCCGGCTTGAAGTGCTTCCCGCTTTATGCGGAATTGTATGAGCCCGAGGTCCCACCACATGAAGCGCGGGCCATCACAATCGCTGCAGAGCTGCAGCAGCAGAACGTCATCATCTTCGAGGTCGGATTGTATGCCGTCGCCACTCCCGAACATTCGGTGTGACAAGTATCCCCTCAGCCTAAGCTCATTGGCAGGGTCGCCGGCGGCGAGCAGTTCCGGTTCCTTTTCTGCGATGCCAGGAAAATCGGAAAGCAGGGTCGTCAAAGATGCGCGTAGGGCAGATTCGACATCAGGGTGCGAACCCCAGGCTCCCGCTTCCTTTTCGAGCAGGCGATTCTGCTCCAAGACATCCAGGACCTTTCCTCGAACTTCAGGCGAAAGCCTGGTTTCCCTGCCCATTGCAATGAGGTCTTGCGTAAGAGCGACCGCTTTTGCCTTCCAGTCGTTGTAAGGTTGCAGCAATGCGTCGGAATATTTGCCGTGGCTGGCGAGAACGGTTTCGATTGGCAATATATTCTCGAACCAACCGTTTCTCACTTCGTTCAAGAGCATGACGGCGTCTTCTACATGGTACGGCAAGCTCTCCGGCTTCAACTTGACTCTGGATCGATACCAGTTTTCGTTCTCCTCGGCGCGCAGCATTGAGAGGCACTCGTGCGCCAGCTCGCGGACGTCGGACAGTTCGACATCAGCTCTGGTTTGTGGACCTTGCCTTCGTACGGTCTCCGGAACCTTCTCTGGTTTTAGTTCGAACGGATTTATCTCTCTCCAGAAATTCCGGATGACATCGGCAATGCCATGTGGGGGTTCGGGATCAGATGGCTCCACGACAAGAGCATCCTCGAAAGGTCGAAGTCGAGGATCATCCGGCCCTGAAAATTGCGGCATGTCCCACACGTCAATGACGGTGAAGCGAACGGTGCATTTCGGAAAAAGCTCGCCTGTGGGGGCGTCCGGATTTCGATATTCGCTTGCCGGTGTTTGACTGTAACCCAGGTTGTCGATCATCCAGCCGGCGTCTTCCGGAGCCGCGCGGCCGGGTAAATCCGCGGCATTGCCGGGATAATAGAGGACGCGCCAGGCGACTGAATCATAGGATTGGAGCGGTTCATTCGATTGCGACAATGCGAAGAAATACAGCATGCCGGACTTTGGAAGCGCGTCGCGCGCCTCGATCCTCGGGAGCTCCTCGAGATTGATTTGCGCCAGAAAATCCAACGATGCCGTTGCGCCATCCTCGAAATCAATCCTGGGCCAATCCAGGGTCGGAGGAAGGTTAGGTTTTCCTCCTATCTGTGACAGGAGCCGCGTGGTTTGATCCGGCGGCCAGATCCGATCCAATCTGATGCTTTTGGAGCAGTGAGGGCGCATCAGCGCGGCCGCTTCCTCCAGGGTGATGGGCGACTGCGTCTGATTAATCATCTCGTGTTCTTCCAGGTCTATAAATAGCGGCGGTGCTGACCCTTGGAATCAGCTCCGCCTGAGGGCTCCGCACTATCTCGCGGGTACACCAAAAAATCGTAAAGTCGTTTGCTCCTTTGGCCACCATCGGGTGCGGCACAAGGACGCTTCGGCAAGCCGTTTGAGGGAATGTCGAAGCGCCTGACGCCGTCGAGATCGACGGCGGAAATCCGCCGTCTGCAGCTTGTTCTAGCGGTTACGCCTTCAGCGCGGCGGCGTAATCGGCCGCGTAGGTCTTGAGCGAACGCGGAGTTTTGCCGGTCAGCGTCTCGACGTCGCCGGTGACGACGGCGGTCCAGCCCTGGCGGACCGGGTAGAAGATCGAGGCGAGGAAGCTTGCGTAATCGGCCGGCACGCCGGCGCCGGTGAGGATGCCGATGAAGGCCTCGTCTGATATGGCGTCATAGGCGATCGGTTTGCCTGTTGCCTCGGAGAGGATTGCTGCGGCTTCCTCATAGGACAGGGCTTGCGGGCCGGTCAGGTTGAATGCCTTGCCGTCGAAGGCCGAGGAGGTGAGCGCGGCGACGGAACTTGCCGCGATATCGCGGGCGTCGATGAAGCTTGATTTGCCGTCGGCGGCGGGAACCGCGATCTGGCCATGGTCGATGCCGGCTTTCCAGAAGTTGTGGAAATTATCGGCGAACCAGTTCGGGCGCAGGATGACGTAAGGCGTGCCTGACTTTTCCAGCGCGATCTCGACCTGGCGATAGGGAATGGAATCGTCGGCATCGACGCCGAAGACGCTCTGGAGGACGACCTTCACCTTGCGCTCGGCGGCTGCTTCGATAATGGGCAGCAGCAGGCCCTTGGCATCGACATGGCCGGAGGGCAGCAGCACATGGGCGCGGTCGACGCCTTCGAAGGCCGGGCCGTAGGTTTCCGGCCGGCCATATTCGAAGACGACGCCTTCGGCACCCGCGACCGGCTTGCCGGAGCGCGAAGCGGCCTTGACGGCCTCGCCCTTCGCCAGAAGCCCATCCACCACATGCCTGCCGACGGTGCCCGTCGCGCCGAGGACCAGAATCTTGTTGCTCATGCCAATCTCCTTGGTATCTATTGGAAACTATCTTCCGATAGGATAGATACAGGTAATTCAGGATTGGAAAAGAGAGCACTTTTTCGTAACATGGTTTCGTCAGGGAAACCGGACCCGTGAAAAAGGGGAGAGCCGATGACGGCGATGCAACAGGCCTATGACGTCTACGAGGACCGCTGCCCGACGCGGCTGGTGCTGGACCGGCTTGCCGACAAATGGGCGGTGCTCATTCTCGACCGGCTGCAAGGCGGGCCGGTGCGCTTCAACCATATCCGCCGCGATATCAAGGGCATATCGCAGAAAGTTCTTGCGCAGACGCTACGGAAGCTGGAGCGCAACGGGCTGATCTCGCGCACGATTTTCCCGACCGTGCCGGTAACCGTAGAATACGCTCTGACCCCGCTCGGATCCACCCTGACGGATACGGTTTCGGCCCTTGCCCATTGGGCGGAGAAGAACATGGACGCGATCTTTGCGGCCCAGCGCGCTTATGATGAGGCGCATCCGGGGTGAGGGTGTTGTCCAGCGGGAGAATGCCGCATCCATAACAGCCGAGATGATACCGGGTCAGCGCTTAAGAGAGGCTCATCCTGAGGTTCCCCGAAGGGGCCTCGAAGGGCGAGGCGGGTGCCGCCGGATAAAGGCAAGGAGCAGCGTTGCGGTGCGTGCTTCGAGGCTCCACCCTTTCGGGCTGCGCACCTCAGCATAAGGGACGTCGGAGGATGCCGCGCCCTGATGGCAGACGTTTGACAGAATGCACTTCCGAGGTTCGGTCGGAGGTCACTCGACCTGGATATGGATATGGTCGTCGTGGCGGGCGGCGCGGCAGCCTTGGAAACGGAGGTGGGTGTCAGTAATCCCGAGCGCGTTCTTCAGATGCGGCTCGATGAAGATCTTCTCAAGGTGGTAGCGGGTCACGCCTTCCGTCGTCAGCCAGGCGATCATGGCCGACATGCGCTGTTCCTCCAATCCATAGGCCGGAAAGAGGGGCTGGAGCGCATCGAAATCCCAGCGGGTGGTGAGCCAGTCGTTGCGGCCTGCGCAGGGCAGTTCGTCGCCGGGGGCGGGTTCTTCGAAGGCGAAATAGCCGATCGGGGAGCGGGTGACGCCATTGAGGAAATGGCCTTCGGCATCCTTGTAATAATAGGCGAAGTCGAGCTTCCTGCCGTCGGCATGCGACAGATGCGGCAGGAGCGGGAAGCCGTTCATGAAGGGGAAATTCGCGTCCAGCGCCACGGTGACGGTTCCCGGAAATTCCTGGTCCATATGGGCGGCGAGCGCCATTGCCAGATCGCGGACCTCTGGTGTGACATAGTTTCGGTTGAGCGCGCAGTAGATCGGGGAGCGGACCACGAGATGATCCGCGGCGCCTGACAAGCAGGAGAGGGGAACCCGGCCGAACATCGGCGCGGCGAGGCTGGCGGCGAATGTCGCGCCGGCATAACACAGCAGGAAGAGCGCGAGCTTTGTGGGAAAACGGATGCGCCAGATGCGCGATACGGCGAGAGCAAGCAGATAGGCGATGCCGCCGATCTGGGTGAGCAGCGTCAGGATGAGGACGATCAGGGCGTGGAGAGTGAAGCGGAGCACCGGGCGGCCTTGCGGAGGGGACGTGGCATTGCCATAGGCGAGGGGGTGGGGTTGCGCAAGGTGGTCGGGCCGCCTTGTCCTTCGAGGTCCCTGCGGGGCAGCTCAGCAGGATGAGGTTTTTGGACGCGAATATCTTCCTCCGCCTTTACCGGCGTGCCGTGTGGCAACCCCCCTCTGTCCTGCCGGACATCTCCCCCACAAGGAGGGAGATCGGCAAGAGGCAACGCCCCGCCCTAAATTTACGGAATTAGGGAGCAGCTGCCACCGGCTCCGATTTCCTGGCTTTGAAGCGCCTGCTCCACAGCGGCCGCTGAAGTGTCGAGCGGTCTAACGCCTCAATCGATCGATGCCATTCCATCGATCCTGATTTCAATTGAGCATCCGGCTGGGACATCGCTTTCGCTCCATACGCAACCACTCCAGAGGATCGCGATAGTGACGCCAATTGTTTGGGGAAGCCCGTGAGCCCAGCCGATCTCCCCACCTGTGGGGGAGATGCCCGGCAGGGCAGAGGGGGGTACCACGCGGCACTCACATTTCTGAGACGCGCATCCTCCGCACGCCGCGTTATGCAGCAACGGCAACGTACAGGGATAGGCTCTCTCGCAGCGCCGCCGCCCACGTGTGCAGCCTTTCGGCTTTCCGAATTGACAGCATCAATTACCTGACCTAAGTCAGATAATATGGTTTCCGATCCTATCTCCCGCGTCCGCCGCTTTAACCGTGCCGTCACCACCGAGGTCGGGGCGCTCGATACGTCTTTCCTTGGGCGCGGCCGTCCGTTGGGGGCGGCTCGTGTTCTCAATGCGATCGGCAAGGGGCAGTCGGATGTAGCGGCGATCCGGGATTATCTTGGTCTGGACTCGGGTCTGATGAGCCGGCTGCTGCGCAGCCTGGAGGAGGAGGGGTTGATCGAGACGGTTGCGAATGCCGGGGATGGGCGGCGGCGCGTTGCCGGGTTGACGGAGGCCGGCCGTGGCGAATTCGAGGCCTATGAAGCGCTTTCCAATGCGCAGGCGGAAGGGTTTCTCAAGCGCCATCGCCATCCGGAAGAGCTCCTGCGCGCCATGGATATCGTCGCCGCCTCGCTCAAGCGCGATCAGATAGTGATCGAGGAGAAAGACCCCCGGCATGAAGATGCGCTTTATTGCCTCGGCGAATATTATGCCGAACTCGCGCGCCGCTTCGAGAAGGGGTTCAACGTATCGCTTTCGCGCGATCCCGATGCCGGGGATATGATCCGTCCGCGCGGCGTCTTCCTGGTGGCGATGTCGGACGGTCTGCCGATCGGCTGTGTCGGGCTGAAGGGCGGCGGCGAGATCGCGGAGATCAAGAGGCTCTGGGTCGCCCCGTCGGCGCGGGGGCTCGGCCTGGCGAAACGCCTGATGACCGATGTCGAGGAGATCGCCCGCGGGCTCTCCTTTCAGCTTCTGCGCCTGGATACGAACAGCGCACTGCCCGAGGCGCAGCAGCTTTATCGCGGCAGCGGCTGGAACGAGATCGACCGTTTCAACGACGACCCCTATCCGGATACGTTTTTCGAAAAGCGCCTTTGAGCAGTGGCTCCAGCGCCGCATGATTGATTCATGCGGCGCGCTTTTGCTCTAAAGCGCGTCGCGATCTTTCAGATTCGCTTGCCGCACTTTAGGTCTTTGTTTTCGCATGTCTTTAGCGCAAAACCGCTGCACACTTTTGCGCGACATGCTTTAGGCGGGCGATGGCGCCATCACATGCGCATCGACAGCTCGATATCCTCTGCAAATGGCGTCGACAGATAGCCTGACGCCGGCTGGCGCACGCGGGCGAGGTATTCAGGGCTGACGTCGGCGTTATCGGCGATGATGAGCGCGCCTGGGCTCAGCCGGTCTTCCACCAGTTCCAGGATGTCGCGATAGAGCGCTTTGGCTCCGTCCAGGAACAAGAGGTCGATTGTCTCAGGCAGATCCGTGCTCAGGGTCTGGAGGGCATCGCCTTCGCGGATCTCCACGAGATCGATGAGGCCGCCGGCCGTCAGGTTAGCGCGGGCGCGGGCGAGCTTCGATGGCTCGAACTCGCTGGTGATCAGCCGGCCGCCGCCATTGTCGCGCAAGGCGGCGGCGAGATGGAGGGTCGAGATGCCGAAGGATGTGCCGAATTCGACGATCACCCGCGCGCGGCTGCTGCGCGCCAGCATGTAGAGTAGCGCGCCGGCCTCCCTGGAGACGGGCAGCCAGAGGTCCTTCAGGCGCCCGTAGAGCTCGAGATATCCGGTCTTGCTGCCGATCAGGCGCATCCGCTCCTCGCTCGACAAGCCAGATGTCGAAGGGCTTGGGGCCGCCGCGGCTTCTTCAAACAGGCGGTCGAGCAGTGGCGCCAGCGGGGCGGTGGTCAATGTCGTCATTGGGGTCATCTCCTTGAAATCGGCAGGTTCTTGCCTGGAGTTGAAAATACGAGTAATTCGTCGCATCTGCTATTCGCATTGCGGAGCTTTGCCATGACCGATCGTCCAAGAGCCCGGATTTCCTCACGAAAACAGCCCAAGCAGGCCCGCTCGAGCGAGCTCGTGGCGGCGATCCTGGATGCCGCTGCTCAGGTTTTGGCGCGGGAAGGCGCACAGCGCTTCACCACGGCGCGGGTGGCTGAAAGGGCGGGCGTCAGCATCGGATCGCTCTACCAGTATTTCCCCAACAAGGCGGCGATCCTCTTCCGGCTGCAGAGCGACGAGTGGCGGCAGACGACCGACATGCTCGGCGGCATTCTTGCCGATGCGCAAAAGCCGCCGCTCGCGCGGCTGCGCAGCCTGGTCCACGCATTCCTGCGCTCGGAATGCGAGGAGGCGGCAATGCGCGTGGCGCTCCATGATGCCGCGCCGCTTTATCGCGATGCGCCGGAGGCGTTGGCGGCGCGGGCATCGGGAGACCGCATCGTCGAGCTGTTCATGCTGGAAGCGCTGCCTTGCGCGCCGGAGGCGACACGGGCGCTCGCCGGCGACCTGATCTCGACGACGCTCGGCAATGTGGGAAAGCAGTTTTCGGAGACTGAGCGAAGCCTTGGCGAGATCGAAGCCTATGCGGATGCCATGGCCGATATGTTTTGCGCCTACCTGGAAGCGCTTGGGGTTGGCGGGCAGGGAGCGTGACATCTCCCGGTGGTGCGCCCGCCTCGTCCTTCGAGGCCCCTTCGGGGCACCTCAGGATGAGGCTCTCTCTGGGGCTTGGTGCGCTCTGGGACTTGGTGCGGCATTCTCCCATGCCCCTCATGCTGAGGTGCGCAGCCCGGGAGGGCGGAGCCTCGAAGCACGCGCTCCGACGCTGCTCCTTGCATCCATCAAGTGGGCAGATATCAGTCGCGGGCCATCTGCACTGACAGCTCGGCGAAAAACGTCTCGTGAGGGGTGTTCATCTGGACGAGGTCGACGGCGATGGTGACGGCGCGGCGGCCTTCGGGGCTGTCGATGTCGAGTTTCCTCTCGCTGCACCATTGCCGAACGGCATCGGTGACGATCGATATCTCGCAGTCGTCGAGGGAGATGAGTGACAGCAGCATTTGGCGCCCTCCATGAAAGCGGCAGAAGACGTATGATCTCTCAAGCGGTCTCGCCGATGATCCCATGGGCCGATGACGGCTACATTACGCTCCTCGCGCCGCAAATCCAGAGCTATTTTAATACGATTTGATGATGCTCCGAGGGCGCTTGCAGCGGCGATGCGACTGCCGGCACTTGCGGCCATCGAGGCCGCAAGTGCACCGCGGGATGTGCCGAGAGGGCCTATTTCGCCAGCACGATATGCGTGGCGTGTTCGCTTGCGACATGTTCGGTGACGCGGAAGCCCAGTGCGGGCAGGTCGATGCCTGAAAACATCGCTTCGCCCTGGCCGAGGACGACGGGGGAGACGGCGAAGTGCAACTCGTCGATCAGGCCGGCCTGGAGATATTGGCGCACGGTCGACACCCCGCCGCCGATCTTGACGTCCTTGGCGCCGGCCGCAGCCTTGGCCTTTTCGAGCGCCTCATGAATGCCGCCGGTAATGAAGTAGAAGGTGGTGCCGCCTTCCATGACGATCGGCTCGCGCGGGGAATGCGTCAGGATATAGGTCGGCGTGTGGTAAGGCGGGTTCGGACCCCACCAGCCTTTCCAGGTATCGTCCGGCCACTCGCCGCGGATCGGGCCGAACATGTTGCGGCCGAGGATGAAGGCGCCGAAATTGGCCATGGCGCGCGACGCATAGTCTTCGTCGATGCCTGAGGAGCCGTCGTCCTTGCCCGTCATGGCGCGGAAGGTGCGGGTGTGGAAGAACCATTGGAACATATCAGGCCCCCGCTTTCCCAAGGGATCGTTGAGGCTTTGTTCCGGCCCGGCGCCGAAACCATCCACGGAAACGGAAAACCCTGCGACGCGTACTTTCGACATGAATTCCTCCATCTGATTGTGAAATGAAACTAGTTGTCTTCTCGCATAAGCGATCCTATAATGCAACTGGTTTTTGCTGGAGATGCTTCGTGGATATAGAATTGCGGTCGGGCTGCCCGATCAACCTGACGATGGAAGTGCTGGGCGACCGATGGAGCCTGATTATCATCCGCGACATCATGTTCGGCAACCGCCGCCATTTCCGCGAACTCCTGACCCATTCGCAGGAGGGGATCGCCTCCAATATCCTGGCTGCCCGGCTGAAGCGGCTGCTCAAGCTCCGCTTCATCAGCAAACGGGACGATCCAAGCCACAGCCAGAAGGCGATCTACAGCCTGACGGAGCCGGCAATTCAGCTCGTTCCGCTCTTTGCCATGATCGGCGCCTGGGGGCGGCGTCACCTGCCGGTGACAGAGGATCTGAGCATTCGCGCCCAGTTGCTGGAGGAGGGCGGTCAGCCGCTCTGGGACGAATTCATGCAGGATCTCCGGCAGATCCACATCGTCGATCCGATCGGCGGAGCGAACGGGACTGTGACCTCGCCGGTGCTGGCGAAGCTGACGGCGGCGTTTCTCGAAGTGCGCGCGAGATCGGCGGCGAAGGCGTCGTGATGCTGCGCTGATTTCAAAGACAAGCGGCAGGCTGGCTTGATTGCAGCCGGAATTTACTGTATTAAATTTGAGGTACGTACATCAAATTGCGGACCAATCAGACGGGTCTGATCAAGCGAACTTCGCGAGGCAATAGAATGAACGGGTTCAAGCTTAATCCGGAATTCGTCATCAGAGACGAACAATCTCTTCGAAGTCTGTTCGATGCGACACACGCGCTCGCCCTTCAAAAGTGCCAGGACAGCCTCGGCAAGCATGCCCAGGATTTCATAAGACGCTCTCCATTCCTGTGTATCGGCACGCAGGATCTGAATGGAAAAGCAGATGTCAGCCCCCGCGGCGACCCTGCCGGCTTCGTCAAAATCCTCGACGAGCGCACGCTTGTGATACCCGACCGGCCCGGCAACAACCGCCTCGACACGCTGGTCAATATTCTCGCGAATCCGACGGTTGGACTGTTGTTCATCATTCCGGGGTTTGACGACACCTTGCGGGTGAACGGTCGCGCCACTCTGGTGAAGGACCCCGACCTTCTGGCGAGCATGAGTGTCAACGACCGCGCTCCCAAACTCGCCATCGTGGTTGAGGTGAGCGAGGTCTTCATGCACTGCGCCAAGGCGTTTCGGCGCTCTCACCTGTGGAGCCCGGATCATTTCCAGGATCGCACGACGATGCCGTCTCTTCTGAAGATCATTCTGGATGAAACGACCGGGGCGCCAAACGACGGGAACGAGATGCGCCGGATCGATGAAGATTTGGAGGATGAGTACAAGAGGACGCTTTACTAGCCGCTGGAGAGCGGGGGGATTGTCCCCACCCGCTGTCACATCTCCGGCAGGCCGGCCTTTCGGAAGCCGTCAACAAAGTGGTCTCGCACAGATGCATCGCGCAGCGGCTGGGAGCTGAGCCAATGGCCGATCGTGAAATGAGGGTGGGCGATCAGGAACAATTCTGCTTCTCGCCGTGCCTCCTCATGGTGGCCCAACTGCGCAAGCGTCGCAGCCAGGAATTTGCGTGAGTTGGTACGATACGTGTCTTCCCTGCGGAGCGTAGCGCTTGCCGCCTCATAGTCACGCGCGGCGTATTGCGCCTGCCCAAGATGACAAAGATACCAGCACGCTGGATAGGGATTGAGCCGCAGAGCTTTTTCGATCTGCGCCAGTCCGTCGGCAACCCTGCCGTCCAGCACTGATACGTCCGACATGGCGGCCCAGGTGTCGGCGTGGTTTGGGTCCAGCTCCAGGGCCTTGGCGAAGGCGGCCTCCGATTCCTCCCATCGCCGCTCATAAGCCAAAATGGTCCCCAGGACGTAACGGCAGCCGGCATCGTTGGGATCCAGGTCGACCGCCTTCTGCGCTGATGTCACCGCCATCCGACGGTTGGGATCTTCGGGCTCGCCGAAATGAGCCCAGGCCAGCCAACGGTTATAGGCGAGCAGACCGAGCGCCTCGGCATATGTTGGCTCGAGCTTGACCGCGCGTTGGAGCAGCATATAGGCCTCACGCTCAGTTTGCGGCGACTCTTCCGTCAGGAGGCGGGCGCGCACACACAGGTCGTACGCCTCAAAGTTCTTCGGCCGATTGCGCGGCGTCGGGATGGTCAGCCGGCCGACGAGGGCTTCAACAATCTTGGCGTTAACTTCATCCTGTAATTCGAAAACATCTTCCACCGTCCTGTCAAACCTCTCGGCCCACAAGTGCCGGCCGCCAGGCGCGTCGACCAATTGGGCATTGATGCGGACACGGCCCATTGCGCGTCTGGCGCTCCCCTCCAGGACGTAGCGGACGCCGAGTTCCTGGGCGACCAGCCGTACGTTGACCGCCTTGCCCTTGTAGCCGTACACGGAATTGCGCGCGATGACGAACAGGCCAGCCGTACGGGAAAGGTCGGTGATCAGGTCTTCGGTCAAGCCGTCGACGAAAGGCGCGTCCGCTTCATCCCCACTCATATTCGTGAACGGCAATACGGCGATCGAGGGAATTTCTGGCAGCGGCAATATGCTCTGCAGCGCATCCGGCCAATGCCACACGTGGACCGGGCGAGTCAGGTTCTTCAGGTAGCGTTCGCCTGCATCAAAGAACCGGTCGCTAATCTTGCCGACGATCTCGCCGTGAACACTGGCTGAAATGCAGATACCTCCCGGCGCGGCCTGCGTCTCCAAGCGCGCCGCGACATTGACGCCGTCGCCGAGGACGTCTGAACCGTCGTCAATGACATCACCCAGATTGACGCCGACACGCAAAAGCAGGCGCCGGTCTCCGGAAGTCTCAACAGCGGTGGTGGCCCGTTGCATTTCCAACGCTGCTGCGACCGCTTCCACCGCGCTACCGAATTCGATCAGGAAGCCGTCGCCCACAACCTTGAAGATGCGACCGTTGTGGCGCATCACAGCCGGCTCGATAGTGCCAGAACGGAGTTCCCTGAGGTTCGCCAGCGTTGCGACTTCATCTGCCTCCATCAGGCGTGAATATCCCACCACATCGGCAACGACGATGGCGGCAAGGCGACGCTGAAGAGATTGATCCGTCATGTGAGGACAAGCCTAACGACTAAATTAGCAAGCTATTGTTCAACCGCGGATGAGTCAACAAATCGTAAGAGGTAACGTCCAGGCGATCTCCACCTCCATCGAGCCGTCATCCTTCTTTGTGACCGACGGCGTCGAGGTGGACGACACTTCTGGCTAACTCTCCAGATGCGGCCAGTCTCCTTCCGGCCCCAAATCGGTCGCTCCTTCACACCGAGCCCAACGACTGCTCCTGGCGCATTGCGGACGATGACCACTGGCTGCGCTTGGGCCAAATGCGGTCAGCGCCGCAGCGCTTTCGGTTGGTGGCATTTGCACCATAATTCCGAAATGTCCGGTCGGGCCTGTTGGTCGCGGGCATCTCTACCTCACGAACAGTATCACCAGCGGGCCGGCCAGCAGGCTGGCGAGGATGAAGGCGGGGAGGAGGTAGGTTTCGAGGATGCGGAGGATGGATTTGAGGTGGCGCATCTTGATGTCCTGAATTGCGATGCCGGATCCTCGGGTGCAACAATTACGGCAGCATGACCGGCTGCCTTTCAACCTCCGCAATGTTGCTGCAACGCTTGCGGCCGAAACCGGGGCGCAAGGATTGGGTGGGCGATGCGGATTCTGCTGATTGAGGATGAGAGGGAGTTGGCCGAGGCGCTGTCTGCGGCGCTCGGCAAGCATGGGATCGTGACCGACCACACGATGCATCTCGGCGATGCGGTGGAGCTGACGCGGCAGAACCTTTACGATGCGATCCTGCTCGACCGTCGCCTGCCCGATGGCGAGGGGCTGCGTTTCATTCCGGAGCTGCGGCGGACGGGGAGGGATACGCCGATTATCGTGCTGACGGCGCGGAACGAGCCGAAGGAGCGGGTGGAAGGGCTCGATCTCGGCGCCGACGACTATCTCGGCAAGCCTTTTCTTGTGGAGGAACTGATGGCGCGGCTGAGGGCCGTGCTGCGCCGGCCGCCCAATCTTTCCGAGCTCAAGATCACCGCCGGGCGGATGGTGATCGATCCACTGCATCTCAGCGTCACCGTCGGCGATACCACGCTCGATCTGCCCCGGCGCGAGCTTCTGGTGCTTGCCGCCCTCGCCAGGCGCAAGGAGAAGACGGTGCTGCGCGCGACGCTGGAGGCGGCGGTCTACAATTACGAAGAGGAAATCCAGTCGAACGCGCTCGATGCGCATATATCGCGCCTGCGCAAGCGGCTAGCCGAAGCCGGTGCGGAGGTTTCGATCCACAACATCCGCGGCGTCGGATATCTCATGAAGGAAGAATGATGGCCGCGGCAGGAAACGCCAATCCGTCGCTCTGGTGGCGGCTCAGCTGGCAGCTCAGCCTCGTCTTTATCGGCGTGGTGACGGCTGTCACCATCGGGCTCTGCTTTTACGGTGCGACGATCCTCTCGCCGAACGTCGCGCTGGAGGACCACATCACCGACGTGCTGGCGCGGGCCGTTGCGCTCGATGCCGAAGGGCGGCTCGAAATCAAAGACACGCCGGAGCTCGATGCGCTCAAGCAGGAGTATGACGGGCTTTGGTATGTTGCGGCCGTGACGAACGGTTCTTCCGTGTCCTACGGAACCATCCCCGCGGCCTATAGCGAACTTGTGCATCTGACCCATTTGTTCGAAGGGGCCGATATCAGGGGATCGGCCGGCACGGATGAGATCGCCTCGGTTGAAAGCGTCGAGACGCCGATCGGCGAGCTTAGGGTGTTGTTCGGCGGCGTCGCCGACAAGGGCTGGCCCGTTCTGACCCTGATGGGCGCGGTTTATCCGATCTACGTCCCGCTGTTTGCCGTCGCCCTGCCTGCGGTTTTTCTTGCCGTTCCCAGGATCGTCAGGCGGGGCCTTGCCAGTGTCAGCGAGGTTGCCCGCAAGGCATCGGAGATCGAACCGCGTCGCTACGATGCGCGCCTGCCGCTGGACGGCATTCCGAGGGAGGTCGCGCCGCTGGTGATCGCCTTCAACGAGGCGCTCGACCGGCTTGAGAACGAGCACCGCAAGCGGCAGCACTTCCTGATCGATGCGGCGCATGAGCTGAGGACGCCGATTGCGATCATGCAGACCCGGATCGATGGAACGGCCGAGGGGCAGGAGCGCAGGCGATTGCTCGACGGCGTCGCGCGTCTGGCCGAGACGGCCGAGCAACTGCTCGATTTCGAGCGCAACGACCAGGCGGCCGATCTCAACGAAGCCGTCGATCTCGTCGGGATCGCCCGAGGCGTGGTCGCCGATCTTGCGCCGCTCGCGATCGGCGCCGGCTACCAGATCTCGTTTCAGAGCGAGGTCGAGAGCTTGAAACGCAAGGGAAGCCCGTCGGCCCTGCCGCGGGCCGTCAGCAATCTCGTGCGCAACGCTATCGACCATGGCGGCGGCAGCGGCATGATCACCGTTTCCGTCTCTGCTTCCGGCGGCGGGCGCATCAGCGTCGCCGACGAAGGGCCGGGCATTCCGGCCGAACACCGCGAGCAGGTATTTGAACCCTTCTACCGCATCACCCCGAGGAGCAGCGGGGCGGGCCTCGGCCTCAGCCTCGTCAAGCAGATCGCGTTGAACCATGGCGGCGAGGTCAGCATCGAGAGCGCTGCTGCCGGCACCGAGGTGACGATCCGGCTCGGATAGATCAAGCCTCTCCGGCGGCTCATACCGCCGGAGAGGCTGCAATGCTGCGGCAATTCTTGGCCGCCAACTTCACTTGAGATCAACGGCGACGGAGGCCAGACAGAGTGCGCAGCAATCCATTTTCTCCATTCATTTCAAGACGGGCAACGAGCGCCCTTTCTCTCGCCCTGCCGCTGGCGCTTGCCGCGGCCGGCGCCGGCTGCAGCACGGTGCCGCTGAAGGAGGGCGGGACGCTTTCTTCCTACGCCAATCTCGGCGCGCCCAAGGGGAAGCTTTCGAAATCGCGCGTCTATGTCGACGGGGTCGGCCTCGCGCCGGCGAAGACGGCTGCCATCACGCCGACGACCTTCGCCTTCAGCGCCGCCACCCGCATCAAATCGCCCGATGACCGGACGATGGTGTCGAACGCGCTCGACCGGGCGCTCTGCATTTCGCTCAGCGACAAATACCGGATGGTGGCGCCAGGCGAGCCGGCGGACCTGACGATCCGCTCCGTCATCACCGACATCGTGCCGACCAACAAGGCGATGGCAGGCGTTTCCACGGTGGTGAGCGTCGGCTCCGGCTTCGCGCTTCCCGTCGGCGTGCCGCGCCTGCCGGTCGGCCTCGGCGGACTGGCGGTGGAAGCCGAGGCGATCGACGGCGCGGGCGTGCAGCGGGCGGCGATGGTCTGGGCGCGGGGCGCAAACTCGCTGCAGAACAAGCCGCGCGTTTCCGAGGTGGGCGACGCCTATAGCCTGGCATCGAAATTCAGCGGCGAATTTTCCCGGATGCTGATCGCCCGCCAGGAGCCGAAGGGCCTCGACCTTTCGCTTCCCTCCGGCCAGCGGATGAAATCCTGGCTCGGGGGAAAACCGAAATACGCTGCCTGCGACGCCTTCGGCCGCGAGCCCGGGCTGGTCGGCGCAGTCGCCGCCAAATACGGCGCGCCGCCGCAATGGACCGAGAAGAAGCCGAAGCCGGCAGCCGCGGCTTATTAATCGAGCGCTCAGCCCGTACCCCCGGGGCTGACGGGACTGATGGAGCAGGCACGGCAAGCCTTGCTCCGTTCGTCTTTTACGGCCGGATATTTCAGGGTGTCGGGCAGCCTGGGGTATAGCCCTAACGGGAGTCTTCTCCATGGAACTGCACGCTGCACAGCAGGCACGATCTCTCATCCGAACGGATTATTGAAATCACTGGTTCGGTCTATAGTTAGAGCAGTTTCCGGCGATTCCACGCGAAACAGTCGTGGATTGGGCTCGATCTTCGCGACGAACTCTATTTTTAAGATCCTGCCCGAAGCAAGCAGATGTGGCGGTGCAAGGGGACCTTCATGGCTGGAGCGGCCTTGATCGGTCCGATAGGTTCCATGTCGTCGGATGACGTTTGAAAGTCAACGGCATGCGCAAAACAATGGCAGTCGGCCTTGCCGCCTTGATCGCCATGTACTTTCTTGGCGGCATGAGCGCGAGACATGAGATCTTTCCTTGGCCACAACTTTCCGCGCTGAAGACAATGGTCGGCGGCGAGAAGGCGGCGGCTCCGAGCCGTTATGTTTTCGACGACAAGGAACGGCTCATCGCGGATGAATCAAAAACGCTTGTGACCTGCCCGGCTCAGACTGACCGGACTGCTGTCTTACTCATTCTTGGCCAATCGAACGCGGCCAACGATGGTGGGCAACGGCACAAGTCAAATTATGGTGCTCGCGTTGTAAACGCCTTTGACAAATGGTGCTTCATCGCCGCTTCGCCACTTCTTGGATCGACCGATACCAAGGGAGAGTATTGGACGCTTCTTGCGAACAATTTGATCGCATCGGGACAAAATGACAGCGTCATCCTCGCACCTCTCGCGTATTCCGGATCTGAGGTCGCACGATGGGCGAAAGGCGGTGACCTCAATCCTGTGCTGGTCGATACAGTGAAACAGCTTCAGGATTCCGGTTATCGGATAACGAGCGTCCTCTGGGTGCAAGGAGAGAAGGACCTCGTTATCGGCACCACTGCGCAGGCCTATCAGGAACATTTCATGTCGATGGTTGACACATTGCGTCAGCACGGCGTCGAAGCACCCGTTTACATTTCGATCGCATCGAAATGCCTCGAGCCGAGCAACGGCGGCTTCAAGGAGCATATTCCAGACAATCCGATCGTGCGGGCGCAACTGGCCCTGTCAAAAAGCGGCCACGGTATCCGAGAGGGCGTCAATTCCGACGCGTTACTCGATGGAGAGGACCGCTATGACGATTGCCATATCGGCGGCACAGGCGCGGAGAAAATGTCACGGGCCTGGCTGTACCTTCTGCGCGGCGATCACCGCCTGCAAAGCTCGCGATAAAAAGCCCCGCATCTTCATGCGGGGCTGGCTGCCGGTGTCGGCTGACTGGATATTACCGGCACTGGCGGCGAGGGCCGTAATTCGGCTGATAGGTATTGTCGTAAGCCCGGTAAGACCGGTAGCGGGAATAGCAATATTCGGCATGCGAGCCGTAGCCGGAGCCATAGACCCGCGGTTGCGAGGCGATGAGGCCGCCGATGATGGCGCCGGCCGCCAGGCCGCCGATGATGGCGCCGCTATTGTCATAGTGGTGATATCGCCTGCCGTAGCGGCGATCCCAGCCATAGCGGTCGTCCCGGTAGTAGTCGCGGTTTCGGTAGTAGCTGCGGTCGCGGTTGCCGTAGTAGTCGCGGTTGCCGTAGTTGTCGCGGTCGCGGTAGTGATGGCGCCTGCGGTACCAGTCGTCATCATTGTTGCCGAACTGGCCCGGGCAGTTGGTGAAGTTATTGCAGCCGACCGTGATGATCCGGGCATCGCTGCCTCCAGGCGCCGGCGGCGCTGCCTGTTGCGCCGGACTCGGCACGAAGGCCGGACCCGCCGAAGCCGGCATTCCGGAGAAGGCCGTCGCTATCGACAGGGCTATGATGGCGAATCTGTTCATTTCTCTCACCTTGGGTAAACGGATGTATCAAGGGGATAACGCAACGGGAGGGATTTGGTTTCATTTTGGGATGGGAACGTCAGTTTGGGCTAACGGACGCTGTGAGAGTGTTCCCGGTGAGCCCGCCGCGGTGGGATGGGATCTACGCAGGAACCCGGCTGGTCAGCCTCTTCGACCAGGCCATGACCGGACGCTCCACCACCACCCATGACACGAAAGCGGCGAGCACGGATGAGCCTCCGACGACGAGCATTGTCCGAGGGCCGCGCGAGACATCAATGATGCCAAAGCGGGCGCTGAGGCTTATCAGAACCGCCCAGATCGGCAGATGGTAGAGATAGGCGCCGTAGCTGATCCGGCCGAGGCCGCTGATGAGCCGGTTTGCCAGGATCTCGAGGAACTGCCCTTTCGAGGCGAGGGCCACGATGACGGTGAGCGGCAGCAGGAGGGCGGTCTCGATGATGACCCATTCCATGAAGTCTCCAGTCTCGAAGGCGGCCAACGTCACCACCCCCGCCAAACCGACCGGGATCGACAAGGAGACGAGCCAGCGGGGCACGCTCCATCCCTTTGCCGACAGGAAGGATAAAGCGGCGCCGGCCGCCAGCGCGTCGACTGAATCGAAAGGCAGCGCGAGGCCGAGTTCGACCTTGCCCATGGCCAGGGCGATGATCCTGTAAGGCACCACGCCGAATACAAGCACGCCGCACAGTTTCAAGAGGAAACGTTCCGGCAATGCCAGAACCACGAAAGGCCAGATCAGGTAGAATTGCTCCTCTACGGCAAGGGTCCAGAGATGCCGCAGCGCCCAAGGGTCCGGCCCGTGCGTCGCATACCAGATGTTGGAGAGGAACAGGGCGTGCCACGGCAACGACTGATGCATCATCCGCAGCTGCAACGCGCCAGCCGCGAACCCGCAAAATGCGAGCAGAAGGAAGTAGGGCGGCCAGATTCTGGCTGCTCTTCGGATGAAAAACACGACGATGCCCATCGCGCGGTCGTTACGTTCTTTGGCCGCCAGCAAAATGTTCGTGATGAGGAAACCACTCAAAACGAAGAAGAATCGAACGCCGATATGGCCAAGGTCAGAGTTCTCTCCCCAGAAATGAGAATAAAACACCGACAGCAGGGCGATTGCTCGCAATCCGTCTAGTTGAGGTTCCCGCAATCTTCGCCTCGGTACTTTCCTCTAGCCTTGTTTGATAGGGTATGGGGAAAATCGGCGCAAGATTATTTTCGAATATTATAATTTAGGTGATTTGGATTTTGTGTGTCGTCATCGACGTCATTGGCGCCGCTTTTGAGTTCATTGCCTTTTGGGCGACAAGAAGCAATGTTGCTTTCACCCTTGGCGGGCCGGGAGGCGCGTCAAAGCCGAGGCCAGTCCTCATGCATTTGGGCATTTCCTGCCTGGGACGGAGAGAGCGTTGAATTCGAGCATGCGGCGGACAATCCTGATCCTTGGGGTGGGCCTGAGCTTATCCATACCCATTTTCGGCAGTATATCGGGTGACAGGGGGCGGCGGGTCGTCAACAACATCGTCCTCACATCCGATCCAGACAGCGACCAGCGGATCCACGTCGGTGCTGGCGATGACGTGGTATATGGCCGGGGAGGGCAGGATGAAATTCGCGGTGAGGAAGGAGATGACACGCTCTACGGCAACGAGGATGACGATCTTCTGACCGGCGGACCCGGCGATGATATCTACGGCTATGCCCGCGGCGACGGCAACGACACCATCCTCGAAACGATCGAGGACAGCGGCACCGATGCGCTGATCTTTTCGGATATAGGTCCCAGTGATGTCAGGCTGCGCCGGGAGGGGGACGACGTCATCATCACAATTGCGATGCGCGCCGACGATATCGCCAGGAACACCTCAATCTTCATGGAGGGCTTCGCCTCCGGCAAGAGACGCGGCGCCATCACCGGCCTGCTTGAACGAAGTGCCGCAAGAATAAACGAGGGCGGGTCGATCGTCATAAAGGAGGGCCTTGCCGCGGGAGAGCGGGGGATAGAAGGCATCAGGTTCAACGATGGAACCATGTGGTCGAAACGGGATATTGCTGCGCATGTCAATGCGGTTTTGCCTCGGGGTGTCGACGGCCCAGCCCAATCGGAAACCGTAAGAGGCACGGCGGGCGACGATCTGATCATCGGGCTCGAAGGAAGCGACACGCTCTCGGGATCTTTTGGCGCCGACGCCTACATTTATGCCAGCGGCCACGGCTTCGATGTCATCGATGACGGCGTCAACGCATCCGGCGAAAAAGACAGCCTTCGACTGGTCGATCTGACCGCTTCCGACATTCTCTTGCTGCGGGACGCAGAGAAGCTGATGGTCGTCATCCTTCCGACGGGCGAGACCATCACCGTCGAAAAACAGTTCGTGCCCGAGAGCGATTGGGGCATAGAGAAGCTTGAATTTTCCGATGGCGTTTCTTGGGACAAGAACACGATCCTTGAGAGGACCGTGGACTAGCCTGAAACCCGGGACTGAAGAGGCCAATCGGAATTCATCCTCCCAACCATCTCGCCGCTATGATCGCCCCTCATCGAGGGCTCGATCATCCATGGCAAGACTGACGGCGAGGCAGCGCCTTTTCGTGGCGGAATATCTGAAGGATTTGAATGCGACGCGGGCGGCGGCGCGGGCGGGCTATAGCGAAAAGGCGAATAGCACTCCCTGCTGGTTGATGGCCAATGAGGCTGTGCGGGCGGAGATTGAGAAGGCTTTGGCCGCGCGGGTGGAGAAGCTGGAGATCACGGCCGAGCGGGTGCTTGCGGCGATTGCCGATGTTGCCTTCGGAGACGTCCGCGATGTGTTCGATGCCGAGGGGGCGCTGAAGGCGCCTTCGGAGTGGGACGATCGGACGGCGGCTGGAGTTGCGGGGCTGGAGATCAATACATCGGCCAAGGCCAAGGGGGAGGTGGTGCATGTGGCAAAGATCAAGCGGGCGGATCGGTTGCGGGCGCTCGATATGCTGGCGCGGCATCACTCCCTTTATAACGACCGGCTGGAGATTAAGGGGCTGGAAGCGCTGAGCGAGAGGCTGGCACGCGCCAAGGCGCGCAAGGCCAGCGGCGGGGCGGAGGGCTGAGATGGCGGGGCCTGGGCCGGAGATGGTGGAACGCGAGGCGGCGGCAGGGCGCGCGGTTGGCGCGGGCGGGCGCTTGGGGACGACCGCAGGTCGCCCCGGGATTGCCGATCCGAATGAGGCGATTATCGAGTTGGCGGGGGATTGCCAGTTCGATCCCTTGGCCTGGAGCCTCAGCGCGTGGGATTGGGGTGTCGGTGGGCTGGAGGGGCATTCCGGGCCGCGGGGCTGGCAGCGGGATATTTTTTCCGTCATTCGCGATCATCTCGGCAATCCCGCCACGCGGTTTCAGCCGTTGCAGATTGCCGTTGCTTCGGGGCACGGCATCGGCAAATCCGCCTTCATGGGCATGCTTTCCAACTGGGCGATGTCCTGCTGGAACGAGGCGATGCTGGTGACGACGGCCAATACCGATACGCAGATGCGCACCAAGACGGCGCCGGAGATCGGCAAATGGTTTCGCTCCTCGATATCAGCGCACTGGTTCGATGTGCAGGCGACCTCGATCCGCGCGCGGGACAAGGCGGCGTCGGACAAGTGGCGGCAGGATTTCGTGCCCTGGTCGGTGAATAATACCGAGGCCTTCGCCGGGCTGCACAATCAGGGCAAGATCATCGTGCTCGAGTTCGACGAGGCCTCGAAGATCCACGACAAGGTGTGGGAGGTGGCCGAGGGGGCGCTGACCGACGAGAACACGGTGATCATCTGGATCGTTTTCGGCAATCCGACGCGCAATTCCGGGCGGTTTCGCGAGTGTTTCCGCCGCTTTCGTCACCGCTGGGTGACACGCCAGATCGACAGCCGCGCGGTCGAGGGCACCAACAAGACCAAGATTGCGCAATGGCAGGAGGATCACGGTGAAGACAGCGATTTCTTCAAGATCCGCGTTCGTGGCCAGTTTCCGAGCCAATCCGCCATGCAGTTCATCTCAGCAGACGATGTCGACCAGGCGCGTGCGCGCCATCTTCGCCGCGAGCAATATGCCTTCGCGCCGGTGATTCTCGGGGTCGATCCGGCCTGGACCGGCGACGACACGCTGGAGATCATGCTGCGGCAGGGGCTCTATTCGAAGAGCCTGGCCTCGCTTTCGAGGAACGACAACGATGTCGAAGTGGCGGGGCTGATCGCGCGGCTGGAGGAGGAACATCAGGCGGATGCGGTGTTCGTCGATGCCGGCTACGGCACCGGCATCGTCAGCGCCGGCGAGGTGATGGGCCGCTCGTGGCGGCTGATCTGGTTCTCAGGCAAGCCGCTCGATCCGGGTTTTCTCAACAAGCGCGCCGAGATGTGGGGGATGGCGAAGCGCTGGATCAAGGCCGGCGGGACGCTCGACCCCAATGACGAGGCGCTCTACCAGGATCTCGTCGGGCCGGAGACGGTGGCGCGGCTTGACGGCAAGATCCAGCTGGAGAGCAAGGAGGATATGAAGGCGCGCGGCCTGCCCTCGCCGAACAGGGGGGATGCGCTGGCGCTGACCTTTGCCGAGCCGGTGGTGAAGCGGGAGCGGGGGCGTGGCGCGGGAAGTGGGGCGGATGTGGAGGTGGAGTATAGTCCGCTGGGGTGAGGGTGTTGGAGTTGGTGGCCGGCCGTCGGGTTACCCGATGACCTCATCCGCGGTTGCGAGCACCTCTGGCGGAATGGGAATGCCGATCCTTCTGGCAACCCCGAGATTGACGATCAGCTCGGGTTGTTTGACCCATTCGATGGGCATGTCGCCCGGCTTTGCTCCTTTGAGGATGCGATCCACCATCCCGGCCATCTGTCGCGCGGTGGTTGCGAGACTGGTGCCGTAGGCAAGCAGGGGCTTGTAGCGCGCCAGGTCTCTGCCGAACATCGTCGGCAGCCGCGCGGACGCCGCCCGTTCGATGATCTCTGCGCCATGCGTGCTGGTGCGCGGCACTTCCAGGCACAGTAAGGCATCTGCCCGCTGGCTTGTGAAAGCCGCGAAGGCCTCCTCGATGTCTTCCGATCCGTTTAGCAGCACCACCTGTGGAGACAATTCCGCGACCTTGGCCTCCGCAGTATAGAGGTTCGGCAGCGTGTCCGGCACGCCTGCATCCCCCAGGATCGCCAGCCGGGAGAGGTCGGGTACGGTTTGCTTGAGGATTCTGATCTGGGTTTTCGCCTGTTCCGGGTCGTAGTTGGTTACGCCGGTGGCGTTCGCGCCCGGCCGAGCCGCGTCGATCACCAGGCCGGTGGCGACGGGATCGAGCACGACCGTGAAGACAATAGGGATATCGGACGTTCCGCGACGCACGGCCTGGAGCGTCACCGCGCCGATCACGGCGATGACGTCTACCTCAAGGGCGATCAACTCCTCCGCAAAGCCTGGGAGACGACTAAGCTGGCCTTCCGCAAAGCGCGCTTCCATATTGAAGGTTTGACCCTCGATGTAACCAAGCGCGCTCAGGCCTTCACTGAAGGCGGCGAAGCTCGGATATGATCGGTCTCCCGCCAGCAGTACGCCGACGCGCGGGATTCCCGCACCGATTGAACGGGCCACAGTCATAGCATTCCCTCTCACGTTGCATGGATCGTGGCTGGGTGGCTCACGATAGCATCCTGATATTGCTGGAGGAAGCACGGCGACCAGCCTGGTGCTTTGAGGTCCCTGCGGGGCAGCTCGGGATGAGGGCGGCGGCTGGTTTGCAGGAAGGGTTGGCAGCATAGGCCGAAATCAGGGCACGGGTGTTCGTGGCGGCAACCATCGGGGGCGTAGAGATGGGTGGAGCCCTCCCGGGTGGAGGGAAGAGCGTTGGGCAGGGCAGGGGCGGATACGCACTCTCCCTTGCTGCCTTCCGGCCTTGCCGCGCTCTTCCCTCGTTCGGGCCGCCTTTTCCGCCAGCAAGATGGATGATGTCCCATGTGTCTGTTTTCCAAACCTTCTCAGCCGGACCCGCCGCAGCTTCCGCCCGAGCCGGCGCAATTGAAGCAGCCGGACGGGGCTGCGGTGCGCACGGCCGTTGGGCGGCGGACGGAGGATCGGGTGCGGTCGCGGCCCGATACGATCCTGACTTCGCCCTCGGGGGTGACGACGATGGCGCCGACTGAGAAGAAGACGCTGCTTGGGCAGTAGGGCCGTGGGTGTGGGTCTTGGCGCTGGTGCGGGCAAGGCCGCCTGCGTGGGGCTGGGGGCGGAAGCGTTCCTTGTTTGGCGTCATCCTCGGCCTTGTGCCGAGGATCTGCTGCGCCTGATTTGTTCGGTTTGCGTCGATGGCTGCCCCTCACCCTAACGTTACCGGGGCCGAGCCACTCGTCTCGGCCCGTCCTTCGGACCCCCGTAAAAACGGGGAGAGGGGACGTACCAAACGCAGCGTCGAGGTTGGACGAAGCCGGTGCGGCATGTCCCTTCGCCCCGCGTGCGGGGAGAAGGTGGCGGCAGCCGGATGAGGGGCTGGCTTGCCTATGTTGTGAGCGGTGAGCACAGGCTTTGGCGGCGTGGATATTGCCGGCACGGGGCTTTGCCCGTGCGGATTTTACCAATGCGGGTTTCACCCGCGTGGATTCACCAATGCGGGCCAAGTCCGCATGCATGGGGAGAAGCATGAGCGATAACGCGCCTGATCATGAGAGCCAGATCACCTATCACCGCCGCCGGATGGAGGAGCTGAAGCGGATTCGGCGGCCGTGGGAGAGTGTGTGGCGGCAGCTGGCGGATTATATCGAGCCGACGCGGCTGAGGCTTACCGATAAGGATGAGGGTGCGGTCAGCCGGGCCAAGATCATCGACAGCACCGGGACATTTGCGCATCGGACGCTGAAATCGGGGATGCATTCCGGCATTACCTCGCCGGCGCGGCCGTGGTTTCGGTTGACGACCTATGATCCTGATCTGAAGGATTTTGCGCCTGTTAAGGAGTATCTCGCGGCTGTGGAGCAGCGGCTGCGGGAGGTGTTTCAATCCTCCAATATCTACAATGCTTTTCACACCGGCTATGGCGATCTCGGGCAGTTCGGGCAGTCGGTCGGCATTCTTTCCGAGGATGCGGACAAGGTGGTGCGGATGCAGCAGTTGCTGCATGGCAGCTTCTGGATCGCGCGCGACGAGAACGGCCGGGTGACGACGCTTTACCGACGGTTCCGCTGGTCGGTGCAGCACATCGTTTCGCGGTTCGGCTATGACAATGTCAGCCAGACGGTGAAGAATTTCTACGATAACGGCCGCTATGACGAGATCGTCACGGTGTGCCACGCGATCGAGCCCAGGCTTTCGCGCGATCCCGAGAAGATCGACAAGCGCAACAAGCCGTTCCTCTCCAACTACTGGGAGGAGCAGGCGGGCGAAAGCCGGCTGCTGGAGGAAAGCGGCTTCGACGAGAACCCGCTGATCGGCCCGGCCTGGGAGATATCAGGCGACGACAATTATGCGACCTCGCCAGGCCAGATTGCGCTCGGTGATGTCTCGATGCTGCAGCTGGAACAGCAGCGCAAGCTGGAGGCGATCGACAAGCTGGTGCGGCCGCCGATGACCGGGCCGACCTCGATGCGCAACAACCCGGCTTCGCTCTTGCCCGGCAAGATCACCTATGTCGACGATCCCAATGGGCGGGGTTTTCGGCCGGCGATGGAAATCCAGCTTCGGCTTTCCGAGCTTGCGGCCGATATTCGCGAGACGCAGGAGCGCATCCGCCAGGCCTTCTATGCCGATCTCTTTCTCATGCTGTCGCAGATGGAGGGCATCCAGCCGCGCAACCAGTTTGAGATTGCCGAGCGCAAGGAAGAGAAGCTTCTGGCGCTGGGGCCGGTGCTCGAGAATATCTACGGCGCCCAGCTAGAGCCAACGATCGACCGGACCTACCAGATCCTCAACCGGCGGCGCGAACTGCCGCCGCCGCCGAAGGAGCTCGAGAACCAGGAGCTGAAGATCGAATATATCTCGATCCTCGCCCAGGCGCAGAAGGCGGTGGCGACGGGCAGCATCGAGCGCGGCTTTGCCTTTCTCGGCCAGGTTTCCGCCGTCAAGCCCGAGGTGCTCGACAAGGTCGATGCCGACGAGGCGGTCGATCTCTATTTCGACTATCTCGGCGTGCCGCCTTCCGTCGTCGTGCCCGACGACGAGGTGGCGAAGCTCAGGGATGCCAGGGCCGAGAAGCAGCGCATCGCCGAGAATGCCGAGATGGCCGCCAAGATGGCGCCGGCGGCGAAATCCGGGGCGGATGCGGCGGCGGTGCTTGCCGGCGCGAGCGACAATCCGAACGGGGCGGCGCTGCTTCAGCAACTGGGGCTTAGCTGATGAGCGACCCCAGCGAATATTTGTCGCCGCAGGATCAGTATGCGCGAGAGGCACTGGCAGCGGCCTTTCGCGAGGTCTTCGCGCTTCCGTCAGGCAAACGCGTGCTGTTCTGGATGCTGGAGCAATGCGCGATCTATCGCGAGGCCTTTGCCGGCGAGGCGGTGAGCGCGACGCATTACACGCTCGGCCTCCAGGGGGCGGGGCGCAAGCTGATCGCCCAGCTCGACGAGGTCGACCAGCGCTTCTACCCCAAGCTGCTGCTTGAGATCGCAACCATCAAGGCTATGGACCTGGAGGCATCGGCCTCCGCTGGCAATAAGAGGAGTGAAGACGATGACGTGGACGTTTGAGCGTATGGCCCGCAGCGCCGAAGGCATCGGCAGCGGCGGGGGTGAGCCGGAGAATATTCTGTTTCCGGACGACGTTCCGCCTGAACCTGGCCACTCGCCGGCGGACGGTGGCGGGAAGGATTATGTGCCGGACCCGGCCAAATCCGAGGAGGAAAATGCACGGCTGAAGGCTGAGCATGACGGGACCGGCGCTGAATCCGAAGCCGACAGGGTGCCGGAGGATGGGAAGTACACGCTTACCATGCCGGATGGCATCGCGGTGGACGAGGAGCTGCTGTCGGCGCTCGGGCCTGATTTCCGTGAGCTGGGGCTGACCAATGGCGAGGCGCAGAAGCTCGCCGACCGGTTCATCGCCATCCAGCAGGAGCGGGCGCAGGCGCGGGGACAGAGCTGGGGCGAGACGGTTTCGAAATGGGCTGACGATGCCAAGGCCGATCCCGATATCGGCGGAAGGCGCTGGGACGCGACCGTGCGCGACAGCCGGCGCTTCGTCAACAACATGGGAACGCCTGCCTTGCGCGAATATCTGGAGGCGAGTGGTGGCGGCAACCATCCGGAGCTTATTCGTATCTTCGCGAAGGCCGGGGCGCTCATCAGAGAGGACGATCCGGCCACCGGCGGCGCCGGAGGCACGGGCAAACCCGTCGATCCAGCGCATGTTCTGTTTCCGAACGATGCACCGAAAGGCTAATGACACATGGCAACAATCGGCAATAGCTTCCCTCAGCTGATCGACATGCACAAGGGCTCAACCGAGGGCTCCGTTGTCGAACTGCTGTCCCAGCAGAACCCCATCCTCGACGACGCGATCGCGACCGAATGCAACATGGGCGCTTCACACCGCCACATGATCCGCACCGGCCTGCCAAGCGTCGCCTGGGGCCGCCTCTACCAGGGCGTTCCGCAATCCAAGGCAACCATGCAGCAGGTCGACGACACCACCGGCTTCGTCGAGGCCATGTCCGGCGTCGACGTGCGCCTCCTGAAACTCGCGCCCGACCCGGCGAAGGAGCGGCTGACCTCGGCTGCGCCCTTCATGGAGGCGATGAACCAGGAGGTGGCGACCGGCATCTTCTACCACAATACCGAGACGACGCCGGAGAAGTTCAAGGGACTTTCCGCCCGCTACAGCAGCTATTCCGACACGCGCGGCGGCATCGCCAACCAGGTGGTGAACGGCGGCGGCACAGGCAGCGACAATACCTCGATCTGGTTCGTCACCTGGGGCGATCATGCCAGCTCGCTGATCTACCCCAAGGGCACCAAGGCCGGTGTGAGCCACGAGGACAAGGGCGAGCAGCGCGTGCTTGACGAAAGCGGCCAGCCCTATTTCCGCAAGGAAGACTACTGATGCTGGCATGTCGGCATGTTCGTGAAGGACTGGCGCTACAATTCCCGCGTCGCCAACATCGACGTGTCGAATATGCTCGCTGGCTCCGTCGACCTCTGGGCGCTGATGCGCAAGGCCTATTACCGCCTGCAGTCTCGCCGCCGCGACGGCGTGGCCAGTCGCATCGCGATCTACATGAACCGCGACGTGCTCGAAATCCTCGATGTGCAGTCGAGCGACCGAAGCCTGCTGGCGGCCAACCCGAACTATACCGGGCTGACGCACATGACGGTCGAGGGCAAGGAGGTGCGGGCCTATCGCGGCATTCCGATCCGCGAGACCGACGCCATCCTCAACACCGAGGCGGCAGTTCCCGCTGCACCCTGACCGCGGCCTGATTGGCTGAAGCCCGTCGCCACTGGCGGCGGGCAAATCTCCCAAGACATCACCAGACCCGAGAGGCATCTCAGATGATTTTCGACAAGCAGAGCCTGCTTTCCGACGCGCAGGCAATCACCGCGGATGCGGCGAGCACCAATGTGATCAACCTCGGCCCGATCGCCACCGGCACGGTGCGCAACATCGGCAAGGGCAAGAAGATCCCGCTTTCGATCCAGGTGGTCGAGGCGTTCAACAACCTGACTTCGCTCGAGATCAAGGTGCAGGTCGACGACAACGAGACCTTCACTTCGCCGAAGCAGATCGGCACGACAGGCTTGCTTGTTCTTGCCGACCTTGCGCTCGGCAAGAAGATCAACATCGACAGCGTGCCGCGCGATGCCGACGAGCGCTTCTTCCGCCTCTTCTACGACGTGACGGGAACGGCGCCGACGACAGGCAAGATCACCGCCGGCGTGGTCGCGGCGACGGAGTAGCCGCCATGGTGACGGTGATCGCAAACGAAAGGGGCTATTTCGACGGCGAGCTGCGCGACATCGGCGCTTCCTTCGTCGTGCCGGATGCGCTCTGGAACGACGAGGAGAGGCGGCCGAGATGGGCAAGCCTTTCCCGAGAGGGGGGCGGCGCTGCCAGGATCGTCAGGCCGAAAACCGGCGAGACGGATGGTGCTGCCGAGATTCCCGATGACTGGCAGAACCTGACGGCGGCCGAACGCAAGGCGCTGGCAAGAGCGATCTCCGGGGAGCCGGCTCCGAATGCTCGGGATGCGGACGGCGTGATCGCCGCCGAGATCGAGCGTCGCGCGGCGGAGGCCGGCTCGGGCGACAACGTGTCGACGCGCATGCCGGGGAATGGACTGCAGGAGGCGCTCGGCTTGCAGCCGCCCGATTGGGTTGCGCCGTCCGCCTCGTAGCCGGTTAAAAACTGACGGGGAGGGCGCGTCGCCCTCCCTTCCGCACTCCAGACGAGAAGCATCCTTATGGCTGAGATTTTCAATGAGCAGCGTGTGATCGGCGTGCATATCGTTCCCGACGGGACGGTGCTGCACAATGGGCAGCGCGTGGTGGGCATCCGTGAAGCCGATAGCGGTGTGCTGTTTACCGGCGGCCGGCGCGTGCTTGGCGTCAGCGTGCTTTCGGGCAGCGAAGTGATCTATAACGAGCAGGTCGTCATCGGCGCGGTGATCATCCGGGACGGCCGCACGTTCTATAACGGAATGCCTGTTGTGCCGGTCAGCGGCAGCGGCGCCGCGCCCGTCGATCCCGATCGCTACATGTTCTTTGCGACGCGCAACCGCATGCCCTCAGGGGCGCTGGTCACGGCGGCTGCGGGCACCAACTATGTCTGCTCGAAGATCGTCGTCTCGTCGCCCTCCTACCGGACCAATACCTTCCGCTTCCATTTCTCCGGCTTTGCCTCGACCGAGGGCGGCAACAGCCCGCAGGAAACGGTCTATGCCGGCAATGCGACCGTCATCGACGGGCTTTTGATCCGGATTGGCGGCGTGTTTCATGCCTGCAGTTTTGCCGGGACGGCCGGCGTGACCATCCCCGATCAATCGCAGGGCGTCTGGAGCGATCCGCTGACGCTTGCCGATGCCGTGGCCGCCGAGACTGACATCGAGATCTGGCTGTTCTACCATACCGATGCCGGGCAGATGCAGTTGCCGGTCTACCGCATCCAGAAGCATCGCGGCGAACGCATATGGGGTGCTGCCGATTACGCATCGCTACTTGCCTTCAAGGACACGCCCGACGCCGACAGCACGCCGGCGCTCGACACGAATTACGCCGGCCAGACGCAGCCGCAATATTACGGCCCCGATTTCATGGTGGCAAAGGGCGACTGGGATGGCCGGCCGGTCGCGCTCGTCGCCTGCGACAGCATCGGCGAAGCCAGGCAGGAATTTTCCGCGGCCGCAGACCAGAGGGGCAATCTCGGCTGGTTGAGGAAGTGGCTCGACTCCGGCTGGCGGATTCCGCACGTGATGATCGGTATGCCGGGCGCGGCGGCTTTCCGCGAGCTCACGGGGTCCGGTGCCACCATCGCCACGCGGCGCTGGGCGATCGTCGACGAGATCATCACCTTCAACGGCGGCAAGCGGCCGTTCACCGTCATCCTCAACCAGATGGGGCAGAACGATACGACGACGCCCTATTCCACCTTCTTCACGACGCGCTATCTCGGCTTCGTCAACCGGCTGCGCTCTCGCTACAGCGGCGTGAAGATCGTGGCGCTGCCGCCGCTCGGGCGGACCAACGCGACGATTTCGATCACGCTGACCTCCACTGGTGCGCTGGCGACGGCGACCTGCGCCTCGACCGCGCATCTGGTCTCGGGCCAGAGCCTGATCATCGCGGGCGCCACGCCCTCGGCCTATAACGGCACCTACGCGATATCGGTCACAGGTCCGACGAGCTTCACCTACACATTTGCCGGCGGCACGTCGCCGGCGACAGGCACGATCACCGCCGCCGACGATTTCCGGACCGAGGCAAGCCAGACATATGCCGCGCAGAACAGCTATCCCGCCGATGGGACAGATGCCTCGAACAAATGGCGCCTGCGCAACGACATCCTGGCGAAGACGTCGGCCTGCTGCGACGACAGCATCGATACGCTCGCGGCCTGGCAGGGACCTGCCGGCATAGGCAAATGGCCGGGGCAGGTCGACCTGCCCTCCAGCGTGCTGACTGTTCAGGCCGGCACGGACGGCGTTGCCACCTATACCTCAATCCAGGTGGCCGACGGTTCGATCTTTTCCCCTGAACAGCCGCTTCGCATCTACAGCGCCGACGGCCTGACGCTGCTGCGCTCCCCGGCGATTTCAGCCGTGAACGGCAACGTCCTGACGCTCGCTGCCGCAGCGACGGTGCTGCCGGCGGGCAGCCTCGTGAGGCAGGCGGTGTCGCCGGATGGCGTACATCCTCTTCCCTCCATGGTGAAGCGGATCAGGCTGGGTGTGGCGCAGGGAGAAAAGGAGAAATTGAAGGTGGCGTGAGGCCACGCCGCCTTGCCAGGTCCGCTTTCGACACGCCGCGCTTCAGATCTCGTCCTATCCGTGCTGTCCGCCGGCCAGCAGCCGAAGCTGATGTTCGTCGTGAACGCCCTGCCGATAAAGCTCGATGATGAGGGCGCCGAGGCTATCGCCTTTCTCGCTGGATCTTTCGATATCAAGATCGGTGCAAACAGCTTCGTGAACGCGGCGGCAAACGTCGAGATCCGCTGAAGCGAGCGGTTCGTCGCGTGTATTGAACAACTTGTCTGACATCGCCTAGCCCTTTTTCGATGCCCATGAGTCGCTATCGAAAAAAAGATAATTTCGCGATGTTTCTTCTGCAAGATGGACGAAGGCCGGAATTTCGAAATCAGGAAAGGCGGCAGGTGAAGGCCTGGGACGGTTGGGACGAGCCGGCCGGCCGGCGGCACGTCCGATGGCAAAACGTACGATCTATTCCGTCGCGGGAGCCTTGCCGCCCTCGCGCGACAGACGCAGCTCCTTCAGCCGCTTCGTCTTTTCCCTCCGAGCCCGCTGCTCCGCCTCGATGGTTTCCCTGGCGGTCCGCTCGGTATTTTCGAAACGATGCTGCCGATAAGCCTTTGATGAAGGTTCGCGTTCTCTTGTCATGGCCGTGAAACGCAAACCGCCGGAAACGGTTTCATGAAAAATGGGGAATCTCCTGCGACCTCTTGTGCGGGCCAGCCGGAGACATCAATGCCAACATAGTCGGGCATTAAGTATTTCAGCCATATCTCCGGTAAGAAAATGACACTATAAATTAGTGCATGATAACCGCAGGTAAGCCGACAGCACTCCCTTTCCAGCTGCAACACATGGTTTCTTCACAAGGATGGTGTTCGCGTGAATAATTAGTTTTTCATGATTCCCAATTGAATCGGCGTCTCATTTCTCGGCACTGGAAAGCAGGTCTCCAAATTGACTGTCAATGTGAAGAAAAAGGCTGTGGCATCCGCGCTATGGTCTGTGGTCCGGATCGGCGTCGATCAAGTTTTTTCTTTTGTTGTGTTTGTGGTTGTTGCTCGTATCCTCGGACCCGTCGAGGTTGGATTGTTTGCTCTCGGCATGATTGTTTCCGAGATGGGCCGCATCTTCGCGACCTCTGGTTTTTCCGACGCGGTAACCAAGGCGAGGCAGGAGGATGAGGAGATCGTCTCGCGGGCAGCCTTCTGGGGCAACATGGGCATGGCAGTGGCTTGCGCGGTTGTTATCACGATGCTTGCCCAACCGATTTCATGGCTTATGGGAACGGATCGCCTCGAGGGCGTTCTCATCGCCCTTGCCTGGACACTTCCCATTTCCGCCGGTGGAGCAATTCACATGGCGCGCCAATTGCGCCGGTTCGGGCATAAGACGCTCGCTATTCGATCCATCATCGCGGGATTGATCGGCAGTGCTGCTGCCGTTTGGGCAGCCCATGAGAACTTCGGTGTCTATGCGCTGGTGATACAGCGGTTCATCACTGAATTCGTGACCATGGTGACGGCGTGGCTTGCCTTTCGCTGGTGGCCATCGGTGAATTTCACACGGGCGCAGCTTATGGAGGTTCTTCCCTTCAGCGTGAGCATGTCCGCTTCGAAACTGATCGGTGTGATTATTTCTCGCGTGCAGGACATGATTATCGGGGTTTTCGTCGGTCCGGCGTCCGTCGGTTTCTATCGCGTCGCTCGCCGGACGATCGACATGCTTTCGATCGGCACCCTGACGCCCATCTCTACGGTTTCGGTCAATCTCTTCGTCGCCATCCGTGAGGACGAGGCAAGGGTCAAGCAGACGTTCGCCCGTCTGTTGAGTGTCGCCGGAGCGGTGTCGTTTCCAGCTTTCTTTGGCCTGGCTGCCGTGGCCAAGGACCTGGTGGCAATCCTCTACGGACAGCGATGGCTTGAAGTCGTGCCGATGATGCAGGCGCTGTCGCTCTTTTGCATACCGAGCCTGTTCGGCCTGCTCTTCCTCTCTGTGCTGACCTCCTTTGGCCAGTCAAAGAAGGCACTTCGCTTTACGACCATACAGTTTTTCGTCACCGTCGCGTTTGCTCTCATTGCCGCGCCTTTCGGCGTCTGGCCCATCATATTGTCACTACTTGCGCGCGGTTATGTGATGATACCCTATCAGATCAAGCTGATCGAACCGCATACCAAGTGCTCATTGGCTGACGCGGGGCTGGCGATTCTGCGGCCACTCATGGCTGCCTTGATCATGGCAATTGCGTGCTACTGCCTCGCGACATACGGGCTTGCGTCAATTCACAATGTGATTCTGCGCCTCGTTACTGCAATCAGCGCCGGGATGGTCATCTATACGGCAGTGCTATTTCTGACTGACCGCCAATCGATTATCTGGTTGATCCAGCTGTCAAGATCGCGTTCCGAGAAGTTCAGCTAGAATAACGATCCGCAGCCAGCGGAATTACTGACCTATACTTCTGTAAGTGCAAACTGAAAGGAGTGGCGAGCGCCCCATGGGCCGCTCGCCACTCCTTTTGGGTTTATTCCGCGCCTTCGATGATGGTGTCGGCCAATCAATATTGAGCCCGGAATATAGTTGGTGGGATTTTCCCGACTTAAATTTTAAGTTGCTTTTTATCGGTTTACCTTCTTTGGAAAAGCTTGTTTATCTCGCTGTAAAATACAGGTAGTCGATACTCGCCAGCTAGTATGATTTCAATTTACAATTCTGTGGATATTGAGGGATTACAGCCAGAGCCTCTTATCTGGAGGCATTTCCTATGCATTCAATAAGAGTGGGGGGCCGATCAATATGTCGGCGGGAGTTATAGTTGATGGAATTTGCTTGTCCTGACGTTCAGGGCGGGCTTTGAGATGGGGGGATCTCGATGAAAATGTTCGCTTTCAGTAAAGTTTCCAATTTCGGGGATCAGCTGAATCATTGGCTTTGGCCGAAGCTTTTGCCCGGAGGTTTCTTCACTGAAAATGATGAAAGACTGTTTCTCGGGATCGGCTCTGTTCTCTACGACAGCCACCCGGCCAATGCGGAGAAAGTTGTATTCGGAGCAGGCTATGCCGGATATTCGGCGCTTCCGGCCATCGACGAGACATGGAAGCTTTATTTTGTGCGCGGCAAGAATACTGCAGCAGCCCTGAATCTGCCTGAAGATATGGCGGTCGGTGATTCCGGCATCCTCATCAGGGCCGTCACGCTTCCGCAATATGAAAAGCGTTTTCGCGTTTCCTTTATGCCGCATTACGAAAGTGCCATGTTCGGCAGCTGGGAAAAGATCTGCAACAAGCTCGGCATCAACTTCATCGATCCGCGATGGGACGTCGATGTCGTGCTGGAGCACATGCTGTCGTCGGAGCTCCTGGTTTCCGAAGCCATGCATGGCGTCATCATCGCAGATGCCTTGCGGGTGCCGTGGAAGGCCATCTTGCCGCACGACCCGAACCATCGGAACAAATGGCAGGACTGGGCAAGCGTGCTTGATCTCAACATCGATTTCCAGCGCCTTGGGCCATCCAACGCGCTGGAATGGCTGATGAGCTTCTTTTGGGGAAAGCGGCGTTTCGTCTACGCCCTGCGAAAGCGCCGGGACAAATTTTTCAACTTTGGTTTCGGTTTGCCGCTGGCCACCGCTATCGGCGCACTGAAGACGGCCAGTCGGGCCGCCGGCCAATTGAGTTCCGATACCAGTATTGAACGCGTGACAAGCCGCATGCTCGTCGAACTCGATCGCCTGAAGACGGATTTCGCTCCCGCAGCCCTGACGGCAAGCGGTGCGTCTTGATGCGCGCCAGCGCCTATAAGAAGCAGGGTAAGAGATGATCGCACAGGCGCAAGCTGCACGGGCGGGCTAACTGTCTGATCCCAGGTCCGGCGGTGCAAGGCCAATTCTGACGCAACCGGATGCAGGTTGCGCCGCCAACCGGGCGCCTCATCGGCGCCCGGTTCTTTACGACTCAGCCCTTGATGAAGGCGAGGAGGTCGGCGTTTATGACGTCAGCGTGAGTGGTACACATGCCGTGCGGGAATTTCTCGTAGACCTTCAGCGTGGCGTTCTGCAGGAGCTTGGACGAGAGCAGGGCGGAATCGGCGATCGGCACGATCTGATCGTCGTCGCCGTGCATGACGAAGGTCGGCACGGTGATGATCTTCAGATCTTCGGTGAAATCGGTTTCCGAAAAGGCCTTGATGCCGTCGTAATGCGCCTTGGCGCCGCCGATCATGCCCTGGCGCCACCAATTGTTGATGATCGGCTCGGAGACTTTCGCGCCCGGCCGGTTGAAGCTGTAGAAGGGGCCTGCCGGAAGATCGCGATAGAATTGCGAGCGGTTGGCGGCGAGCTGGCTGCGCAGGCCGTCGAAGACTTCGATCGGCAGGCCGCCCGGATTGGCATCGGATTTGACCATGACCGGCGGCACGGCGCCGATGAGGACGAGCTTGGCGACGCGGCCCTGGGGCTGGCCATGGCGCGCGACATAATGAGTCGCTTCGCCGCCGCCGGTGGAGTGGCCGACATGGATCGCGTTGCGGAGATCGAGATGCTCGACGACGGCTGCGGCATCGGCGGCGTAATGGTCCATATCGTGACCATCGCCGACCTGGGTGGAGCGGCCGTGGCCGCGGCGGTCATGGGCGACGACGCGGTACCCCTTCTCAAGGAAGAACAGCATCTGGGTGTCCCAGTCGTCCGAGCAAAGCGGCCAGCCGTGGTGGAACATGATCGGCTGGGCGCTCTTCGGCCCCCAATCCTTATAGAAGATCTCGACGCCGTCCTTGGTGGTAACTGTGCTCATGGCATGGCTCCCTTGGTTGGTTGGGTTGATGCAGGCGGAAGTCTGCGCCGTCGCCGGCGCAATTGGGCAAGATCACGGGCGCGGGAGGCCGCGCCGCGTGCTGACGTGCTTATCTAGCGCGTCTTTCTATTCGATCGATATGACAGATTTCCATAGGTGAGGGCTGGGATAAGTAAAGCTACGGAGGTCACAGTCTTGGGAGTTTTTGCACGAAAATCCGAGGGAAAGGTCGCATTGTGCATGCTCGACGCCGAGCACCCGCCTCGTCCTTCGAGGCCCCTGCGGGGCACCTCAGGATGAGGCTCTTTTGGCGTTTCACCGCAACAACCGTTCTCACCTTAAGGTCGGCCAACCACGGGGCTGACCGAGATGACATCCATTATTTCAATCTGCAATCTGGCGCTCGCTTCCATCGGCAAGGACAGCATCAATGCGCTGAGCGAGCCGACGGTGGAGGCGCGCGCCTGCAATCGTTTCTTTGCGCCGGCGCGGGATGCGCTGCTGCAAGCCTATCCCTGGCGATTTGCCGGCAGGACACGGTCTCTTGCCGAAATCGAGAGCGATCGGCCGGGGGAGTGGGCCTATGCCTATGACCGGCCGGTCGACTGCCTGGCGATCAGGGGCATTCGTTCGGCGCTCGACGTGACGGGCGATGCTTCCGTCGGCGGCGTCTTTTCCGGTTCTGCGTCTACCTCTGCCGGCGGGCATGCCTATGACGCCGAGGGCGGCGTGATCTATTGCAATGTTTCGCCCGCCTATTTGAATTTCACGGAACGGCTGATCGATCCGACGAAATATCCGCCGCTTTTCGTCGATGGGCTTTCCTGGCATCTCGCGGTGCGCCTCGCCATGCCGCTGACGCGCGATCCGCAGGTTCGCGCCGATGCGCTCCAGCTTGCCAACAGCATGCAGGCGCTTGCCCAGACCGCGGATGCCAACGAGGCCTGGAACGGCACTGACGATCAGGACGGGCTGACGGGAGGGCGGGCGAATGGCTGAACTGCGCGCCTACCAGCCGTCCTTCGGGGGCGGCGAACTGTCACCGGCGCTCTGGGCGCGCGTCGACCAGGCGAAATACGGCAGCGGGCTGAAGACGGCGCTCAACCTCTTCATCAATCCGCATGGGGGCGCATCGAACCGCGCTGGTCTCGCCTTTATTCGCGAGGTCAAGGCGAGCGCCAACAAGGCGCGGCTGATCCCTTTCCAGTTCAACACCGAGCAATCCTACGTGCTGGAATTCGGCCATCTCTACTTCCGGGTCTTCCGGGACGGCGGGCTCGTTCTCTCCGGCGCCACACCTTACGAGGTGACGACGCCCTATGTGCACACCGCGCTCGACGAGCTGGTGTTCGTGCAGGAGGCGGACGTGATGTATATCTGCCATCCCGATTATCCCGTGCGCAAGCTGGCGGGGCTCGCCGACAACAACTGGACACTCACCGTCGTCACCTTCGCGCCGAAGATCGCAGCGCCTGCTGGTCTCGGCGCCGTTCCGCTTGGCGGATCGGGAAGCACGACCTATGGCTACAGCGTTTCCGCCGTCCATGGCGAAAGTGGCGAGGAAAGCCTGCCGGCAGCACCCGTCTACGTCAACAACGACCTGACGGTGGCCGGCCGCAGGAACCGCATCACCTGGGCTGCGGTGGCGGGTGCGTCGCGCTATATCGTCTACAAGAACGACAACGGCGTCTATGGCTATATCGGCGGCACGGCCGGACTGCTGTTCGATGACGACAATATCGCGGCCGATCTTGCCGATACGCCGCAGACGGCGCGCAATCCCTTTAACAGCGCCGGCAACTACCCGCGCTGCGCGACCTTCATCGAACAGCGGCTCGCCTTCGCCTCGACGAAGAACGATCCGCAGGCGGTCTGGCTGTCGCAATCGGCCAATTACGAGAATTTCGGCTATTCCTCGCCGTCCAAGGCAAGCGATGCCGTGACCTTCCGCATTCGCGCCCGGCAGGTGAACGAGATCCGCTCGATGCTGGCGCTGCGCGGGCTGATGCTTTTGACGTCAGGTGCCGAATGGATCGTCAGCGGCGGCTCGCAGTCCGATGCCATTTCTCCCTCGTCGATCAAGATCGACAACCAGGGCTATCGCGGAGCCGCCAGGGTGCAGCCGATCGTCGTCGGCAACACGGTGCTGTTTGCCCAGGAGCGTGGCGGGGTCGTGCGCGATTTCAGCTATGTCTATGCCGAGGACAGCTTCGTCGGCAAAGACCTCACCATCCTTGCCCGCCACCTCTTCGAGAACCGGCGCATCAAGGCCTGGGCCTATGCCCAGGCGCCCTATTCGATCGCCTGGGTGGTGCTTGACAACGGCGCGCTCGTTTCGCTCACCTATCTCAAGGAGCACGACGTCTGGGCCTGGACACGCCATGAAAGCGGACCTGACAACAACGCCGTGTTCGAAGATGTCACCGTGATTGCCGAAGGCAATGAGGACGTGCCCTATTTCCTTGTCAGACGCACGATCGGCGGCCAGTCGCGGCGCTATATCGAACGGCTGCACAGCCGCGTCTTTCAATCGGTCAACGATGCCTTCTTCGTCGATTGCGGCCTGACCTACAGCGGGGCGCCGGCCACTGTCATCGGCGGGCTCGGCCATCTCGAGGGGCAGAAGGTGGTGGCGCTCGCCGACGGCAACGTCGTTCGCAACCTGACGGTATCAGGCGGGACCGTCACGCTCGATGTCCCCGCATTCAAAGTGCATGTCGGCCTGCCTATCGTTTCGGCGCTGCAGACGCTCGATATCGATCTCGGCAATGTCGGCGGGCTCGGCACCGTGCAGGGGCGGCAGAAATCCGTCAGCAACGTCACCCTGAGGGTCGAGCAGACGCGTGGCATCTTCATCGGCCCGCGTGACGGCGTGCGCGGCGATGAGCATCTCGTCGAATACAAGCAGCGCTCGACGGAGGATTGGGACGATCCGATCGAGCCCGTCACCGGCGATATCTCGCTGACGCCGCAATGGGACTGGGATACCGGCGGCAACATGTGGATCAAGCAGTTCGATCCGCTGCCGATGACCATTCTCGCCATCATGCCGGATATCACCCTTGGCCGCTGAGATCCGCGTCTTGCCGGTCCGCGCACTCGATGTGCGCTGGATCGCCCGGCGCATGCGCCGGGCGGACCGCGACGAAGTGTGGAAAGCTTCCGGCATGACGCCGGTGGAGGCGATCACCTATTCGCTGCGCAAATCCTCGGCCGCCTGGACAGTTTCAATCGACGGGCGGGCTGAAGCGATTTTTGGGGTCGGGGCCATCAACATCCTCGCCGGCGTCGGCGCTCCATGGCTGCTCGGAACCGACGCCATCGAACGCCACTCAGCCGGCTTTCTCAGGGGCTCGGTCGAGTGGAGGGATCAACTGTTGCGGCACTATCTGGCTGCGGCGGGCTCGATCCTGACCGGGGTGGGCAAGGCCTATGAGGGGATCAACAAACCCACGACATCCACCACAGCGACGACACCCAATAAGAAGTGAGGGCGAGCCATGGTCACCGTTCCCGAATACCAGTCCAATGTCACGACGCGGCCGATCTTTCAGAGCAAGCTCGATGTCAAGGCAGACGCCGAAAACTTCGGCGCGGCCATTGGCAGAGGCATGGGGGATTTGTCGAAGGGGATTGAAAACCTCGGGACATCGATCTCCAACGTCAAGAAGCAGCGTGAGGACGCTCAGCAGACGGCAAATGGCGGCGCTGCCGAACAGAAGCCAGCCGATCCCAAGGCGCTCGAGAGCGTCATGCGCGCCAAGGAGCAGGAGAACCAGCTTGCGGCCTGGGACCGCAATGCCCGATACGGCGAGGGCGGCTTCATGACGCTCACGGGCCGCGCGGCGGTCGATGGCCGCGCCGATTACGAACGGCGGCTCATGGAAAAGCGGAAAGAATTCGGCGCCGGCCTTTCGGGCGAGGCGGCCGAACTCTATGGCCGGGCCGCCGATGCCAGGATCAATGCCTCGCTGCAAAGCGCGATCGTCTATTCCGGCCAGCAGCGCAAGGTCTGGTTTCAGCAGAATGCCGCCGCGCGCGTCGACAGCTTCGCCAGGGATGCGGTGGTGAATTTCACGCGTCCTGATCTGGTGACCAAGAATGTCGCGGCCGGCCTCCTGGAACTGCAGGAGCAGGGACGGCTGGAGGGCTGGAGCGGCGATACGATGATGGCGCGTGGCAGCCAATTCGTCTCCGGCGTCCATAGGGACATCACGCTTCGGCTGGCCGACGACGACCCGATTGCCGCCGACCGCTACAGGAAGGATCATGCCGGGCAGATGACCGGCGCCGACAACGGCATGCTGACGGAGGCGCTGGAAAACGAGATCAGCAACGAGCACTCCAAGCGCGAGGCGGGCGCGATCCTGTCTCGGGGCAGGCGGGTTTCCGAGCCATCGGGAGATGCCGCCGGCGATCTTGTGGACGCCGGCGCGTCGTCCGGCCACGCGGCGGCGGCTGCGGCGCCGACAAGGCTGCGCCAGGCGCTTGCCGCGCGGGCTGCCGGCAGTGGCACGGATGTTGTCGACAGGCTCGACGAAAGTTTCGCCACCAATCTTGCCGCGATGATCGAGGATGCGCCGCCCGCCATTCGCGACGGGCTGCAGATCCTCGGCAGCGCGAAGGGCGCAGCCAATGCCGTCGATCTCGGCTGGAAGGGCCAGTCGCTGAAATCCGGCGCCGTGCCGAAGGACGTGCTCGACTATGTCAACAACAATGCCGGGCGATACGGCATGTATTTCCCCGTCACCGACGATCCCGAGCAGGCGGCGCCGTTTTCGACGCGCGGCGGCACGGTGGCGCCACGCGGCAACAAGGTGGCGCCGCGCGCGCTTGGCCCCTCCACCGACGATATCGAGAAGAGCCTTGCCGGCATCAGCGACGACAAGGTGCGCCAGTTGACACAAAACCGCGTCCAGTCCGCGCTGGAGACGCAGGCGAGAGCCGAAGAGGCCAGGATGAAACAGGCCAAGGCCGAGCTTTGGCGGGCGATCGATGCGGGCAAGACGCCGGATGATGTGCCGCGAGAAATTCGCCAAGTGGCCGGCATGGAGGCGGTGTCTGCGGCGTGGAATTATATGCACATGGCGGCAAAGGGCCGGGCGGCGCAGGGCGACGAGGTGCTGCTCTATGATATGCGCAAACAAGCCGCCACTGATCCAGATCGATTCGCCAATGTCGACCTCAACGACTACCGCGGCAGGCTGAGCCCGGATGCGTTTCGCGAACTGACGGAACAGCAGACCGGGGCCGGGACAAGCCAGGCGGAGACCAAACGCGAGGGGCTGCAGCTCGCCCAAGCCTTCGCGGAATCGAAAACGCAGCTCGAAGCTATTGGCATTACCGCAAACGGCAGGCGAGGGGCCGAGCGGCAGGCGGCGATCCAGCAGATCGCGCGGTTCCAGAACGCGCTCGCCGACGAGATGGCGGCGTTCAAGAAGGAGAACAACGGCAAGCCGCCGAGCGAACTCGATATCTCGTCGATGCGCAACAAACTGCTGCTGCCGATCGTGCTGCGCAAGCCGGAGCCGGTGGCGGAAAATCCAGTGGTCGATGTACCCGATTGGGCGGATATTCCCGCTGATGCCCGGCAGGCGCTGGCACAAGAACTTTCGCGCGAACTCGGCAGGGAGCCGAACGAGGCCGAGGTGATGGGCTATTACAAGGGCATCGTTTCGCTGCTTGCGTTGGCTGCCGGGCGCTGATGAAAGTGGCGGACCGTCATTCATGATGCCAACTGTCCGAGTTCTAAACTTGTCTCCCCACCATATTTGGAGACAAGCTATTGGAAACGCTGCCGGAAACCAAGATACGAAAGACCGGCCGGCTAGGCGCCAACGTTGCCGCCGATGCTATCCCGCACGCCGCAGATGACCACCCCGAGCAGCCGGCGAGCGATCTCCGAAACGCGGAGACACCACGCAGTCCGGTGTCGCTGCCGGAAACGAACATACAAAAGACCAGCAGGTTAGGGGCAGATGCCGCAGGCGCCGGTGTCGTCTCGCGCACCCCTGATGACAACCTCGAGCATCCGGGAAAGGATCTCCGAAACGCGGAGACATCAGGCGGTCCGGTGCCGCTGCCGGAAGCGAACATACAAAAAACCAGTCGCCTAAAGGCTGACGCCGCTGCGGCCGATATCGTCCTCCGTTCCTCGGAAGACCCCGATCAGGTGGCGAGCGATCGCCGCCTCGCTGAGGACTATGCGAGAGCGACAGGCCGTCCGGCGCCGCCGCTGGAACTGATAAGGCAGTTTCGCGACACCTTCCGGCAGAAAATGCAGGAAGCGCAAAACGCGAAGATTCTTTCCGAGGCCCCAGTACTGGCCGACTGGTTGCGCACGCCCGGAAATGCGGATTTGGCAGGCGATGATATCGAGAATCTTGGGTGGTTTGAATGGGCACCCAAGGCAACGGGCGTTCAGGTGGCTGCGACCAAGCCTGGCAATCACGAGTCGCCGGCCAAGCCTGCCAAGGAGGGACCTCCGGCCCCACCCACGAAGACCGTACAGGAGGCCTTGGCGGAGGAGATCGCTGGAGCCAGGGGGAAGGGGAAGGATGATGCCGCGGCGCTGGAAGACCGGATAGACAAGCAGTTAGGGGTGAATCAGGACATTTGGCATTTGGTGCTTAAGAACGTGCGCGACGGCAATATGACGCGCGAACAAGCCATTTCTGCGCTCATTCCTGGGCCGCCCTCCGCTTTTGCCTTGGGCGCAAGTGAGGTCGTAAAGGGCTTTGTGGGAAATGCCGGGGTGGGGGTCGGTAAGACTGTAGAGGGTACGGGCGCTCTGGCTAGGCCGTGGGTGCCACATGTCGATCCCACTGCTCGCAATTCCATGCTGTCAGCTATCGCCGCGATCAATCCAAAGACGTGGTCCGCAGATGAGATAGAAATCGTAAGACAGAAATTATATCACCAGAGCGCCCTGGATCCAATGGAGGGGAGGATCTACCTCGACGGTATCGTGTCAGGCGATATGACGCCGGAGAATGTCCTTTCTTTAATTGAGGGGGAGCCCCCGAATTTTCTTGAAATGGCGGTAGATGCTATCCAATCGAGTGGCGCGTGGGTGAGCGACAACAGTGAAGATTTCTTCGCTGCCAGCCCTGAGATGAAAGATAGCTGGTCTAGGCAAGCCGGCGAAGCAGTCGGTTCGGCTTTCCCTGCCTTTGTTGTGGGGCTGCTTACGCGTGGCAAAGGAACCAAGTATTACAGTATGTTGGAAGCCGCCGGTGGTGCAGCTCGAGAGGCCCGCAAGGCGGGTCAGGACCAAGCTACGCAATCGACGGCGGCTTACTTGGCCTTGCCCGCTGGATTCATCAGCGGCATTTCGCCAGAGCGCCTTGTTCCCAGCGGTTTGGCGAAGCGCTTACCACAGACGGGCGCCACTAAATTTTTGACCGATCTTGTCATTGCGGGCGGGGTCTCAGGCGCTCAGGGTGCCATTCAGCAAGCAGCCAAGAATGCAATCGCGAAGTATCTGTATGCGCCGGACCAGGACTTGTCTGCCAGCGTCCTCCATAATGCCCTGTCTAGTGGCGTTGGCGCAATGCTGCTCAAAGGAGGTCAGACGGGCTTCAAAGCTGCGTTATCCGGCCATCTTGATGGCGCACGGGTTAATACAGCAGAAACTGGCGCGGCGCAGGTGAGCATCGCTGAGCTATCCAAGGCGGCCCAGGCATCCAAGCTGCGTCAACGCGATCCGGAGAGGTTTCGCCAGTACGTCGCGCAGGCAGTTGCGAACAACCCTATAGAGTATTTGAATGTTCCGGTGCGCGAATTGTTCGGTGATCTCCAGAAGCAGGGGATCAATCCGTATCCGTTCATCGCCCAGCTTCCCGGCATTAATGCCAACGATCTCAACTTTGCTCTTGCGGCCAATCGTGATCTGAGAATTCCAACCGCGTCCTATGCGGCAGGAATTGCAGGCTCGAAACTCGATCCGATCTTCACGAAAAGCGCGCGGTTTGATTTCAACGGTGCAACGGCGAAGGAGGTGGCGGAATTCAATGCGCGCGTGCAGGAACTCATGACGGAGGCTGAGAAAAATGCCGAAGCCGCGAGCATCGACGATATGGCGCGACGCGCTGTCGAGAGTGCGGAGAAGGATGCCGAAGCCACGCGAGTCCACCATGAGACACAGCGCTTCGTGAAAAAAACACCTGGAGATGGTGAAGCCGTCGACGTCGATGAGCAGGCACGGCGCGCCGTCGAGGGGGTAGACAAGGATGCTGAAACCGCCCGCGCCAAGTCGAAGGCGCAGCGGCCTGTGAAGAAGGCGCGTAGTGATCCCAAAGCCGCCGATGCCGACGAGCAGTCGCGGCGTGCCGTCGAGGGGGTAGACAAGGATGCCGAAATTGCCCGCGTCAAGCGGAAGGCGCTGCGCCCCGTGAATAAGCTGCAACGAGCCGCAGAGAACTAAATTTTCGACTCGGCTGCGATCCGCGATCTGCCGGCGGCTCTGGGGATCTTCGATCCACTTTCAGATGATGACGCGATTTTTCGACAGTTGAACGAATACGGCGTCGAGAGAGGCAGGGCGCGGCCGGGAGCATCCATGGCCCGATGACCGGAATCTCAGTATGCCATCCACGTGCTTTGCGGTGTCTTGGGCAGTTTGAAGAAGCTGGAACACATGGCGCCGCGCTGAAACAGGAAGTTTCCCCCGCCGAAATATCCGCTCCGGCCAGATGGGGAAACAACCATTCGCACCTATGGTTTTTGGAAACCAAGCGAGTGACGGTACATGACGATATCAAGCACGAACAATCGATCCGGTCCCTATCCCGGCAATGGGGTAACGACCGTTTTCGACTATGATTTCTTTATCGCCGACGAGCGGCATCTGCTCGTCATCAAGCGGCGCGCCAATGGCGACGAAGAGATCCTGACGCTCAGCGCCGATTACAGTGTTTCCGGCGTCGGCAATCCCGAGGGCGGTTCGATCAATACCGCGACGAGCGGCGCTCCTTCCGGTCAGGAGACGATCACGCTGCTGCTCAACGTGCCGTTTACCCAGGAAACGGAGCTCGAGAACCAGGGGCCGTTTTCGGCAAAGACCATCGAAACCGCGCTCGACGTCGCCGCACAGCGTGACCTGCAGCTGAGCGAGCGGCTGGACCGGGCGATCGTGGTTTCTCCGACCTCGACGCCGACGGAGATTGCCGAGCTGATCAACGGCGTGCTGCGCTTGGCCTCGATCATCGAGGCGGTGACGGAGCTGGCGGGTGTGGCGCAGAGCATTCCGCCGGCGGCCAACGTCGCCTCTCAGATCGCGACCATTGCTCCTGTCGCGGCGCAGGTGGCGGCCGTTGCCGCGATCGCGGCGCAGACCGTTGCCGTTGCGGCCGTCGCGAGCGATGTCGAGACTGTCGCTGCGAATATTCAAGACGTGACGAATTTTGCCGATGTCTATCTCGGCGCTTCCACCGTCAATCCGGTTTTCAGAGCGGACGGATCGGCGCTGCGGGACGGCGACCTCTATTTCAACAGCGTGGACCGGGGCATGCGGGTCTATGGCGGCGCTGGTTGGGTGCCGACCGACGGAACCGTGACGGCCGCGAAAATCTCCGACCTGCAGGCCGACAGGGACGCTATCGCAGCCAAGCTGGTCTTGCCTGATTTCGTTCGCGGGCTGGTTCCAAACCCCAATATCGGCGTTCCGCTCACCAACCTCGACATCAGCGCCGGCGATGCCCGCTTCGGCGGGAAATACATTTCCTTCGGCCCCGTTTTGACCAAGAGGCTGAACGCCGCCTGGTCGGCGGGAACGGGCGGCGGCTTCTTGGACACCGGCTCAGTTGCGGCAAGCAAAACGTACCATATCTACTTGCTGCGCAAGCTCTCCGACATCAGCGTCGGGGATTTCATCGCATCGCTTTCGAACAGCTCGGCAGGCGCGACGGTGCCGGCTGGTTGGGAAGTTCTGCCGAACAGTCGGATCGGGTCCTTCTTGACAAATTCTAGTTCGCAGATTGTTGGGTTTAAGCAGTATGGGAGCCGGGTGAAGCTTAACACCAACATACAGGAATTGGTAAGCTCAGCTGCTTTCGATTTCCCCACTTACAATCCGGTGGGCCTCCCTAAGGGTATTTCGACGGATGCCCGTCTGTTTCTTCAGGCACAAGCCGACGCCAACTCTGCGGTTAACCTCCGCGGCGACACCGAGGAGACTGCAGCGGCTGCGGGCGACGCCAACCTCTATATCAACGTTGCCGCCAGCGCGACTAGGCTTCAGATCGGGGCCAAGATGCGCACCACGGTAGCGGGGCTCATGTGGATGCGCTTCGACTTAGTCATTGGCACTGGTAATTGCGTTGTTAGCACCCACGGTTGGGATGACTACACGGTTCCACGGGTGCCTGCATGATGTCAATTGCCCAATGAGAACGGGAAAATCAACGGTGGACGGTATAGGATTCAATTCTTCAAATGCTGTTCGCCAACTTCTCGGCAGCCCGACGTTTGGCCCCCTCTGAACCCGCTCCGATAAAACAGGTCGAGTAAATCCATGGATCAGCAAGTCAGGGCGGAGATCGAGAAGCTGCACGAAAGGGTGAGCGGCTTGAAGGAGCGTGTCGTCAATCTAGAAGCGCAGCATCCGCACATCAACGCCGCCTTGGCGCGGATCGAGGGTAGCGTCGATAAGCTGACGAACAGAATCGGTAGGGCCATCTGGGCCGTTCTCACCCCTGTCATTGTCCTCGCAGTCGGCGCCGCCTTCAAGATCATTGCGTCTGGTTCTTTCACGCAGATCGGTCCCTAGTCCAACGCTCAACTCTTGCCGCCTTAAGATGGACACTCCAAGGAGACATCTGACATGACAAGTGTGATCATTCGCATTGGCCTGCGCTATCTCGCCGCCGCATTGGTGGCAAAGGGCGTTTTTTCGCCGGAGATCGGCAGTCTGGTTTCCAATGATCCCGATATTTCGATGATGGTCGAAATCGCCGCCGGCGCCGTCGTCGGCCTTTCCGCGGAAGCCTGGTATTATCTTGCCAATCGGTTCGGGTGGGCGCGATGAGCTGGCTCGCGAGGCTTCTTCTCGGCGGCGTGATGGAGACGTTCACGGCGCCGCTGCTTTCCGCCTGGAAGGCGAAGCTCGACGCCGAGACCGATGAGAAGCGTCTTGCAGCCGAGCAGGCGATCAAAGGCATCGAGGCGGCGCGCGATATTGCTGTGGCCGAGGCTGCCGACCGCTGGAGTGCGACGCGGGTCGGCCGCTGGCTGATCGTCGTTCCTTTCGGCATGTGGTGGGCGTCGATCTATCTCGTCCAGATCATCAATCCATGGCTCGGGCTTCATCTCGTCGTGATAGACGTTCCGCCTGATATCCACAGCATGGCGCTGGTGCTGGTGCCTGCCATCGTGATCGGCGATGCCGGCGCGCTGATCGCACGGCGGTTTGGTCGCTGAGGTGAAATGGCGGTTTACGGGCCGCCACAAGCCGTTGAAACAGAAGCGTCGTAGCGCGACCTCCGCGTTGACCGGAAGATCGCAGCACAACGCGCAGACCACTTCCATCCTCACTTGAACCCAACTCGTCGCCCAATCATCTAATTCCTATACAACAGCGCCATGGCGGACCGTCGCAATCGCGATTGCTTTGCCGGCGGCGGGGCGGCCGTTCTTGCCGCCTGAGGATCAGATAATGGGTTATATGGACAAAGAGATCGTGCCTCAGAATGATGGGGCGCTGATTGATGCCTATTCGCAATCGATTGCGGCGGCGGTCGATATCGTCGGGCCGGCGGTCAGCCGGATCGAGAGGATCGGTGGCCGGCAGGGGCATGGCTCGGGTTTCGCCGTCTCGCCGGACGGGCTGATCATCACCAACAGCCATGTCGTCGACGACGCCAAGGTGGTTCGCATCACCACGCCCGACGGCTTCGTCACCGAGGGGCGGGTGCTCGGGCGTGACGTCGATACGGATATCGCCCTCATTCGCGCCAATTCCAGCACCGGGGCCTGGGCGAAGCTCGGGGATTCGCAGCGGCTGCGCAGGGGCCACATCGCCATTGCGATCGGCAACCCGCTCGGCTTCGAATGGACCGTCACCGCCGGCATCGTCTCGGCGCTCGGTCGGTCGATGCGGGCGGCGAGCGGCCGGCTGATGGACGACGTCATCCAGACCGATGCGGCGCTCAATCCCGGTAATTCGGGCGGGCCGCTGGTGTCTTCGGGCGGCGAGGTGATCGGCGTCAATACCGCCGTGATCCAGGGCGCACAGAGCATCGCCTTTGCCGTGGCGTCGAACACCGCCAATTTCGTGGTTTCGGAGATTCTCCGCTACGGCCAGGTCCGGCGCGCCTTCATCGGCATTGCAGGGGATACGATCGTGCTGCCGCGCCGGGTGGCGCTTGCGGCAGGCACGACGCAGACGACCTCCGTGCGCATCCGGCGCGTCGAAGCCGACGGCCCGGCGGCCAAGGCTGGGCTGCAGGAGGGCGATTATATCCTCGCCATCGACGGAAGCCCGGTCGGCGGTGTCGACGATATCATCCGATTGATGGACGGCAGCCGGATCAGCAAGGAAACGGAGATTCTGGTGTTCTCGGTGGCCGGAAAAATCGAGAAGAAGACCCTGCTGCCGATGGCGCGGTCGTGACGCCTGGCTCCGTGGTTGCGGGCCATTAGACCACTAGTGGCCGCGGGATCACTCCATGACCGCGGGGATCACTGGTGGCCCGGGACACCACAAGGTGGCCCCGGGGATCACGGGGCGAGGCACACTTCTTCGAGATGATTTTCCAAAAAAATCTTCTAGGTCGCGATCCGTTTTCATTCTTCGGGTCGTCCTTGGTGTGTCCGAAACAGAAGGAGACATGCCATGTCCGACGAGCCCGTTATTCTGATCAATCTGCTGAAGGTCAGACCCGGCAAGCAGGATGCGCTGATCGCGCTCCTGACTGAGAATACCGACACGGTGATCCGCACGCTCTCCGGCTGGAGGACGACCCGGCTGATCGCCTCAAAAGACGGCGCCGGCGTCGTCATCTACTCCGAGTGGGAGACGTCAGCGGCGGTCGAGGCGATGCGCAGCGATCCGCGCATGAAAGCCTATCTGCCTGGGATCGTCGAGCTGGCGAACCTGGATTCGATCATCGGCTCGGCGGTGCTGAGCAGGAGCCGGTGAGAGCAACGTGAAAAGCCGTCATCAACAAATTGGCAAGAGGGAAACCGCAATGGCTGGAATGGTCGTCATCTACAAGAAGCCGGCTGACGTGAAAGCGTTCGAAAAGCATTATTTCGAGACGCATATCCCTCTGGCGAAGAAGATTCCGGGTCTCAGGAAATATGAGATCAGCCACGGACCCGTCACGGTCATCGCCGGCCCGTCTGATGTTCATTTGGTCGGCACGCTGCATTTTGACGATCTCGACGCGCTCAAAAAGGCGTTCGCAAGCCCGGAGGGCCGGGCGGCTGCGGCCGATCGCCAGCTTTATGCTCCTGATGACTCGGGCGTTCAGATGTTCCTTTTCGACAGCCGGGAAGTTTGACCGGTAGAAGTCACCAGACCGCAAAATCAAGCAGGAGTGGATCGGCGATGTCGATACCCAAAGCAGCTTTCGTCCTGGTCCACGGCGGTTGGCACAACCGTTCAGCGTGGGATCGGGTTACGCCGATCCTTGAGGCCCGGGGCTTCGCGGCGCTGACGCTCGACCTTCCCGGGGCTGGGGTCAATGCGATCGCCCCGATGTCGCTCGGTCGTCGCCCGTTCGACCCGGTTGCGTTTGCCGCCGAGCCGTCGCCTGTCGCCGGCGTTACGCAAGAGGAGCGGACGCAGGCGGTCGTCGCGTTGGTAAAGGAGGCTGCGTCACTCAGCGGCGGCCGGGTCATCCTGGTCGGGCATTCGGCTGGCGGGATGACGATTTCAGCGGTTGCCGAGCAGGTTCCGGATTTGCTGCTTGCGGTCGTATATCTCGCCGGTTTCATGGTGCCGAACGGCATGCCGTTGCTGGCGATGCTCCAGCATGAAACCATGTCTTCTGCGCTGTCGCCCGGGCTGTTCGTCGGCGATCCCACCGCCATCGGCGCGACGAGGATACATGCCGGATCGACCGACGAGGCCTATCGATCGCTGCTCAAAGCTTCGTTTTATGGCGATGTGTCGGAGTCCGAATTCGCGCATGCGACGGCGCAGCTTCATTGCGATGAATCGAACTCCGGCGCCTTGGCCCCATCGGAAATCACGCCTGAACGATTTGGCAGGGTGCCACGCCATTACATCCGCACCACACAGGATTGTGCGATCCCGTTGACCGGTCAGGATCACATGATAGCAATGGTGGACGAGGCCATCGGCGGCAAGACGACGACCCACATATTGGAAAGCAGCCACTCGCCATTCCTGTCGCGACCGGCCGGTCTGTCGAGGATTTTGATCGACATTTATGCGCAATCCCTGGCGGAGCAGAGCGCGGAAGCTCAGTAGGTCCTGACAACATGAACATGGACGAATTCGAGGAACGCCTGAAAGCGCTGCGGCCACGCCTTCATCGCTACTGCGCGCGCATGACGGGATCGGCCGTTCATGGGGAGGATGTCTTGCAGGATAGCCTCGTCAAGGCGCTTCACGCGCGGGCTGAGGGCGCTGCGGTGGATAATCTCGAGGGTTGGCTGTTTCGCATCGCCCACAATACGAGCCTCGATTTCCTGCGCCGCAGGTCCCGCAACACGGTCGTTCCGCTGACCGAGGATATCGAAGCGGCGCCGATTGCCGAGGCTGATATCGTCGCGATCAGCTTTCAGACGTTTCTGCGGCTGCCTGAACTTCAGCGCTGCGCTGTCCTTCTCAAGGATGTTCTCGGTCATTCTGTCGATGAGATTGCCGGCATCGCCGAATGCTCTCCGGCCGCCGCCAAATCGGCGCTTCAGCGCGGGCGGGCTCAGCTGCGGCTGCTTGCGCAGGCGCCCGAAGATATCAGGCTGCCGCTGATATCAGACAAGGACCGGCAAAAGATGGCCGCCTATGTCGATCTGTTTCGGAGTGGCGATTTCGACGCAATCCGCGCCATGCTCGCCGATGACGTGAAGCTCGATCTGGTGAACCGGCTCCACTGGCAAGGGCGCGACAAGATCAGCCCCTATTTCACGCGCTATGCGGAAGAGACGAAATGGCGCTTTGCCCTCGGCGCGGTTGAAGGACGGCCCGCCATGCTGGTCTTCGACAGCACCGGCGCGATGGAAAGCCCTGCGCACTTTGTCCTGATCGACTGGTCAGAAGGCCGGATCATCGAGATCCGGGATTTCCTGTTCGCTCCCTATGTGCTCGAAGCGATAGACTGGGTGCGGCTCGGCTGAAAGCCTCTCATCACCGATTGCGTTCAATCCACAGTCCGCTTCCATGTTCAAAGGACGCGCTTTATGGAATGACGGCGAGCACCGGGGTTGCGGTGTCGAGGAGGGTTTCCTCGGTGGCGCCCGATGCCGTCTGGATGCGGGCCTCGCCGGTCTTTCTGGCGCGTTCGACCTTGGCCATGATCTGCTCGCCGCCCCGGGTGCGGCAGATGGAGAGGACGCCGATTGCCGCCGTTTCGACTTCGTCGGTGTGGCTGAAGAGGATCACGGCATCGTCCCAGATCGACAATGGCCCGGAGGCTGCGCGCACCTGGGCGGCGATGACCTGGCCTTCGACGAAGTCCCGGACGGCGGCCTTGGCGCGATCGATGACGGCCTGGGGCAGCGGGCGCGGTTCCTTCAGCCGCTCGACCGAGCCTGCCTCATTGATAATAGCCGCGAGCAGAATACGAGTGGGTGTGCCATCCGGCTCGATCGAGACGCCGGCATGATTGAGCACGTCCGAGAGCGAAACGCCCAGGAACAGCGCAATCTGGTTTGCTTCTTCCATCTTCATTCTCCGCGTGCCAGACAGCATGCGCGACGCGGCGGAAGGATCTATGCTGAGATGCCGCGCAAGGCCCCTGACAGATTTCTGCCGTTCGTCCAGCTTCTGGAAGAACCACTTCTTGTCGATTTCGGTCATCCCGGTTCCTTCAAGCATCGTTGAATGGAACCGAGTTGTTGCAGATTTCGCAACAAACGGCAAGCGCACGCGGCATTTCCGCATTGCGTTGCGTAAATAGCATGGGCCGGTGACTGAAGCCGGTGGTGCGAGGCGCTGTACCGGCTGGTGAGAGCTCCCGTTGTTCCTCTTTCCTTCTGCAACCTAGATAATTGACATCGACCGCCGGAGTCAATACAAAAAGGAAAATATTCCTTCTTTTGGTTCACCGCGAACGGCATCATGCAATGGTTTCGGAATAAAATCCCATTCCACATCAAATCGCTCTTGACGATGTTGTTATCGCATCATATGTTGTGGTTATTACATCATTTAGGGAGCGGACGTGCAAAAGCTCGGTAAAAACCGCAAGACCCCGTGGCAAAAGGTTCACGAGAAGATCGGCCTTTCCTCGGCGGAGTTGGCGCGCGAGCGCGGCATCGAGGTTTCGGCCGATGAAATGATGCCGGAGCGGCGATGAGCGGGCGGCAACCCCGGAGCATTCTCCGCCAGGCGGAACTGCTCGACGGATTGGTCGGCCATTGCCTGATGCGCGGCGGGGCGCCGGCCGACGAGGCTGTGATAACGATCTCGCGCGCCGAAGCAAGAGAACTCCAGGCGCTGGCGCGCCTGATGTGGCGCATGGCGCCCTATGAGGACGAGATCCGGCGGCTGGTCGCCGGCTGATCCAGGTCGCCGGGTGGTGACAAATGCCTCGAACACAAAATGGGCCGGCCGAACGGACGGCCGGACGCACCGAAAGAGATGGAGAATCCGATGACAGCAGTGGACAGGAAAGTCAGATTGTCGCCGGCGGCGAACAAGCGGCCGGTTTCCGGCGAGGGAGCCGAACTTGCGCGGAAAGCGCGCGTCATGGAAAAGGCAGGGGCGGGTGCTGCGGAAATGGAGCCGATCAACTGCCCTTGCTGCAAGCAGCCGGTGGCAGCGCCCACGCTCGAGATCGTCGTCGATCGTTATGATGTGACGCCGCTCCAGGCGCGCATTCTCGGCGCTGTGTGGCGCGGCAAAGGAATGCCCGTGCAGACCGAGCGGATCTTCGACGCGATGTATGTCGACGATCCCGATGGCGGGCCGTCGCCCACGCGCATGTATGCCGCCTTCAAGGTGGCTCTCTGCCATCTGCGCACCCGGCTCGATGGTTCCGGCATCGGCATCGAGAATGTCGGCTACCGCCAGGGATACCGGCTGGTGATGGCAGGCGAGATCACGCCGGCTCGCCGCGCCTGAAACGGCAGGGATATGCCGAACTGAATTTCCGCCGCCTGAGCTTCTATCGCAGCTAACGCGCGTTGCGTCGAATTGATTGATGCAATGCGCCTTAGCTCTTGCTTCCCATGCATGTCGTTGTCCCAAGCCGCCGCACGCTTTTGGGCGACATGCATCCGCCAAAACGTTGTGACAATCACAACGATCAATTCAGGGGACGGATATGACCGACGTCGAACGCGTGCGCCGTGAGATTTGCCTGTCCGATGTGGCTGCCGGTCATGGGCTTGCATTGAAGCGGGCTGGGCGCGAATTCGTCGCCTGCTGCCCTTTTCATGCCGAGGCCACCCCCTCCTTCACCATTTTTCCGGGCAAGGATCATGTCGAGCGGTTTCACTGCTTCGGCTGCGGCGCGCATGGCGACGTGATCGATTTCGTGAGGAAAATCAAAGGTATCGACCTCCCTGAGGCGCTGGGTGTGTTGGGTGGCCGCGTCGCCGCGCCGAACCCCGTGCCTGCGAGAACCCCGCCGCTCGACGTCTATGCCGGGATCGTGCCGCTGGCGCCGCCTGTGGCAGCCATCGAATGCGGCAGGCCGGTGCGCCTCTACAATCCGAAGCGCCGGGGCGAGCGATCCGAATGGGGCGCCTTTGCACCGTCGATGGTCTTTCCCTATCGCGGGCGGGATGGCGGCCTGATCGGCTATGTCCTGCGCCACGACCTTGCCGGCGGCGGCAAGGAAACGCCGATGGTCATGTGGGTGCGGCTGCCTGATGGCACTGAAACATGGTGCCGTTTTCCCTTTCCCAAACCGCGACCGCTCTATGGCATCGACCGGCTCGGCGAGGCGAGGGCGGTCCTCGTCGTCGAGGGTGAAAAATGCCGTGACGCGCTTTCGGCCGCGACCGGGCGCACCGTCGTCTCCTGGCCCGGCGGCGTGCAGGGGGTGAAACATGCCGACTGGTCGCCACTTGCCGGCCGCAGCGTGCTCATGTGGCCGGATGCCGATCGGCCGCATCCGGAAACCGGGGTGATATCGGGGATGAAGGCCGCCGACGATATCGGCGCGATCCTCACCGGTTTCGGTTGCCATTATCGCGTCCTCGGCGTCGTTCGATAAGGCGGCGCGCAGCACTCATGGCATACCCTCTCTATCTCTATGCCGACTGGCTCTCCGGGCGCGCACCTCCCAAGGGTTGGGATGCGGCCGATGCGGTTGGCGACGGCTGGACCGAGGATGAGCTCTCCGCTTTCATCCAGGCGGCTGCCCAACCCTGGACGCCGCCCGTGGCGGAGAAGGCGCGCAAGGCGCGGCCAACGGCTGCCGTCAAGACCATCGCCACCGACGATGGCTGGCAGATGGAGCTGCTGCGCAACGAGAAAGGCCGGATCAAGCCCGGCGTCACGCGCAACTGGGCGCTGTTCCTCGAACATCACCCCGATCTCGCGGGTATCTTCGCCTTCGACGCTTTCAAGATGCGCGTTGTGTTGATGCGCCGGCCGCCCTGGGATCCCGCCAGGGGCGGCTGGCGCGAACGTGCGCTGCAGGATCGCGATTACAGCGAAGCGGTCATGTGGCTGGAGGCGAACGACATGACGCCGAAGGTCGCCACCATCGCTCCTGTCATCCAGACGGTTGCCGAACATGCGCGTTTCGACCGGCTGACCGACTATCTAGAGGGCCTCGCCTGGGATCGCAGGCCGCGGCTTCACAACTGGCTGACCTATTACATGGGCATCGAGGATACGCCCTATGCCCGCACGGTCGGCATGCGCTGGCTGATCTCGAGTGTGGCGCGCGGGCTGCAGCCGGGCTGCAAGGTCGATACGATGCCGATCCTCGAAGGTCCGCAGGGCGCGCGGAAATCCACTGCCGTGCGCATGCTCTACGGCGACGATTTCTTCACCGACGAATTGTCCGACATCGGCTCGAAGGACGCGATGATGGAGATGCAGGGGATCTGGGGGCTGGAGGTTGCGGAGATGCACCGCTTCAACGCCTCGGAGACCAGTGCGGTCAAAAAGTTCCTGCGCAAGCAGACCGACCGTTTCCGTCCACCCTACGGCCGATCGGTGATCGAGGCGCCGCGCCGCGTCTGCCTCTGCGGCACGATCAATCCCGACGGCAACCCCTATCTCAAGGATACCACAGGCGGCCGCAGCTTCTGGCCGCTGATGGTCGGGCGCATCGATATCGAGGCGATCGGCGCCGACCGCGACCAGCTCTGGGCCGAAGCCGTCGCTCTCTACAAGGCAAAGACGCCCTGGTGGGTGCAGGAAGAAGAGCAGCAGGCAGTTGTCGCCGAACAGGAAAAGCGCACCGATGTCGACGTCTGGGTCGAGGTGATCGTTCCAACGCTGAAAGGCCGGAGATCTGTCGCCCAGCTCGATATCCTGAAGAGCCTCGGCATATCGGCCAAGGACGCCGACTGGCGCCATGCCGGCCGCATCGGCCGCATCATGAAAAAACTCGGCTGGACCGCGAGCCGCGACCGGAGAGGCGGCGAAGATAAGGTGGTGTTTCTCAATCCGGTCTTTGAGGAGGGTGGTGTGGAGGAGGAGCAGGAGTTTTGAGAGTGGGATAAGGCCCACCGCCCGCCCTCGTGGTTCGAGACGGCCCTTTGGGCCTCCTCACCATGAGGGCTAACTTTGGCGCCCGACGCTTTCGCGCCACCTGATTTTGTCGCCTGCCACTCAAAGTTCTTGCTCCGCCGCCGGCGCCAACATCCATTCCGCCCTCATCATGAGGTGCGGAAGCCGGAGGCTGTAGCCTGTAGCCTCGAAGGACGAGGGCGGCCGCCGGTGTCCGTTAAATCGGCGGACACCCAACATGGCAAAGCCGCGACGGTTGCCCCGTCGCGGCTTTGCTCATCCCGCTTTCCCTGATTGCGCTGTGAAGACCGACCCCTCGCGGTCCAGCGCCGCTCTTGGCGGACGATCATGGGCATTTTCGACCAATCTTGCGGGGGCGATGGGCAGGAGATCCGCCAGGGGTGTTCGGTCCCGACAACTCTTCATCGGCAATGGTTGGCGCGGTTTCATCCGAAGGGAAAATTGCCATGGCCAAGGGAAACATGTCAGCCTGCCTGCCGATCACGCTGGCTTATGAGGGCGGCTTCACGTCGGACAGGCGCGATCCGGGGAATTGGACCGGCGGCGCCGTCGGCAAGGGAACGCTGAAAGGCACGAAATACGGCATCGCTGCTGCGAGCTATCCCAATCTCGATATTGCGCGGCTGACAATCGCCGAGGTGACGCCGATCTATGAGCGGAATTACTGGCGGCCGCTCGGCGCCGAGGCGCTTCCATCGGGTCTCGACCTGGTGACATTCGATTTCGGCGTCAATTCCGGCACAGTGCGGGCGGCAAAAACGCTGCAGGCGGTCGTCGGCGCGGCGATCGACGGCGTTGTCGGCGGTGAAACGCTGAAGAAGGCGGCGGCGGGGGATGTCAAACAGGCGATCCAGTCGCTCTGCGCCCGGCGCCTCGGGTTTCTCCAGGGGCTGAAGACCTGGGCGACCTTCCGCGGCGGATGGTCGAAGCGGGTGGCCGATGTCGAAGCGCGGGGCGTCGCCATGTGGCTTGCGGCGTCGGCGCATGCCGATCCGAAGGGCGTTCTGCTGAAGGAGGCGGGTAAGGCTGAGACTGCGTCGAAGAACCAGCGAAAGAGCGCGGGGGGAACTGCTGCAATCGGAACCGGCGGTGTCGGCTCGAATGCGGCGCTTGGCGGCGAAATCAACTGGCTACTGATTGCGGGGGGTGTTGCGGTCGTCGTGGTGGTCGCGCGACTGCTGGTGTTGAAGGCGCGGCAGAACAGGGAGCGTGCTGCGGCTTATGAGGCTCTGGCGAAGGTGTCGTGAGCGACGTCTAGGGATCTCTCGCGGCTGATCCAATCCTCTGCGATATAAGAGGGAGCACCGCGCGCCGCCACTTGTCTCTTCTCCCCAGCGGGGAGAAGGTGCCGGCAGGCGGATGAGGGGGCTTCACGGCACGTCGGTCAATATTGCTCTTCGCTTGCGCTCAGTGCATTCGCTCCTGACGTCGCTCACCCCCCTCATCTGCCTGTCGGCATCGACCGGGGCGAGCCACGGGTCTCGCCCGTTCTGCGGACCCCCGCTCGGGCGAAGAGGGAGTGCACCGCTGCCTCATCCCCGGCTATCTAGGAACTCCAGTGGGATGAAAAGTAGCAGTATGCTGGCCACTCACCACTAGGAAAACATCACCCAACGTCAGGCACTTACCGCCTCTTGCTCCACCCCCGAAAAATCCACCGCAGCAAATGCTGCCGCGATCACCTCCGGCCCGGCGCCGTTTTTCGCGGCGTCTGTCGAAAGAATCTGGCGATAGCGCCGCGCGCCGGGGAGGCCGGTGAAGAGGCCGACCATGTGCCGGGCGACGTGCTGCAGGCGGCCGCCACTGGCGATATGGCGTTCGGCATAGGCCATCATCCGGTCGCAGAGCGCCTGCCAGTCCGGCTCGGCCGCCGGGGCGCCGAAGAAGCGGTGGTCGACGTCCGCGAGGATCGCCGCATTCTGATAGGCTGCCCGGCCGAGCATGACGCCATCGACATGAGCGAAATGGGCGGCGGCCTCATCGAGCGTGCGGATGCCGCCGTTGATGCCGATGAAGACATCGGGCCAGCGCTCCTTCATCCGGTAGACGATGTCGTAGTCGAGCGGCGGGATCTCGCGGTTCTCCTTCGGGCTCAGGCCCTTCAGCCAGGCCTTGCGGGCATGGATCCAGATCGCATCGGCGCCGGCATCGAGAACGCGGGTGATGAGTGCGGGCAGCGCCTCTTCCGGCTCTTGCTCGTCGACGCCGATCCGGCATTTCACCGTAACCGGTACGGTTGCGACCGCCTTCATCGCCGCGACGCATGCGGCCACCGTTTCAGGCGTCAGCATCAGGCAGGCGCCGAAGGTTCCCGACTGCACGCGGTCGGACGGGCAGCCGACATTGAGGTTGATCTCGTCATAGCCGTAGGGCTCGGCAAGCTTCACTGCCTCGGCAAGCTTGGCCGGGTCCGATCCGCCGAGCTGCAGCGCCAGCGGATGTTCCGCAGCATCATGACCAAGCAGCCGGTCGCGTGGGCCGTGGATGATCGCATCCGCCACCACCATCTCGGTATAGAGCAGCGCCTCCCGGCTGATCTGGCGGTGGAAATAGCGGCAATGCCGATCCGTCCAGTCGATCATCGGGGCGACCGCGAAGACAGGCCTCTTCTCAGTCATCGACGTTTCCGTTGTTCCTTTGTTCGCATGCCGTTATGCAGCAGCGCCAGCCGTCGCATCGGGCGGTTCATCCATAAAACGCGCATATAACACCTGCCGATGCGATCGACAAATTGGGACCATCAAAAACAAAAACGGCGCCCCTTGCGGAGCGCCGTCCATGCCGCCGAAGCGGAAGTCTGACTTACGAAGCCGAGATGTTGACGGCCTTCGGGCCCTTGCCCATGCGATCCGGCTCGGTGTCGAAGGTGACCTGCTGGCCTTCGCGCAGCGACTGGATGCCAGAAGCCTGCAGCGCGGAGATGTGGACGAAAACGTCCTTTGCGCCGCCGTCCGGCGTGATGAAACCAAAACCCTTGTCCTGGTTGAAGAATTTTACGGTGCCCTTGGTGGCCATTGGGATAGTCCTTTTCCCTTAGTCTGTGTAGTATCCGCGCCCCCGAGAGGAAGCGGACGGCTTTAGCTTTCGCCCCGGTCGTCTGGGACGAAGGGTCAGTCGGAGAAGTCACGTACGGGGAAAGAACGTCTACGTAGGCGGGTATTCCCGCGCGCCCTCCGTCACGGAAGGGATTACCACATCGGTCCAGTCACCGGCATGCAAATGCCCGAGTGCTTGGATTGGTGCCAGCATTTCGGGCAAAAAGCAAGCCACTTTATTGCGGCATGGCCGCAATTATGACGGGAAATGCCGAAGATTCAGGTACTTGACGAAAAGTTAGCAGACAGTTGCACGGCTGTGCCATATCGGGATCCTGTGCCGGAACGAGACGACGCGGGCGATTTCGATAGCCGGCCTGGATTCTCCCAGAAGTAGTCCTGGTGGCGGTGCAACGCCGCCGACAACCCTTGGAGGCCGCCTTGCCTCATGCCTCAGGCGCGGCGGCTTGCCTGCGCGCCTTTCGGCGCAGGAACCAGACCACGAACGGTGAGAGCAGGAACGCTTCCGTGAAATTGATCGCCGACGACGCCACGAGTTCGTTGGGCGCAATGGCAACAGGGTCTGCGAAATAGAGGGTAAGGAACGCCATGACAGTGGCGGCAAAGGCGGCCACGACGTTGCAAAGCCAGGCGAGCAGGGAATAGAGGAAGCCGCTCGGCAACCGCGTGCAGATGAGCTGCGAAACGACGATCGAAAGGCCGAATATAAATATAATCATGAGCATGGCTTATCCCTTCGGCGTTCAAGCCGGCAACCCGCGCCGCGCATTTCCGCCCTTCCATGAGCCGAGGGCCGCCTCAAAGAATCGGTTCCGCTCTTGTAACCACGGCAACCGCAGGACGCGGCCGTCAGCAGGAGTGTTGTTCAATGTCGGTGAAATCCCGGCAGGGCTTTAGACAGTTTTAACCTTGCGGATATCCGAGCGGATGATGGGAATTCCGCGGTTGGGGCGCAGCACCTGTTCATGCCGAGGCACGGCATCCACAGGCTGGAGTCTCGAAGCACTGGCGCTCATTCGAAGCGGAGCGCCGGCGTATCTTGCCGGCTGCCTTCAAGCCATTCCGGACGCATCTCTGCGTCCGGGGGAATTGTGACTGAAGCCTGTCGCGCAAAACCGATGCACGTTTTGCGCCGGGGTGCGCTAGATCAAAGCCTCATGCGACAAGCTCGAGAAGGACGGCTCGAAGACGTCCTTCACATCAATCTTGAAATCGTGGCTGGTGGCATTTCCGTCCGCGTCATAGGCTTCGGCGGTGAAGGTCAGGCTGTGGGTGCTTTCGTAGTCGATCGCAGCCTTCGTCTGGATCTTGTTGCCGACGAGCTTGAAGATGCCGTCCGCATCATCCGTCAGCCGCCACTTCACGACGCCGCCTTCCGGATCGACCGCCGACAGGAGGCCGACCGCGGTGCCTATCGCGACATTTTCGGAAATCGAGCTGCGCGAGAAGGCGAGATTGATCGGCGCCTTGTTGACCGGCGCTTCGTTGACGTCGAGGACGTTGATCGTGATGCTCTTTTCGACGGTGACCTTACCGTCGGAAACGGCCACCTTGATCGTGTGCGACTTGTCGGTCTCGTAGTCCAACGTTTTCGAGGTGACGATGCGATTGCCCTTCAGCCGGAAATGGTCGCCCGCGCCGTCGAGCAGCGTGTAGGTGAGGGCATCGCCATCGGCATCCTTGGCGCTGAGCAGGCCGACCGTCGTCCAGAGCGGGGTGTTCTCGGAGAGGGCGGTTTTCGACAGCTGGATATCGGTCGGCGCGCTGTTGCTGCTATCGGGCTTGAAGGTTCCCTTGGCAAAGTCATAGACGCCATCGGCAAAGCGCGCGAATTCGACGTCTGTCAGCGTGTCCGTGCCCTCGGCGGCGCTCGTCAGGATATGATCGCCATTGTTCAATGCGAAGGAGTAATTGGCGAAATTGCCGGAGAAGATTGCGGTGTCGATGCCGGCGCCACCATTGATGGTGTCGTTTCCGGCGCCGCCGATCAATTTGTCATTGCCGGCCTTGCCATTGATGATGTCGTTGCCGCCGCTGCCGTCGAAAGTGTCGTTGCCGTCGGTGCCGGTAAATTCGTCGTCGCCGTTGCCGGTCTTGATGTCAACGCCGGAGACATAGCCGGTGACGAAAGCCCCGTGATTTCCCAGCTCGTCGGAAAGATCGACGTGGGCGCTGTCCGTCAAAGCCAATGCGGCTTTGGAATCGCGGAACTGATCGGTCGAGTAAACGATCCTGTCAAAGCTCTCGAATTGCGCGCTCGAACCGGAAACCGTATATCCCGCCGTTTCAAGGACTTCGATGTTCTTGATCGTCAGGCCTCTTAACTCAAGGGCTTGCAGAGTATCAATCCCTGCGCCGCCATCGATAGTTCCGGAAAGCCATGGAGTGACCTGCAGGATGATGGCATCGTCGCCGTCGCCTGCATCGATATCCAAGAGTTCCGGCACGAGGCCGCCAGGTCCAGGCAGAAAGCCGAAACCACCATCCGTGATCGTATCGTTGCCCGCGCCGCCTCTGATGACGTCATTTCCGGTGTCGCCGAATATGTGGTCGTTGCCATCGCCGCCAATCAGCGTGTCATTGCCGTCTCCGCCATAGAGCTGATCGTTTCCGGCGCCGCCGTTCAGCGTGTCTGCGCCGTCACCGCCTATAATGGTGTCATCGCCTGCGCCTGTCGTGATCGCATTGTCGCCGCTCGAGCCCCTTACGTTTGCAGAGACCGAACCCAGTTCGTCGGCCAGATGGGCCACGCCGGAATCCGAGACAACCAGAGTGACAGGCACGGAAGGATTTTCGGCGGAGTTCCTAATGACGTCGTAAGCTTCGAATTCGGCGCCGGTCTTGGTAATCGTTGCGCCGTTCGTGTCCAGAATATTCATGGCCATATTGAAACTTTCCAAAAAGATGCGTTGCATTCTATGAAAATGAGAAATCCTCAGTAGAACTGTTCTTGCAGCTTCAACGGACGGACAACCCCCTGGGGATCTATGCCAACCCCCGATTAAGTTTTCAATGCAAAATTGTGTCTTTTCATTGCTTTTTTAATGAAAAACTAAGGATGAAATACTCTGGAAATCAATTTTAATTTGAGAACTCAAAGCGGTGCTTTGGTCTCCTAAATAGTACTATTTTTTATTTTCGGCCGGGACGCTCTCGGAAAAATTGTGTTTTCAGCGGTTCTTCAGCGGTATTGCGCCGCGCGACCATTCGCCTCACCATCTTGGGTTGGTGCAGACTTCGACCTGCTCCTGCTTCCAGCGCGGGAGGCCTCACACGAGCTTGATGAGGCCCGCGTCCGTCGGCCTGAAACCGCAGGCGCGGTAGAAGCCGGTGAGGTGCGGTTCGAAATCGACATGCAGCCATTCGGCGCCGTGCTCGCGGGCGAGGCTTGTCGCCTGGCGGACCATGCGCGTCGCGATGCCTTGCCTGCGCATGTCGGGATGGACCGATGTATCGAGGATGAAGGCATGGATGCCGCCGTCCCAGGCGACGTTGACGAAGCCGACGAGCCTGTCGCCGTGGTAGGCGCCGATATGGGCGAGGCTGCGGGGGAGGATGGCGGTGAAATCCCGGCTGTGCGGGCTGCCCCAGGCGGCGGAAAAGAGGGCATTCAGTTCGGCGGCAGAGGGGAAGGGGTCGATGCGCAGTTCCAGCATGGGCGGTTCCCTTCATTCAGCGGGCATGGCGCTTCCCGTTCAGAGCGGGCGGGCGGGTGAGTGTTGTGAAGGCGGGTCGCGCCATATGTGGGCGCATGGCGCTACGGCAGAGGGGCGTCGCCGATGCCTACTCCTCATCGCCCAGCAACGCACTCAAACTCCAGGGGGCCTCGCCCTGCTGGTTGGCGATATCCTCCACCTTCCAGCCGCCATGCTCCTTCACCAGCGTGTAATAGAGCGTCACGTTTTTGCCGTTGCGAAACTGCACCTCAAGCTCGGCCCGGCCGTTCTGCAGGATCGGCTGGCCGATCCTGAGGTCGCTTGCCTCGCCATCCTGTCCAGCAATGACGGGATCGAAATCGATCGCCCCGACATCCCCTTCCGCCGTATTGTCGAGATCGGCCTGCAGTATCTTGTTCAGATGGTCGGAGAAGAAAGCCGAATAGGGCGAGGGGCCGTCGTCATCGGCGCTCTCGGGATCGAAGCTGTAGAGCGCCTGCAGCAGGGCCTTCGGGGTTTTGAAGGTCTCGGCGAGAGCGGGAGAGGCGATCAGCGCGGACAAAGCGAGGGCAAGGGCGGGCAGGCGCATGCGGGCTCCTTCTGGTGACGAGGAATTTATAGCACGAGTCGCAGATGCGGGCATTCCCGCTGGGGCGCGACTGAGGCGGAAACCGCTTCGCTCAAGTGCTCGACCGGCTCGCTAAGGCAAACCCGTGGGCGACGTGCGGGAATGGCCGATGGCGATAGGCGCCTTGGGGTGAAAGCGCAGGAGTGTGAAGCTAAGTTTGGCGCCGCTTGACCCGTAGTATAATTGCTATTATAGTCGCACTTAAACATCATTAAACGGATAAGTGCTAATATGTTTGCGCTTACGCTGACTTCTCCCGCGCAAATTATTGAAAATGTTGCTGCGCGCATGAAGCGCCGCCGGATCGACATGAACCTGACACAACGCGAACTCGCGTCTCGATCTGGCGTGTCTTACGGCTCGCTTCGACTGCTCGAGGAAACTGGAAAAGGATCTTTCGAAGCTGTCGTCAAAATTGCATTCGCTCTTGAAGCGGAAGCGGAGCTCGAAACCTTGTTTCCTCCTCGGCCGGCGAAGACACTGGACGACGTTATCGGACATCCGGTCAGGCAGAGAGTGCGCAAGAAATGAAGTTCGTCTCCATCAACAAGATCAGGGTCGTCCTTGACCTGGAAGGCACCCGGCGTGAATTGGGAACGCTGGCATGGAGTTCCAGGGAGCGTCAGGCATATTTCGAATACGCGCCTGATTTCATCGCGTCGCCATTGCCGATTTCGCCATTCCAACTACCCGTGAGGGCTGGACTGACACCCCCCGGCAGGATCCCCAGGGAATTCGAAGGGCTGCATGGCCTTTTCAATGACTGCCTTCCGGACGGTTGGGGTCGATTGCTCCTTGATCGCCGTCTCGAGAAAATCGGGGTCAAGATCGGCGATGTGACACCCATCGATCGCCTCTCAGCCGTTGGAAGGACCGGGATGGGGGCGCTCGCCTTCATCCCTGAACGTCCACAGGAGAAGCACGCTCGAAACGACCTCGACTGGTTCGTCGAGCAAGTCGACCGTGTCCAGAACGAAATGGACACGGCCGAGATCGATGCGCTGCAGCAGGCCCAGGGCGGATCTGCAGGTGCGAGGCCGAAGATCATGGTCGGCCTCAATAGAGAAAGGAACTCGTTTTACATCGATTACGGATTGGGAATGGAGCCTGGATTCGAGCATTGGCTGGTCAAAGGTCGCAGCATCCACGACCGGGAGGATATTGGCGTCGAAGAGTACGCCTATGCTCTGATGGCACGGGCGGCGGGGCTAGAGATGGCCGAGACCCGGCTCATCGAGACCGCCAGGGGCAATCGCCTTTTCGCAACGAAGAGGTTTGACAGACCCTCGAACGGCCGCCTTCACATGCACACAGCGTGTGGTCTCGTCAACGCGAGCCACCGCGAACCGACCCTCGACTACGAGAGCCTCCACAAGATCACGGCTGCCCTGACACGCAACAGCCAGGATGTGTCGCGGATGTTTCGCAACATGACTTTCAACGTCTTCGCTCACAACAGGGACGACCATACCAAGAACCACGCCTTCCTGATGGCTGGGGATGGCCGGTGGACGCTGTCTCCGGCATACGACCTCACCTATTCGCAAGGTCCAGTCGGCGAGCACAGCGCCTCCATCGGAGGAGAAGGGCGCAATCCCGGGAAGGTGCATTTGCTTTCCGTGGCAAAGGGAGCATCGATCGCTGAGGGTGATGCCATTGAGATCATCGAAGAGGTGCGCGCCGCCGTCGATAAGTGGCCTCGATTTGCGGATGAGGCAGGTCTTGGGAAAGCGAGAGCTGACGAACTGGATCGAAAGCTGAATGGCAGACCGCGCGCTTAGGCAGGCTGACATTGCGCCAGGACGAGGCGTGGGAGGTCGTCTGCGAGTCGGTCGCCGTTTTTCTGGAAGGCGGCATGGAGTTCGATCGGAAACCCTATGACCGCTCACTGACGGCGCGAACGGACTATAATGGCTGGAAAAGCTGGGAAATGATCGCCAGCGGCGAGCGGCCGAAGGGGAAATGGCGCCACGCGTGGAAGGAAAAACCGGGCGACGATTTCATCGGTTTTGACGGCGATGCCTGCATGGGGCGGATTTTTAGCATCAATCTAACCGGGCCCGGCGAGCGCGGTACTGGCTGATCGCGGCCGATGGCAGCCCACAGCGCGGCTGGCCGGCGGCGGGCTATGAGGCGAGCGCCAGGAGTGCGGCCGGTCGCGTGGAGCGGATTTATTTTGCGTTGGTGGCTGGGGAGGCGAGGGTTGTGCTTGGGTGAGTGGGAGGACATGCCGCTACCGAAGACGCATGGGCGGCATGTCATATCACAATTGGCTGGCCGTGGGCGAGCTTCGTAAGACAATAAACGTGGTGGTGAAGGAGGAGGTAAAAGCTGGCGGCTCCTCCACAAGGACATAATAATCTCGCTTCGAAAAGCACATAGCCCGTTAATCCGCGCAGTTTGAGGGATTGAAAACGTGGTGCTCTTCACCGCGGGATTTACCCGATTGCGTCCCACTTTCGGCTGTCGGGCAGTTAATCTTCATAGTCGTCTGGGTACACTTCCTCGAAGTTCTCTTCACTCGAGAATTTTTCTTTCTCCATATATTCGACTATGTTCTCATAATTTTCCGGGTTGGAGAACCTTCTATATATTTCCAATCCAACATCCGAATTGTCTGGATCAAATATACTCCAATGGACCTTGAGTTCTTCTTTAAGTTTTCTTACGTCGCTTATTATCAGCCAGTCTCTTATGAGTCCGTAAACGGTTGTCTCATAATTTAGTTCATTGTAAGTATTGGCAAAATTATCTGGTATTATTCTTTTAAGCTGATCTATGTTTTGTATATCAAAGTATTTCAGCTCTTTTATGAGTGACGGCATTTGACCATCATCGCTGATGTGTTCAAGACGACAATTGTTTTCATTTGCCCAATCTGCGATAAAATTACGCAGCGTGATCGAATTTATTTCCTGATCTAGGTTCCCAACGCGATAGTCCTCCAGAACTTTGGCAGAGTATGCATCGATCTCGCGCGAGATATCGCTAAAACCTTTGTCGGCGATTTCTAACAGTCCAGCATGCAAATACAGTTTTCTTTCAATTTCCTTGGGAAGGCCTGCTTTAAACTTGTAAGACCTGTCATGGGCTAGTTCGGCCCAGGCGTGTTGCAACACTGTGCGAACTTGAAATTCAAATTTCAACTCACACAGTCCCTCGAATTCGGGAAGAACTGCGCGTTTATCTCCTAGGTCGCATACAAAATGAACGGATCTATATCCCACTTGGTTCAGCGATAATACGTCATCTTTGTTGCTGCTATGTTTTTCATCGACGTTGAACGTCTCCTTTATAAGATCAGATACCTTTTGAATGTCTGATTCAATAAATACAATAATTCTGACTCCAGATATATCTGTCATCTGGGAGCGGGGGTCTTTGTATTTTTTCCTTTTGGACTTTTCAAGGATACCATCTCTATTTTTGGTGCGGCCTGAGATGGATAGGTAGTCTATTTTTCGAACGTCAAGAAGACTGCTTATTATTGTTACTGCGGACCCTGTCAATCTCTCGTGCTTGGGAATACAGTCGTCAATCCACGAATGAACGTCCACGTCCTCACCGCCCAGTAAACTGATTCTTTATTTTGGATTTTGGGAAAATATAAGTGGCGCGTAAAGAGGAAATATTTCCTGGTTACGGTGTGTTGTCAACTAATCTCGCCGATCCATGTCCGGGCCTGGACGAACACTTCCCTACCGCCCCGGCCGCCCAGTCTTCCCCTTCGTCCGCCCCTTGCGCTTCTGCTCGCCCGGGTCCTCATAGCTCCCGACACCCGTCTTCCCGCGCACCAGCGGACGCACATCATCTTGCTCCGGCTGGCCTTCCAATAGCGGCGAAAACCGCTTCGTACCCTTCGCTGCCTCAGGCTTTTCCGGCACATGGCCGACAACCGGCTTTTCCGTTCGGCCGACGGTCATTTCGTCGAGGTCGTTTTTGCGGAAGAGGCTCTTCCTGGCGGGGTCGGCGATGTCGCGGCCCATGTCGTCCAGGTCCGGTTTGCGGAAGAGGGGCGTGGTCATGTCGGTGCCTGGGCCCATGTCGTCGAGGCTGGGTCTGGAGAAGTAGGAGGGGGTGGCCCCCTCATCCGCCCTGCCGGGCACCTTCTCCCCGGCGGGGAGAAGGGACTCGCGGGTCGCTTTGGCGTTCCGTCTGACGCCTTCCATCACCTTCGCTTCCTCGCGCGCCATCGGGTCGTCCATGGCGGCGAGTTCCACGGCTTTGAGGCGTTTGATTTCGTCGCGGAGGCGGGCGGCTTTTTCGAAGTCGAGGTCGGCGGCGGCGTCGCGCATGCTCTTTTCGAGCGCGTTGAGATGGGTCTGCAGGTTGTTGCCGACGAGGTTGCCGCCATCGGCGAAGCCCTTGCCCGAGACGCCCGAGATGTCGGCGCGGACGTGATCGCGTTCGTAGACGCTGTCGAGGATGTCGGAGATCCTGGCCTTGACCGATTCCGGCGTGATGCCGTGTTCTGTGTTGTAGACCATCTGCTTTTCGCGGCGGCGGCTGGTTTCCTCCATCGCCCGCTTCATCGAGCCGGTGACGTTGTCGGCATAGAGGATGACCTTGCCGTCGACGTTACGCGCGGCGCGGCCGATCGTCTGGATCAGCGAGGTCTCCGAGCGCAGGAAGCCTTCCTTGTCGGCGTCGAGGATGGCGACGAAGCCGCATTCGGGAATGTCGAGACCTTCGCGCAGGAGGTTGATGCCGACGAGCACGTCGAAGGCGCCGAGGCGGAGATCGCGCAGGATCTCGATACGCTCCAGCGTGTCGATGTCGGAGTGCATGTAGCGCACGCGGATGCCCTGCTCATGCAGATATTCGGTCAGGTCCTCGGCCATGCGCTTGGTCAGCACGGTGCAGAGGGTGCGGTAGCCCTTGGCGGATGTTTCGCGGATCTCACCGAGCACGTCGTCCACCTGGCTGCGGGCCGAGCGCACCTCGACCGGCGGGTCGATCAGGCCGGTCGGGCGGATCACCTGTTCGGCGAAGACGCCGCCGGATTGTTCCATTTCCCAGGCGCCCGGCGTGGCCGAAACGGCGATGGTGTCGGGGCGCATAGCGTCCCATTCCTCGAAGCGCAGCGGCCGGTTGTCCATGCAGGAGGGCAGGCGGAAGCCATATTCGGCCAGCGTCGCCTTGCGCCTGAAGTCGCCCCGATACATGCCGCCGATCTGCGGCACGGTGACATGGCTTTCGTCGATGAAGACGAGGGCGTTGTCGGGGATGTATTCGAACAAAGTCGGCGGGGGATCGCCGGGGTCGCGGCCGGTGAGATAACGCGAATAGTTCTCGATGCCCTGGCAGGAGCCTGTGGCTTCGAGCATTTCGATATCGTAGCGGGTGCGCTGCTCCAGGCGCTGGGCCTCCAGCAGGCGGCCGGCTTTTTCAAGCTCGGCGAGGCGCAGCCGCAGCTCCTCCTTGATCGACTTGATGGCGCCGTTCAGCGTCGGGCGCGGGGTCACATAGTGCGAATTGGCGTAGATCTTCACCGATTTGAGGTCGCCGACCTTCTGGCCGGTGAGCGGATCGAACTCGGTGATGGCGTCGATCTCGTCGCCGAACATCGAGATGCGCCAGGCGGCATCTTCCAGGTGGGCGGGGAAGAGCTCGATCGTGTCGCCGCGCACGCGGAAACTGCCACGGGTGAAATCCATGTCGCGGCGCTTGTATTGCTGGGCGACGAGGTCGGCCAGCAGCTGGCGCTGGTCCAGCCGGTCGCCGACCGACATCTGGAAGGTCATCGCCGTATAGGTCTCGACCGAGCCGATACCGTAGATGCAGGAGACCGAGGCGACGATGATGCAATCGTCGCGTTCGAGCAGCGAGCGCGTCGCCGAGTGGCGCATGCGGTCGATCTGCTCGTTGATCGAGGATTCCTTCTCGATATAGGTGTCGGAGCGGGGCACGTAGGCTTCCGGCTGGTAATAATCGTAATAGGAAACGAAATATTCCACCGCATTGTCGGGGAAGAAATTCTTGAACTCGGAATAGAGCTGGGCGGCCAGCGTCTTGTTCGGCGCCAGGATGACGGCCGGGCGCTGCGTCGCCTCGATCACCTTGGCCATAGTGAAGGTCTTGCCGGAGCCGGTGACGCCGAGCAGCACCTGGCTGCGGTCGCCATTCTCCAGGCCCTCGACGAGATCGCGGATGGCGGTGGGCTGGTCGCCGGCCGGCTCGTAATCCGATTTCATCAGGATGCGGATGCCGCCTTCCGACTTGTCGGGGCGGGCAGGGCGGTGCGGCGTCCAGATCTTGCCGTTCTTGTGCAGCGGATTGCCGCTCTCGATCAGCGCCGACAGCGCCTCGACGGTGGCAGTGACGGCGGTGCCCGCCTGCAGCGACGAGGCTTCCTCCAGCGTCGTATCCATGCCGGAAACGGGATTGAGACCGGCCGCCGCACGCGTCTTAGGGTCGGTGGAACCGCCCATCGAGGTGCCGCGCGCCGATTTCGAAGCGGCGATCTCCACCTTCTTGCGATGCTTGCCGGCTTTTGAGGCGATCTGGCGCTGGGTCTCGACGCCCGAGGCCTCGGCATCAGCCTCCAGCTGCTTCACCCAATCGGCAACGGAGCCGGACAGCGGAGCGCCCTCGAAGGACGATTGAGGGGCTTCCTCGAAGCCATTCGGGGCGGGGGATTTCTTCGGAGATCTGGCCATGGCGCGAATATGGAGAGAGTCAGCGCGAAAGGGAAGAGGGAAGAGTACAAAAGGGAAACGAACTGTGTGTTCGGAAGTTGGAACAATTTGGGGGCGGATCTTAGCTCCCTCTTCTCCCCACCGGGGGTCCGAAGGACGGGTTGAGACCTGTGGCTCAACGCCGGTCAGTGGCCCGAAGGGTCGGATGAGGGGGCCGCACGGCACATCATCCATTGTTGCCCTTCGCTTACGCTCAGCGCATTCGCGGCTTTGCCGCTCACCCCCTCATCGCCTCGCTATCGCTCCGGCACTTCTCCCCGCTGGGGCGAAGAGACTCGTGGCAGCGCTTTGGTCCCCGCCGGCCGGTCGCGGATGCACCAATAGCGGTCGTGCGCTCTCAAGGCTGGGCGGAGCCTCGAAGCACGCGCCGCAGCGGTGCTTCTTGCATCCATCCACCGCCGGCGCACCATCAACCGACCCCACACTGGAACCGAAATCGGCCTTCCGCAGTTAATTCCCTGTGACTTCAGTTACAGGTGCCACTGCCATTAGCGACCATTCCGCCTTCTGGAAAAAACCGATCTCCATCGACCTCGATACCGGTGAACGAATGGTTCTCCGTTCGCCGCAGGATGCGCTTTATGCACTCGTTTCCGACTGGCCGGTCAATGGCGGCGTCCATCAGCAGCGAGCGATCGATTTCTGCCGAGCCTGGCTTGCCGGACGCATGCCGGCCGAGACGGTGCGGCAGGCTTTCATTCTTGCCGCGCTGGAAGCGGGCCTGTCGATCCACGACGATGATGAAGACGAGGCCGGGAGCTCCGTTTTGAATCCTTCAATGTAGGTGAGACAACACTGATATATCCACGTTGCGTAGCCGATATCCCGCCGCTGCAGCAATATTTCCTCGATGTATTGCAAATATTATTCTCGCTGTGTTTGTAGGAATACGCAGCGTTATCGCGCTCCGATTCTTTAGGGATTCAACTGAATGAGAATGAAAGTCTTCGTTTGCGCCGCACTGCTGGCGCTGGCCGGCTGCAATGCGCCGGTGTCGCAATCCGTTGCGGATTCCCAGCGCCCGCCCTCGAGTGATATCAGGCAGAACTTTATCAATATCGTGTTCAAGAGAGTTTACAGGCACGAAGCAGGAGACGTCGTATGGGCCCGCATTTCCAGCGTGGTGGTGCTTGAGCCCGAGAAGAAGATCTATGCCTACTGCGTGCGTGTGGTGCCCAAGCACAGCTGGGGAGACTGGGCTTATCTCGGCGTCTCCTTCACGGATGGCAAGATACTCGGCGCGACGGCGAATGATCAGCGCTGCCGCGACAAGCGGCTGCGCTACTATCCGTTCACCGAATTGACCGGCATGAAGACCTGACGCAGGGGGCGAGGGCTCCGGCGGCGTCGCCGTTCGAGGTTTTATTGAGCGGCGGCGCGACATGCCTCCAGCGTCCTTGGGACGCGGCATCTTCCAACCTTCCTCATGCTGAGGTGCGTAGCCTGCAGGGCGGCGCCTCGAAGCACAGGGCGCGACGTTGCTGCTTGCAGCCATCGCCTTCGGGAAACCCGATCTATCGACCTTGATACAGGAGATTCAACTGAATGAAGATTAAATTCCTTGCTTGCGCTGCCCTGCTGGCACTGGCCGGCTGCAATGCGCCGGTGCCGCAATCCGTTGCAGATTCCCAGCGTCCGCCCTCCAGCGCAGTTCGACGCGAGTACGTCGACGCTTTGCAGGGAACCGTTAAACCGGGGAACTTCGTAAAGGCCGAGATATCAAGCGTGGTTCTGCTTGATCCGGAAAAGCAGATATATGCTTATTGCACGCGCACGACTGAACGTGGCTACCCAAACTGGTCCTATATCGGCCTGGGCTTGCAACACGACATGATCCTGTACCTGAAAAAGGACGACTATCGCTGCCACGACAAGCGGCTGCGTTACTATGATTTTCCGGAACTGCGGAACATGAAGTACTGAGGAAGGGGCGGGGCATCTGCCAGCCTCGCCGATCACCTTCGGGTCGTCAAAACCAGAGATCCCTCACACAGCGCCCATCGGACGGAAGGTCCTCGAAGGTGTCCAACCCGTCGAAATGATCGATCGGAAGGTCGGCGACGAGATCCGGGGACGCAAGCCGCATGTTGACGGCCATGCGGCGGCGGCCGCCTTTTTGCAGGTGCATGCTGCGCCAGCTGAGCACGCAGGCGCAGGTCGGGCAGAACAATATTTCGAGCGACGGATTGTCCCTGCCGGCGCGGGTATAGGATGCGGTTTCACCGCTGACGGTAATGCGCTCCCCCTCATAGTCATAGGCCCACAGGACACCGTAGCGCCGGCAGAGCGTGCAGTTGCACGCGGTGATCGAGCCTGGATCGCCTTCGAGCCTCCAGCTCGCCTTGCCGCAATGACATGAGCCCGTCAGCATAGACGTCAGATCCTGCTTGTTGTTCGATGACGGCATCCTGCCCTAAGGGCGCGATGTCTGCAAATGAGAGCCGCTGATCCACCAACTCATCAAAAGACGGACGCCCTGGAATGATCCGCAGCAGGAGCCTTGCAGTACCACACGATGGCGGCAATCGTTCCGATGGGAAACAATAGCGCAAGAAGCTGGTGCCATCCACTTCGGTTGATGTCGTGAAAACGCCGGGTGGCCATGGCGATCGATGGAAGAAGTGTCGCCAGCGACCAGATCCGGTTCAATATTTCGGTCCGATCGACGGCGTACAAGACGATGCCGACGAGAACGACGAAGAGGGTCGAAAACCAGAACTCCGATCGGCTCGCTCTGCCGCTGAAATCCACATATTTCTTGAAATAGCTGCTGATCGCCTGGCCGAAACCCATTGCGTCAGGCGGGCCGCCGAAGCGGTTCGGCCCGGCCGGCGGTTTTCTGAAGATGAAGATCAACGGCACGATGACCAGGATCAGGACGATCAGCCAGTGCCATAGAGAAAAACTGCCCATGAGATACCCCCAGCGATCTAAACGGCTGAGAGATAAGCAATGTTCGTTTCCGGAGGATTAACCGGCTTGCAATCCGGCGCGTTAAGCAATCACAGCGCGAGAAATTGCGGCCGCCACGTTGAGGGGGGATGCTTCTAAGAGGGGCGTGGCGCGGCCGCTGCCGTTCAGCGCTTGACCAGTACGCGCGCCCGCACCGGCTGCTCGATGCCCTTGAGTGCCAGCGTGCGTTCTTCCGCGCCGGTAACAAGCGCTGAAGCCTCCGCCGCCGTTTCGGCCGAGACGAGGATCTCGCCGGCTGCTGCCTGGGATTCCAGCCTGGCCGCCTGGTTGACGACGCCGCCGATCGCGGTGAAATCGCTGCGGAAGCTGGAGAACTCGCCGATCTGGACCTCGCCGGAATGGATGCCGACGCCGACGCCGAGGGGGCGGCCGGGCACGGCGTCGGGCGCCAGGCTGCTCAGCGCTGCCGCGCAGTTGCGCTGGATCTCCTGCGCGGCCAGGATCGCCGCGCCGGCGTGATCCTTCCGGATGATCGGGAAGTTGAAGATCGCCATCAGGCCGTCGCCCATCTGCTTGTTGACGATGCCGTCATGCGCCCAGATCGCCTGGGCGCAGCGATCCTGGAACAGGCTGACGATTTCGCTGAGCTGCACCGCCTCGATGCGCTCGGAAAGATCGGTAAAGCCCCTGATATCGGCAAAGAGGATGGTGGCGTCGACAGTAATCTGGCGCTGCTTCTTCACATATTGGAAGGAGCGCTCGCAGATCGTGCAGATGTCTGGGTTCATCTTGCTGCGGGTGATGCCGAAGGCGCGGAAGGGAAGCGCGAGCGGGCCGCCGATCGGGATCGGCATATGCATCTGGTCCCAGCAGCCGCGGCAGATCCTGGCGCCGCCAAGCCTTGCAGGCTCACTTGATGAGGCTGTCGTCATGTCGCGCAATCCGTCGCCTGATAGCCAAAAAACAAGCTTCCGATACTCGGTTGCTTTTGGCAACTCTGCTGATTGTCTGGAGTGACGATGGCTTGAAGTATTTCACATCGAATTATGATGCGTTCATCTTGCTGAGGATATCGAAACCCGCCTTGCAAAATGCTATTCCCGGTAGATAAATTCGATTCAGTGTCATCGCCTTGTCTGCAAGGTGCCGTCGATGCTTTTTTAGCGAGAATTTTGGATGAAGCCTGAAGAATTGCGCAGAACGGAATACGCCTACAACAAAAGAAAAATGCTCCTGATCTTCCTGGTTCTGGTTGCCATTACCGCGGGAGTCATTTGGTTAGGTTTCCATCCGCCCAGGGATAAGGATCCTCATCCCGTTTGGTTCTTTGTCTCGCTATGGTTGGTGTTATTTGGCATCCTCGCATCGCTGGCGCTGCCCAAACTCCTCTCGAAGCGGCCGGGACTGATCATTTCGACAGCTGGAATTTGTGTGCCGAGTTTTCCCGACCAGATATTGCCGTGGTCTGCCATTCGAAGCTTTGACCGAGTGCAAGCCAAACATTCGGATGTCATCGTTCTTCACCTCGAGCCTATTGTCGCCAGGACCTTGACCAGGCCGTGGCTGGTGAACCGGTTGCCGGAATGGCTCACCGGTTCACGCGCCAAGGTCGGCATCGCTCTGCAGGTATTGCGGGGCAATCCGGACACGATATTCGGTCAGTTCGTCGGATTGCTGTCCGAAGCTTATGAGGCCGAACGCCAAGGCATGCCGGAAGACAGCTCGATTGCCCCGGACGACGAGGAAGAAGCGCTGGAGCCCGCACTCAACAGTGGCGGCCATCCCATCTTCACCTATGTTCTTCTGGCCATTCTGGTCGCTGTCTATCTTGCCGAGCTCGCCTTCAGTATCGAGCCGCCCGTCGCCGGCTCTCTCCCCACCTGGTCTCTCTACCTCCTAGGCGGGACGGTTCGTCGAAGCATCATCGAGTACGGCGAATGGTGGCGCCTGTTTACCGCACCGTTCATGCATGGAGGTATCCTCCATCTCGCATTCAATTGCGTTTCCCTGTGGTTCGCCGGACAGCTCTTTGAACGGCTGATCGGCTGGCGCTGGTTTGCTGCGATTTTTTTCGCCAGCGCCCTTGGCGGGTCCGTCGCATCGGTGTGGGTCAATGACCAATACACGGTGGGGGTAGGCGCCTCCGGCGGGATTGTCGGGCTTTTCGCAGCCGTCGTCGCTGCAAGCTTCCGATTCCGGTCAGGGCCTATTGCAAATGCCCTGCGGATGGGAGCAGCTCAAATTCTGATCCCCTCCCTGCTGCCATTCCTCTCGGCAGCTAGAGGTGGTGAGAATATCGACTATGCCGGCCATTTCGGCGGCGCATTGACCGGGGCCGCACTGTCGTTCCTGGTGTTGGCTTTTTGGCCCAGAGAACGTCCCACCCCTCGTTTCGGCGCAGCGGCGACAGCCTTCAGCGCTCTTTTCGTCATAGTGGCAGCGGCAGCGCTTTGGCCTATCAGCACGACCCTCCAGTTCGTCGCCAATAACCCGATGACGAATTTTTTCGCAGGAAAGTACGAGCAAGCTGCCACGGGATTTGCCTCCGAGGCAACCGAGAATCCCGAGAATGCCGCCTATTATAATCTTTGGCGTTTTTTCGCTCAAAAGCGGGGCAACGATACAAAGGCGATCCGCGATCTTGAGGCCGCGGCTGGTAAAATGGATCAGGCAACATGGCCCTATCCCGTCTACAGTCTTTTTCTCGGCGCGTCGAAACCAGATGAAATGATAGCGAAGGCGGCCGATGGCAATCAGCGTTGCGAGGCCGTATTTTACAGCGGCGAATGGTATTTGTTGAATGGAAACGCTGAGGAGGCGCGCCCGCGTTTTCAGACCGCTTTGTCCTCATGCCCCAAGACCTTCCTGGAATATGACGGCGCGGAGGGCGAATTGAAAAGCCTTGGCGTGCAGTAGTAACACGCCTGCTCCGGCGATTTGCTAATCGACGCCCGTCGGGCAGCACTTGTTCACGCATCATCAGCACGTGCTTGAACATGCTCCCTCGGAACCGGCGCCGCCGCTGCGATCAGCGGCGACGAGAATTACGTCACACTTGTTACTCCCACTGTCCAATTCGCGATGAGAAACTATCTCCGAACCAATGCGCGATGAACCGGGCTTCGAAGCGCGGAATCCGCCCAACAAGGAGATTGAAAGCCATGACTGCTTCAGCCGAGAATAGAAACGCCGGACAGACCATGCAGCGACCGCCCGTCGTGTCGCAGGAAGCCTGGGAGACGGCCCGCAACCAGCTGCTCGTCAAGGAGAAGGCCCACACCCGCGCCCGCGACGCGCTGGCGGCCGAACGGCGGCGGATGCCGTGGATGGCTGTGGAAAAGAACTATGTTTTCGAAGGGTCTGAGGGCCGGGGCAGTCTGCTCGACCTGTTTGCGGGCCGGCACCAGCTCATCGTCTACCGCGCCTTCTACGAGCCCGGCGTCTTCGGCTGGCCCGAACATGCCTGCCGCGGCTGCTCGATGGTAGCCGATCAGGTCGCCCATGTCGCCCATCTGAATGCGCGCGATACGACCCTTGTCTTCGCCTCTCGCGCGCCGCAGGCCGAGATCATCAGTCTGAAGGCGCGGATGGGCTGGACGATACCGTGGGTGACGATCATCGACGACTTCGACAAGGATTTCGGCGTCGACGAATGGCACGGCACCAACGTGTTCTACCGCGACGGCGAGCGCATCTTCCGCACCTATTTCATCAACAACCGCGGCGACGAGCAGATGGGCGGCACCTGGAACTATCTCGACATCACCCCGCTCGGCCGCCAGGAAGTCTGGGAGGATTCCCCCAAGGGCTATCCGCAGACGCCGACCTACAAATGGTGGAACTGGCACGACGCCTACGTCGCCGATGCCGCGCCCGACAAGAAATGGGTCGAGATCTCCGACGCCGGCGAGGCGGCGTTCCGCGAGGAAAGCGCAAAGGCGAAGCGGTAGGCGGGGCGGTTGCTGTGCGTGGCGGGATGGACGCAAGGAGCAATGCTGCGAGCGTCCTTCGAGGCCCCTGCGGGGCTCCTCAGGATGAGGAGCGTTGGTGGATGCCGCGCCTATAAAATGGATTGGAGACTATCGCGTCGATGAGGGGCGATGGAGGATCGCGCCGGCACTCAAGAGAGCCTCACCCTGAGGTGCCCTGCAAAGGGCCTCGAAGGGCGGGGCGGGTGCTCTGGCGGTCGACGAATGCAGGGAGCGATGATCTGACGTTAGCTCGATAAGCACGATCTCGCGATGCGAAACCCAAGGTCGTCAATAGCAAAAGTCGGGTGGCTTCGTCGGCGATTGGTCGCCAGGCAACTGCGCTCGTGGTCAGCCCATCCCCCGCCGCGAAAGATGCGATACGTACCATAGACGGCCGGATCGTAGACGTCTTCGCACCACTCCCAGACGTTACCCAACATATCATGAAGTCCCCAATCATTGGGACGCTTGGTTCCTACGGCCTGGGAGCCGCCTTCTGAATTTTCGCTATACCATGCGATGTCGCCAATTGGGCCGTAACGCGGTCCCTTCGTGCCGGCGCGGCAAGCAAACTCCCATTCGGCCTCGCTGGGCAAGCGAAATCCATCACTTGTCGCGACCGCAGTTGCATCCTGGCCGTCCGACGAAAAGACATAGCGATCGGGCAATTTGACCATTGCCGAAAGTCGATTGCAGAAACGAGCAGCATCCAGCCACGAGACGGTCTCGACCGGCTGATCTTCAGCCGCTATCGATGACGGCGATACGCCCATCACCTTTGCATAGAACGACTGAGTTACCTGATAGCGGCAAATCAAAAAGGGCTTGATAGCCACGGTCCAAGACTCCCGAAGCCGATCATCGCGCATCACGATTGTCCCGCTGGAGACAGGTATCATGTGTTGGCTAAGGCTCTCGAAATCCAACTTTTGCTCTTCTCGTGATTTCTTGCGTGCAGATGGCGTCGCAAAATTCCCGAGTAGAGCGACACTTGTTTCCCGACTTTTGCAATGTTGGAAAATATGGAATTTTGCAACACCCGCAATGTCGGCTTTTGGCGGGCCGTCCCCGAGGCCAGCGCTCTCTTCAGACCGCGACCTCCCGTCGGGGAAGGCGCGAATGGCGCCCGAAGGAAATCAGTTACCATTTTTTGCACGCAACTCTTTTGGGATGGAAACATTCGAGGGGAAGTTGCGTTGTATCAATTGCCGCGGGTGTGCCGCCGGGCCGCTTGCTCATGGGAGGAGGATATCCATGAAAGTCATGATCGTCGAAGATGAAAACCTCATCGCCCTTGAACTCGAGCGTATCGTGCAGGATGCCGGGCACCAGGCCATCGGGCCGGTTTCGACGATCGAGCAGGCTCTCGCCTATGCTCCAAGAAGCGATATCGCGCTCGTCGATCTCAGCCTCGCCGATGGCCAGAGCGGCGTCCAGCTCGCACGCCGGCTGATCGACCGCCATGGCGTCGACGTCATCTTCGTGACCGCCAGTCCGGAGAGTATCGGAAACGGGGTCGAGGGCGCGCTGGATGTGATCGCCAAGCCTTTCAGCGACGACAGGATCGCCGGCGCGCTCTCGCGGGCGCAGGCCCTGCGCCGCGACTATGAAGGCAGAAACGCTATCTTCTGAGCGGGCAAAGTCGTATTATTCCGCTGCCGATGTCACCGGGAGGAGAGGTGAGGATGAGGCACGCGCTCATTGCCGTTTTCTTCGCTCTGGCGGCCTGCGCCAGCACGTCAGGCGAACCGCAGCCCCTGCCTGACAGTCTCACCTATGGCGGAAAGGTGGTCCATTCGCCCTATCGCCCGGGAACGGTGGTCCAGCACACCTTTCTCGGCGATTTCGGCTACCGCGTCTTCGAGACCTATGTCGTCCAACCGGACGGAACGCTCAAGCTGACGTCGCAAAGCACGGGGCCGGATTTTCTCTGGCGGTGACGCAGGCCCGTCACGAGATGATCGCGGGTCCGGCCGTCGGGCCATTGCCAGCATTCAGATGATCGATTGCCAGCTGGATGAATGCCTTGACCAAAGGCGACAGGTGCCGGCTGCTGGGATAGACGACATGCAGGCCGCCGGCCGGCGTCGTGTAGCCGTCGAGTACGCGGCGCAGCCGGCCGTCCTTGATGCAGGCCTCGGCCACCCCATACGGCAGCTGGGCGATGCCGTAGCCGGCGATCGCGGCGGCCATGACCGCCTGCATTTCGTTGGCGGCGAAACGCCCCGATACCGAAATCGTCTCCTGGCGGTGCGCGCCTTCCAGCACCCAGTGCCCATTGGCTGCCGACGGGCCGGCGATGACGCAGTCGTGGCGGGAAAGATCGGCCGGCCGATCGGGTGCCCCGCAACGGGCGAGATAATCCGGGCTGGCGCAGAGGATGCGACGGGTCGAGCCGAGCTTGCGGGCGATCAGCGTGGAATCCTCCAGGATGCCGGTGCGGAAGGCGAGATCTATGCCGTTCTCGATGAGGTTGAGCCGGTCGTCGGTCAGGCGCAGCTCCACCCTCGATTTCGGGTAGGTCGCCAGGAAATCGAAGATCGTGGCGGAGAGGAAATGGCCGCCAAAACCGACAGGTGCGGAGATGCGGATCGTGCCTGCCGGCTCCGCCCGCGCCTCAGCCAGCCGGAAGTTGGCCTGTTCCAGGCTGCGCAGCGCCTGGCTGCTCTCCTCGTAATAGAGGCGCCCTGCATCCGTCAGCTTGAGGCTGCGGGTGGTGCGCTGCAGCAGCCGCACGCCCACCTCGCGCTCAAGCGCGGCAATGCGGCGGCTGACGGTCGTCTTGGGCATGGCGAGCAGGCGGGCGGCGGCGGTGAAACTGCCGGCCTCGACGACGCGGGCAAAGACGGCGATATCGTTCAGGTCGAGCATTGTATTCACCAGTGGCACGATGTTTCTCAATTATAGGCCATTATGGTTCAATGTGACAGGTCTTACCTCTGGCTCATCGCCAACCACAAGGAGCAGAGACATGAGCAATGGAAGAAACGTTCTGGTAACGGGCGCCACCGGCCAGCAGGGCGGCGCGGTCGTGCGCGCATTGACGGCGCGGGGTCATCGCGTCAGGGCGATCTGCCGCAGGCCGGAGAGCGACGCCGCAAAGCGGCTGGCCTCGGCAGGGGTCGAGATCGTTGCCGGCGATCTCGATGATGCCGCATCCGTGGCTGAAGCCGCGAAGGGCGTCGAGACGATGTTTCTGATGGGCAGCAGCTACGAGGCCGGGACGGAGGCGGAAACCCGTCAGGGTATAACCGCCGCAGAAGGGGCGAAGGCCGCCGGCATCGGCCACCTGATCTATTCCTCCGTCGCTGATGCCGACAAGAAGACCGGCATTCCGCATTTCGAAAGCAAATACCTCGTCGAGAAGCATATCGCCGGGCTCGGCATTCCCTACACGATCAGCGCGCCCGTCGCCTTCATGGAAAACACCGTGGCGCCGTGGGCGGTCGACGGGCTGCGCCAAGGCGTCTATGCCGCGGCTTTGCCGGGCAGGCGCGTGCTGCAGCAGATCTGCCTTGCCGATATCGGCGCTTTCGTCGCCGCACTGGCCGAGCGGCGTGACGAAGTGTTCGGCAAACGTTTCGACATTGCCGGCGACGAATTGGCGGGCGAGGAGCAGGCTGAGATTCTGTCCGAGGTCCTCGGCCGCTCGATCGGCTATCGGGAGCTGCCGATCGCAGTGATGCGGCAGCAGAGCGAGGATGCGGCGCTGATGTACGAATGGTTCGACCGCACCGGCTACGACGCCGACATCGCCGCCCTGCGCCACGATTTTCCCGAGGTCGGCTGGCACCGGTACCGCGATTGGGCGCGCGGGTTTGATTGGAGCGTTCTCGACAAGGCCGGCGCCTGACACGCTACCATGGACGTTGACCACGGCAGGCGCTCGGGTCACGTCTCGGGCATCATCAACACGAGTATTCCGCGCGGAGGCTTTATCGCGCGGATGACCTGACAAGGGTCAGGTGACTATCCGCTTGCGACGGCCCGCCCCTCGGAGCCATATTGATGGCACATCGTCCTTGGAGGGAGGCTTTCATGCCGTCGAGTTTCAATGTCGAAAGTGCCGATGGTTACGAGCGGCTGATGGGCCGATGGAGCCGGAAGCTGGCGCCGATGCTGATCGATTTCGCGGGGCTGGCGGATGGGGATCGCGTGCTCGATGTCGGCTGCGGCACCGGCAGCCTGGCATTCACGTTGGCGCAAACGCCCGGCCTGCGGGAGATCGCCGCCATCGACTATTCGCCTGTTTTCGTCGAGGCGGCGAAAGGGCGCAATACCGATCCGCGGATCACGATCCAGCAGGCCGATGCCTGTGCGCTTCCCTTCGAGGACAACCGTTTCGACAGGGCGCTGTCGCTGCTCGTGCTGCATTTCGTGCCCGAGGCGGGCAAGGCGGTGGCCGAGATGGCCCGGGTCGTGCGCCCGGATGGCATTGTCGCCGCCGCCGTCTGGGACCATTACGGCGGCATGTCGGGCATGCGGATGATGTGGGACACGGTCGTCATGCTCGATGAAAACGCGCTGCCGCTGCGCCGCCGATATTGTTTCCAGCCGATGACGCGGCCGGGGGAAATGAAGCAGAATTTCCTAGCGCAGGGCCTTGCCGATGTCGAGGAGACCTCGCTCCTGATCCGGATGGATTATCTTTCCTTCGACGACTACTGGGGCCCGATCGCCGCCGGCGAGGGGCCGCTCGGCAAGTATATCGCCGGGCTGGAGCCGGGCAAACGACAGGCGGTCGATGCCGCCGTTCGGGCCGCCTATGAGGCGGGAGAGCCGGATGGGCCGCGGTCGTTCGCGTCCGTGGCTTGGGCGTGTCGCGGCAGAGTGGCGTGAGATGGATAGTGTGGGCGGCCGAAGCGAATAGGCTGCCGGCACTCAAGAGAGCCTCACCGTGAGGTGCCCCGCCAGGAGCCTCGAAGGGCGAGGCGGTGCGCCCCGGCCTGCGACATCGCCTCGCTGACCTGAGACGATCGGTCCGAGCCTCGGGGCTTGCGGCCGAACGACGGCGTGATAGATAGGCCCCGCCGGCGTCTCGTCGGATCAACGATTTCCTCCACAGCCTCCGAGTGACTCCATGCTATTTTCTCCCGCCGTCATCTGGCCCGTCGTCATGCTGTTTGCTTCCAACATCTTCATGACCTTTGCCTGGTACGGGCATTTGAAGCATAAGAGCAGCGCGATCTTTCTCGCCATCATCGTTAGCTGGGGCATCGCCTTCTTCGAATATTGCCTCGCGGTGCCGGCCAACCGTATCGGCTCGGCTGTTTACACGACGGCGCAGTTGAAGACGATGCAGGAGGTGATCACGCTGATCGTCTTTTCCGGCTTCTCGATCTTCTGGCTCGGCGAGAACCTGACCTGGAACCACGCGATCGGCTTCGCGCTCATCGCAATCGGAGCATCCTTCATTTTCCGGGCGTAAACTTTAGCCTTTTCAATAGATTACAAATCGTCCATGTCCAGATATTGCCGCATTTCCTACAGATTGCGGTCGCAATCGGCTGTCAGCCTCTCACCATTGGGTGACTATGAGGTGATCTGCCATGAGCCTGTCTTTTCCGACGATGGCGGCGATCCGGTTCGGCTATGGTTTTCGGCCGGGCGAGACGCCGCCGCAAAGCAAGGATGAGCTGATCGACCAGATCAGCAAGGGGGTGGCGGCGACGCCGGACTTCCCTCTCGGCGGCCCCGACACGCGCCACCGGGCGATTCTGAATCTGCAGGCGCAGCTGACGGAAGTCCGCCAGGACGCGAAGACGACGACTGACGATACGGTGCGCCGCGAGATCCGCAAGGGAATACAGCGGCAGGCGCAGCAGCAATTCCAGCACGATTCCAATCTGCGGCTGATGCAGGCGGTGCTGTCGCCCTACGGCTTTTACGAGCGCCTTTCGACCTTCTGGACCGATCACTTCTCCACCAGCGCCAACAAGAGCCTGCCGATGCGCCTCATCGTGCCGCTCTACGAGGCCGAGGCAATCCGGCCGTTCCTGTCGGGCAAGTTCGGCGATCTCCTGCGCAATGCCACCGCCCATCCGGCCATGCTGATCTATCTGGACCAGGCAGATTCGCTCGGGCCGGATTCGGCCGGCGGCATGAAGCGCAACAAGGGGCTGAACGAAAATCTCGGCCGCGAACTGCTGGAACTGCACACGCTCGGCGCCGGCAGCGGCTATACCCAGGCGGACGTGACGGCGGCGGCCATGGTGCTGACGGGGCTCACCATCGACCGCAAGGAGATGGACATCGCCTTCCGCCCGAATATATCAGAGCCCGGCGCGCATCAGGTACTCGGCGTCAGCTATGGCGGCCACAGGCGCTCGCGCGACGATTATCTCGACATGCTGGACGATCTTGCGGCCCATCCGAAGACGGCGGCGCATATCAGCCGCAAGCTTGCGGTGCATTTCGTCTCCGACCAGCCCGACGAAGGCATGGTGTCTGACATGGCCGCGGCCTGGAAGAAGACCGATGGCGACCTGACGGCGGTCTATACCGCCATGCTCGACCATCCCGCTGCCTGGCGCGACGAGGGCGCGAAAGCGCGCCAGCCTTTCGATTATGTCGTCGCCGGGCTCAGGGCGCTGAATACGGGGCCGGTCAACGGCGTCGTCGGCAGCTTCCTGGCGGCCAACCAGCAGGGCACCGACGATGGCGACATGGCGGCGAACACGCCCGCCATGGCAGGATCGCCGATGACGACCGATCCCGCCGGCGAGGCGAGGGACAAGCGCCTCAAGGCCTTCCGCACGGCGCGGGCGCTGGGGCAGGGGGCGCTGAAGCGCATGGGCCAGCCGATCTGGCTGCCGCCGAGCCCGGCCGGCTTCGAGGAAGGCTTCTCCGCCTGGATCACCGGCAGCCAGCTCGCCGAGCGGCTGGCCTGGGCAAGACGGGCCTCAGCGCAGTTCGGCCGGGACTGGGACCCGCGTGAATTCCTGAAATCGACGCTTGCCGATGCCGCGCGCGACGAGACGATCCGCGTGGTGTCGCAGGCGCCGAACAAGATCAGCGGGCTGACGCTGGTGCTGGCATCGCCCGAATTCAACCGCCGCTAAGCAGACTTTCGTTGGCAAGCCAACGCTTCGTCTGCTTCGCTCCTTTGTTTTGTCGCAGGTTCTGGCCGGAAAACCGTCGGACACTTTTCCGGAACCTGCTTAGGAGGCCTCGCCCATGAACCGGATCTCGCTTTCCCGCCGCGGCTTTCTGACATCGGCCTGCTGTCTTGCCGCCGCCCCCGTCTTCACGCCGGTGACCTTCGCGGCGATGCCAGGCGATAACCGCTTCGTCACCATCGTGCTGCGCGGCGCGATGGATGGGCTGGACCTGGTGCAGCCTTATGGCGATGCCGGCTTTGCGGCGCTGAGGCCGACGCTGGCGCTGACGCCCGAGACCGGGCTCCTCGATCTCGACGGGCATTTCGGCCTCAATCCCGCCGCCGCCGAACTCATGCCGCTGTGGAAGAGCCGGGAACTCGCCTTCGTGCATGCGGTCTCGACGCCTTATCGCGACCAGCGCAGCCATTTCGACGGGCAGGACATGCTGGAGTCAGGCGGTGAACACGTCGCCGAGGAAAAGACCGGCTGGCTGAACCGGGCGCTCGCCGTCATTCCGCGCTCGGATGCGCGCAAGGCGATCGACGTCAATACCTCGACGGAGCTGATCCTGTCCGGCCCGAACAATGTCGACGTCTGGGCGTCGGACTCCAATCTGGCGCCGGCGCGCGACGAGATGCAGTTCCTGGCGCGGCTCTATGCCGGCGATCCACCGTTTGCCCAGGCGCTTGCCGAGGCGACGCGGGCCGACAGCGCGGCGATGATGGTCGAGCCGGATGGCCAGCGCGGCGAGAAGACCGCCGACGTAGCCGCACTTGCCGCCAATATGCTGAAGGGCGATTACCGCATCGCCAGCTTCTCGATATCAGGCTGGGATACCCATATCGGCCAGGCCGGCCAGTTCAAGCGACCGGCGCAGGATCTCGCCCAGGCGATCAATACGCTGAAGACGACGCTCGGGCCGGAGATCTGGGCAAAGACCGTGGTGCTTGCCATGACCGAGTTCGGCCGCACCGTCCGCCAGAACGGCTCCGGCGGCACCGACCACGGCACCGGCGGCTGCGCGCTGCTTGCTGGCGGCGCAATCAACGGCGGCCGCATCCTCGGCCGCTGGCCCGGCATCGGCGATGGCCAGCTGCTCGACGACCGCGACCTGATGCCGACGGCCGATGCGCGCGAGGTGGCGGCAGCGATGCTTTACCGGCAGTTCGATGTCGGGGTGGATGATCTGACGGGGAAGATTTTTCCGGGGCTGGAGTTTGATACGGGGTCGCAGTTTTTGAGAGGGTGAGGCCCGGTCCCGCAAAGCGGGAGCGATCGATCCAGTGAATCGATCGCAGGGCCGAACGCCCTGAGCCCAAGCGAAGGGCCGGGCGGCGATATCGGCGATAGGCCTCAGCGACCGGTCATCTTCAGCGCCGCCTCAGGCAGCCGCTCGCCTTGAACCTTGATGCCGGCGAGGGCGGCGTCGATTTCGGCGAGGTCGTCGGCCAGGAGGTCGATGTCCACAGCGCCGAGGTTCTCTTCCAGCCGGTGCTGCTTTGTCGTTCCCGGGATCGGGACGATCCATGGCTTTTGGGCGAGCAGCCAGGAGAGGGCGACCTGCGCGGGTGTTGCGCCCTTGCGGTCGCCGATCCGCCGGATCAGGTCGACGAGCGCAAAGTTGGCCTTGCGCGCTTCTGGTGAGAAGCGCGGGACGCTGTTGCGGAAATCGCTCGGATCGAACCTGGTGTTCTCGTCGATCTTGCCGGTGAGGAAGCCGGCGCCGAGCGGGCTGAAGGGCACGAAACCGATGCCGAGTTCCTGAAGGGCGGGCAGCAATTCCGCCTCGGGGCCGCGCCAGAAGAGCGAATATTCGCTCTGGACCGCAGTCACCTTCTGCACCGCATGGGCACGGCGGATCGTCTGGACGCCGGCTTCGGAAAGGCCGAAATGTCTGACCTTGCCGGCTGCGATCAGCTCCTTGACGGCGCCGGCCACATCTTCGATCGGCACGTCGGGATCGACGCGGTGCTGGTAGAACAGGTCGATACGATCCGTCTTCAGGCGGCGCAGACAGGCATCGGCAACCGCCTTGACGTGCTCGGGGCGGCTGTTCGTGCCGCCACGGCGTTCGCCGGTTTGCTGGTCGATATCGAAGCCGAATTTGGTTGCGATGACCACCTGGTCGCGGATCGGCGCGAGTGCCTTGCCGACAAGCTCTTCATTGACGAAAGGGCCATAGGCTTCGGCCGTATCGAACAGCGTCACGCCCTGCTGATGGGCGGTGCGCATCAACCGGATCATCTCGCCTTCGTCGGCGGGCGGGCCGTAAGCTGAGCTCATGCTCATGCAGCCGAGGCCGAGTGCGGAGACTTCGAGATCGCCGATATTGCGTGTTTTCATGGTCGTGTCCGTTCGTGGCTTTGTGTGGGCTCGAGGTGAAGGCGCGGGCTCAGTGTCGCCGGCCAGTCGAGTTGACGTGAACTTAGTCCTCGTGTCAGCTTTCGATTAGATGCTGTAATGCGAATGGACCTATAAGACGGACTAATGAATGCCCCAGGACAACAACTTCAATGAGATCGTGGCCTTTCTCACAGTCGCCAGGGAGCGGAGCTTCACCAAGGCGGCTGCCAAGCTCGGCGTGTCGCAATCGGCGCTGAGCCAGACGGTGCGCGGTCTCGAGGAGAAGCTCGGGCTGCGGCTTTTGACCCGCACGACCAGAAGCGTGTCAGCGACACAGGCAGGAGAACGCCTGCTGGAACGGGTCGGACCGCGATTTGAAGAAATCCAGTTCGAGATCGCCGCGCTGAGCGAGATGCGCGAGCGGCCGGCCGGCACCATTCGCATCACGGCAGGCGAGCACTCCGCGATTTCCATTCTCGCGCCTGTGTTGGCGCGCTTTCTTCCAGATCACCCCGATGTCAATGTCGAGGTGATCGTCGACTACGGCCTGACCGACATCGTCGCCGAGCGCTATGACGCCGGCATCCGGCTCGGCGAGCAGTTGGCGAAGGACATGATCGCGGTCCGGATCGGTCCCGAGATGCGCATGGCGGTCGTGGGCGCGCCGTCTTACTTCGAGAACCATCCGCACCCTGATGTCCCGCAGGATCTGACGGCTCATAACTGCATCAACATGCGGCTGCCGACGCACGGGACGATATATCCCTGGGAGTTCGAGAAGGACGGCCGCGAACTGCGCGTCCGTGTCGAGGGTCAGACGGTGTTCAACAACATCGCCATGCGGATCGACGCTGTGCTGAACGGACTGGGACTGGCCTACATGCCCGAGGACCAGGTTCAATCCTACATCGAAGACGGGCGGCTGATCCGGGTTCTCGAGGACTGGTGCCAGCCTTTTCCGGGATATCATCTCTACTATCCGAACAGGCGGCATGCGTCTCCGGCGTTCACGTTGTTCGTCGACGCGCTCCGCTACAGAGGAAAGTAATGCCGATCTTATTCCATCACGGCTTATCAACAGCTCGTGATTAATTAGCTGACCTAATAGACCCTAGCGGTTCGAGCCATCTAATCCTGACTATGCGATGCCGCTACCTTCTCCTCATCTGAAACGGGAGAAGCCGACATGCGATTTGGATTGTCCAACACCCTGGGCGCATTGCTGCTTGCCTCTGCGCAGCTCGTGGCGATGTCGGCGACGGCTGCCGATGCGGCAAAGCCCGAGCCATTGGTCATCCAGGAGCAGGGCAGCTTTGCCGTCGGGGGAACCAGCACGGCAGCGCCTGGCACATTCGATCCGCTGAAACCTCTCGATCCCGCAGGCCAGACCTATCACGGCGATCACGCCTTTGCCTTTTACCAGGTGCCGGTGAACCCGCGTCGGTACCCGATCGTGATGTGGCACGGGGCCGGACAATTCTCCAAGACCTGGGAGACGACGCCCGACGGCCGGGAAGGCTTCCAGAACATCTTCCTCCGTCGGGGCTTCTCCACCTATCTCATCGACCAGCCGCGCCGGGGCGGGGCTGGTCGGACCATGGCCGAGACGACAGTGAAGCCGACGGCGGACGAGCAGCTCTGGTTCAACCAGTTTCGCGTCGGCATCTGGCCGAACTACTTCGACGGCGTGCAATTCTCCCATGATCCGGAAGCGCTGAACCAGTATTTTCGCGCGATGACGCCGAATACCGGGCCGTTCGACATGGATGTCGTGTCGAATGCGGTGGCGAAGCTGTTCGAAAAGATCGGCCCCGGCATCCTCTTCACCCACTCGCAGGGCGGCGGACCCGGCTGGCTGACCGCCATCAAGAGCGACAAGGTCAAAGCCATCGTCGCCTTCGAGCCCGGCAGCAGCTTCGTGTTCCCGGCAGGCGAGCTCCCCGCCGATATGCCGAGCGCGTTCGATACGCTGAAGGGCGTGCCGGTGCCGATGGACGACTTCATCAAGCTGACTGAGATTCCGATTGTCATCTATTACGGCGACAACATTCCAGACCAGCCGACGCCGATGCCGGCGCAGGACAGCTGGCGGGTGCGTCTGGCAATGGCGCGCTTGTGGCGCGACACGGTGAACAGGCATGGCGGCGATGTCACCGTCGTGCACCTTCCCGAGATCGGCATTCGCGGCAACACCCACTTCCCGTTCTCCGACCTGAACAACGTTGAGATCGCCGATCTGGTCTCGGCATTCCTCACTGAGAAGAAACTCGACTGATCCCCGCGAATTGTTCGCGGCATTTGCCCGATCCTGGAGATCATGAGGTGAAGTCCATGAAACATCTGTTAGGAAACCTGATGCTGTCGGCCAGCATGGTGCTCGCCGTTTTGCCCGGCGTCGGCAGCGCTCAGACACCAGCCGAAGGCGACGACAAGTCCCGGCGCTCGCGTGCCCAGCAGCTGATGGGTGCGACCGCGCCGAAGCTGGCTGAACTGACGGACGCAGTCCTCTACGGCGATATATGGGAGCGCCCGCAGCTGTCGAAGCGGGATCGCAGCCTCATCACCGTTGCCGCGCTGATCGCCATGAACCGGCCCGACCAGCTGCGGTCCCATCTTGCCATCGCCCGCCAGAACGGCGTGAACGAGGACGAGCTGATCGAGACGATCACCCATCTTGCCTTCTATGCGGGCTGGCCGAACGCGGTCTCGGCCGTCACCGTCGCGAAAGATGTCTTCGCACGTGAATGAGATGAGCTGCCTTCCGCTCCTGCCGGAGCCGCTCACCCGAACATTTTCCGCCCGAAATCAGGAAAGACACCCATGCGTCATCTCCGCAAACGCATTTCCATTCTCTTTGCCGTGGCCGCTGCCGTCACGCTCATCGGTTGGACGGTCGATGCCGAACCGAACCGGACGACGATGCCCGAATTGGCCGGTCTCGTTCATTACACCACCGTCAGGCGCGGTGAGGTGACCGAGCACATCATGACGACAAACGAAGCCATCCAGGCGGTGAAGGACGGGCAGCCTATCCCCGCGGGCACGCATTTCGCGTTGGTCGACTACCGCGATGGGGAAGTCTACCGCATCTTCGTCATGGAAAAGGGCTCCGGCTGGGGTAACGACTATGACGAGGACCGTCGCACCGGCGACTGGCAGTTCCAATGGTTCAAGCCTGACGGCAGCGTCGACATGGCCGAGAACACGGCGCGGTGCCAGTCTTGCCATTCCTCAAGAGCAGACGAAGACTTCCTCTACACGCTCGACGATCTCAAGGCTTTCGATGGGGTGGTCATTGACTAGGCCCGAGCGAAACCGCGGGGAGGGCGCCGCATCGTGAGCCCGCTGTTCCTGATACGCCTGGTGCTGGACTTTACGGCCGCCGGGCTGCTTCTGCTCGCGCTCGCCTACTGGTGGCGGGACAACACCTCGCATGAGCTGATCGGCACCGGCATGTTCATTCTCCTCGTATCGCACAACGTCTTCAACAGGCGGTGGTGGGGCAGGCTTCCAAAGGCGGCGCACGGCAGGCAGAGCCTTGTAACGATCGTGTCTAATATCTCGATCGCCTTGGCGATATCAGCATTGCTGGTGACCAGCGTGATGATATCGCGCAGCGTGTTTGCTTTCCTTCCCGTTAGCGGTGGATCGACTGCGCGCGAAATTCACATCCTTGCGGCCTATTGGGCGTTCATCCTCGCCGCCGTCCATCTCGGCCTTCACTGGTCGATGATCATGGCCGTCGCGGGCAGGCTTTTGCGGGTCGGGCCGGCGGACGCGATCAGGACCGCTGCCCTTCGCGGCGTCGCAGGCGCGATCGCGGCCTGCGGTATCTACAGCATGGTCGTCATGGGGATCGGGAATAGGCTCATCGGCCGGCCGTCGATCGATTTCTGGGATTTTCAGGAGTCCACGATCGGGTTCTTTCTGCATCACGTCGTGATCCTGGGGGCGTGGGTGTGTGCTGCGCATTATGTGGCGGTGTGGCTGCGATGGGGGCGTGCGGCGCTCCGCCTTTTTTGACAGCACTGTACGGAGGGGCGGGAAGGCGCGGCGCACCGACCAGCCCTCATGGTGAGGAGGCCTGAAGGGCCGTCTCGAACCACGGGGGCGGGTGGCTGGGTGCCGCGCCGACATCCGCATTCGGCGAAGCAGGTGGCCAGCCTCGTCCTTCGAGGCCCCTGCGGAGCACCTCAGGATGAGGCTGGAGAGAGGGCGCGGGCTTGAGGTGAAGGGTTTGTGGAGTTTGCCGCTGCCCGGCCCTTCGCGTGGCTCAGGGCGTTCGACGCTGCAATCGATTCACTGGATCGATTGCTCCCGCTTCGCGGGACCGCGTCTCACCCCAGCATATCATAAAGTCGGAAGATGAAGCTCACCTGATAGATCAGGTTGACGATGACGAAGATGGTCTGGAAGCGGCGGTTCGGGGTCCAGGCGGCGATGGCGCAGAGGATGATGTAGACGATGTTGCGGGCGGGATATTCCCAGCCGAGCGAGAGGATGCGCTCATGGCCCTTGATCGCCGTGTCGAGGATATCGATGGCGTAGGTGAGGCCGAGGACGCCGAAGAACCATTTGCGCCGCGAGATGAAATATTCCTCGTAGCCGCCATATTCGTCGAGGCTTGCCGGGAAGAGCAGGGCGCAGAGCAGGAAGAACAGGCTGCAGAAGCAGACGAGGAAGAGATAGATGCCGAAGCCGATGACCGGCACGGCCTGCAGGCGATATTCCCACCACCAGATATGGATGATGAAGAGGAACAGGGACAGCGCCCAGCCGAGATGAACGGGATAGACCTTCGCCTTGCCGGGATGCTGGACGATGCCGGCAACGCCGGTGAGCAGCCTCGCCAGCGAGAGGCTGACGACCATGCCCATTACCACCTTGATGTGAAGGAAGACCTCCGGCGAGCTGACCGTTTCCATGCTTTCGATCTCTGCCCTGTCATTCCTCGGGGACTTGCTTCGGTTTGCCCTCTTCGTCGAGCGCCACCATGATGAAAGTGCCGGCGGTGACCTTTTCCATCTTGGCGTAACGCGAGCGGTGCGCCCAGGCTTCGACGATCAGCGTGATCGAGGTGCGCCCGACGCGCTCGACGTCGGTATAGACCGACAGCGTATCGCCAATCTTGACCGGCAGCTCGAAGGCCATCTCCTTGACCGCGGCGGTGACGACGCGGCCCCTGGCGCGCTCGGCCGCACGGATGCCGGATGCAAGGTCCATCTGCGCCATGACCCAGCCGCCGAAGATATCGCCGGCCGGATTGGCGTCGCCCGGCATGGCAAGCGTGCGCAGCGTCAGTTCACCTCTCGGCTTGGCGGTGTCGGTCATCAAGGGCTCTCCATCTGGTACGGTGGTGGCGGGTGATTCACTGGAGAGCACCCTAGTGCAAGGTCGAACGCGTGTAAAAGGCGGGAAGGCAGGCCGCGGCGTGCCGGTGGCGGGTGCACTTGTTTGGGTGAGTTGCCGTCGACTCAAAAGGTGCATACATAATGAGTTGCACTGTTGCCGCGTCTCGATTTCTCTTCTTGAGGAAGAAGGTCACTGCTTACAGGACTGTAACATATTTTCATTGAATATAATAAAAGAGGATTTATATTTGGTTCGGCAGTTTATAAATTAATGGCCCTATATTCAATGATGCTGGTTACGGTTTCTTATGGAATAGTAGCGTATTTATATTGGAAATTTACCGGCATAAACATCGATGCTAGAAATCAAAACTGTGATGTTGGCGCATTCGGTATAGCGTTGATCTGGCTAACGATTTCAGGAATTTCACTGTTGCTTCATGTGGCAACAGGATATCTATATTATTCCTCCAGAGGGGAAGGCGCATGCGGCCCTCTTCCCAAGCCTGGACAGAGGCCAAAACCTGATGGCAAGCGGTGCGTTCCTTACGTATCGGATTGGGGGCTAGCGGTATGCCTGTTCTTCCCATTCGCGTTTTCATTTCCAAGGTGCTAAGCCGAACAATTCAAACGGCAAACTCGTTTTGCTTTCAGCGGCGGTCTAGTTCGCGCGCTCCAGCCACAGCCAGCTCAAATGCGACGCCAAGGCACGAGCGGCGGGATAGCTCCCGCGGCCAGTGCGCTGTGGCAAAAATATGGTGGGCCGCGCCGATCTAAATTCCGTTCGACTTCAATTGGTTGAATTTTTCAACCGTCACCTCCCCTTACGTTATGTGAGAAGCCACTAATCCAGCTTTACCGTCCGGTAATTCAGCTGTTCCAGTATGTGACGGATTACAAATGTAAGAATCGCCGGGAACCTCATGCGCAACGTCAAGATTTCCACCCGCCTTTACTGCCTCGTCGGCTTTACCCTTGCCGTTCTCGCGGCAACGATGGTCTTTTTTCTGAACTATTCCTATTCCGAGCTGCAGGCGGAGCGGAAGGCGGGGTTGGAGAAGATGGAGGCGACGGCGCTCGGCATCTTCGACAAATACTACAAGATGGAGCAGGCGGGCACCATGACTCGCGAGCAGGCGCAGGCGGCGGCCAAGGACGTGATCGGCGCGATGCGCTATGGCGCCGACGGTTACTTCTGGATCAACGACATGCGTCCCGCCATGGTGATGCACCCGATCAAGCCGCAGCTGAACGGAACCGACATCTCGCAGATCAAGGACCCCACCGGCAAGTTCCTGTTCGTCGAGTTCGTCAACAAGGTGAAGAAGGACGGCAAGGGCTTCGTCGACTACTACTGGCCGAAGCCAGGCGCCGATGAGCCGGTTCTCAAATATTCCTATGTCGCCGGTTTCGAGCCCTGGGGCTGGATCGTCGGCACTGGCGTCTATGCCGACGACCTTGCCGCCCTCTATCGCCAGAACGCGATCTGGGCAGCGGCGCTTTGCCTGCTCGGTGCGGCGGTGACGATCGCGATCGCCTTTGCCATCGTACGCAGCGTCACGGTGCCGATCGCCCGGCTGAAGACGGCGATGAGTGCGATCGCCGCCGAAGAAGCATCGGTGGAAATCGCCGGCAGCGAGTGCCGCGACGAGATCGGCCAGATGGCCAAGGCGCTGCTGGTGCTGCGCGATTCCGTCGACGAGCGCAGCGCGCTGCGCGACCGGGAGGATGAGAGACAGCGGCAGATCGAGGAAGAGCGTCGTGGCAACGAGGCGAGCCTGCGTTCGGCTTCCGAACGGCAGACCCATGCGATGCAGGCGCTCGGCGTCGGATTGGAAAAGCTTGCCGGCGGCGACCTGACGGTTTCGATCGGCGATATCGGCGAGGATTACGCCAAGCTCCGGGGTGACTTCAACGCCGCCGTCGATGCGCTGAACGGTGTCATCCAGGCGATCGCCGAATCGAGCCGCGTCGTCAACGAAAGCGCCTCCGACATCAGCGAGGCGACCGGCAACCTGTCGAAGCGCACCGAACAGCAGGCGGCTGCCCTTGAAGAGACGGCGGCAGCGCTCGACGAGATCACCGCCACGGTCAAGACGGCATCGGAGCGGGCGAACGAGGCGCGCGAGATGGTCGCCGAGACCAAGGCCAGCGCCGGACGCTCCGGCGATATCGTTCGCAATGCGGTGACCGCGATGGGCCGGATCGAGGAATCCTCGAGCCGCATCAACCAGATCATCTCTGTAATCGACGAGATCGCCTTCCAGACGAATCTGCTGGCGCTGAATGCCGGCGTCGAGGCCGCACGCGCCGGCGAGGCGGGCCGCGGGTTTGCCGTCGTCGCGCAGGAAGTGCGCGAGCTTGCCCAGCGTTCCGCCAATGCGGCCAAGGAGATCAAGGAACTGATCAGCCGCTCGGCGTCGGAAGTCGAGGGCGGGGTTGCGCTGGTGCGCTCGACCGGCGACGCGCTGCTTGAGATCGAGGCGCTGGTCAATCGGGTCAACGATCACGTCGCCTCGATTGCGACGGCGGCGCGCGAGCAATCGACCGGGCTGAACGAGATCAACAGCTCCGTCAACCATATGGACCAGATGACGCAGCAGAACGCGGCAATGGTCGAGGAGACGACGGCGGCAAGCCGCACGCTTGCCGACGAGAGCACCCAGCTGAAGACGCTGCTTTCGAATTTCCGGTTGCGCGCGGCCGAGCAGCGCGCCGAGGCAAGGTATACGCGGGCCGCGTGAGGGGAAGAGCGAAGTAACGGCCTCACGGCAGCTTCAGATCAAAACGTCAGGAAGAGAGCCGCCACGACGGCTCTTTTTCGTTGTGACGGCATCATCGCGCTCAGATGCCGGATCGTATTGTCTGTATGATCCTCTCGACTATAGAGGAGCATGGATTGGCGGAATTCCAAGATTTTCAGGCTGATATACCCGCAAGATATGCTTGGTAAAAAGTAGCGTATTCAATCATTAAGCGAATGTCGTTGCAATTTTTCTGTCGTTATGCTTCATTCAGGTTGTAGTTGAGGGCAGGGCATTTCGACGATAGCAATCGCTGTCGGAGCGGAAGCCACCGTAATTCTCCAATTTCTCTCATTATCCGGGACCACGGCCACGGCGGCCTTGGCATGGCCGCCGCGCGTCTTCCGCATTCGGGGATCTCAGTCTTCCCCACCTGATGTCACTGCCCTCATCGCACCGCTGCCGCATTCCAGTTGAGTAACCGAGGGAGGCCGATATGGCTCGCAGCAAGCATGGTACGCCAGTAAGAGGCATGGATAGCGTCGCGCATTCGAGTGTTCGCGACCAGAGGTTCGGGAGGATGTTCCGCAACCTGCCGGCCGCCGCATTTACCGAGGACGCACTCACCGATCTCGCGAAAACGATGTTCCAGGGGGAGTTCGCCGAGAAGATTGAGGAGGGAAAACCGGTCGACGTCGCGCTTAACGAGCGGGAGCCCGAAGACGAGAACCCGGCAATTCCGGCCGGCTTCACCTATTTCGGCCAGTTTCTCGATCATGACATCACCTTCGATCCGGTCTCGTCGCTCGACCGTTTCAACGATCCCGATGCCCTGCAGGATTTTCGCACGCCGCGGCTGGATCTGGATTCGGTCTATGGTTCTGGGCCGGCCGACCAGCCTTTCCTCTATCAGGACGACGAACTTCATCTGTTGCTCGGGGAGGACAAGGATTTCGACGGCGCGAGGAAAAAACGCCCCGACCTGCCGAGGAACAGCGCACCGATCCGGCGCGCGCTGCTCGGCGACAAGCGCAACGACGAAAACGTGATCGTCTCGCAGCTCCACGCCACCTTTCTCCGATTTCACAACAAGGTCGTCGATACGCTGCGCAGCCGCGATTTCGAGCTCTGTCAGCAGACGGTGCGCTGGCACTACCAGTGGATCGTCCTGCATGATTTCCTGCCGCGGATCATCGGCCGCGAGACCTACGAGCGCGTCATCGTCGGCAGGGGAGAGAAGCCAAATATCCGCTTCTATAATCCGCAGGGCCGCTACGCCTTCATCCCGGTCGAGTTCTCCGTCGCGGCCTACCGATATGGCCACTCGATGGTGAGGCCGAGCTATTCCCTGAACCGGATCGTGACGAAGCCGAGGCCCGTCGAGCAGCCGTTCAACGGGAAAACGGCGACGTTCAACCGCATTCCGATCTTCTCGCTGCTTGAGGGAGAGCCGCTGGCGAATCTGAACGGTTTTCGCGAGCTTCCCGGCTTCTGGCCGATCGACTGGGCTTTCTTCTTCGACGGGATCGCCCCGGATGGAGAGCCGCCGGCCGGCGCCGTTCTGCCGCAGCCTTCCTACAAGCTCGACACGACGCTGGTCGATCCGCTGACGAGCCTGCCCGATCACCGGCACGAACCAATCAAGATCCGCAGGGCGCTCGCCGCCTTGAACCTGCTGCGCGGCTGGCGGCTCGGATTGCCTTCCGGTCAGGCGGTGGCGCGCCATATGGAAATGGAGGCGCTGTCGGACGAGCAGCTGTTCGACAGCGAGGATGCCGACAGGAAGAGGGCACGCGCCGCGTTGCTGACCAACCATCCCGGGATATTCAAGGGCAACGCGCCGCTATGGTTCTACATCCTGCGCGAGGCGGAGATCTTTGGAAACAGCCAGCATCTCGGGCCGGTGGGCGGCACGATCGTCGCAGAAGTCATTGCCGGCCTCATCCGCGAGGATCGCCATTCCTTCCTGGCGCAATGGCCGAAATGGCGGCCGACATTGCCGAGTGCCGAGCCGGGTCATTTCACCATGGCCGACCTGATCAACTTTACCAACGGGTCGGGCGCCGTGTGAAACTGCGCCAGGCTGCATGGCTTCACCCTGATCGAAGGCCGCGCAAGCGGCCTTCAGTTTGTTGGGAAATCTTCCTCCTCACGCTGCGTCATCCCCAGGCCTTTTTTCATCTCCGTCGCGTTCAGATTGTGCGGGTAAGTTTTCGTTCACCGTTTTTAATTAAAATTGGATCGAGTTTTTTCGGTCACTGCACTGCCGGCCTGTGGAAGCGATAAGAGTATGGCGTTTGTTTCCTTTCCTCGGCGATCCTTCCTGCCCGTGCTGCTCTCGGCGGCGCTGACGACCTGTTCGATCAGCGATGGGCTGGTGCCGCCGGCCAATGTCGACAACGGAACCAGGGTCAGCTCGATCTCGCCGGCGCGAGGGGCGGCGCGCATGGCGCCTTCGATGCAGATGACGCGCGCCGAGCGCCTCGCGCCCGCCGAAAGCCAGGCCTCCTATCCCGTTTCCAGCATGCCTGTCGGCAATTCGCAGGGCTCCGTCGATTATCTCGACACGCCCAACCTCGCCGGCACCGGGCATCCCGCGCCGACTGCGTCTGCGCCGTTGACGCAGTCGGCGTCGGCAAGGCGCACCGCGCCGGGGGCGCGGGGACTGCCGATGATCGATAGCGACGAGGCGATGGCGGCAGGCCAGCAGACCGAAAACTGGGGCGGCACGAAGAACCTTGCGATCCCGTCCGGCGGCGTCAACATGGATGACGAGCTCGGGGCCGAGCCGGTGGTCGGGCTGGCGCAGGAGCAACAGCAGCAGATCGCCGAGGGCAATGCCACCGAGCCGGTGGTCGACGGCATCGGCACCGACAATCCGACCCAGCTCAACCAACCCGCGCGCCGGCTTGCGCCGCGAGCGATGCCGCAGCCGGCAGCGCAGGCGCAGATGAGCCGGGCTCCCGCCTGGAGCGACGGCAGCCCTGTCGTGGCGCCGACCCGCGTTCCCGAAGAGGACGAGGGTGAGGAAGTCGCGATGCTCCGGCCAAACAACCCGATGATGAGCGAGCCCGCTGCACCGGTGGATCCGAGCGTCATGCCGACCTCCGAGCTCGCCTGCCGGCGGGAGCTGAAGCGCATGGGCGTGCTCTTCGACGAGAAGCCGCCGATTTCGAACGGTCCTGCCTGCCAGGTGCCCTATCCGGTGTCGCTCAAAGGGCTTTCCGGCAATATCGGCGTCAGCCCCGCGGTGACGCTGAACTGTCAGGTGACGCTTGCCTTCGCCAAATGGGTGAAGAACGAGCTGGCGCCATCGGCCCGCTACCGCTACTGGACCGGCATCAAGACGATCGAGCCGCTCGGCGGCTATTCCTGCCGGCGCATGAACAACAGCCGGCAGAGATACAATCCGATGTCGGAACACGCCCGCGGCAACGCCATCGACGTCGGCAAGTTCGTCTTGAAGAACGGCCACGAGATCGACGTGCGCAAGAAGGGCCTGTTCTCCTTCCGCGAAGGCCGGCTTCTGAAGGCGGTGCGCAGCGACAGCTGCCGTTATTTCAACACCGTGCTCGGTCCGGGCAGTAATCCGGAGCACTGGAACCATTTTCACTTCGACCTGCGCTCCCGCAAGAGCGGCAAAGTCTATTGCGATTAGGCCGGGCGCGAGCGCGACCTTTGACTCTGCCGCCAGAAAAGGGTTCATCCCCGCGGCCGGGCGCGCTATAGATCGGCGGGGCGGAAGATCGTTTGCGAGTTTGATCCATGAGCTATGAATTTCACGTCGGCCAGAAGGTCGTCTGCATCAACGACACCTTCAAGCATGTCAGCATCGACCAGCTCATCCGCAAGGGCGAGATCTATACGATCCGCTGGGTCGGCGAATACACCCACTATGTCGACGGCACCTTCATCGGGGTGAAGCTCGAGGAAATCCACCGTGGCAACGACGACGGGCCGGAAGGTTACGGCGCTGCCGACATGCCCTATCGCGCGACGCGTTTTCGGCCGCTGGTGAAGGATAAGATCGCATCGCTGCGCAAGCTGCTCGCCCCGACACCCGATGCGCCGGTGGAGCCGAAGGAAAAGATCAAGAAGAAAGAGAAGGTCTAAGCGCCGCCCTGGCTTTTTCCGAGATCAGGTCGGCGGCATCGACGCTGCGGTGACGTGATTGTGCCTCCCGATCGCCTGTGCGACAGTCGGCATCGTGACACGCCGAGGAGGGGCCGGTGCGGAGGATTTCGACAATTCTGGCGCTTTGCGCCGCCATCGCCATGACGATCGCAATGGCCGGAGCGGCAGCCGCCGATCCGCTTGTTTTCAGCTATCACGGATGGCAGGTCGATCTCACCAATGCTAGGGGCGCGGAGCCCGATAAAAAGATGGTTTCGGCCGTCAAAAGGCAGCTCGACATCGTCGAGCGTGTCCATCTGAAGCCCGACGTGCTCACCTTCATGCGGACGATTCCGATCTGGGCCGACCCCGCCGCCGCAGGCTTTGGTCCCGGCCATTACAGCAGCAAGACCGGCGTCGATTTGCGCGTCGGGGAGCTCGATCGTGACATGCCGGTCATCCTGCATGAGCTTCTGCATGCTTATAACGACCGGATGCTTCCGGGCGGCTTCGGCAATGGGGACGTCAGGCAATTTTTCAGCAACGGCCGCGGGCTCTGGCCTGATGATTCCTACATGATGAGCAATGACCGGGAATTCTTCGCGGTGACGGCGAGCGTCTATCTGTTCGGCAATATCGAGCGGCCGCCCTATTCGCGCAGCCAATTGCGGGAGAAGCAGCCGCGATATTATCAGTGGCTTGCCGCGCTGTTCGATGACGGCCGCCCACGGTCTTAGGCCGCCACTATTCAAACGTAGGGCGTGCCCGCCATGGCCGCTTTCAGGCCGATGGTGCCCTGGTCGACGAGGGCGAGGAAGGCGGTTTTCGCTTCTTCCGAATCGCGGCGCCGCCGAAAGGTCCGGTGCGCCTGGATGAAGGCCACCGTCCATGTCGCCATGAGCAGGCCGGCCGCCAGATGGGCGGCGGGATCGCCGGCGTCTCGTCCCGCACCTTCCGCCATCGCCGCTGCGACCATGTCAGCGAGCTCGTCCCGTATGGCTCTCGCCCGGGCCTTGAGGGTGTCGCTGCGCTCGACCGTTTCGACGAAGGCTTGGCTCTCGGCAGAAAATTGGGCGAAGGGCGCTTTCTCGGCGACGAGCCGGTGCGCGAGCCGGCGCAGGGTCTCGATCGGCGAGACGCCGGGTTCGCGCTGCCGCAATGCCTCGCGCAGGATCTCGCGGCCTTCTTCGTCGCGGTCGAAGAACATGTCCTCCTTGCGGGGGAAGTGGTTGAAGACCGTCATCCGCCCGACATCGGCGGCGGCGGCGATCTCATCGACCGTCACATGCTCGAAACCCCGCTCGCGGAAGAGGCGGTCGGCAGCCTGGGCAATGGAGCGTCGCGTGGCGAAGCGCTTGCGGCTTCGCCGGTCGGGTGGCGTTGACATGCCGTCACCGATAGCAGGGATTTTATACTCAGTACACATTTAACATTGACTTCCGATTGCGTCGGCGTATGACTGTACTCAGTACATATTTAAACTCGGTATACCGTGGCGCCATGCGCGTCGGGTGCAGAGCCGGAGGTCGTGCTCATGAACAAACCCCTTATCGTCATCTTCACCGCAATCGGCCTCGACGCCGCAGGCATAGGGCTCATCTTTCCCATTCTCCCGCGGCTTCTTGAGGAGGTGACCCATGCCGAAAACATCGCTTCCTATATCGGGATCATGACGGCGCTCTACGCGCTGATGCAGTTCATCTTCGCGCCGGTGCTCGGCGCTTTGAGCGACAATCTCGGCAGGCGTCCCGTGCTGCTCATTTCGCTTGCGGGTGCTGCGATCAATTATCTCGTCATGGCGTTTGCGCCGCAGCTTTGGATGCTGCTTCTCGGCCGCGCCATCGCCGGCCTCACCAGCGCCAATGTCTCGGTGGCGATGGCTTACATCACCGACATTTCGGCCGAGGACAGGCGAGCCCGTCGCTTCGGGCTGTTCAACGCGACGTTCGGTATCGGCTTCATCATCGGCCCGGTGCTCGGCGGGCTGCTCGGCGATCAGTGGCTGCGGCTTCCCTTCATCGCCGCTGCTGCGCTGAATGCCTGCAACATGCTGCTGGCCTTCTTCATTCTGCCGGAGTCGCGCACGCCGGCGCGCGAGAAGATCGACCTTGCGGCGCTCAATCCGCTGCGGCCGCTCAGCTGGGTCCTGTCGATGAAGGGGCTTCTGCCCGTCATCCTGGTATTCTTCATCCTGAGCGCCACCGGCGAGGCCTACGGCACCTGCTGGGCCTTGTGGGGTTTCGACACGTTCCACTGGAACGGCCTCTGGATCGGCCTTTCGCTCGGCGCTTTCGGCATCTGCCAGACGGCGGTGCAGGCGCTCTTGCCCGGCCCGGCCAGCAAACGGTTCGGCGAACGCGGTGCCGTCGTCGTCGGCATCGCCTGCGCCTGCCTCGCTCTCCTCGCCATGGCCTTTGCCAGCCAGGGCTGGATCGTGTTCGCGATCATGCCGGTCTTCGCGCTCGGCGGCATCGGCACGCCGGCATTTCAGGCGCTCGCCAGCCGGCAGGTGGACCCCACCCGCCAGGGCCAGCTCCAGGGCGTGCTGACATCGGCTGTCAGTCTGGCTTCGATCATCGGCCCGCTGGCCTTCTCGACATTCTATCTCGCCGTCCAGAAGGCATGGCCGGGCGCCATCTGGCTCTCCGTCGTCGTCATCTATGTGATCGCGGTTCCGCTGGTTCTTCTCGGGACGCGCGCCGCCCGTCCTGCGAAAGCGGCAACCGCTTGAGACAGTGCATCCTGCTCAGGCGGTTTTCGTGCGCAGGAACAGCGCGCTTCCCCGGCGGACCTCGAGCACGCCGTCGCCTTGCCTGAACGCATCGGCGATGGCCTGGCGGAATTGCGCGAGTTGAGGCGCGCCGGCGCTGCGCGCAGGGACAAGACTTCATTTCCGCGGGCAGCTTCCGCCCAGATTTAATAAATCGTATCCGATTAAATCGAATGGTGTTGACATTGGTTTCCGGTGAGCATATCTACAGCGCATCCGATTAGATCGGATACGCTTTAAATCCAACCGAAAGGATATGACCATGACCGAGAAGCTTCTTTTCACTGGCAAGACCCACATCGCCGGCGGCCGCAACGGTTATGCCCGCAGCAGCGACGGCACACTCGACATCAAGCTGCCGCAACCGCATCCGGCGGCTGAAAACCTGTTCGGCGCTGCCTGGTCTGCTTGCTATATCGGCGCCATCGAGCTTGCCGCATCGCAGCGCAAGATCACGCTGCCGGCCGGTCCCGAGGTCGATGCCGAGATCGCCCTCCATGCCGACAACGGTTCCTTCTTCCTGCGTGCGCACCTCAATGTCAGCCTGGCCGGCCTCGATCGCGACGTCGCCGAGGAACTGATCCACGCAGCCCACGGCATTTGCCCTTATTCCAAGGCCACGCACGGCAATATCGACGTCGAAACCAGGCTTGTCTGAGTGGAAGGACCGGCCTCGTCGCCGTCATCTTCGAAGCGGGGGTCTGCCGTTCGGCCGGCAGACCCGTTCCTGAACCAGCAGCCATCGCAAACGCCGCCGATCCGGAGAACATGCCATGACCAATAGCCACGCAGAGCCGCACCGGGCCTATGACGAGTTTTCGCTTCTGCTCGACCCGGATGTCTACGAGCCGTTGCCTGAGGATTGGCTGATCGGCATCACCGATGTCGTCAGCTCGACTGCGGCAATCGGGGCAGGGCGCTATGAAGACGTCAACTATGCCGGCGCCTCGATCATCGCGGCGCTCGGCAATGCCTGGGGCTCCTTCGATTTCCCCTTCGTGTTTCGCGGAGACGGAGCGGCCTTCGCCCTGCCACCGCACGGCCTGATGGCCGCGACATCGGCGTTGCGGCAGGTCGCGGATTTTGCCAGGAGCGATCTTGATCTCGATCTTCGCGTCGGCCTGCTCACCGTGCGCGAGATCCGCGCAGGCGGGCGCGACGTGAAGATCGCCCGCTATGCCGCTTCCGAAAACGCGACCTATGCGATGTTTGCCGGCGGCGGACTCAAATGGGCGGAACAGCAGATCAAGAACGGCCGCTATCTGGTCAAGCCGGGCCGCTATGCGACGAGGCCTGATCTGACGGGATTGAGCTGCGACTGGGCGCCGTTTCCGAGCCGGCAGGGGGAGATCCTGTCGCTGCTGGTCGAGCCTCGCGAGCACACGAGCCCCAAGGTTTTTGCGGCGCTCGCCAAGCGCGTGCTTCAGGTTTTCGATGCGGCGCCGCGCCGGTCACATCCGCTTTCGCGGAATAATGCTATCCCCAGGGACAGTGCGAAGCAGGTCAGTGAGGAAGGTTGGTCGGAGGTTGCCTCCCATTCGGATTTCCGCAAGTTCGACGATGGTTTGCGTCTGACGCTAGACTGCACGCCGGAAGAGATCGACAGCGTCGAAGCCATTCTCGTCGCGGCAAGGGCGCGCGGCGAGATCGATTTCGGCCTGCACCGCCAGTCGCATGCGCTGATGACCTGCCTCGTGCCATCAGGCCGGCCGGATTCGCACCTGCATTTCCTCGACGGAATGGGCGGCGGCTACACGAAAGCGGCCGAGATGATGGAGGCGGGCGCGCTTGCAGCAATGTCGTCGCGCCGGCCTGAAAGGACAGTCAGGGCAGCGGAGGCATAGCCTGACCGGGCCAATTGACCCCCGGATTGCCCTGGGGCATAGTCCCGGGCAGACGCGAATGACCTGCTGCTGCAAACGAGGTCGGCCAGTCGATCCTCGTATCCCATCCACGCAGATCGAACGATAGGAGAGCGTCATGTCCCCCATATTTTCATTATCGCCGACGCGGCGCGAGCTGCTTGCGGCCACGGCCGCCGCCGGAGCCGTGGGCCTCATCGCCGGCGTCCCCAGCGCGCGGGCGAACGGCGAGGAGATCCGCCCGTTCAGCGTCAGCTTCCCCCAGGATCAGCTCGACGATCTCAGTCGTCGCGTCGCGGCCACCCGTTGGCCCGACAAGGAGACGGTCTGGGATGACACGCAGGGCGTGCAGCTTTCGACGATCCAGAAACTCGCGAAGCATTGGGCGACGGATTACGACTGGCGCAAGATGGAAGCGCGGCTCAATGCGCTCCCGCAGTTCATCACCGAGATCGACGGGCTGGACATTCATTTCATTCACGTCCGCTCCAAGCATAAAAATGCCTTGCCGATCATCGTCACGCATGGGTGGCCAGGCTCGATCATCGAGCAGTTGAAGATCATCGAACCGCTCACCGATCCGACAGCACATGGCGGGAGCGAAGAGGATGCATTTGACGTGGTGATCCCGTCTTTGCCGGGCTACGGCTTTTCCGGGAAACCGACGGGGTCGGGGAACTGGAACCCGCCCCGCATCGCGCACGCCTGGGTGACGCTGATGCAACGCCTCGGCTATACGAAATTCGTGGCGCAGGGTGGCGACTGGGGCAATGCGGTGACCGAATTGATGGCGGTGCAGGAGCCGCCGGGATTGCTCGGCATCCACACGAACATGGCGGCCACGGTTCCGGCTGACATCGCCAAGGCTCTCGCGGCCGGCGGCATGCCGCCAGCCGACCTGTCGCCGGACGAAAGGCGCGCCTGGGATCAGCTCGACGACTTCTACAAGAATGGGCTGGGCTATGCCATCGAGATGAACAACCGGCCGCAGACGCTCTACGCAATCGCCGACTCGCCTGTTGGGCTCGCCGCCTGGATGCTCGACCACGACATCCGCAGTTACCGGATGATCGCCCGTTCCTTCGACGGAGAGCCCGAGGGGCTGACGAAGGACGATATCCTCGACAACGTCACGCTCTACTGGCTGACCAACACCGCAATCTCCTCGGCCCGCCTCTACTGGGACAATGCGCACCATCCGAGCGGCGGATTCTTCGACCCCAGGGGCATCAAGATCCCGGTTGCCGTCAGTGCTTTTCCCGATGAGATCTACCAGGCGCCGCAGAGCTGGGCGGAGAAGGCCTATCCGAAGCTCATTCACTACAACAGGCTTGAGAAGGGCGGTCACTTCGCCGCCTGGGAACAGCCGGCGGCTTTCACCGCCGAGCTGAGGACGGCATTCCGGTCGCTGCGCCAGTGAAGCAGGAAGCGCGGCGCGTCGGATCGGTCCGGCGCCCGCGTTTTCAGTCTTTGCCGCTGCCGCGTGTAGCGAGACTTGCGAGTATTTCACCGAGCTGGGGCGGCGCCAGCTCGGTTTCGCATTCTATCTCGGCGGCGCTGAACCACCTGAGTTCGGTATGTTCATCGCCGACAAGCTTGGGGAAGCCCTGCCAGCTCTCGACGTGATAGACGTGAAAGGTGGCGGATGCCTCGGGCGGAGCTTGCGACACGAACTTTCGCGCAAGCTGCCAGCGCTCCGGCGTGACGCTTATTTCCTCCGTCAATTCCCGGCGCATCGCCGCCTCGGCGTCTTCGCCGTCCTCGATGTGGCCGCCGGGCAGGCTCCAGCGACCTGGATAAATCCTGCGCTCAGAACTTCGCCTTGCGAGAAGAAACGTTCCGTTGCGGCTCAAGGCGCCCATCGCGATCTCGGGCATGTGGTCTTCTCCGTTGCGGAAGAAAAATGCACCGCCGCAGGCATGTCACCAAGTCGTGACAGGCGTGGTGATCAAGATTTCTCCGGTTCGACCTGTGCCCGCAGCAGGTTGTCGCGCAGCCTCGTTACCGTCTGCTGCACGACGGGGAAATCATCGCCGAGGCCGGTCGCGGTAATCAGCGTGCCGCCGGGGTCGACGTCGAGGAGGAGATTGCGCCCGGCCGGCGTCAGGCTCACGCGGACCTGCCGTTCATCGGCGGGATCGCGATGGCGCGTGAGATAGCCTGTCGATTCCAGCTTCTTGAGGATCGGCGTCAGGGTATTGGATTCGAGAAACAGCTTTTCCCCCAACATGCTGACCGTCTGGTCGTCTTCCTCAGAGAGGGCGACCAGCGCGATATATTGCGTGTAGGTCAGGCCAAGCTCGTCCAGGATCGGCTTATAGGCGCGGCCGAAGGCGAGATTGGTGGAATAGACCGCGAAGCACAGGAAGTTCGAAAGCTTCCTGCCCTCCTTGCCCGCGGGGGAGGCGGGCGCAGGCATGTCGCGTGCCTTTGCACTTTTAGACGTCGGCATTGGTCCATCCTCTTCAGCTCGTTGAATATCGATGTCTTATATATATCGCATCCGATTAAATCGCAAGCTTCAGGCGTCGAATTCCGGGACGGTATCTGCCGCGATAGCCGCCCAAAAGCGTCGGGGGCTCGCGCATAGGAGCCACAAATTCACACCGGCTTGCCGGCCTCGATGAAGCGGCTGAGCGAGGTGGCGGCGTTCAGCATGTGGGCGCGCATGCGGCGTGACGCCATTTCGCCATCGCCTTCGGCGATCGCCTGCATGATGGCCTCGTGTTCGTCCCTCGATCGGCTGAGCCGTTCGCCCTGGCGCAGCTGCGTGCGCCGGAAGGCGTTCAGGCGGTTGCGTATGGTGATCGCCTGTTCGGCAAGGAAGCCGTTATGGGTGGCGTGGTAGATGGTTTCGTGGAACTGGCGGTTGAAGCTGTCATAGGCGTCGAAATCGCCCGCCTCGACGATCGGTCGGGAGAGGTCGTGCAGTTCGATCAGGCGGCTGCGCTCCAGCGGCGTCATGCGATAGGTGGCGAGCCTGACGCAGACGGCTTCGATCTCGGCCACCGTCTCGAACATGTCCATGATGCGCTCCGGTGTCATGCTGGCGACAATGCCGCCGCGCCGGGCGCGAAGCTCGACCAGGCCGCCCGCCGCCAGTTGGCGCAGCGCTTCCCGGACCGGGGTGCGGGAAGCGCCGAAACGATCGGCGAGCTGCTGTTCGTCGAGGGCAGCACCCGCCGCCAGCGTGCCGGCGGCGATCTCATCGGTGAGAGCGTTGCGGATGCGGTCGGAGATGAGGCCGCGATCATCGTCATCCTCGCCTTCAAAGACATTCGCCATTTCGTCGTCTCCTGACTGTTCCGGACCGGTGGCGCGGGTCGCGTATGCAAACTCACGTGAGATTTTGGATCGTGTATGCGTAATGGCTATCACGAAGCTGTTACGTATTCAATAATTGACATTTTCTGAAATAGGAATACATAAATATCCAGTCGGCGGCGTTCCGTATACGCAAGCCGCAACAAATGCCGAATTGGAATACACGGAAACGCGCTCAACACGGACAGAGGCCAATGCCTCGCGTCCGGGATGAGCGATCCCGACACAATGTCATCGATCAACCGATTTTCACCGAGCCCCGCCCGGGCTTCGGACCCATGCATTCGACCCTTCAACCGTCTCAGCGCACAAGGAAACCAGATCATGATGATGAACAGACGGGCTTTCTCGGCCGCCCTCGTTGCCGGCGCCGCCGCCACTCTTCTCTCCAGCCGCGGTATGGCCGCGACATCGGCTCCGGTGAAGGCGCGCAATGTCGTGCTGGCGCATGGGCTGTTTGCCGACGGCTCCTGCTGGACCGAGGTGATCACGCGCCTGCAGGCGGCAGGCCTCAACGCCACGGCGGTGCAGAACCCGCTGACGACGCTGCCGGAGGCCGTCGCTGCCGTCACTCGCGTGCTGGACCGTCAGGACGGCCCGACCGTGCTGGTCGGGCATTCCTTTTCCGGAATGCTCGTCACCGAGGCCGGCGTGCATCCCAATGTTTCGGCCCTCGTCTATGTCGCGGCTCGGGCGCCGGATGCGGGCGAGGATTATACAGCGCTCGCCAAGACTTTCCCGACGCCGCCGGCAAGCGCCGGGATCGTCTTCGACGGTGATGAGGGACGCTTGAGCGAAGCCGCCTTCCTCAGCGATTTCGCCGGCGACCTGCCGGAGGCCAAGGCCAAGGTGCTCTATGCCGTGCAGCAGCCGTTTCAGAAGGCGCTATTAACGGGCAAGACGACGCAAGCCGCCTGGCACTCGAAGCCGAGCTGGTATGCTGTCTCGACGGAAGACCGGACGATCAATCCCGATCTCGAACGCTTCATGGCCAAGCGCATGGGGGCGAAGACGATCGAGGTAAAGGCCAGCCATCTGTCGCTGATCTCTCATCCCGACGAGATCACCCGGCTGATCCTCGAGGCGGCAGGGCAGAACACGGACTGAGCAAGGGCGGTGAGGACGAGAGGGATGACATGCGCCCTTGCTTTGTCATCCCAGGCCCCAGGAGCCTGGGATCCATGCGCGAATGCTGAGCGTGCTGCATCGTTCATGTCATGTTGGTTGGCGCAGCGGCCTGAAAGCGGCCCGGAGTTCGGCAGAGAAGAGTTCCGGCTCTTCCCAGGCGGCGAAGTGGCCGCCTTTGTCGACCTTGTGGAAGTAGGCGAGATTGCGATAGGCGCGGCGCGCCCATGTCTCCGGGGCCTGATAGTTCTCGCCGGGAAAGACTGATATGGCGACCGGCAACGCGATCTCCGACGTCTTCTCGCCGGCTGCAAGGAGGGGACTGCGCCCCCTGTCATATTCCCAGTAGATCCGCGCCGAAGAGGCGGCGCTGTTGGTCAGCCAGTAGAGCGTGATATCGTCCAGCACCTCGTCGGGAGATTTTTCCGGATCGGTGTTGTCGTAGGTCCATTGCGTGAAGCCGGGGTGACCGAGCATCCATGCGGCGAGGCCGGCAGGGGAATCCGATATGGCATAGCCGATCGTCTGCGGCCTCGTGCCCATCATCGTGGCATAGGAGCGGTTGCCCATCCTGGCGGCAGCGCTGAGGGCATCGAAGGTCGCGCGTTCCTCCTGCGAGAGCCCTTCCGGCGCCGGTCCGTTGACGGCGAGCACGGCGGCAATCTCGGGCGGGACGACCGCCGGCAGGTTGATGTGGATGCCGAGCAGGCCTTGCGGCGCGAGTCGTGCCATGGCGCTGGAGACGGGCGAGCCCCAGTCTCCGCCCTGGGCGACGTAGCTGGTGTAGCCGAGCCGCTTCATCAGCTCTGCCCATGCGCCGGCGATGCGGTCCGGTCCCCAGCCGGTGCCGGCCGGCTTGCCGGAGAAGCCGAAGCCCGGCATCGACGGAATGACGACGTCGAACGCATCCTCGGCGCGTCCGCCATGGGCTATGGGATCCGTGAGCGGACCGACGGCCTTGAGGTTCTCGAACACCGATCCCGGCCAGCCATGGGTGATGATGACGGGCAGGGCATTTGGATGCTTCGAGCGGATATGAATGAAGTAGATATCGAGGCCATCGATTTCTGTCATGAACTGCGGCAACGCGTTCAACCGCGCTTCGGCTTTGCGCCAGTCGTAGCTGGTGCCCCAATAATCAACGAGCGGCTTGATCTTTTCGAGCCGTATGCCCTGCGACTGGTCGTCGACCGTCTCGCGCTCAGGCCAGCGCGTGGCGGCAATGCGACGGCGAAGGTCGGCGAGATTTTCCTCTGGGATATCGACACGGAACTGACGAACGGCATCGTCCGCGGCATCAGCCGTTCGTCGCGGCGGCAAGAGGCCAGCCGCGCCCGCCGCGGCAATCCCGGTCGCGGCGGCGGTCAGGAACCTGCGTCGGCCCCGGTTGACGACCTCCGAGCCTGCGCTCGGGCGCATCTTGACGATCCTGGTCACGGTGTTGTCTCCTTTGAAACAGGCGCCCAGCCCGCCGTCATCATAACATGCATGTCGATAGGGCGTGGACCGCTCTAAAGCGCATCATGGCTCGTGCAAGTTCGCGACCGGCGCGGCTGAGCCTTGCGCCGCCAGCCTTTTCACGAGAGAAGCCTTGGATGAGCATTCCCAAGACACATCCGTTCGCCTTCGATCCAACCTACGGCATGCTGCTGGAAGACTTGCTGGCGGTCGAACCGCCGGAGGAGCCTGATGGTTTCGACGTTTTCTGGCAGGCGCGATATCGCAAGGCGCTTGATGTCGATCCGCGGCCGGCGCTTTCCCAGAGCGAGATCAGCCATCCCGACTGGCATGTGCTCGATATTGTCTACCTCTCGACGGGCGGGTTCCGGATCGGCGGCTGGCTCATCCTGCCGCGCTAGGGGCAGGTGCGGTGCGGCCTCGTCGTCGGGCATGGTTACGGCGGGCGGGACCGGCCGGATTTCGATCTGCCGCTCAAGGAAACGGCGATCCTCTTCCCCTGCTGCCGCGGGCTGTCGCTCAGCGCCCATCCGCCGATCTCGCAGAATCCTTCCTGGCATGTGCTGCACGATATTGACAAGCCGAAGGACTACATCATCGGCGGCTGCGTTGAGGATATCTGGCTTGCCGTCTCGACGCTGACGGCACTTTATCCCTGGCTTGATGGACATATCGGCTATAGCGGCATCAGCTTCGGGGGCGGGGTCGGGGCGATGGCGATTGCCTATGATCCGCGCATCGATCGCGGCCATCTCGCACTGCCGAGCTTCGGGCACCAGCCGCTGCGGCTGAAGCTTCCGACCGTCGGCAGCGCGCAATCGGTGCAGGAATATCAGGCGGAACATGGAAACGTGCTGGAGACGCTGCGCTTCTATGATGCGGCGACCGCGGCGCAGCGGATCGAGGTGCCGATGCTGACGGCAGTGGCCCTTTTCGATCCCTCCGTTGCGCCGCCCTGCCAGTTCGCTGTCGCAAATGCGATACCGAAATTTAATGAAATCTTCATCCTGGACGCCGGTCATTTCGATTACTCTGGAAGTGCTGAGCAAGAGGCGGCGCTCCGCGACAAGATCGGACAGTTCTTCAGGGTGCCATGAACCGCGAATATGTCAGTTGGTACAGTCAGCGGCTGCATCGAGACATGGAGATGCTGGTGTTCGGCCATGCCGGCGCCAAGGTGCTGGTTTTTCCGACGCGGGAAGGGCGCTTTTTCGAATATGAGCAGCTTGGCCTGGTCGCGAGCCTTGCCGACAAGCTGCAGGCCCGCCATCTCCAGCTCTATTGCATCGAGGGACTGGCGGCCGACAGCCTCTACGGCTTCCGCCACCATCCGGCCGAGCGCATCCGCCGGCATGCGGCGCTGGAGGATTATATCCTCAACGAGGTGCTGCCGCTGATGGCGGCGAAGAATGCGCATGACTGCACCATCGTGCATGGCTGCAGTCTCGGCGCCTTCCAGGCGGCGAGCCTCGTCTTCCGCCATCCGCATCTCTTCCGCAAGCTCGTCGCCTTTTCCGGCCGCTACGACCTGACAATGAAGGTGGAATCCTTCGGCGACCTGTTCGACGGCTATTACGACGACAGCGTCTATTTCCACACGCCGACGCATTTCCTGCCCGGCCTCGGCTCCGACTGGCGGCTCGACAGGCTGCGCGAGATCGAGATCGTTCTCACCATCGGCGACGCCGACCCTTTCCTCGACAACAACCGCTATCTCAGCCGGCTGCTGGGCGAAAAGAACATTCGCCATGAGCTGCATGTCTGGGACGGCCGCGCCCATCGCGCCGGCGCGTGGCGCAAGATGGCGCCGCTTTACATCTAGCTAAGCTTCAATTGGCAGGAGGTTGGGGGCCCGGCGGTGGAAGCTCCGAGCAAGAAAGGTTTTGGTTCCCGGCTCATCACCTCCAGCCTTTCCGCCTATGGAGAGGTCGCTGTTGATTTCGCGACGACAGGGCTCGTCCCCGCCTCATCGGCCGCACGCTGATCTACTGCATATAGGGGTTAAAATTGGATAAGTAAAAGGGGTCAATGTTCGCTGCTGATTGACACGCAAGCTCTCCCGTCGAGACCAGCAGCCGCCATATGTCAGAAGTCTTCCCACTCGCCGCCGGCGACCGCAGCATTGCCATGAAAGGCGGAAACAACCTTCGCGACCCTCGCCCGCGCCGGCGATGTTGCCGGCTTAGAAGCGGCGGTTGCCACGACCGGACGCATTTGATGTGAGGCCATGTTACCGCCGATGTTGAACTGACCCAGCAGTTGGAAGAGTGCGTCGGCCTCTCTGGCAAGACTATGGGCCGCGGCCGTCGATTCCTCGACCATGGCTGCATTCTGCTGTGTGCCCTGGTCCATGATGTTGACCGCCGTATTGATTTCCTTCAGTCCCGTTGCCTGTTCCTTCGAGCTTTCGACAATCGCGATAACATTGCCGTTGACCTGCTGAACCTGGCCGACGATCTCCTCCAAGGCCTTGCCGGTTTCTGCAACGAGGGCGACGCCGCTCTTCACGTGCTGGTTGGACGCGGTGATCAACTCCTTGATTTCCTTTGCCGCCTTCGCCGATCTCTGAGCGAGCTCCCGAACTTCCTGCGCTACGACCGCGAAGCCTTTGCCGGCATCGCCGGCGCGTGCCGCTTCCACACCGGCGTTGAGCGCCAGGAGATTGGTTTGAAACGCGATCTCGTCGATCACACCGATGATATTGCTGATTTCCGCGGACGAGGTTTCGATCTTGCCCATCGCATCGACGGCATTTCGCACCACCGCTCCGGAACGCTCGGCGTTTTCGCGTGTTCTTCGCACCAGTTGACCGGCTTCCTGGGCACGATTGCTGGAGTCGGCGACGGTCGTGGTGATCTCTTCAAGGGCGGCTGCGGTTTGCTCGACCGAGGCCGCCTGCTGCTCCGTTCGCTTCGAAAGGTCGTCCGACGCGGAGCGAATTTGCTGGGCGCCGGCAGCGATCCCGGTTGCGTTTTCCGCCACGGTCTGCATCGCGCCGCGCAGCTTGCCGACTGCAGCGTTGAAATCGGTCCGCAGTTTTTCCAGTGTCGGCGTGAACGGAATTGTGACCTGCTGGGTCAAATCCCCGCCGGACATGGCCTGCAACGACCCGGCAAGCTCGTTCACGTTGTTGACGCGGGCCGTGACATCGGTCGCAAATTTGACGACCTTGAAGACCTTGCCATTCATATCGAAGATCGGGTTGTAGCAGGCTTGAATGTGGACCTTTTTCCCGCCCTTGCCGATCCGTAGGAATTCATCGGCCACGAACTGGCCGTCTGCCAGACTTTGCCAGAACCGCCGGTAATCGTCGCTGTTGACGTAAGCGGCGTCACAAAACATCGAATGGTGGCGGCCCAGGATTTCCGGAAGCTGATAACCGAGCACGGACAAGAAATTCTCGTTCGCCGATAGGATCTCACCCTTCAGCGTAAATTCGATGACCGCTTGGGCGCGTGAGAGCGCGCTCAGCTTGCCGGCGTCCTCGGCGCTCTTTAGCTTTTGCGCAGTGACATCGGTTGCGAACTTGACGACCTTGTAGGGTTTTCCGCCGCGACTGACCGGATTATAGGAGGCCTCGATCCAGATCTCCTTCCCGCCCTTGCCGATACGTTTGTATTGGCGCCGGTCGAACTCCCCTCGATTCAGCCTAGCCCAGAACTCACGATAATCGGGGGAGGAGGCTTCTGCCGGCTCGACGAACATTCGGTGATGCTGGCCGACGATCTCAGATAATTCGTAGCCGAGCGCGGAACAGAAATTGGCATTTGCCCTTAAGATCTTGCCGGTGAGGTCGAATTCGATAATCGCCTGTGACTTGTTCATCGCGGCCAGTACGGCCTTGGCATCAGAGCCGAAGCCGAATGCTATTCTCGTCATGCTGTTCCTCCCACTCGGGACCAAGAGAGCGACTGCTTCCATCCCAATGTGGACTTACACCGGACGAGCGATCTGAGGATAAAATCTATCAAAATCTTTAAGTATCCATTAACCGCAAGGTTCCTGTTCTTGGTCCATTCGAGCTAAATGAGATGTTGAAAACTTTGTTAATAAAATCATGATGTTAACTTAATTCAATTCGAGTATATCTACGCGATCACAGGCATCGTCAAGTGCTGGCTCCGAATAGTTCGCGTCGGGTTCTCCCACAATATTGCACCATGAGTTCGAAAAGTTTGTTTAGCAGTCGTTAAGATTTAACAGTCGCACGGCCACACCTCACGGACGCTTTGCGATTATCCCGTCGGATGCAGGTTACACGGTCGCCTAACCGTGTAGAATCCACTTCCGATTCTAGCGGATTCGCTGGACATACTAGTCGCCAATCGCCCGGACGCGACGACTGATCGGAGAATGACATGAAGCTCGAGGCCGAGTTCAATCGAATTGAGGAAGTCGCCGCTGGCTTCAACACGCATTACGAAGTGTTTAAATATATGAAGGGTCTCACGCACGACCTTGGAATGAATGCCTTCCTGCTGATGACGCTGCCGACCGTCGACATCGTCGAAATCGGCGTGACGAAGATCATCACCAATTGGCCGGCGGAAATGGTGGATTTCTATGACGCCCATAACCTCATGATCGACAGCCCGGTCATCCGCCGGATGCTGAGATCGACCAGCCCGTTCAACTATGATGTCGAAACGATCAATACCAATCGCGGCGAAGGCAAGAAGTCCACCGTCATCGAGCTATTCAACCGATACGGCATGGAAAAAGGTGCCTATTTTCCTGTTCACGATGCCGCGGGCGGACGCGGCGCCATGTCGATTTCGGGCTCACGGAATTTCAGCATGATCGAAATGGCGAAACTGCTGTTCATCGCCACACTGATCTACGACCGGCTATCGCAACTGACCTTGAACGAAAAACACCGGCCCTTCGAATTTACGCCGAGCGAACTGGATTGCCTGAGACTCACCGCTGGCGGCAAGAAGAGCAGTGAGATTGCCAAGCTTCTCGATCTTTCGGAAAATGCGGTGAACAATCACATCGGGGGAGCGATCAAGAAACTGGGGTGCACTACCAGGACGCAGGCGGTCGTCAGCGCCCTGCGGCTCAATGTCATTCGTGTCTAAAACAGTTGCCTTGATAGGGTTCGAACTCGTGACCATCCCATCGGCCTTAATACGCAGCAAGGTTCGACGGTTTCAATGGCTGGCTGGCGGTGGCGTCACCTTCGGATGGCACGCTGCCCTGAATACAAAACTCGATCTTTGACAAACCGCATTCAGAGCCAACTGATATCGAAGCCCCGAGTGCTTTCAGCTTTGGATTTGCTGTCAATAAACGGCCTGCGCCTCTGAGTTGGGTCATCTTACTGACTGAGGTGCTCAAGACATTGCTATCAAGAAAGTCGACAAGGAGCGACCGAAGTCGCTAAGACACGGCACTTCGGGACGGTATTGCTGCCCCCTTGCTCCGCTACTCAATCCATGCCTCTATTTAACCTTAGAGGGGTGAGCTTCAACGTCATGGCATCACGCAGAAAGATAGCCGCTTCGCGGCAGCGCGGAGCTGGGGTCGACCTCTATCCCCAAGGGACAACGGAAGACTTGAGGATGAGTGTTTTGCGCAAGAATTCAACTCGGGTCGGCCCCGGCTATCCACAGGTCGTTGTGCTCGTCGGCGCAACGGGCGATCTCTCAAGGCGCAAGCTACTGACCGGGCTGTTCCACCTCACCAATGCGGGCTTCATCCCAGGGTGCCGCATTATCGGCGTCTCGCTCGACGACATCGATGCCGATGCCTTCCGCACCATCGCCCGTGACTCGCTGGACAAGTTCTTGACTCGTAAGTTCTCGCAGTCCGAATGGGAAGCGTTTGCCGCATCGCTCGACTACGTCCCGCTCGCTGCCGGCGCCAATGCTCTCAAGGAAGCGGTCGACAGGGCCGAGGAAGCGCTGGGTGCCGAGACGCGGCGCGTGCATTATTTATCCGTGCCACCAAGTGCCGCCCTTCTGGCCGTGCAACTCCTCGCCCAGGCTGGGCTGACTGAACGCTCCCGTATCATCATGGAAAAGCCCTTCGGCACGGACCTTGCCAGTGCCGTTGCACTGAACAAGAAGCTGCACGAAGTGTTCGACGAGAAGCAGATATTCCGCATCGACCATTTCCTCGGCAAGGAGCCGGCGCAAAACATCCTGGCCTTCCGATTTGCCAATGGTCTGTTCGAACCAATCTGGAACCGCAACTTTATCGACCATGTGCAGATCGACGTTCCGGAGACGCTCGGCCTTTCCACCCGTGCCGCCTTTTACGAGACCACCGGCGCCTATCGTGACATGGTGGTGACCCACCTCTTCCAGATCCTCGGCTTCATGGCGATGGAGCCGCCCACTGCCCTTGAGCCGGCGCCAATCTCGGAAGAGAAGAACAAGGTGTTCCGCTCCATGTTGCCGATTGAGCCGCGCGACGTGGTGCGCGGTCAATACATCGGCTACCGCAATGAGCCTGGCGTCGATCCCGAAAGCGACACTGACACCTTCATCGCGCTAAAATGCGCCATCGACAACTGGCGCTGGGCTGGCGTGCCCTTCTACCTGCGTACCGGCAAGCGCATGGCAGAGGGGCAGCGCATTATTTCGATCGCATTCCGCGAGCCCCCGAAATCGATGTTCCCTGCCGGCTCTGGCGTGGGGGCACAGGGCCCTGACCACCTCACCTTCGACCTTGCTGATGCCTCCAAGGTCTCGCTTTCCTTCTATGGCAAGCGCCCTGGACCGGGCTTCCGGCTCGACAAGCTCTCCCTGCAATTCGCCATGAGCGAAACCGGCCTGATTGGCGAAGTTCTGGAGGCCTATGAGCGTCTGATCCTCGACGCCATGCGGGGTGACCACACGTTGTTCACCACGGCCGAGGGTATTGAGCGGCTGTGGGAGGTTTCTCAACCTCTCCTCGATAACCCGCCGCCCGTACGCCTCTACGACCAGGGCGGCTGGGGGCCGAAGTCGATCCACCAACTCATTGCCCCACACGCTTGGCGCCTACCGTTCGAGCGCGCCTGGAGGGATGCGGCAAAGCGTGATTGACGGTCAGTAGTTGGATCGCGCCGACGACCCCTTCGTAAGTCCGAAATCCTTGGTTTCAGTCCCATCATTTCAGCTATAAGGTGGGAGACATCGCCCAAAGGGGATTCAAGGCCAATGCCCCCAGAGAAGAAGGACCGTTCGCCTGTTCCTCTGGAACAGCGCGACGTAAGCGCCGACCAGCGCATGTTCTCGCCTTCCGTTGCGCGAAATTCGGCGCCGATCCTCGCGGTCCTAAAACGTGTCCTTCCAACACATGGCGCCGTGCTGGAGATTGGCTGCGGGACCGGCGAGCACGCCGTGTGTTTTGCGGGAGCAATGCCCAACCTCACCTGGCAGCCGAGCGATCCGGATGCCGACGCCCGCACCAGCACGTCCAGCTGGATCAAATTCGCAGGGCTGAAGAATGTGCTGGCACCCCGGGATATTGATGTGTGCTCAGGACAATGGGGCGTTGAACAAACGGGGCATTTTGACGCCATCGTGTCTATCAATATGATCCATATCGCGCCATGGGCGACAAGCTTAGGATTGTTCGCAGGAGCTGGCCGTTTGCTTCGCGCTGGTGGGCTTCTTCTTCTCTACGGCCCATTCATGCGCGACGGGGCACACAACGCCCCTTCGAACGCTGCTTTCGACGCGGCTCTAAAGGAACGCAACCCATCCTGGGGTGTGCGTGATATCACTGATCTTGAACACGTGGGTGAGGCCGCGGGCCTTAATCTCCGCGAGACGATCGAGATGCCTACCAACAATATGTTGCTGGTCTTCTCCAGCGGTAGTGCCTGAACGAGCGGGCGCGAAAGAGACGTGGGCCTATAACAGCATTCGGGCCCTTTGCTATCTTCGAGGTCGATCCGCGGAACGTGCGGTATGCGCTAGAATGCGGCCCGAAAGCGGAATGCAACAGACGCACTGCGAGGGGCGGTGTGATCGAACCGAAATTCGCGCGACCGGAGCCGACGTTGCGCTCTTGGAAACCGAGACGACGTGGGTTTGATCTAGAGCAAGTCGCTTCATACCAGCGTGCGCTACTTTTTCGTCTGAGGTTGCCTCAGTGGAGGAGTTTAATCTGGACCGAGCCTGCCAATGAAGTCTCTGCGGGTTGTTGTTCGCCACTATGGCGGACCTGAAGTTCTGGAGATCGTGGAGGAAGACGCGCCCCATCCGGCATCGGGTGAGCTGCGGGTGCGAACAATCGCCGCCGGCGTCTCCTTCGCGGAGCTATTGATGCGGGAGGGGATTCATCCGGAAAAGACGATCCTGCCATTCACGCCAGGATGGGACATTGTAGGCATCGTTGACGAGGCCGGAGAGGGAGCGTCCCATTCGATGGTTGGTAAAATGGTTGCGGCTTTGCCCGTTCATGGTGGCTACGCCCAGTTCATCTGCCTGCCGGAAGATGAACTCACCCCGGTTCCCACAGGTGTTGATCCCGCCGAGGCAGTTAGCCTCGTGCTGAACTACGTTACGGCCTATCAGATGATGCATCGGCTTGGGCATGCCTCACCGGGACAACGGGTCCTTATTCATGGCGCGGCCGGCGGAGTGGGCACGGCTCTGCTGCAACTTGGCCGCCTGGCAGGTCTGGAAATGTATGGGACTGCATCTCTTGCAGCTCATCAGATCGTATCCGATCTCGGGGCCACGCCGATCGACTACGAGCGGGCCGACTTCGTCAAAGAGATCCATCGCCTGACAAACGACGGCGTGGATGTCGTCTTCGACGGGGTCGGCAAAGCCAATGTCTGGCGTTCGTTTCGGACTCTGAGGCCTGGTGGCCGCGTCATAGCCTATGGCTTCACTTCATTTCTGCAGAAGGGCCAACTGGCAGAGGGCTTACGTTATCGTCTTCGCGGGATATTGCGACCCGCGTGGTACGCGGTCCGCGCTTTCGTTTCCCCAGGCCGACGACGCATACTCCCTTACAGCATACAATATTTGAAACGGTGGAAGCTCGCTTGGTTCCGCGATGATCTCGGCGCCTTACTCGAGCTGCTTCACGACGGGAAGATCAAGCCGATGGTGGCCGAACGGATGCCCTTGACCGAGGCTCGTCGCGCCCAGGAGCTGCTCGGTCAGGGAGGCGTCAAAGGCAAGCTCGTGCTGATGGCAGCTTCCAGATAACTGTCAACGCGGTCTGAGTCACCAAATGGCAAACGGAAATCAGCTCCGCCACGGGACCGATGGCCGACCGTCCGCTGCTTGGACACCCAACAGGAAATGTGGGCATCCGAGTTCTTGCCGCCAAGGTCTGGGATCGGCCTTTGCAGCCGCCCACCGTTGCTGGCGCCATAGCTCGAATTGACCCGTTTCGATCATTCCCGGTCCTATGCAACTGCGCCTGGCCTTCTTGGGCAAGGGTCCTTCCGGCAGTTGGCCGACGTTCCCGAGACGGCAGCAACTGAGTGACGACCCAGGCGATCTTTATCATCTGTGTCTGAGCCCCTTGCTCCACCATTCCCGCGCCCTGACGCGACAATTTACAGCCCGACAAAAAGAGCGCAACGTAGCATTGCGAGACCCGCGGCCTTGGATCCGGCCGTCGACGTCGTCGCAGGGAGGCATGCTATGCCGACAATTATTGGCTATCACGACATCACAAAGGGCGCGCAACACTGGCTTACCTCACCGAAGCGCAAGGAGCTTTTCGGTCCGCTCGGGGTGACCAACATCCGAACGTTTGTTGACCCTCAAGATCCGACTCGCGTGGCGGTGATGATGGACGTTCCGGATATTGATGCCTTGCAGGCGGCGATGCAGAGCAAGGCGGCGGCCGATGCCATGGCTTTCGACGGGGTGGTGCCGGAATCTCTGGTGATCCTCGTCGAGTCGAAGGGGTAATCGCTCCGCCGATATAAGCCCCTTCGTAGGGCCTGATCAAACTTCGCTGGCGCGGAACTGAGACGGTCCGCCGAGATCCGCCATGACTCTCGAATAGGAATTGGTACATGGCCGAAAGAGTCCAATCCGACCGACGACTTGCGGCAATCCTCGCCGCGGACGTCGTTGGCTATTCGCGAATGATGGGCGCGGACGAGGCGGGTACGCTGGCTGCCCTCCAACGCCATCGCGAGGCATTGTTCAATCCCGCCGTCACCGAGCATAACGGCCGGGTCGTGAAGCTCATCGGCGACGGCACGCTGGTGGAGTTTTCCAGCGTGGTTGACGCCGTCAAATGCGCGATCGCCATCCAGCGCGCCGTCAAGGAGCAGGACGAGCCGAGCGGCAAGGGCGTCACGCTCAGGATCGGGGTCAACCTTGGCGACGTCATCATCGACGGAGACGACATCTACGGTGACGGCGTCAACGTTGCTGCGCGCCTTGAAAGCATCGCCGAGCCTGGGGGGGTATGCATCGCCTCGATCGTTAATGAGAGCGTCGGCAGACGAGTCGACGTTGCGTTCAAGGACGGCGGCGAGGTGACAGTGAAGAACATCGACCGACCGATCCGGGTGTGGAGATGGCACCCTAACAGCGATTCGGTCGCAAGAGAGCTGCGACAGTTGGCTGGTGAACCGGCTGCGGCGCGTCGCGAGCAGGCTTCGATCGCCGTGCTGCCGTTCGACAATATGTCCGGGGAACCCCAGCAGGAGTATTTCTCCGACGGCATAAGCGAGGACATCATCACCGATCTTTCCAAGATCGCCGGGCTCCTGGTCATCGCCCGAAACTCCAGCTTCACCTATAAGGGCAAGAGTGTGGACATCCGGACCGTGGGGCGCGAACTCGGCGTGACGGCTGTGCTGGAGGGTTCAATCCGCCGCGCCGGCAACCGGGTGCGGATCACTGCACAGCTCATCGACGCTGCCAGCGGCACGCATTTGTGGGCGGATCGCTACGATCGCGACCTCACCGACATTTTCGCGCTCCAGGACGAGGTTACGCGCCGCATCGTCGAGGCACTTAGGGTGACCCTGACACCAGCGGAATCGGCGCGTATTGCGCAAACGCCGACAGAAAGCATGGAGGCCCACGATCTGTTCCTGCGCGGGCGAGAGGCCTTGTTGGGTACGCAGAGCACCAAGGAAATGTTCGAGCTTGCCGTTGGCTGCTTCACCCGGGCGATCGAGCTCGATGCCGATTATGCCGAGCCTTACGCCGGCCTTGCTCATGCCTACAATCGCGACTTCCAGAACAACTACAGCGGAAGGACCGACAGCAAGCAACTCTCAGCCCACTTCGTCAAGCTGGCGCTCGAAAAGGGGCCTGACCTTCCTTACGCGCACTATATAGCTGCGTTGGTGAAATTCTGGGAACGCGACCTGGCCGGGTGTACTAAGGAAGCAGAGAAGTCACTGGCGCTCAACCCAAATTTTGTGCTCGCCATGGGCATGCGCGCGTTCGCAAAGATCTATGGTGGTGCGCCGCTCGACGCGATTCCAGACATTGAGCGCGCCATGCGTCTTGACCCGTTGGTTGGCCACTTGTACTGGCATTTCATCGGTTCGGCCCACCTTGTTGCCGGGCAGTACGAGAAGGCCGTCGAAGCCTTCCGTCAGCGCATCCGACTGGTATCCGACACTGACTTGTCGCGGGGCTTCCTGATTGCAGCGCTCGGTCACCTCGGCGAGATCGAGGAGGCGCGGCGGGTCTGGGCGGAGCTAAAGAAGGTCAACCCGAAATACTCGTTCGCTGGCCACATGGGACGTCTGCCGTTCACTAATCCCGCCGATGCGGACAGGATCAGGGACGGTTTCGCCAAGGTCGGACTCTCTGACTGAAGGCGAAGCCCGAGTGAAGGAGAGCCCCGGGGGCTTCACGGAGGTCGGACCAAATTGGGGTTTGCGAATCTGGCGGATCCAGGTCCGCCCAACGTGGGAACGCTGTTTCCACCGCCTGGCAACCCAGCCATTTTCGAATCCTTCATACAAGGGCTTAGTCCTTGGTCGAAACCTCATTGCATCGTCACCGCCCTGCACCTTCTTGAGGAGCGGGACTTCTCCTGACACGCCGAGGGCGCTCAACCCATCATGGGGAGCGCCCTCGTTCGCCTACGACAGTGAACGCGCGACGATCATCGTCGCTGCATGCATCGTCAATTTGGGTGGTGACACTCAGATGAGGATCAGCCCAGTTTTCAAGATCACATGTTGGGTGACGGCCATCGCCGCCGATCGTCGAAGGGCGGCACGCCCTCATCAAGTCCTCCGTTGAGAGGAAATATCGTCGTCTGGCTCAGCAAATCATCGAAAGCCGCGAATGGAAGGACGGCGTCCGGCGATGTTTGGCGCAAACCGCAACCTCGACATAAGACCATCGCCGACGGAGGAAATGATCGCAGCCCTCCGCTGCATCTTCATCGAGACATTCGGTACACATTCCACGTTCTCGGTAATCGTCGACATACCAGTCCACGGGCCTGGCCAGGCGTCCAAGCACCATTGCCTCGACTTCGCCCGGTCTTAGTCTGCAGGAGCGCGCCCAGGTGTTGAGCATCAGTGCGCTCGGATGGAAATCGCGCCTCGAAAAGCTGCTCGCGCCATCCTCAGCATCACATTCAAGCCAGCGGTCGATTTCGTCTGCCGTGCATCCATATCGGCAGGCAACTCGCCCTCGCCATGACGAAATCAGTTCGCCGTATAGGGGCTTTGACAGGGACATGCATGGATCGTAGTCTTCTTAGCCTCCTTCGCACTCGCGCAGAACCACACGGGCGTGCCTCAGCGCCGCCTTTCCACGAGCTGGCTCAGTCGCGGAGTGGCGGACGAACCTCGCAGCACGAGTTCCACCTCGACCACCGTCTGCGCGCGATCGCGGCGCGATCCATTTTTTGCGTAAAGATGGTCGATACGGCCGACGATCTGCTGGACGGGCATACTGAGCGCATCGATTCCTGGTCCGATAAGACGGAAGGTGTCGCAATCTCCGAAGCTGATGATCGAGAGATCGCCCGGTATCGAAATGCCACGCTCATGCACGATATCCAGCAACCCGAGTGCGCTCAGGTACGATGCGCAGACGACCGCCGTCGGCGGCTCTTTCAGATCAAGCAATTCCATTCCCGCGAAATACCCGGTTTGGCGAGACCATTCATGGCCGACGATCAGCGACTCGTCGACACCCGGCCCTGCCTTGAGCGCGCGGAGGTAGCCATCGAGGCGGCCTTGGGCGGAGCTGTGTCCGGGACGGCCCGCGATTAGTCCGATCCGCCTGTGGCCGAGGCCGATGAGATGGCCCACTGCCCTTTCCATGCCGGACGCGTCGCCGAATAGAACGCGGTCGCATTCGAGGCCGGGCAAGTCGTTGTTGAACAATATGATGTGGGTGTCCAAGCCCCGAAGCAACGGGGAATCCTGCATCGCCGCGAAGTCACCGGACGCGACCAGCGCCTCGATTCGGTGTTCGGCAAAAAACCGAAGCGCGTCGACCATGCTCTCCGGACTTCCGTCATGGGTCAATGGGATCACAAGGCGCCCGCGAGACTGCATTCGCACAGTCAGCGCGGCGAGGATGTCAATCTGAAGTTCATCATAGGACGATACCAGGAAACCAACGAGACGACTGGATTCCTTGCGTATGGTCGCCGCAGCCACGTTCTTGACGAAACCCAGCCGCTGCACCGCCTCCTCGATCCGCTCCCGGCTTCCGACGCGTATCGGCCGACCGTTCAGATATCGGGACACAGTTCCGACAGCCACCTCGGCGACGCGCGCTACGTCGTGGATGGTGGGCTTGCGTTGCGCGGCGGCCTTCTGCACCGATGTCGTTTCTTTGCTCAACCTTAGTCCAGGCCCCCTGACCCCGCCGATAGCACGCCGTCCGCTCCGCGCCTCAGACACATCTCATCTCCTGCCTCGAACTGCAACATGAACAACTGGTCGCTGTAGCGGAACGAGCGCACCTGAGCGATCTCGCTTCGGGCGCGCAGTTCCTGGAGCTCGCCATTGCTCCAGACGAGGTCGACCTCCATACGTCCGCGGCACCGCAGGCCCTTCAACTCTCCCCGCGCCCAATTTTCCGGCAGCGCAGGGTGAATCACGACCTCGTCGGACTCGCTCTGGACAAGCATTTCGGCGACCGCGCCCGTATAGCCGAAGTTAGCGTCGATGTTGAAGGGCGGGCACGCCGTGAGAAGGTTCGAATAGATGCCGCCGCCGAGATCGGCCTCTACGTCCACACTCCAGTCGACCGGGTTCAGAAGGTGGTCGATGTTGCGATATGCCATGTCGGCCCGGCCCAACCGCGCCCAGAGCGCCGCCTTCCAAGCAAATGACCAGCCCGTGCCCGGATCGCCGCGTTCGACCAGGACCTTCGCGGCCGCATCCGCGAGATCGGGCGTGGACACTGGAGAAATCTGGTTGCCCGGAAACAATCCGTAAAGGTGCGAGACGTGGCGATGCGGGTGCTCGGCCTGTGGAAGGTCCTCGCTCCACTCCATCAACTGTCCATCCGCTGCGATCGCGTATTCCGGAAGGCGCGGCACGGCGGACCTGGCCATGCCTGCGACGGAGTCGTCGGAAAGTCCGAGGACGGCGGCCGCATCCGCGACAGTCGTGAAGAACTCACGAAGAAGCGCAATGTCCATCGTCGCACCCACGCTAAGCGCATGGCGAGTGCCGTCTGGTAGACGGTAACTGTTCTCCGGCGATGTGGAGGGGGCGGTGGTCAGGGTACCGTCGGGAAGCTCGACGACCCAGTCGAGGTAGAACTCTGCCGCGCCGCGCATCAGCGGCCAAGCTGTCTCGCGCAAGAAGACCTCGTCACCACCGTAGAGGAAGTGTTGCCATAGATGCTGGCAGAGCCAAGCCCCTCCGAGGTTCCACAAGCTGTAGCGGATGGGATGGTCGTGCGCCCGTCCGTGCAGGACCCCGACGGGGGTGGTCTGGAAGCGGCCGTCCACCTGATGGTGCGCAACCCAGCCAGCCATACCGTAATGAACGGACGCTGTGTGCGATCCAGCGACGCTGAGGCTCTTTATGAAATCGAACAAGGGCTCGTGGCATTCCGCGAGATTGCAGGGTTCGGCTGGCCAGTAGTTCATCTGGAGATTGATGTTCAGCGTGTAGCTTGACCACCAGGGCGGCTGGACACGGTCGTTCCAAATTCCCTGCAGGTTTATAGCCCGACAGCCGGGACGGCTCGCCGAGATCATTAAGTAGCGGCCGTAGTTGAAGAGCAGCGCCTCCAGACCCGGATCCCGCGCGATCTCCGCCTGTCTCCGCAGACGCACGTCGGTCGTCAGCGTGATCACCTCGGCAGATGCTTCGATGTTGAGGGAGGCCCTGTCGTAGAGCCTTCGATGCGCCTCGACATGGCGCTCGAGCAGGTCATGGTAACCCCGACCCTGAGCGGCGTGGAGCCGGGCCTGGCAGTCGTTCCTAAGCGCCTCAGGGTCGCGACCAACCGAGGTCGCGACGAGGAGGGTGAATCCGCCCATGGCCACGAGGCCACCGTCGTCCGATGCATGGAGATCATCCGCCACGACGCGTACCATGGTGCAGCAGCGGAGCGGCGGCTCGTCCTCATAGAATATGTTTTCGCCGTATCGAGTTCGTGCATCCACACCTGGCCAGTCGACCATCGTTGGAGCGTCGGCGACCACGGTCAGATCGCGTGCGCCCTGCTCGCGCGAGTTCCGGGTCTTGGCGGTCAGTTCAACGGCCGTGCGCGCTTGACCTAGTTCGCCGAATTCGGCGTGGAGCACGAGAACCTGGTCGGGAACCGAGGAGAAACATATCCGCCTCACCCGGCCGACGGCCTCCGCCAGGTATTCGGTTTCAGCGGTGGCGGACCGGAGATCGAGACGACGGGCGTAGTCCGAAACGCGGTCGTGGCCCCAGTCGATCCAAAGGTCCGCGGCCGGAAGATACGGCTGGTTGAATTCCGTCAAAAGCTTTTGTTCGACGAGAGCCTCTGCACCGGGGATATCTCGGTTGAACAGCCGCCGCCGCACTTCGGCAAGGACAAGCGGCCCCGCCTCCGCAGGTTCCGGCGGCTCCCTGCCCGCCCAGAAGCGGTCGTCGTTCAGGCAAATCACGTCGCGCCCAGTCGCGCCGCGGATCATCGCGCCCAGTCGGCCGTTGCCGACGGGCAGCGCCTCGTTGAAGTTGCGGCCCGGCTTGTCGTAGCGCAGCACATGGCAAAGGTCGGACATAGCTTCGTCGTCGGTCGCCGGAGTGGCCCCGCCGACTTGGGGTCTTGTTTCAATGTTCACGCGATCATTCCTTGACGCTGCCTGCGGTGAGGCCCTGGGTTATGAAGCGCAGGCCGAACAGTACGACCAGCAGCGCGGGCACGGCGAGTAGGACGAGGCTCGCATTATAGCGGCCGATCCCGGTTGGGGTCGCGCCGAGGACTTCCTTGAAGCGGAGGACCGCCTGCGCCGCCGTGGTCTGCGTCACGTCGGTGAGGAAAAGCGACGGCAGCAGAAAGTCTTGGAGCGACCACATGATCGACAGGGCGCCGAGATTGATGAGCGCGGGCCTGCTGAGCGGGACGAAGATGTCGAGAAACACCCGTCGGTGCGACGCGCCATCGATCAGAGCCGCCTCGATGAGTGTGCGTGGAAGGCTCTCGGCGTAATTCCGCACAAGCAGGACCCCGAAAGGCAGTGTCATGGCGGCTTCGGGCAGCGCGACACCCACCAGGGTGTCGCGGAGATTGGCTTCGCGAGTGATGAAAAACAGCGGGATCAGGATGGATGTGAGCGGCACGGCCATGAAGATGAGGACGAGGTGATACAGGGCCTCTTTGCCCCTGAATTCGAAGAAGGTGAATCCGTATCCCGCGAGGGCCGACACGGAAACGACGACAAGGGCGTGGATGATCGCGATGACGAACGAGTTGAGGTATGTCCTCAACAGCGAGACACCGCCAATATTCTGAGTGAGCACGTCGATGAAATTCTGCACTCCGTTGAAGGCGAAGCCGCGCGCCACCGCGGCGATCAAAGGGATCGCCCAGAGCGCGGCGAGGACGACGAGGAACGCGGTCATCGCGAAGCGCTCGTGGCGGCGGCGGTAGAGGAAATCGTGGGATGGGTTCATCTTTGCTCGTCCTTTCGTGCGAAGCGCATATGAAGGCCGGAAAGCACGAGCGTCACGAGGAGCGTAGCGACCGCCGCGGCCGACCCGTATCCGACGTTCGTCCCGGTCGTCGAAAAATTATAGACGTAGGTTCCGGTTATCTCCGTCGCACCGGACGGCCCGCCTCCGGTGGAAAAGAACACGATGTCGAAGGCACGGAAGCTGGTCAGCAACGTCGACACGATGATGGTACGATGGGTGCCCTTCATGATCGGGAAAAGTATCTCGACGAAGAGCCTCCAGGTTCCCGCCCCGTCGATAACGGCGGACTCGATCAGTGACGTGTTGATCGTGCTCAGATTGGCGGTGTAATAGAGTATCGGTAGCCCGATGATGTAGACGAAGAGGATGATGACGACCCCGTAAGCAAAGGTGGGATCGATTAGCCAGCTCTGCGCCATCCAGCCCAATCCCACGTCGTTGAGAAAGAGATTTACGGCGCCGAAGCGGGTCTCCAGCATCGTCCGGAACACCGAGGCGACGAGGGACAACGGCATCAGCGCGGGAAGCAAGAACACCATGTAGAGCAGCGTCTTGGCACGGTAGGTCGCAGAGAGCGTAACGGCGATGAAGAAGCCGACCGTCAGGGCCGCGGCCACACTGACGCAGGCGAACACGATGTTGTTGACGAAGGCGGTCAGGAAACGCGGGTCGCCGAGCAGGAGCTTGAAGTTCTGCAACCCGACCCATCTGCCGTTGACCAGGGCCATCGAAATACGCTGCACGCTCGCGTAAAGCAGGAAGCCCGTCGAAAAGAAATAGTAGACCGCGAACACGAGCGCGAGCGGCCCGAAGAATAACGCGGCCTCGCGCGGGCGCAGCCTGTGGATGATCGACTTCGGGTTCGGCATGACAGCTCCATAGGAAAGATGTCCCGCGCCCGGACCGCGCGGGACCATGCTCGATCAGAGCGCGTTGGAGTAGCGACCGCTGTCCCATTCGCCCTGGAGGTACTTCGCCTGTTCGTCTGTGGGCGTGCCGCTGGTGATCGATTTGATGATCGCGTCGCCTACGACGTTGGAGAAGTCGGAAACGTTGTTACGGTCACTTGAAGCGTTGAGGAGCAGGTCGGCGACGACACCGTAGTCCTTCGCCGACTGTTCGCTCGAGAAGATGTCGTTCGGCAGCTTGTAGCCTTGCATGGACGGGACCACGAAGAGCGTGTCGCCCCATTGTCCGACGCCGTCGCCCGTGGTCATGAACTGGATGAACTTCATGGCCTCGGCCTTGTGCTTGGAGTTCTTCGGCACGGAGAGGCCCACTTCGATGAAGCTGCGGATCGCGGGCTTGCCGCCGTCGACCATGACAGGCAGCGGCGACACCGTGACATTATTCAGCTTCAGGCCGTTGGTCTTGCGGAACGGTGCCGAAAGTGCACCCATTTCCCAGGTGCCCTGGAGGAACATGACCACGTTGCCCTGCTGAAAGAGCTCGACGGCTCGGCCGTAGTCGAGGTCCAGCGTGTCTTTGCCGAAGATTCCGTCCTTGTAGAGGCCGACGGTCGCGTCGAACCCTGCCTTGAAGTCGGGACCGTCGAACTTGCCGCCCTTGTTGTAGCGGAGTTTATTGAACCAACCCGGAGCGCCCTGCTCGATGATCGTGTCGGAAATTTCGTCGAGGAACCAATTCGCTCCGGTGAACGCCACCGGGACGAGATCGGGGCGCTTGGCCTTGATAGTCTTGACGAAGGCAGCGAGTTCAGCGCGGTCTTTGGGCACGGTCAGGCCCAGTTGCTTCATGAGATCGAGATTGTAGTAGGCGACGACGGACCCGAGCGTGCCCATCGGAGCGATGTAGAGTTTGCCGTCGCTGGAGAGCAACTTGGCCTGGTCGAGTGCTTTGGGCGCGAGCTGTTTGTCGATGGGAGCCGTGCCGTACTGGTCGTAGAGTTCAGGCAGAGGCTCGAGATAGTCCTTGACCAACTTGACCATGCTGCTCGTTTGGACGGCAGCCACGTCGACCGGGTCGCCGGAGGAGAGCGCCAGAGGCAGGCGGTCCTGGTAAGCGGTCGACTCGAGAAAGGTGACGTTGACGTCGATCGACGGGTTGGCCTTCTCGAACGCCGCGACGGCCTTGTCGACGACCGGAGCCGGGGGAGCCCAGGTCCAGAAGTTGATTTTCGTCTTGTCCGCGGCCATGGCCCAGGAGGCGCCTGACGCTGCGAGGACGGCTGTGAATACTGCGAGTTTGGAATTGCGCACGGTGTTCCTCCCGTTGGTGCGAATGCGTCTTGTCCGCCGTGAAATCACGGTGACGGGGCCTCGACGCGTGACCCCGATGCATCGAAAAGGTGAAGGCGCGGGAACGGCAGCCAGACTTCCATGGGGCTGCCTTCCAACGATCGGGCGTTGCCGCCCATGCGGGCCACGACAGGCAGTCTCGCGCGACCGTCCACCGACGCTGTCGCGAGGTGCAGGATGGAATCCGGACCAAGCGTCTCGACGAGCGAGACGGAGCAACTGAGCCGGATGCCGGATCCTTCCCCTCCAGACCCGAGCACGATGTCCTCCGGACGGACACCGACCTTTGCGACCCCTTCACCGAAACTACCACCCGGCGCGAGCAGGTCCGCCGTGTCGAACACATTCATGGGCGGTGCACCGATGAAAGTCGCGACAAACAAGTTGGCGGGACGGTCGTAGACATCCTGGGGGCGACCGATCTGCTGCACGCGCCCGGCACTCATGATGACAACGCGATCCGCCATGGTCATCGCTTCGATCTGATCGTGGGTGACGTACAGGGTCGTGATGCCCAGCCGCCTCTGGAGTCCGGCGATCTCCACGCGCATGTGCATCCTGAGCCGCGCATCGAGGTTCGAAAGCGGCTCGTCCATGAGGAAAATCTTGGGATTGCGCATCAGCGCCCTGCCCATGGCCACGCGTTGCCGCTGGCCCCCGGAGAGCGCTCCCGGCTTGCGATCGAGAAACGCGTCGAGTTCCAGGAGCGCCGCGATTTCGTTGGCGCGCGCTGAACGGTCGGCCTTGGACACGCCGCGGAGCTTGAGAGGATACTCGAGGTTGGCGCGAACGCTCATGTGCGGGTAGAGCGCGTAATTTTGGAAGACCATCGCGATGTCACGGTCACGTGGGTGCGTGTCCTGCATCGCCGCGCCGTCGATTACGAGGGAGCCATCGGAGATCGGCTCCAGTCCGGCGATCATTCTGAGCAGGGTGGTCTTCCCGCATCCCGATGGGCCCAGGAGCGCGACGAACTCGCCCTTCTCCACTGACAGGTGCACCGCGCTGACCGCCGTGTAGGTCTGGCCAAAACGCTTGGTAACGCCATCCAGGCGAACAAACTCTCCCAAAGGACTATCTCCTCTTCCTTCGTGCAAGGTGTTATTCATAATTGATATCGATGTCAACTAGATACTCAAAAGATCGCAATATAAAGAAATTTTATCATTTCTATCAGCCGATTAAGAAATATCGCGTTTCGTATCGATATCGTTTTTAAAGCAAACGTAGATAGTTGCCTGGCGGTCGAAGCACCGGAGCCGTTCTCTCATCCGCGCTCCATAGCGGCGCGCGCGGGGCCGGGAGACCTAGAGTCTGACCACTGCCTTGATTAGACTGTCACGGTCGTCTGCGAGCCGCGACAATCTCGCGGGGACCTCGGGCAGGCCCAATTCGACAGGACACAACGCCTCCGTTGGCACGTGACCGTCACGGATTCCGGCTATGACGGTAGCAAGTCTTCTGAAAGCGCGTTTCTGCTGCCGACTATCGAGGTCGGCAGCAGAAAATGATAGCCGAATGGCGGATCTTTACGCCGACCTGAATGAAACTCGGCGACAAAACCTCGGTAAGCTGGTCACTGCGCTCGAACGGATGGGTGCGTTGCGACCGAGTCTCGATGCTCAAGTCGCCCAAGACACCTTATGGTCCGTCGTCAGCCCCGAGCTTTGGTGGTTACGCGCGAACCAACTCCGTACGACGCCGGACACTCCTCACGAATGGATACGGATCGCACTGAACCGATTGCTGCTGGCTTGAAAACTTAGATGGTGAGCCCGCGGGCAGTTCCTATAGCTCCACCTCGCAAGGGCCGATGAAGGAACCTATCGCGGTATACGTTGGTGCATCGAACCCCTCCCCGCTACGGATGTTCTGTTCGATGCCGTCTTACTTTCGATAAGTATAGGTTATCGATGGTAGATTAATTTCGCGGCGCAAATCCCGGCGAAACCAGAGATTTTCGAGGGCCACGGGGAAAGCCAAGACATCCCTCATCGCTGTCGAGCGTCGTGCCGAAAGAGCTCGATACCATCGCCATTCGGAAAGTCTAAACCCACTGCCAAGATCGACGCGCGGCGCTGGACACCTCGTTACGTCGCTGTGAAGGCGCCCACTAACTCATCGACAGTTTGTCGCATGCCGGCGGTGAGTTGCCGCCCCCGTTGCCAAAACACCACGTAGTGGTAGACAGCGCCAGGCTCGAACGGCCTGAACTCCAGCCCGAATTGCCGATATTCCCGCGCAATCAGGCTGTTGATGATCGAAATTCCGACACCGGCCGCGACGAAGCCCACGTCATGGCCGTTCGCGTCGTATTCAACGGCTAGATCCGGCTCCATGCCCCTATAACGCAAGGCATTGATATTCATCTGATGGGCGGCAAACTGGGGTTCTATGTCCACCAATGGTTCACCGACAATGTCCTCTGGCGTGATCACTTCTTTGGCGGCAAGCCGATGTCCTGCTGGGAACAGGCAGACGTTCCTGGCCGTGGCGGCCGGTGCCCAATCGAAGGCACGCTCATCGAGCGGCAGCCGCGAAACTCCCAGATCGGCCCGGCCGTTTAGAACGTGCTCTGCAATCTGCTGGTAGCTGCCGGATCTGATTTGAAACGACAGGTGATTGTTCTTACGGACAGCTTGGATGGCCCGTGGGATGGCGTTCAGACAGAAAACGCCCGGAGCAGCCAGGCTCAATGAGTCTGCCTCTTCGTTGCGAATGGCAGCAATCGACTTTTGGATCCGGTCGACGCTCTGCAGGGCACCGTCGACGCTGTGCAGCAGATCCCAGGCGCGATCCGTCGGTACCAGCCGATTATTCTCCCGCGCAAACAACGTAAGATCAGTCTCCAGCTCAAGCTGCCTGATCTGCTGGCTGACGGCGGGCTGGGTGATCTTGAGGGTCTTCGCGGCATGCCGTTCCGATCCCGCGCGCAAAACCTCGCGAAAAATCTGTAGCTGCCGGATCGTCACTCCCGTCGTGGCTTTGCCGACCATATTTTTCGGTCCTATGGTTTGACCAGCCCGAGCGTCATCGCCGTGAAAGAGAGGTTCTAGGAGGATGACGCGAGCAGCGTATAAGCTGCGCTTATTGCAATTAAGAACACCTTATAAATTGACGCCAAATTGTCAAAGTATAAATCTTGGTCTTACGCGAATATTACTTGAGATTATAGGTATTAATAATACTATCTCCGGTAGTAAGCGCTCTTTTGATGAGAAGCCATACATAAGGCGACCTTATTCCGGGGGGGCAACCCGACATAAGGCGGAGAGGACCTGCGTGCTTAGCTTTGCACTTCAATTCTTCAATGGTCTGCAGATAACAGTTGTACTGGCGCTGGTAAGCGGCGCACTGGGATCACTTCTCGGTCTGTTTGTCGCCATGGCCAAACTATCAAAACGGGATGTCGTAGCCCTCCTTGGACGGGCATACACGACGATCGTGCGCGGCCTGCCCGAACTGCTCATCATTCTCGTCGTCTATTTCGGGGGAACGGCGGCCATTACTGCGCTGACGGGCCGCTATGTCGAAATCAATGCCTTTGCCGCCGGTATAGCCGCGTTGATGATCGTCTTTGGTGCCTATTGTGCGGAGATTTTCCGCGGGGCGATCATGAGTGTTCCGCAAGGACAGGCGGAGGCCGCGCGCAGTCTGGGCCTGAAACCATGGCAGATCTGGTTGTTCGTCATCCTGCCGCAAATGATGCGCGTCGCCCTACCCGCTTACGGTAATCTCTGGGCTTCCCTCGTGAAAGATACTTCCCTCGTGTCGGTCATCGGGCTGACCGATATCATGCGTGTGGCCTTTATCGGTGCGGGATCGATGAGGGCGCCGCTCACGTTCTATCTGGTGGCCTCGGCACTTTATCTATCCCTCACCAGCATGTCGCTCGCGTCGTTCCGCGCCCTCGAGCGGCGCATCGAGATTCCCGGTCACTAAGGGACCACGGCCATGGACATCAACCTAATCGTCGACAGCATTTCCGTGCTGGCGCACGGTGTTTTCCTTACCCTTTCCGTGACACTTCTATCGCTGGTGGTCAGCTTCATACTGTCTGTGCCGCTCAGCCTTCTCAGAGCATCCCCGAACAGAGCCCTCTCGCGATCGGTACTGGCGTATACCTACGTGTTCCGCGGCACACCATTACTCGTGCAGCTGTTCCTGGTCTATTACGGTCTCAGCCAGCTGACGGTCGTCCGTCAGAGCATCTTCTGGCCGTTGCTGCGTGAACCGTTCTGGTGTGCCCTCGCCGCATTCTCTTTGAACAGCACCGCTTACACGACCGAAGTATTCAGGGCAGGCATACTAGCCGTCCCACGCGGCATCACCGAAGCAGCGCAGGCACTTGGCCTGTCGAGACTGATGCAGATCCGGCTGATCATATTCCCTTTGGCGTTCAGGATGGTGCTTCCCTCCTATGCGAACGAAGTCATCGGCATGGTCAAGGCGAGTTCGCTGGCAAGCACCGTCACACTCCTTGAGATCACGGGACTGGCCCGCCGGATGGTCTCGGAGACATTCGCTCCCTACGAGGTCTTCCTGGCGGCAGGTCTTCTTTACCTGCTTTTGAACTTCATCGTTTCGGCATTCTTTCGAACGCTAGAGATGCATCTCGCGCACTCGCCCACCAGCAATTCAAGGAACATCAAAGCCGGCCCAAAGTCTTCGAAGCTCTGGCCTCTTAGACAGGCCATAGACAAGCGAGCCCACACAAAACCGGACGATCAACCATCCATCCGTTCACTATAAAAAGGGAAACAGCAAATGCTCAAGTCCATACTCCTAGTATCGCTCATCGCTCTCACGGGCCCGACTGCCGCCCAGGCCATGGATCGCAAAGTGCTTACGATTGCGACTGAAGGCGCCTCTCCGCCCTGGGACATGATCGATACGGAAGGAAAGCTGGTCGGCTACGACATAGATGTCGGCACAGAATTATGCCGACGCATCGCAGTCGAATGCAAGTTCGTCGCTCAGGACTGGGATGGGATCATCCCGGCGCTGACCGTCGGCAAGTTCGACGCGATCATGTCCGGCATGGCGATCACGGAAAAGCGCAGGAGATCGATTGCCTTTTCGCGACCCTATGCCGGCGGCTTCAATCAACTGGTGATGCGAAAGGACCTTCAGCTCCCGGCCACCGACACCACGGCCAAAATCAACCTTACAAGCGTTGGCGCAGAGCAACAGGCGGTCCTCGGGCAGCTCCAATCGACGCTTTCCGGCAAGACTTTGGGCGTCCTCAGGTCCTCCAATTCCGGAGCCGTCCTCAACGAGCTCTTCGGCAAAGTTGCAACGATCCGGAGCTACGACACCCAGGACAATCTCCATCTGGATCTCGCCGCAGGCCGCATCGATGGCGGCCTTGCCGATTATTTCACATGGAAGACGTTTCTTGATGGTAAGGATGGTGAGACAGCGGCCTTTTACGGTCCGGAACTGTCAGGTGGACTGTGGGGGCCAGGCGTCGGGGTCGGCATCCGTAAAGAAGATACCGATCTGGTCGCGGCCTTCGACAAGGCTATCGATGACGGCGTCAGAGACGGAACACTGAAAGCGCTTAGTCTGAAATGGTTCGGAATCGATATCTCCCCATCCGCGACGCCGTGAACCGGCGCGACGCTCGATGGAATGGAGAGATCGCGCCAGCCGTCAACCACCGGAACCAGCATCAGAGCTCCCGGTTGAATCCCAATTGAATATCGCAGGTAAACCGATGCCCTCTCCTTTTACCGTGGCCATGACGGGCCAGTCACTCATCCATCACGATGTCAGAACTTGCCGGGATCCTGGCTTTCTGCAAATCGTGGACGTCCTGAAAAAGGCCGATGTCGCCTTCACCAACTTCGAAGGCACCATCCTGGGGCGGCACGGTGGCTCTCCCATGAAAGGTTCATATTTCGGGTATTCCGACCCGTTTGTCCTGGATGCCCTGAAGCAAATAGGCTTCAACACCCTGGCGCTCTCCAACAACCATGCTTTCGATCTTGGCCCACCAGGTATTATGTCTACGCTCGAGGAGGTTCGCATCCACGGATTTCTCCACGCCGGTATCGGTCTTGACCGCGATCATGCCGCAACGCCAAGTGCGGCCACCTTCGGCAGCCGACATATAGCCTTGCTGGCAATGGATGCCGGCCCTGGGCCTCGAAACATGTATGCAGAGAACGCGCGCAACCGCCGCCCGTCCAGACCCGGTGTGAACCAATTGGACGTGACCAGGATCTTCGAGGCGGATCAAGCCATATTCGACATGCTGGAAACGATCCAGGCGACGTTTCAAAGCTCTAAGCTGGAACGGGCAAACTATGCCCAGCCCGATGATCCTCCAATCCTAGACAATGACAAGGAAGTCGACTTTTACGGTACCATTTTCAGACGCTCCGACGCCAACCGGCGTGTTATCGCGATTGATCCTGAAAGTGCTTCAAACCAGCTGACGGCAATTGCAAAGGCCAGCTCTCGCGGGCAATTCGTTATCGCCTATCTGCACCATCATCACTGGGAGCCGAACTGGCGCGACGTGCCGGATTGGGTCAGGGCATTCGCCCATGCCTGTATTGACGCCGGCGCCCACGCCTTCGTCAGCCACGGGACACCGGTCCTGCAGCCAATCGAGATCTACAACCGCACCCCAGTCTTCTACGGCCTTGGGAACTTCTTCTTCCACACCGAAGAGGGTGAAACCGAATGGAGTTCGCCAGACGTCTGGAAGAGCGTGGTCGCTACATGCATCTTCGATCCGGCAGGATCCTTGAAGATCGACCTTCTCCCCATCGTTCTCGGCGGAGAACAGCTCGAAGAGCTGGACTTCCATCAGCGTCATCTACCGATTGCAGCGTTCGGCAAGACAGGAGAGCAGATCATCGATGATCTCGCCAAGCGCTCGGCCGAATTTGGCACGCTCATCGAGCGCAACGGTCCCATGGGTAGAATTCATGTCGCCTGAAGGCAGACACGGAAACATGAGGCCGGCTGCTAAAAATCAGCGGGCATCACCGGACGATCAATCTCCTTCGGGTTTATCCTCAGCTCCGGCGATTGCCCTGATTACCGCCAACGTGCGAGTCCTGAGTTTGGGCGGAAGACGAAGTATCTCCTCAACAAAGCGGCGTCCTTCCGAGGTGGCGAGATAAGCGATGCGCTCATCTGCCTCGGGCGCGATAGTCGCCCCCTCCCCCGAACCCGGTTGCGGCAACCCATCGAAGAAGAAGCCCACTGGCACATTCAAACCGTTGGCAATCTCATAGAGCATCGACGCGCTGATGCGGTTCTTGCCACTCTCGTATTTCTGGACCTGCTGGTAGCTCAGGCCAACTTTCTGGCCGAGTTCGGTTTGCGACAGGTTGGAATGAACCCGCCTGATGCGGAGCTGCTGGCCCACATGAATATCGACCGGGTGCGATGCTTGGTCGCTGTCGTCTTCAGCCCGAAACGCGTTGCGCGGAGAGTTGCTCGCTAACCGCTTTGCTACCCGATCATGCATTGCTGTGTATCTCCTCGTCAGAGAGTCTCATGCTTTGCAGTGCCGACCGCCCCCGGGGACAGAGGCCAATCTTCGGCAAATTTCGCGCCCGGCTAGAATTAATTAGGGACTATCAGTCCGTCGATTGTCAAGCCGCCAATATGCATTTGTTGCCTAATGGACGTGCGGCGGACCATCGGCTGGAATCTAAGGCGACTGCGAGTGGATAGAGGCCTCTCTCAAGAGCGTTTGGCATTGGAGGCCGAAATTGACCGTTCCTACGTTGGGCGGGTCGAGAGAGGCAGAGAAAACGTTACTGTTGCGACCTTGGAAGCGTTCGCAAAAGTCTTATCAGTAAGTGTTTCTGAGCTGTTTGCGGACATCGACCCAAAGGACGCGCGGCCGCAATCACTTCGTTCCGGGCGGAAGCGAAAGGTTTCTTGATCTGCCGGCGACACTGTTCCGCGAGATTATGAAGGGCGTTTCAAATGCAAAATTGATAGCGCTGCTGCAAAATTCCGTGGCGAGGTCTTGTTTTTACTCAGCCGGCATCACGGGACGATCAATCTTCGTCGGCTTTATGCTCACCTCCGGCGATTGCCTGGATTACCGCCAGTGTGCGAGTCCTGAGTTTGGGCGGAAGGCGGAGTACCTCCTCGACAAAGCGGCGTCCTTCCGAGGTGGCGAGATAAGCGATGCGCTCATCTGCCTCGGGCGCGATAGCCGCGCCCTCCCCTGAACCTGGTTGCGGCAACCCATCGAAGAAGCAGCCCACTGGCACATTCAAACCGCTGGCAATCTCATAGAGCATCGACGCACTGATGCGGTTCTTGCCACTCTCGTATTTCTGGACCTGCTGGTAGCTCAGGCCAACTTTCTGGCCGAGTTCGGTTTGCGACAGGTTGGAATGAATCCGCCTGATGCGAAGCTGCTGGCCCACATGGATATCGACCGGGTGCGTCGCTCGATTGCTCTCCTCTTCAGCCCGAAACGTGTTGGGCCGAGAGTCACCGACGAACCGCTTTGCCACCCGATCATGCATTGCGCTTGCCTTCCTCTGAGAGACGCCCCTCGCCTGTATTAACGAGGAACGAAGGCGCCAAATGAAGCGTTTTTGGAACTCAAAAAGCTAATATGTCGAATATATTCCATGGATTAATGCTATGCAAGATGTTGCCCATTGGGCATGGACACTCGTGCGCGCATCGCGTGGAATTTGCGACATCACAGGTCAGCGCAGAACATTACGCAGGAAGTTCTCGCGGTAGATGCGCGTGTCGACAGGACCGTGATCAGTGATTTGGAGAGAGGAAAATATAACGTCTCTATTGATTTGCTGGATCGCCTCGCGGACGCCCTATCAATAGATATCTCACAGTTTTTTTCTATACCTTTGCCTGGAGATAGACCGCAACCGATGAAGGCTGGAAGAAAGCCGAAGGGCTGAGTTAGAATTGCTTATTTTGCATCAAGCGCCGACAACCTGGAAAATGCGCTGCCAAAATAGCACCTATGAAAATGCCCATTCGGGATCGTTCACGCCCACTAGCTCTGCATTTTGGCGGGTCTTGAAACAGGCCCATAACGGATCGCCAACGAAACTGTCGAGGGCACCGCAGGCATCCTCCAGTGACAGACTTCCATATTTCCTGAGCACTGTCTGAATATTGCCCGGCCCCAGCGTATCGAGCTCCGAGAAGGGTTCGGCGTCCTCCAGCAGCACGCGATGTCCCCAGATGCCCGGTTTTCGGTCGGCGGCGATCGTGGTGCGCAACTCGTAATCTCCGCTCATAGCGAGCGCACGACAAAAGACATAGCGCATGAGGGGGTAGTACACGGTGTGCCGACTGCCGCCGAGGACACGTACGCCCGGCAATATCGCCGTGACGATGAACATCAAGTACAGGTTCGGGATAATCTTGCGGGACTGGAGCGCCTCGATCACGGCATCCGCAGCGAATTCGAGCGCGAAATCCTCCCCTCCTTTTGCCTCAAGCCGGGAATCCGCCAGCCGCAACGGAAAGAGGTGGCCGCGATCGCTGCCCCAAAACAGGTCCGTCGTGTTCTTGAACCAGCCCTGCCAATGACTGTCGGCAAGAGCCTCGGTGGAGGATAGCAGACACTGCACAAACCCACTCGTCCCAAATAAATTTCGGGCGAGCCAGGATGATTCCTCTTGAAGATGCTCGACCACGAGGTCGGCCACATCTTCATCATCGATTTGCAGGAAATCGATGCCCGGATCGAAATATCGCTTCCACAGGGATGCATTGGCCTGCTTTATCGCCAGCGCAGCCGACGGAAACTCGCCTTGCGGCAGTTCGGAGCGCAGCCGCGCGACCAGATCTCCGTCCTGGGCGCGCTCGACGTTTTTGAGGGCGAAGCGATAAGGGCCATTTTGCGCAAGAACACTGTAGGGGATCATCTGGCTCCGGCTTAGCCCGAAAACGTTGATCGCATCGCCACCGAGTTTTAGCCAACCGGGCCCCTTCCGACCCCTCTCGACGAATTTGACTGTCGATACCGCATAAGAGACATAGGCCGAACGGCGATGCGCGCTCACTCCCATCAGACTGAAGAGATGCGTGTAATAGGCGTCCGGCTCGATTACTAAATGCAGGTGCGGGCCGGCTTGCATGACGGGAGCATTGGCGAACTCCGCCGCAATGTAACTGGCCCGGTGGTCCGCGAACCCCGCATTCCTGGCCGCCCCGCGGATACATCGCTGAAGGAGAGACAGCGCGTGGCGTCGGGTATCCTGCCCAATCTCTCGGAAAGTGCGCGCCGGCAGAAGGCGACCACAAGCGCTATCGCGGGGGAACGAGCGCGTCACGCACTCAAAAACCTGAAGCGCGCCAAAGAGCGCGACGCGAAGTTCTATGTCAATGTTGCGCTGGACTACGAGACGAAGGCGCGCCTGAAAAGGGCGGCGCATGAGAACGATGTCAAGATGACAGTGATCATGCAGGCGGCGATCGATTTTTACCTGAAGGAAAACGGGTACTGATGCCATGGATTGGCGAACGCCCGAGGTAAGAATTTCACAGTCGGCAAGAGAGACTCGGCGGCTGCGGATCGTCGACCGGATATTCGATGGCGAAGAGGAAAGCTACGCGGAAGCGCTCGCAGAGGCCTATCGGCTGAAGGTCCGGCCGCTTTGCCTCTGCCGGGAGCCAGGCATGCCCATGTATATCGCGCAGATTGGTGGGCAGTTGGTCGTCAAGCGTATGCCGCTCTCCGGCGGGGATCACCATGCGACTTGCCCATCCTATGAACCGCCTTACGAGCTATCCGGACTCGGGGCATTGATGGGGACAGCGATCAAGCTGGATGCGGTCGCAGGGTTTGCGGCACTGAAGCTGGATTTTCCATTGTCGAAGCGCGGGGCGTCGGGACCAGAGAACACTGATTCATCGCAATCAGACAGCGTCAAGAACGACAGCAAACGACTTTCGCTGCGCGCACTTCTCCATCTCCTCTGGCATGAAAGCGGCCTCACCGAATGGACGTCCTATTGGTCGGGCAAGCGCCATTGGTGGCAAATCTATCATCATCTCATCGAAGCTGCTCGTACCATGTCGGTGCGGGGAGAGCCGCTTGCAGAACGCCTGTTCGTGCCGGAGCCATTTCGAACCGACGACAAGGCTGCGATAGAGCAGCGACGCAGCCAGGCGATGGCGGCATTGGCAAGGTCAGGGACCGGGCCGAAAAAACTGATGCTGCTGGTCGGTGAGATTAAGGAGTTCGCAGCCGCGAGAAGCGGGCAGCAGGTTGTCGTCAAGCACATGCCGGGTTTTCGCCTGCATCTAGAAGAGACGGTGTGGAGGAGGCTGCAGCGGCGGTTCGAGGCAGAATTGGCACTCTGGAAAAGCGATGACCGCCACCATCTGATCGCAATCGCGACGATCGAAGCTGGCTCGGCCGGCCTTGTGACGATCAATGAGATCGCTCTGATGACCGTCACCGAGCAGTGGTTGCCGGTGGAGAATGCGCATGAAGAGCGGCTTCTCGAAAAGCTCGTACGATTGCGGGGCAAGACGGTAAAAGGATTGCGTTTCAACCTCGCCACCAGCCAGCCACTCGCCAATGCGATTCTGCCGGAGGCTCGCCCTAAACCCACGGCCCTTTATATTGTGCCGCCCAATGCCGATGATCGGTTTGAGGCATCGCTCCGCGAGATGGTCGACGCACGACCGGACATGTCTGCATGGATCTGGCGGGTCGCGGACGGAGACATACCGCCACCCCCTTGGGACCCGAATTGAATGTTACCGCCGGCTGGCTGGTCTGCATTATGGCGAGTGGGATGTTCCGCCCGCGACCCCACCTTGTGCCCTCTACACGGAGCCGGGCTCAAATCCACAGCGCTCGGTCGGATCACGATCGCATCGCGCAGCTCGCTGACGCTGCACAAAGAACTCGGGCGATCGCGCTGACGATGCGGCAACTGCGTGAGGGGCGGCGTCACTCGAATGGGCGGAGACCGCTTGCGGGCTCCAAGAGCGGCAGCGAATAGCACCGTCCGCCCCAGGCGTCTCGCCCGGATCATCCTGCCCATCCGACAACCCATCATCGTCATGAATCAATCGAGGTCGATCGATTCAAATCTCTCGTTGGACGCCGAGTCCGCTCTCAACGATCATGCCGCCATGATTGCGCAACCCTACGAGCTATATGTCGAACGCGTCGACGCCACGAAAAACATGGCCCGCTACTATGCCATGTCGATAGAGCCGACCCTGTTCGGTGAAGCGTGCCTCATCCGCAGGTGGGGGCGCATTGGCGTCGGTGGTCAGAGGATGATGCATCATTTCACGCGGGAGGAGGATGCAGTCGAACTCTTCCTCGAGCTTCTGAGAAAGAAGCGCTCGCGCGGATACAGACCAAGGCCCCATTTCCAGCAAGGTCCCCTCCCCGCCCGGCACCGAGCTTTTTCGGACAACCCGCCGCCACGACTTCACCCGATCATTGACGGCGAAGCGAAGCTTCAAGCCTGACCGTCGGTCGATTCGACGGTTAGGCTTGGCAACATGGCAAAAGCCTCCCTCAAAAGGGAGGCTCAGCGCTGATGCGGCCTTCCTGCTCCGCCACGAAGACCTCGCGTTCGGCCAGCGCCAGTTCGAGTTCCGCCGCGATCTGCCGGCGCTCGTCGGGGTGTGCGTTCCGCAGCTCGGCCTTGAGTTCTACGATGGTCCAATCCAGTTCGTTCGTCATGTCGCCGTCTCCTTGACGTTTGTGAAAGACGAGCGCTCCGGTCATGGCGGGATGGAGGGGTCAAGGATCGCGATGGCGACCGGCGGAGCCGGCGAGTGGGGGAGCCGATTTTGTCGGAGAGGAGGGCACCGGAGCGGAGGCAAAATTGGGGGAACCGCTCGTCCTTGAGGCCTTCATGCCGCCATGGCACCCTCGGGCGGACTGAGCAGACTTTTCCTCTCCGTATGGCACCAAAAAATCTCGCCGCGGGCTCGATACCAGCTTCCGGTTTATCGTCGCTTGCCGCGGGTGGTCGCAAACCCGTTGGTATTTGTGGACAATCGCGTTGTAATAGGGGATTTGCCGCAGCGTGCCGATGACAGCGGCGGTCACCAGTGGCAGGGATTCCGGGTCATTCATGATGCGGAGAGAAAAAATGACCACCACCAACGAAATCGCCGACAAGATTGCCGGAGAGCACGGCCTGACCAAGGGACAGGGGAAAGCCATCGTCGAGGCTGTGATCGCTTCGATCACGGCGGCTGCCATTGCCGGCAACGAGACGTCCCTACCAGGTTTTGGAAAGTTCAAGGTGAAGGAAACACCGGAGCGAGAGGCTCGCAATCCGTCGACCGGCGCGACCATCAAGGTCGCGGCCGCAAAGAAGCTGAGCTTCCAACCGGCCAAGGCGCTGAAGGACGCGCTGAACAAGTAACACGTCAGAAGCCCCGCTCGGATCGAGCGGGGCCTTCGGCTTTATCAGCGACGTGTGCTGCGTGACCAGATGAGCTGCAATCCTTCCTGCCCCTGAACTTCGGTCAGCGTTGCGTAGATCGGCGCCGGGAAACTCGGGTCGTCGAGCTTGACCGAGATATAGTCGCGCTCACTCTCGCGAGCCTGCTTCTGCCAGCCAGCGCCAAATTCGACATTGCCGGCCAGGACCCTGAAATCGGGAGCATCGTCGGAGGTGCGCTCGATGCGGACGATCTTGGCCTTGACGTTGAGGTTGAGGGTCTTGATCGTGCCGGTAAAGCCGTTTTCGGAAGCGGTGAAAGAGCCGATGGTTGCCATAGTCGTATTCCTTCTGTTGCTCGGGCCGCGCCCATCGCAGCCTCGATGGCTGTCGATGAGACCGGGAACGATCGGGACCGCACCCCTTGGGGCCGTAACAAAGTGAAGAACGGCCTTTGGCCGAGGCTTTCTTGTCTCGCGAGGAATGGCGGCAGATCCGGGGTCCCCACAGGACCTGTCATGTGGGGTGGTCATCGCCAGGGGAAGAAAACGAGCCGGCCGTTGCGGGAGGACGATCGAGCCGAGCGTGCGAGGCGATTTCCGGTCAGACATGCCCCATCGAGACCGCGGGGGCGAGCTGTTGCGCGGAGAGGATCCGGCGCCTGGCTCCGTCAGGCAGACCGCGCATTCGGCAGACGCATCTCCGCACCAGACGCCCTCGGACATCGTCAAGACCGGCTCACAATCCCCGCTGCAACTTAGATCCGTCCGGAGATGACTGAAGCCAGGCCGTGCCTTGGTGCGCACTGGATTGGCACGGCAATCAGCGTGCGTGTGCGACCGGCTCATGAACGGTTCAAGGCCGCCACCCTGCGGCTCGCCGCTGCATCCTTAACGGTGCGGCGATTTTCTTGAGGAAGGCCGGGCTCAAACTGCCGAGCGGAACGGCGCACTCGAAATCGAAGGCCTTGTCGAGTTCGACCCGGTTGTACTCGTCGAGAATGATCCAGCACGGAAAATCGAGACCGGCGCGCCGGCATTCGATCTGGCTGATCGGCAGAAACAGGCGCTCGTCCTGCGGCGTTCGCGAGGTTATGGCGAACAGGAAGACAACACCTGGCACGGCCGCAGTGCGCACGACAACACAGACCGGGCGCGGCTTGCGACCTGTTTCTTCGCCGGCGTCCGCCTGTCGTTGCCAGAGATAGTGGAAACGGACGTCCCCCGCGTCAAACCTGCCCGTCCTCGAGCAACTCGTCGAGGCCATGCATCAACTCGGCGTGGACTTTGTCTGGTGCGTCGTCGAGATTGTATGCGGCAGTATCGGAACGGCCGAGCAGCTTTCGATACTGCTCCGCGGTCAAGATGACGAGCTTCTCCTTGCCTCGCTTGGTGAGCGTCACCGGTTCGACCAATGCGGCCTCGAGGATCTCGCCCGAGGCTCGGTTCATGTCCGAATAAGAAAACTGCTTCATAGGCACCTCCAGTCAATTGCGTAAAACACGTAATCTTTATGCAAGTCGGCCCGGGATAGCGACCAACTTGCGGGAGGATTATGCGGCCTCATCGTGCGGCTGAAGCGCGTGCAGATAGCCGACGGCCCGTTGCGCCTGCGCTGCGGCCTGGACGATAAACCGTTTGTCGTTCTTCAGCACCGAAAGCCATGATGCAAGATAGCTCGCATGGTCCGGGCGCGGCTCCATCTCCGGAACGATGCCGAGATCGGCCGTAAGGAACGCTGCGCCCACTTCGGCGATCAGTTCTTCGCGGGCCCGCTCCGACCGGTCTTTCGCGTATCTGGAAAGATCACGATTGAGACGATGGGGTGCGCCAGCCCAGTGAATTTCTTCATGGGCAAGCGTTGCATAATAGCTTTCCACGTCCCGGAACGATTCGATTGGAGGCATCTGGATGTAGTCCGGCGCCGGCGCGTAGAATGCCTTGTCGCCACCATGACGGATGACGGCGCCGGTTGCGGCGAAGAAGGCATCGGCGTGAGCGATCCTGCCAACGGGCCGCACGGTATTGCCCTCACTTGGAACTGCATGGCTTTCGGGAAGGCCGTCGATCTGGTCGACATTGAAGACGGTATAGGCCTTGAGGAAGGGAATGTCGCGTTCGACCTCCTGCCCCTCGCTGTCGGTCTCGGTCTTGCAGATGCGGCTGGCATAAACCACCATCGAACCCGTCTCGCCCCTGCGGACGCAAGCGCCAAGCTCCAATGCCTGGCGGAACGTCATCCATGTCGATGACGAAAATCCGCGCGCCATGCTCTCCGACCAAAGCAGCAGCACGTTGATGCCCGAGTAAGGCTCGCCATTATGGCGCAAGGGCCGAGAAACGCGGCCGCTCAGATGCTTCACGCTCCATGGCTGCACCCATGGCCGCACGCCTTCGTCGAGCGCGGCAACGATCTTGTCGGTGATGCGTGCAAAAATGTCTGCGTGTTCGCCGGTATCCTTGTCTGACTTCTTCATAATCTTATCCCTCAAACCTACGAACCGCGCCCTTCGCGGTTCGTCACGGCGGTCGAGGAGGCGGCGACCGGAGGCGGCGCATCCGCTGGCATCCTGGTTGATAGTTCGATCATCGCAGGCGGGCCGAAACGACAGTGGAGGACGGCTTGCCGTTGCGACCGTCCATCTCCGGGCGCAGCTAGTCCGCAAACCGGGACGAACCGTGACGGGCATCGTCAGCCAAACGACACGGAACAAGGCCGGGGCGCGCCGCGCACCGGTCTTGTTCGGAGATGAGGGCTTTTCGCCTCTTCCCTCAGTCGAAAGCGGACATCTGCAACGATGCGGCCTTCTGATCGATGGAGGCAGTGGATGCGGCGGCTCCGCCACGTTCGTAGGGCTTCCAGGTCTCGCCGGTTATCTCTTCATAGGCGCTGACCGCACCTTCGGCGGCCATGCGCAGCACGTGAGCCTGCAGGCCCATGTCGGCTGCGAATTCGCGCTTGCGCTGGGCGCGGCTGTCGAAGCCGACCGGGCCTTCGAGGTCCTCGTCGCGATAGTCGTTGGAAAGCTTAGTGGTGAGATCGCGGGCTTCCGTGACTGAGCGGCTGTAGAACTGGCCCGCGCCGTAGGCGGAGCCGACGAAGGAGCCGACGATGCGCTGCATGTGGATCTGCATGGCCCTTTCGGCGAGACCGTCTTTCAGTGCCACGGCACTTTCGATGAGCTGGGCACGGTGGAGTTCGCGGATACCGTCGCTATCGACGACGGCCAGGCCGAAGCTTTCGGAGATGCGTTGTGCCTGCGCGCTGTCCGGGCAGGCGTGGCGGACCATCTCGAGGGTGGTGGCGCGCTGGGCGGCTGGGCGGGCTTTCGGTGCGGAACGGTTGAGCGATGTCATGATGAATGTCCTTGTCCGTGTTGGTTGAGCAAAGCCCGGGGCCTACCGTTTTCCGGCACTGTCCCTCGGGTGCGGTCGATACGAACCGGCGAAGCGGCCTGGCCCAAGGTCAGGACGATGCGAGGCGAGAAAGGTGGGGTTGCGGACAATGCGGGGCGCTTGCGGTCTGCAGTGAACGCGGCAACGCCTTGCGAAGCAAGCGTCGAGCCTGCCGCCCCGCGGCGCGGACCGCGGCCTTTGACCAGGCTGCAGTCCGGTTCAGACCGCAGCAGAACCGAGGGCAGCGCCGGATGAACCGCTCGACGTGCGTACTCGGCCAACGCTGGCACATCATCGGCTTGCCGCGGTTCCGCCAAGCTCCTTTCAGACTGCGCCGAACTCGGAGGTAAATCCGCTTGGCAACTCCAGTCCCCGCACTTCATGTTGGGAAAGCTCCCCGCAGCGCTTCGACAGTTGCGGTCTGCAACTCCATTATCCTGCGTTTAGCGCCGCGTGGCCAAGAGACCGCGGCCTAGACCATGCAAAACATTGCTTGGCAACCGCCATGCGTGCCTTCGGCAGCCCCCCGATCGTGGGGCGCCGCTCGCTGGCCGAACTGGCGTCCGGCCGGCGCGTTTCCAGCGTGGCGACGGATGGCGGCTTCGGGAGCGCCTCATGGTTCGCGCCAGCCGATGAAACTTCGATGACGAAACCCAAGTCACCGATATCGTAGAGCTCCTCCGCGACCAGGTAGCGCCACCGGCGACATCGACGCAGGTGAGATGCGCCATCGTATAATGCGTTGCGGGAACAACGTTCGCGCAGCAAAAGCCGGCTCGGTCTCGGCCTCGAGAAGCATGCCACGAACACCACGACGTCCGGCCAATGCACTTGACGCCGCGGAGGCATTGTTCAAGCCATCAAAGCAGGTTGCGCCGGCGCCTGCCGTTGAACGGCGAGAGCTGTCGCACGTAAAGGAACAGGTCTCCCTAAAACTCGACAGCGAGATGCTTGCCTATTTTCAGGCCGATGGCCCGGGCTGGCAGGCGCATCAACGACGCGCCGCGTGCCGCCATGAAGGGGATCGTTGAACGTGGCGCTTACGCGGCCACCCACTCAGGAGCGCGGTGCGGCGAAGCAATCAGGTTATCGCACTATCGAAAGAGTTTCCAAACAAGGAGCTAGTCACGATGGAGTCAACACGAGGATAGGCGGTCGGGTTCAAGCAGCACCGAAGCGGTGCAACATCATTCGAAGCCGCAGATTCTGTTGGCGAAGGCGATCAGCCAAAAGCGTCTTCAATCGGCGATTTTCGGCTTCGAGAGCAGACAATTCATCAATTGAAGCTTCGCTGAGAGACGCCAAGTGGGAAGTTACTGAGGTACCGACCTTATCGCCGTCTTTAGGCCTAGTTGGCGACTGACGGCCCGTGATCCCCGATCGACGGGGCTGTCTTGTCGCGACGGCGGCTTTTGCAACAACTTCGACAACGGCCAGTTTTGGTTCTGAGCGCTCTTCCACAGTAGCAACGGCGATCGCCGCTATGGCATCAGAGGTCTCAGCCACCGGCGCGAGAACCGGCGCCGCAACAGGCGCATTTTCCACGGCAGGCGCGATGACAATGTTTTCGACCGTCACGTCAGCTTTCTGCCCGTCCTCAAACAGCTGCGGCGCCACGCTGGCTGCCTGACGGGCAAATGCCTTCAGATCTGTACTGCCCCAGATGGATCCCTGCCTGACTGCCGATCGGCGGCCCTTCGACTTGATCTCGACAACGAAATTTCTCTGCGGAGTCTTCATGTCATTCCAATCATAACAGCCTGACCGGCAGGCTAACGAATATCAAAGCGCTCGAGCATCTTTTTCAATTGAGCGTTCTGCAGTTTCAGCTTCAGCGCCAAGGTAGCCTTCAGCGCCGCGATGTCTTCGTCGAGGGCGGCCACCTCCTGAAGAAATGTCAGAGGGTGCACCGGAAGAGATGCAGGTTGTGGGTCGTCGTTCGACTTGAACGGAGACTGCGTCACGACTTGAACCGAACCGGGCTTTATACGCTTCGACCGATTTTTGCTAGAGGTCGACAGGGCTTCCATATCGCCAGGGCTTGCCGGTGCTATTGCCACGACATCTGGATCTGGACGCTCGATTGCGACTTCCGGTTCTACTATGTCAACCGCTCGTTCCGACGGCAAATGGGAGGCGACTTCGCTCGGTTCGACCGTGGGCCTGATCACCGATGATGACGTAACCGGCGAAGCGGCGGCGACGTCTGTCGTTCCGAGCGAATGATCAGTCGACGCAGCTTTCGTTGCAGAAAGCGCCTGCGCCCCGTCCTGATCGCCTGCCTGATCCTCAGCCGGTTTGTCTGAAGCCGGGGGAACCAACGGCGACGATTGCGTTTTACGGCGCGACGTCAGGTCCGCGAGAAATCGCCATGGTGACTTCATAGTGCTTTACCCCCTGACTGAATGCGCAACGGCGCTGCGAGATCCTTGCAGATCCCGCTTGCCAAATTTCTTGGTTCGATATGCTTGCCGCTGTCAAAAGGCAGAACGACAGCACTGTTCGCGTCAGACGCGATCAAGCCGCCTGCGCAGATCGGCGTTTTCGTTGCGCAGCTTTTCGGCAAGCAGCTTGCGAAGACGCTGGTTCTCTTCTTCCAGCTTGATCAGATCTTCAATCTCATCAAGCACTGCGACAGACGTTGGTTGCGGCTGTGGAACAGCCTTAGGCCTGCGCTTGGCTCTGGTAGCCTTTGCTGCAGCTTCGGGCTTTGCAACGACCGCTTTGGCCTTCCTGCCACGGCCGCTTGCAGCCTTTACGGAATCCGACGGTGCAGCAGCAGCTTGCGACGGAACGTCAGCCGGCGCGGCAACCGCCTTCTTCTGACGAGGTGCCCGCGTCTTCTTCACAGGGGGTGTCTCTACCGGAGCCGCTACGCCTACGGCAACAGCGGGGGCAGCGTTATTCTCTTCAGCCATCGATCATCTCCTTTACAGCCGAACCCTTTTCGGCCGGGCGAGATACTCTGTCAACAGGGGCTTGCGCGGGCCTTTGCTTTGGTTTGCGTGTACGCGGACCATTGGGTCGTTGGCACCGATCTGCATCGCGCGTCAAAGGATTACCCTAAAGCTATGAAACCTGATGTTTGTCTGTTTGTACGGCGCACAAGGAAATACAAAAGGCGCTCTACTCTTGCGGGAAGCGCCTCTTCTGGAGCCGGAAAGCACGAACATGCCATGCGACGATGCAGAATGCCATCGGTAATTGGTAGTGACGGGCAACTATGACATCGAAATGTCATATAGGGGGTTCCCCGAATTTCTTCAGACAGCCTTGATCGCAGCTTGTATATCACTTTTTCCACGTCCTCCATCTCCGCCGCGACTAGATCGCGTTCGATGTCGTCGAGTTCATTTCGCTTAAGAGCAAGCGAAGGCGAATGTCTCTCCAAGGTGCGGCCGGTAGGACACCGGCGGCCGTTCGGAATCCTCCAATCGATTGCGGTAGCTCCAGCGTTCAGCTTCCATGGCCGACAGGGCACGCCACGGCGCCATTGGGCGTCTCGGTATCGTTGAAAATTGACAACCGCCCCGGTCGTTGCCGACCGAAAGTGCGTACCTCGTCGAACGCGCTTGGTTGTGGCGGTTCGTGACGGCTAGCGACATCTTGGAAGATCTTGCGAGTTTCGGGACGACAAGTCATGGCTTTCTCCTGAGGTTCTGGCCCGAAAGCCTTGCCTCGAGACATTTTGATCACCCCATCGGCACGGCCCGGGTCAGGAGGCGACGCCAAAGGGCAAAGCCTTGCCCTTGACGCGGCGAATTCCCATGCAGCGGGCCAGCCTTTAGCTCTCTACCTTGTCCGTCTCTGCTGAAGATCCTCGTTCCAGTCTCCGGCGTTCGGGCGAAGCCGCTGGAAACCGCAGTCCAGGCTCGACGCGATCTGTCGCAACCTATCGGCATAGGCCTCGCCCTGGCTATTGCTGTCGGTCGCAGCCACAACGAGATCGAGGTCACCGGCGAGCAACGTCACGGCACTCTCGGTTGCCGGCGACCAGCCGCCCGCCGTACTGGCATAGAGCGTATCGTCGCGGCGACCCTCGAGTGCCGATAGGCTAAGCGCGTCAATGGCGGCTTCGGTGACGCAAAGCCGGCCGCCGACCGAGTTTCCGAAGCGAAAGAGCGTCTTGGCGCCCCCGGTCGAAAATCCGCGCCACACGGGTCCCCTCTCCTCCCAGCCCGAGATCCTGCCATCATTGTCCTGATGGGCGAACCAGGCGCTGCCGGAAGGTCCCTGCCTGATCAGTCTGGCGTCGGTCGCCTGTTGCAGCACACGGCGCGGAATGGCGCGCATGCGGGACAAGTAGCGGTGAGCACGTGCCCCCTGGCACAACAGCGGGCGGGCCGCCCATCGTGTAGAGATGTCAGCGGCCGTCCGGCGCGACGTGCGCGCCCGCCATGTCGGGTACAATGGCTGAACGCCGGCCAAGGCTTCGACTGCCGCCAGCGTTGCCTGAAAATTTCCGGGCTGAAGCAAGCCAATCAGTGCAAAGATGTCTCCCTTTCGGTCCGACAGCGGATCAAACCAACCCCTCCCCTCGTGGGTGACGATGATGATCTCACCGCGGCGTCGGAATTTGACGGCGCGGCGCGTGCTCTCCTTCAGATCGATTGCAAAACCAGCCTGCTCCAGGGCAACGGCGCAGGAGACTTGCTCGCGCAGCCGCTCGATATCTTCTCTTTGCATGTCCAATGTCCTTTCCGCCCTCCTGATTGTCAGGGCAACCCCCACCAGCCGCGAAGACCGGCGACTGCAAGGGCGCGATTTGAGGATGAGCAGCGATGAGATAATGTGCGCGGCGAAGCTTCCCTTGCGGCCGACGGGGCGCGAGCGGCAAAATCGACGGTGCGACCTGGGGGGATTTCAGTTGCGGTTAGAGCGCGGCCGGTTCGAAACGGGTGGTATGGGTGTAAACGCTCATACGAAAAGCTCCGCAACGACATCGGTAGCGTAAGCGTGTTCTCCCTTGCGTTCGTAGCTGGCCAAGTCCGCCTATTTTGGCCAACTTCAAGAACACCAAGGACAGTGCCCAGGAAGGACAAGGATTTTGCGTCAACAGAGAAGCGAAGGCGTGATACAGGTAACTCTCAGACCTGAGCACGGCATACAGGTAACTCTCAGACCTGAGCACGGCCTTACACAGGGCAGAATGCAGCGATGCTAAAGACCGATACTCGCCAAGCGAACTGGCGTCGTGCTAATCCGAGCAAATATGATGCTGACCTTGCCGTGCAAACTATGTCTAATGTCTGCAATGGCGATCGCAATAGCCATGGAAATGCCGGATGAAGCTATCGATGCGTAGGGCAAAGAACACCGCTGTCACCGTACCCGTCAGAAACTCGCGCGAATGCACGTGTCGCCTACAGGCCATACTCACTTCCGAAGTCGAGAAAGGCCTCGATCCCCTCCGGCGGATTGCTATGATTCTGAACTTCTGACACTGCTGCGGCACGTCATCCTATGACGGCAGTAACCTGTTGGCTCTTGCGAACACCGCCCGAGAGGCTGGTCGAATTGGCGCCTGCCAAGTCCTGGTCGTGAAATGATCTCAGCTGCACCTAATGCTTCATCATCAACGGAAGCGCGGCATGCGACAGCAGATGACGGGTGATACGACCGAGAAGCAGTTCCAGGAAATAGCCGTGCTTGAATGCGCCGATAAGTAGGCAGGTGGCATTCGCCGACCTGGCGAAATCGAGGATTGCTTCCGCTACGGACCGACTTCCCGAGTCGATCGCGACGACATCGCTCTTGAGCCCGAGCTGGTCAATGAGCTCCCTCGCAGTGAACTGGTAGCTTCCGTCCGGTTTGTCGTTGACGCATAGAACGGTCACGCGATCGGCCGCGGCCAGCCAGCGCCGGGCGGCGACGACCGCGCGCTGCGCATGATCATGCGGTTTCCAGCCGATCACCACATGTCCCAGCAGGTTGCCTCGATAGGGACCGGGCGGCGGCGCCAGGACGAGCTTCTGTTCATTGAACAGAAGATCGTGGAACGCGTCGCGGGCATCCATGTTGCCGTGACACGGAGCGACTACAAGCGCCGCCTCATGGCATTTGCTGGTCACACAGCGATTGAGATCGCCGCGGCAGTCGTCCAGAAGGAGACGCTCTCTATCGGACTTGGCCTGCTTCCAGTCCTCGAAGGCGGAGGTGACCCGCTCCAATCGCTGCGCTGGCGAGCCTTCGTCCAAATCTCGCAGCATCTGCAGGTCAATCTCCTCCGGCGCGGCGATCATCCTTGCAGGATCGGCGCCAACGTGGGCGGCTGCCATGGTGCCGCAGACCGCGCGGGCGGCGTCTTCGGCGACGTCCAGGCAGATCCGCGCAGTTGCCGGATCAGGCAGCAGAGCGAGAACGTCGGCATGGACGGTGACCTCATACATCACGGTACTCTGGCCCGAAAGCCGGCGCGCCAATCCCGCTGTTCGCGCTTTTGTGAAGATCCTGACCGACCTGTGTTGTTCGGCGCGTGAAGTTAACTCATATCAAGTGCCGATGCCGATGGGACAGAGATCGATGGACGACTTTCTCGCCATGTTCTGCTGCGCTACCGCTCTCGTGAAGGTCGATCATCACGGCGGAATGCCGGCCCATTATACAAAGGCGCCATTTGCTAGTCTAGACTGGCCCTTGCGAGGTGACGAGGCGCCGCCTTAGCCCGCTGACGTCGATGCGGCTGGCCCCAGTGTTCCCTCACCAAGTAATCAACGGCGACTTGCGCAGCCACGCATCGCTGTTGAGGTGATCGAGAATGAACGTTGCCACGTCTACCCGCGATATCGAGCCACCGTGAAAGTTGCTCAGATCCGTCAGAGATCTGATCGTTTTACCCCAGGCTTGTTGTTAAGAACCGACGGACGGACGATGGTCCAGTCGACATCGCTACCCTTGATGATTGCCTCCTGCCGGTTCTTGTCGGCATAGACATCGCGCAGGATCAGCGGGAAGATCACATTGTCGAACAGGAAGCCGCCGTGTCCTGCGTCTTCTTTCGACCGCTGCCAGCAGAGACGGAATGCCAACAAAACCTGATTGTAATGTGGCATCTCGTATGGCCGCAGCAATGGCAGCGAGGGAATGTTTCCGCTTCGCCTCTTGCCGTGTTTGCCCCGCAAGCGGGGCAAGCACATTGTCGCTTGGTAGCTGGTTCGTTCTCCGCCGATCAGGCAACTTCCTCTGACAGCCGTTCAAAGATCGGTTTCAGCCGCCGATGGCGTCCGACCGGCGGATGCTCGATTTCGACGAGGCGCCCTGATTTCTTCTGGCGCATCAACCAGTCGCGCAGGGTCTCGGCGCTGGTATGATCAAGATAATGCAGGCGGGTACCCGCGATCGTGATCTTACGACCCTCGGGAAGCGTTTCCAGCATGTTGAGCAGGACAGGAACGTCCTTGCAAGTCGCCACGCCGACGAGGTCGAGGTGGATGGATTCCTCATCCTCCAACCTGTCGATGGCAAGTTTGCGACGTAGGTGCGGAAGGATTTCCAGTATGGACAACGCAAGGCCGAGCGCCACGCCGACGAGCAGGTCCTGAAGCACCACCATCGCCACCGTCGCGGTCCAGATTCCCACGGGAACCCAGCCGTGATGATCGAAGAGGTGCCGGACGTGATGGAGACTGATCAGCCGCCATCCTGTCACAAGCAGCACCGCGGCAAGTGCGGTCAGCGGTACCATCGCGAGCAGCTGCGGCAGTAATGCCACGAGCCCAAGGATCCAAACGCCGTGCAGCACGGCCGAGGCCCGCGTCCGTGCGCCGGCCTGAATGTTGGCGGACGATCTGACGATGACACCGGTAATCGGCAGGGCACCAAGCAGACCGCAAAGTCCGTTGCCGATGCCCTGGGCGAACAACTCCTTGTTGAAGCGGGTCCGCACGCCATCGTGCATGCGATCAACGGCGGCGGATGACAGCAGCGTTTCCGCGCTGGCGATCACCGCGATGACAAGCGTCGTCACGATGATACCGGGCTCTATCATCCTGGCGAAGCCATCGAGCGTCGGCAGGGTAATGCTTTCGACGAGAGAGGACGGCACCTCCACTCTTGCGATCGGCAGCTGCATCCCGACGGTCAATATCGTACCGGCCGCGACCCCCACCAGGGCACCAGGCACCAGCATCAGGGACTTCGGCCTGAACTTTTCCCAGGCGATCATGGCAAGCAAGGAAATCAACCCCACGAGGAGGGCGACCGCTTCGCGCGTCAGCCCTGCGCCCCATACGCGAGCGAAGGTCTGCTCCATGGCAGTGACGTTCTCAATGCCTCCGGCAGCAGGTCTTGCCCCCATCAGCACATGGATCTGGCCAAGGATGATGAGGATCCCGATCCCGGCGAGCATGCCGTGAACGACTGCAGGCGAAATTGCCCGAAACCACGAGCCGATCCGCAGGAATCCCGCAAGGACCTGCAGCAATCCCGCCACGATGAGAACCGGCCCGAGCATGGCAGCGCCATATTGCTCGACGAAGCCGAAGACGATCACGGCTAAACCCGCCGCCGGCCCCGACACCTGAAGTGGGGATCCGGCCAAAAGGCCGACAACGAGGCCGCCGACAATGCCGGATATGAGGCCCATGGCCACAGGAACTCCTGACGCCACCGCAATCCCGAGGCAAAGCGGTATGGCAACGAGGAACACGACGAGCGACGACGCGAGGTCGCGCGAAAGAACAGAGCTGGAAATCATCGGCCTACTCCGCGGCTTGCGGAATCACATGCGGACGACCACGACCCTTAACCGCGACAGGCAAGGGCCCGTCCTCAAGGATCTCCGTGAAGCGAGCAGCTGCACCGTCATAGACGAGCACCTCCCCCGTCTCGATATCGAAGAACCAGCCGTGCAGGGTAATGTCGTTGGTCGCCAGCTTGGCGGCGACGGAAGGATGCGTGCGCAAGTGATCGAGCTGGACGACGACGTTTTCCATCGCGATGGCGCGAACCCTTTGACGCTCGGACAGGTCGACGGGATAGGCTTCGCAAACAATCGAATGGGCAGCATGACTATGCTTCAGCCAGGCAGCGACATTCGGCATCGGCTTCAGAAGATCGGGATGGCAAAGCCCTTTCATCGCACCGCAATCGGAATGCCCGCACACGATGATATCACGAACGCCGAGTGCTACGACCGCATATTCTATCGCCGATGATACACCGCCATTTGCTGTGGAAAAGGGAGGAACGATATTTCCGGCATTCCGGCAGACGAAGAGTTCGCCGGGGCCGGACTGCGTGATCGTTTCGGGCATCACCCTGCTGTCGGCGCAGGAAATCATCAGCGCTTGCGGCTGTTGTCCCTCCTCCGCCAGCTTGCGATAAAGCGCCTGATGGTCTGGAAAGACGGCACCGCGAAAGCTGGAGATCCCTTTAAGCAAATCACCCATTGTCGAGTCCTTGTGATGGGCCGGACGGCAGGCAGGGGGCGTACCCATGCCCGGCGGGTTGGAATGCGCGATCATTTCGCAAGTGCGAGATAGGTGAAGATGCCGGGAAAAAAATAGCCGATACGGAATGAGTGTAATCTAATTTATAAAAATCTTGTGAGTGGATTGTGAAATGATTTTAGTCGACGCCCGCTTAGCGCGATGGACGTGGAAATCTCAAATTCGTTTCGGTGAAAGTGTCTCTCTGTGAGATCCAATGCGGTGGGGTCCCCGATGAAGAGTCGAGCTATTCCTGGCCGCTGGACCACTGCCACACGTCTTCGCGCTGTTCTGCCTGGGCCGCCGGTTTTACCCGCGCCGGACCCACGGGGCCGCCTTTCGTTTCTTCCAATGGCTCCTTTCTGGTGGTACCGTTTGCGATGATCAACACGCTGTCGTAGAAGCCCTTCCCGATGGAGGATCTAGGAGGTATGGCATCGTGCATGATGCTGATCACCGTCGTGCTCGGACAGGCATCCTTGATCGCTTGGTGGAAGGCAACCGTGGCGTCGGGGTCGAGGGCGCTCGTCGACTCATCCAGAAACAGCAACCCCGGCTGGAGCAGGAGTATCCGCGCGAGTATGATTTTCTGCTTCTGCCCCCCGGACAGAAGCTGGTCCCAGCTATGCCCCTTGCGCCCGTCCTCGGCGAGGTCGCCAGCAAACTCGGCAAGGCCGGCCTTGGTCAATGCGACGGCGACGTCGACATCCGAATGGGCTTCAACGAGATCCGGCATGCAAATCAATTCTTTGAGGGATATCGGGGGGAGGTTGACATCCTGAGCGGCGTACAAGCTTCGCACACTCTCAGGCAGAATTGCCGCGCCGCGACCATGCGGCCAGAGACGATTTATGGCCTTGAACAGCGATGACTTGCCGCTGCCCGACTCTCCGACGAGCAAAGTCCATTCACCCGGCATGAAATGGTGCTCACCGGTCCTGATAAAAGGCACATCATCGCCCTCATGCATCAGTTCCAGACCATCGAGGGTCAGGCCAAGTTTTGAGTCCTGCGTGCTATAGCGCAGTTCGGAAACGCCGGTTCGCGCATAGAACTTGCGCGGCCGCTGCACATCCTCGATCGCCCTCGCAAGTTCGGTTAGGCGACCTAGATTCGCCTTGAGCGTCGATATGTCCGGCATAACGTGGATGAACCAGGAACAAGCGATTATCAGCGCATTCGCCAGTTCGGCTCCCGTAACGTAGGTTTGCAGGCTGATCTTATTGTCGACATAGGGCAACAGACCCGGCGCGTAGGCGACAATCCGAGAGCCCAGGAAATTGTAGAAGAGCTCGAATGCCATATATCCGGAAACTAGCTTGTTCAGCCGAGCCCAGGTGCGATCGATGTCGAGATAGCGACGTTTGTGAATACCTTTCTGCGCAATCTCGCCCGAGGCGGCGGCGATATAGAAGCTGTTGTGGAGAAGGGTGTTCAGTTCCCCGCGGTAACTGCCCTCGGCCCTTTGCATTGTATTGTCCAGGACTTGTAACACCGCCCCCAGCTTCGTGGCGACGAAGGTTGCAATCGGGACGTAGGCAACGACGGCAACAAGCGTCAGGAAGGCGCTACCATATTCGCCGAAGAACGGCAGCCCGTTAATCGGGGCAGATGTTTCGATGATCTTTCTGCCAACAAAGGCAAGCGACAGCAGCACCCCGGTAATACCCATAGCGACTCCGATGGCACCGCCGGCCATGCCCTTGACCGATTCCTGGACACGCTGATCAATATTGTCGGGGACCGAAATCTTGGGCGGTATGGCATGGGTTGCGCCATGTTGGAGGTGATAGTGCGTATGGTTGCTGTCGAGCAGTGCATCGTTGAACCGCTGGTCAAGCCAAGAGCGCCATTTGCGGTGCAACGTGGTTGAGAAATAATGACGGACGGAGATGAAGCCTACATCCCGAAGGAGCACGATCGCGGCAAGTATTGCGGCACTCCCAAGGATTGTTCTTAGAGTCGCAGGATGTTCAGGACGGTGAAGAAGGGCGATCGCGCTGACAAGCTGGCCCGATACTTCTGCAAACCAGACACTGGCCATGGCCGACAAGGCTGTAAGTATAATGATCACCGATGTCAGCCCCCATGCCTCCAGCCATTTCTTCGACAGCCAGTAAGCAGCCATGAGGCCAGAGAAGCTAAGCATCGAGGAAACCGGAGTTGCCGGTTGTTGCTCTACGGAACGACGGCTCAGCCAGCGCAACGCAACCTCCCGCTGTTAATGAGCTGGTGTCTGCACACACAATGCTTGCGGCAGGATGAGGGCTCACAAGCGGAAAATTCTATACAAGGCAGGTCGGGTGACGCCAAGAGAGAATTCGCTGCTGCTATGGTCTCGGGTTCGTCCTTGCTGACGGTTAAGAACATGGCGTAATGGTGGCTCCTCGCCTTCATTGATGCGGTCGCGTGAGGGCTGCATCCATTGTCTGGTCGCATTGTTGGTCGCGAGGTGCATTGTGAAGCCTGTTGATGAGCGCCGTATCCATCAGATTTTCGAGATTGGTGTCTGGCTGAAGGGCGCGCATGCCCTGATCGAATGCATAGGCGGCCTGCTGCTTTATGCGGTCAGCACCGACACAATCGCCGCTTGGGTCAATGCCGTCACACAGGATGAATTGATCGAAGACCCGAACGATTTTGTTGCCGGCCATCTGTCGCAGATGGCGAACCATTTTTCCGTCGCCAGCGAGCATTTTTACGCCTTCTACCTCCTCAGCCACGGCCTGATAAAGCTGCTCTTGGTCACCGGGCTTTTGAGAGGCAAGCTCTGGTCGTATCCGGCTTCGCTCGCCGCATTGGGCGCGTTCATGGTCTACCAACTGTATCGCTATTCCTACACCCATTCGTTCGGCCTGCTTGGCCTGACCGCCTTCGACGCGATTGTCATGGTACTGATCTGGCATGAGTGGAGGGTCGTGCGGCAACACAAGCCGGCATGATGGCAGAAGTTCTTCGTAACCTACCTGATAGCATCAGATCGACGGCACCCATTCGTATCATCGGACCGTCCTCCACGACCAGGACGACCGGGTTGCCATTCAATGAGGGTTGAGCCGTAGGGCGGCGAGATGGCTGATCGTAACCACGGCACCCGGACCTGCCACCTTCGCGGTCGGAGCCGCAATGCCCCTGCTCATGGTCGTCTTTTCGCCCGCTTCAATGCTGGTCTACGCTGTGGCGGTCGCATCGTTGTTGTTTCTCGCCCTGCTCGGAGCAATTGGCGCGAAGGCGGGCGGTGCGCACGTTCTCAAAGCCACCGCGCGCGTCACCTTCTGGGGCGCATTTGCGATGGCGCTGACCGCAGGTATTAGGGCGCTGGTCGGGACTGCAATTTAATGCGGTGTCGGTCCGCCCAGACCGATCAGCTCGGCGGGGCCTCCTTGTCACGGCAATTCGGATTCTGGCCGCTCTCAAAACTCCGCGACGACATCCTCAAGCATCGACCGATTCTTGCCAACCAGACTCTTCAGCATGTCGTTGTCGATTGCCTGCATCGATGCGTTTGGATCGATCGCGCTCACCATGATGTCGCCCCCATTGATGGCCCGTACGATCACGTTGCACGGCAACATGGCCCCGACCTTCGGTTCTAGCTTCATAGCTTCGTATGCCATCTGCGGCCCCAGGCCGCGAGGATCGTTCGCTTGCCGTCGACAGAAAGTGCGGGCGCCCTTCCACATCGATTGGCCGTCGAAACAGCATTCCTGGCGGCGCTAGAATTGTTGCCCGATCGTCATGGCGGTGCTGCCAACCTGCTCAGATGTTGTCCATCATCGACCTCAGCGTACGTGCGGCTCCCTGTCGCGGCGCAGGCGAGACGCGACGATGGCGTTAGCTTCCGGGGCCAACAGATCGTGCTTCTCAGCAAAGGCGGCAAATAGGCCGCGGGCGATCTCCGCTTCGATTTCACCGCGCAGCGCGGCTCCACACGCTTTAAGCGCAACTGAGTGCGTGTTATCTCTGCGCGCCGCCGGCCACTCGACGAGATAGCGGTAGGCGTCCATCGCGCTGCGAACCTCCGCCGGAAAGCCGAGGCCGACCAGAATAGAAACAGGCTCTTTGAACATATCGGGTTTCATTACTCTCTCCTTCCTAACCCGGGATGTTGTCGGGCGCCGCAGCGACGCCCTTTCCTTGACGGGTTCTGCTTAAGCGACCCTCTGCGCTTCGATCTGCGCGGAAGGAGCCGATGGCCCAAGAGTCGGCGCAGTCTCGATGGCAATTTTCCGCGGCTTCATTTCCTCCGGTACTTCACGAACGAGATCCACGGACAGGAGACCGTTCTTTAGATCCGCTCCGTTCACCCTGACGTGGTCGGCGAGCTCGAACCGGTGTTCGAACGGCCGACCGGCGATGCCGCGATAAAGGTAGGCTTCGGCGGCCGCCTCCTGCTTCTTGCCGGTCACGGTCAGAAGGTTGGACTGGAATGTGATGTCGAGATCGTCCCCTGCGAAGCCTGCCACCGCGATCACAATCCGATAGCTGTCATCGCCGGTCTTGACAATGTCATAGGGCGGCCAGTCGCTGATCGAGCGGGCGCGCTGAGCATTTTCGAGAAGATTGAAGACCCGATCGAAACCGACGCTGGATCGGAACAGCGGTGCGTAGTCGTAGGATGTTGCCATAGCCATATCCTCCTTGAGCAACATGGATACAGAGCGCCTAAAGATGGCGCTTCCAGCAAGGCCAGCCCCATCTCAGCGGCTGGCGGCTATCGATTTGGTTTTTGAGGATTTCGGATTCAAGAGCTGCGGCTGAGAAAAATTAGCGCGTCGAGCGGACCTCTCGATCGAATTCAAATCTTGCTGCCACCGGACCAACTGCGAAAGTCAAAGCCGGCGATCAAACGAGGGCGAGGAACGGGCGCGACGCCTGATCCGCAAGGTGGGCGTCTGCGAAGCGGTAGAGCGTGCCGGACATCCTTGCCAAAACCCGCCGCATCCGAGACGGCCCTCGCGCTTTGGGCGCAGTGAATCAAAAAGGAGCCCCGCCGAAACGGGACAATTTATGGAAAGGAGGGATCGCACAGGTAAGAAGGGTTGACGTACGGACCCGTCACAAGGGCGGCTGTGCGATCCTTGTCGACACAACGATAGATATTCGGAAAGGTTCCTGTGCGGTCCCGCACCAACCGCTGGATAGATTGCTGGTCACACCAATATTCGGTCAAAAAATCGCCCGCAATTTAAGGCACCCAGCGGGCTGGAGGAACAGGCACTCTTCGACAGCTACAAGGCTGGGCTGCTTGTCGACCCTCAAGCGTACCCGGGACCGCCATCACGAGCGTCAACGCCCAGAAGCCTTCACGAGAGGACATCCTGTCTCGCAAAGGGACGGACCGTAAGCCTTTTCACACCCCAAACATTTCGCTGTGCCACTCGGCAGGCGCAGGGACGGTGACCCACTCTGGCCCCCTGGCTCCCCTCCTTCGCCTCAGTGTCCTTGTGTGAGATGCTCAGATCAATGCATGACCGCGGTCGCCCTTGGCCAAACCTGCTGTGTGCGAGGCTATGCTCGGTGTTTCGCTAGGCCCCACAACCACATCAGCTCTGCCGGGGCCGAGATTTCCGCCGAAAGCACGAAAGGGTCTTCGGATCTTCGCGTGGAAGTAGTGCGCTTCTTAATCGGCAGGCCGTGACCAATGTTGCGGACCAAATAGAGCGCGACCTTGAGCTCACCTGCCACCTTCCACGACTGCAACCTGCCCCAGGGCTTTTCTTCGAGCCGTCCGCGGCTCTCATCAATGCCACGGACTTCAAGCCACTGAGCAACACATGCGAGTGCGTTGGTGCGATTAACAATCCTGTCGTCCATTCCCTGCCAAACGGTTAGCGCGGGCCACGACGTGGCTTGTGGGGTGAGCTCGGTGACGGGTTTTCCCCACCCGCCGGGTGGCGGCGTCGCTCCCAACTTCATCGCGCGCATCGCGGACATTGCATCCCGAGCAGAACCGAATGGCATGCCCGCGATGATCGCGGCGCCGGCAAAAAGATGAGGATAGCTCGCGACCAGCGCCCCCGTCATCGCGCCACCGGCGGACAGTCCCGCGACAAAGATCCTCGATCGGTCTATGCGATGTCGCTCGCATGCGTGCTCGATCATCTGCTTGACTGAAAGCACCTCGCCGCGGTCTCGAGCGACGGCGCTCGGCCGGAACCAGTTGAAGCATCCCTGCGCATTGTTGGCTCTCCTCTGCTCAGGATAAAGGAGAACAAAACGTCGCTCTTTCGCGAGCACGGAAAAGCCGGTGGCGACATCCAGGCTGTCAGGAGATTGACGGCAGCCATGCAGCAACACGACAAGTGCGGGGTTCTTCGGCAGCCGCGTTGCCGGTACGAATGATTTCATGATCAGGCGGCCCGGATTGCTTCCGAACCCCGCCGTCTCGACCAAAACCGTCTTTGGAGGGGATGTTGGCCTTGCACGGATCGGCTTGCGTTGCGGCGCTTTGAAAGCCTTCTCAACAAGCCTGCTGATTTTTTTCTGGGCTTTGAAAGCCTTTGAGAGCGATTTACCGAAACTAAACTTCATACGTCCACGGTCTCAAGCCGCGACAAAAGTGTCCGGAGACCCGGCTGCGCGGCATCGCGGAGAGCATCCTTCAGCAGAAACCACTGCGTCTTGCGGATACCTTTCTCCGGAAACCTGCTTGCGACCTTCAACACCTTCAGGAGATGGACCGTGACATTATATTGGTTCGTGCTGGTATCCTTGCGATAGGTAAAATTGCCAAACGGCGTACTGCCGACAACGCCGAGGATGCCGGCCTCCTCGAACGCCTCCCTTAGGGCGGCCGCGCTACTCGGCTCGCTGCCCTCGATATGCCCTTTCGGGATACCCCATCGGCCGTTACGGCGGCTGCTCACGAGGAGGACCTCCAACCGTCCCTTCCGATCCCGCCGGCAACAGATGGCGCCTGACTGCGCGACGTCGAGACTGACGACATTGTGGGAAAATTCGTTCTGAGCAGCCTCGTGAAGCATGGGCGTCCTCCCATTTCGAGCCTTGCAAAGTAGAATGGCGACACCGGCAATCCAGCCGATCGCTCTGGGTCGACACGCATGATCTGAGAGCCGCGTTGATATCGTCCAATTCAAACCTGGAGTACATCCTCGCAAATTCAACTCAAGCCCAGTAAAGCCCGGGGGCGCTTCTATGTTCCGACCTACACGTCATTTGCCGGCCGTTCGCGCTCCATTAGGCGAGGACAAGGACGAACGCGGCCGCAAACGCGAGGATTGCATGAAAGCGCCTTCTGCCAAAGAGAGCACGATGGCCCAGGCACTAAAGGGCCCGAACACAACGGGGCTGGCTGGACTGCCGATCTCGGGCAACGGCAAGCGGTTCCAAAGCGCGAGCGACGACCAGGCCGATGCAACGGTGATAAGCAACGCGAGCTCTACAGTCATCGCACCCTGCCAGTTTCCCAACTCGAAGCTCAGAACATATCCGAAGCGACGGGGCTCCGGATCCTCCATTTTGGTAAGGCTTGAATTCCGCTGGCGTGACCGACGCTCTCGGCCAAACCAGACGGTTCATGTCCTGTCGACGGCAAGCACTTCGAAAAGTAGGCATAGAGATCGGCGTAGAGTGGATCCTATGGGGCATCCCGCTGTATTAAGTGCGGATCGCGGCTCCGGCGGGGTCGGCTGCGGAGCATTGACGCTGTCGGGGACGGATCCGGCCGGATCGGGTATCCGAACATGCAGTCTCCCGAATATCTACGTTCGCAATCCTGCGCTCAACGCCAGCTAAATCGTGAAATCTCGTTGCCCAGAACAAAATCAATTGTTTCCCGGGCAAGCCGCGCCGTGGCAAGCCCTACTTCTCGAGACATCGTGACGTTCTCACATAGAAACTCGATGTTATTGATTTCCTTCTGCAGCAGGCTCCTTTTCAACTCGTCCTGTCTGAATCCCCTGTCGCTCTCCCCGCGATAGCCCTCGACGAAGCTGTTGAAGATGAGCTCCTTCTCTTTGCTCTGTTCAGCACGAAGCGCCCAGATAAAGGTCGCAATGTCATAGGCCAATGCCCCAACTTTCGTGAACTCGAAGTCAAAAACAACTGCTGTGCCGTCGCGCATGATGGCGTTGCCAAGCCAAGCATCACCATGGCAGATACCAATGTTGACCTCAGGATCGACCCGGAGCCTATCGGCCTGTTCGGCCAACTCGCGAAAAATGGGACGGAGTGTGGGGTGAATCCGATCTTCCCCGGTCGCTGGTTTGGTTACAATGGGTAAATCTACGGACGCTCGATGTACTTGGGCGAGCGAGCGGCCGAAGGCCTTCGCGTCTGCTGGGACCGGCGCGAGTGGCGAACCGACGATCGTCCGAATTACCAATGCGTTGAACTCGATCTCGTTGACCGTGACTGGTCCAAGGATCTGCCGGCCGTCAACCTCGACGATTTCGCAGCACGGCACATCTAGCGAGATTAATTTCTTTAATGTGTTTGCTTCGCTCTCAAGATCGGACGGGCTATGTAGCGAAGCAGGTGAAAATCTAATAAAGACGTCGTCATTCGTGCTTCTCGCGCGGAGGTTCTTGTTTACTCCGTCTGTCACCATCTGCACGTCGCAAGGTTCCATCCTCAGCCAACTTCCGACATGAGCCTGAAAGTCTGTCATGTTAGAGATTTCACCAAGTAGATTTTGCTGCGCCATAAGACACTGATAAAACAGAAGAATATGGACTTTGTTTGTCCGAGGTTCCAATGCGGCCCTTCCGGATAGCGGCCTCAATAAATTGCCACATTAATCAAACGTGAGTTGGCGGCCCAAACGGCAAGATCAGCGACGGCGTCCGCTGCCCGAGAAATGTGTCGGTTCCTCAGCGGCAACCGGCTTCGCCGGCGTGGTGCAGTTTCGGGCCGCGTTTGGTTCTCCTGCCGGGTGACGTCAGGACAGACCCTGGCGTCAATCATGCAGCCATGGTGCGGACGTTACGTCTAGGCTCAGCGACATGACCGGCATCGCGGTCGAGCGTGAACTGATTGACCAGATCGCGCAGTCGGCTCGCCTCAGCCGACAATGTCGCTGCCGCTGCCGTGGAT